>Ga0209472_1000870_pt1 | contig 17708 bp, 16 predicted proteins | sample GraSoiAngelo_130_FD_185887 | JGI IMG/M metagenome (GOLD analysis project Ga0209472, IMG submission 185887) | Grasslands soil microbial communities from the Angelo Coastal Reserve, California, USA - 14_0929_02_20cm (SPAdes) (version 2) | ecosystem: Environmental > Terrestrial > Soil > Grasslands ...
AACCAGCGCGCCGCCGTGTGCAGGATCGGCTCGCGGAACCACCAGGCCGCGAGCGCCCCCACCAGAACGACGGCGAGGCAGCCGAGCCGCACGACCCCCTTAAGACAGCCGTTCACTGTGTCTCACCTGATACACCGCACCGCCGGATTGGAGCGTGCTCTGCATCAGATCGACCGACTCGACCACGACCGCCGCCTCGAACCGCAGGGCGCCGAGCGCCGCTTCCAGACCGGCGAAATCGCGCGGGCGGGCCTCCCGGCCCGCCCGACCGAGCGTCACGTGCGGACGAAACGGGCGCCCCTCGGTGGGGAAGCCGAGCGGGGCGAATTCCTGCTCGACGCGATGCTGCAGGATTTCGAGCCCTGAGTCCGCGGTGATGCCCGCCCAGATCACGCGGGGCCGCTGGAAGTCGGGAAACACCCCGAACTCGGCGAACGCGAGCGGCAGGGGGCGTGCCCCTCGGGCGGCGCGACCGAGCGCGGCGCGCACGTCTGCGTCCTGCTCCTCCACCACGTCCCCGAGAAACTTGAGCGTCAGATGGATGCCGTCCGGGCGGACCCATTTCACGGGCAGGCCACGGTCCCGCACCGGTGCCACCGTCTGCCACAGAGCCTGTCGAACCGCCGCGGGGAGATTTAGCGCGATGAAGAGCCTCAAACGTGCGGCCGCAGCGCCCGCAGCAGACTGCCGCGGCGATAGCCGCCCGGGTCGACCTCCACGACGCCGAACCCGAGGGCGCCGAGCCGCCGCGTCACCGCGGCGAGGCGCGCCTCGAGCCAGGGAATCCAGGGCGGCTCGACTTCGATGCGGGCGCGTTCCCCGTGATGGCGGACCCGAAGATCGCCGGTCACGCCCAGGTCCCGCAGGTAGGCTTCCGCCTGCTCCACCTGACCGAGCCGCCGGGGTGTGATAGCGAGACCGTAGGCGACGCGGCTCGAGAGACATGGCGCCGCGGGCGCGTCCCAGGTCTCGAGGCCGAGCTCACGCGACGCGGCACGAATCTCGGCCTTGGTCATCCCGACCTCGGCGAGCGGCGAGCGGATTCCCGCGCGCTCCCCGGCCGCGTAGCCGGGCCGGTGCTCGCCGCTCCGCCGGTCGTCGGCGTTGGTGCCGTCGCACACGACCGCAAGCCCCCGCGCCCGGGCCTCCGGCAGGAGCCGGCTCCACAGCTCCGTCTTACAGAAGAAGCAGCGGTTCGTGGGATTGGCGAGGTAGTTGGGATCCTCGAGCTCGCGGGTGGCGACCTCGACCAGGGGGACGTCGAATCGTTCCGCCACGGCGCGGGCCGCGGCCCATTGGGCTTGCGGGTACGACGCGCTGCGCCCGATGGCGGCGACCATGCGGTCCGGCCCCAACTCCCGTCGCAACACCACCGCCAGGTAGGCCGAATCCACCCCGCCCGAGTACCCGAGGAGGGCCGACGGAAAGGTGCGGACCAGCTCGCGCAGCGCGGTGCCAGCGTCCGACATGTCGGAATACTAATGACTTACGCTGTCCCAATCAAAGGACAATTCGACGCCCAGAAACGGATAGATCGTAGGACGGGAACTACGTATCCTTATGATGCGTTGCAAAAACACGTCACGGAATTACGTATAGTAGGGAATCGTCAACTACGGACTCCGAAATGACAGGCCGAAGCGAGCTGGACGCCGTTGACCGCAAGATTCTGCGCATCCTCGGCACCGACGGGCGGGCGAGCTACCAGGCGATCGCCGATGAAGTCGGCCTGTCGCGCCCCGCCGTGATGGAGCGCGTCAAGCGGCTGGAGGAGTCGGGTCATATCGCCGGTTACCACGCCCGCGTGGATCGCGCGCGCGCCGGTTTCCCGGTCACGGCCTTCGTCGCCGTGCGCTACACGAACTCCGATTACGTCGGCGACGAGCCACGCATGCGCGAGCTGGAGAAGCACCCGGGCGTGCTCGAGTGTCATCACGTCGCGGGCGAGGACTGCTACATCCTCAAGGTCGCGGCACCCGATCTCGAAAGCCTCCAGGGGATCCTGCGAGACCTGCGCGGGACTTCCGCGAAAACGCAACTGAGCACGCGCACCACGATCGTGCTCGGCACGGTGTTCGAAAAGCCGGGGTTCGTTCCGGTGGAGCTCGACTGACATGGCGGCCCTCCGCGGCAAAGCGCTCGTCGCGTATTTGGTCGTCTGCGTATTCTGGGGATCGACCTACCTCGCCATCAAGGTGGGAGTGGGCGAGCTGCCGCCGTTCCTGTTCGCGGGGCTGCGCTTTCTCGTCGCCGGCCTGCTGCTGCTCGCCGTCGCGCTCGCGCTGGGCGACAAGCTGCCGCGGCAACGTTCCGACTGGCGTACCCAGGCGATCGTGGGTGTGCTGCTGCTCGCCGGCGGCAACGCCTTCGTGGTATGGGCAGAGCAGTACACGTCGTCGGGCACGGCCAGCATCTTCGTGGTGACGGTGGCACTGTGGATGGCGTTCTTCGACGCCGTGATCCCGGGAGGCTCGGGCGAGCTCGGGTGGCGGGTCATCGCCGGTCTCGTCCTGGGCTTTCTCGGTACCGGCCTCCTCGTCGGGGCGAACCCCGCCGAGATCCTGCGCGCCGACTTGCGCGGCCCGGTCGCGCTGACGTGCGCCAGCGCGTCCTGGTCGCTCGGCTCCGTCTACGGCAAGCGGCACAAGACCGCCACCAGCCCGTACGTCGGCGCGGCGTTGCAGATGCTGGCGGGTGGCGGGGCGGTCGCCCTGCTCGGCACGGCGTTGGGGGAGTGGAGCCGCTGGCATTTGACCGCGAAGGGCGCGGGCGCGGTAGCCTACCTCGTCGTGTTCGGCTCGATTCTGGGGTACAGCGCCTACACCTACGCGCTGCGCCACGCGTCACCCACGATCGTCGGAACGTACGCCTACGTAAACCCGGTGATTGCAGTGCTGCTCGGCTGGCTCATCTTGCGCGAGCCGGTGACCGCGCGGACGGTCGTCGCCATGGCGTTGATCGTGGGAGCCGTCGTGTGGATACAGTTCTCGCACCGACTCGGTCGGACGGTGGGACCGTCGGACCGTCGGACGGAAGCGCCGCGCACGGTCCGGCCCTCAGAGAGTCCGAAGCGCGCCTTGTTCCCATCCTGAAGGATGGGCTCGGCACTGCACAGTGCTGAAGCACACTCGTTGTCCTTCAGGACAGTGTCTCGCCGAGCCCACGCTTCAGCGTGGGAATTCACGAGACTCGTCAGAGTGAATTGTGAGGACCCGATGCACGGTGTGAACCTCGCGCAAAAGTTCGCCCTGTTCGACGACTACTGGAGCCCCAAGATCGCCGGCGAGCTGAACGACGCGTACGTCAAGCTCGTCAAGTTGAAAGGCGAGTTCGTATGGCATCATCACGACGCGGAAGACGAGCTGTTCCTCGTAGTGAAGGGCCGCCTGCTGCTCCGCTTGCGCGATCGGGAGGTGTGGGTGAACGAAGGCGAGTTCGCCATCGTGCCGAAGGGGGTGGACCACCTCCCGGTCGCCCGCGACGAGGTTCACGTACTGCTGATCGAGCCCAAGTCCACGCTCAACACAGGGAACGTCCGCAACGAGCGAACGGTCGAGCAACTCGACCGCATCTGAGCGTCCGCGCGCGGCGCGCGGTCACTCGTCCACGCGCTCCAGGGCGCCCGGCAGCGACGGTGCCCGCAGCGCCGGCTTCCCCTCGTCCGTGTTCTTGAAGCCCCGGACCGTGTGATACGCGAGATCGATGTCCGGGCACGCGGCGAACTCCGTGAGAATGTCTTCCCAAATCGCGTGCTCGGTGCCGCGCCGCTTGCGGGGCTCGATCAGGTAGCGGATCGTCAACTGCACGCCGCTATCCACCACCTTCGTGTACACGATCGGCGTCAGCTTGCGGTAGTTGATGAGGTACTGCTGGGAGGCGGCGAGCAGCTCCTGCTCCGCTTGCGCGGTGAGATGCTCGGCGTGCTTGACCGCGATCTTCGTAAGGATCTGCTTCGCCTTCCGCCAGTCGCTCTCGAAGCTCACTAGCACCGGCACTTCGTTCCAGATGTACCTGAAGCCCTTGTTGTAGTTGGCAACCGGATCGATGAAGACCTTCCCGTTCGGAACGTGAATGATCCGCCCGCTGGACTGGTCCGCCTGCACCCACGCGCCGATCTCGTTGAGCGTGAACTGGAACAGCCCCAGATCGATGACGTCGCCGGCGTGCGGGCCGATCTGAATCCGGTCCCCCACCTCGAACGGGCGGCGCCAGATGATGAACCCCCAGCCGGCGAGGTTCGACAGCGGCTCTTTCAGGGCGATCGCGAGCCCCGCCGCGACAAGGCCGAGAACCTGCGCAAGGGACTCCACGCCGGCGAACCACATCCGGCCCACGATGACGACGCCGACCACCACCAAGACGTAGGTGAGACCCTTGCGCCAGCGGTATCGGCCCCACGCGTCCCGCACCCGGCGGTACACCAGCGCCAGGGCGATGCGCCGCGCCAGCCAGAGCACGACGAGCGTCGCCAGGGTGGCGAGCAGCCGCAACTGCAGCTCGGGACTGAGGCCGAGTCGGGTCTGCAGCCAGTCGGTCATGGGAGGCCAAGCTAGGGACCCGCGCGGCGGCGCGCCAGCGTCGCGCGCCGCGCGATCTATCTCGTGCCCCCCCCGACGCCTCCCGGCATCAGCCGGCCTCCGTGGATGCCTCCCGCAAACGCCTGCCACGCCACGAGCGAGCTGCCCAGCAGCGCGGCGCCGAGCAGTACGCTGCGCCCCACGGAGAGCCGGCGCTGCTCAAAGTCCCGGACCACCGCACGCGGTACCCGGACTCGCTCCCCCTTCCAGAATTGCTGCTGTCCCGAGCGATCCATCACCGACGTGACGGCGAGCGTCACGGCGGCTTGCTCGGCGCTGACCACGCCGCCGCGCAGGCTCGTGACACCGGGCCCGACGTACCGGGACAGCGTGTCCGAGCCGACGTCGGTCAGGTCCGCCGACACCCGCGCCCCGACGCGCGGCTGCACGGTGTCGAGCGGGCGGTAGACATAGCAGCCGGCGAGCGCCCCGACCGCGATCCACGAAACCAGTCGCCTCACGGGCAAGCGTTGGGATCATTCGGGTTTCTGAACCCCGGGTTGGCCGGCGGCGGCGTGACGACGTTACCGCCGAGCTGATTCTGGACATTCCGGGCCGGCACATTGGGGTTCACGTTCTGCTCGGTGGTGCCGTAGTACAGCCGGCCGGGAACCTGGTTCGCAAAGGTGGACGTCGGGACCGGCGTAATCGCGGGATAGCACGACCGCTTGTAGTCGTTCCACACCTCGATGTTCTGATACAGCGCGACGAACTTCTCCTCCATGATGTCGGCGACCGACGCGATCGTCTTGGCCGCCAGTCCGGGAACCGACGCCCGCGCGTTGTCGAAGTGCGTCTGGGCGTTGGCGGTTTGCCCCAACCGGAAGTACGCCTCGGCGAGAATCAGCTCGTTCTCGATGTAGGTCACGATCGGCTGCGAGAACGTCGGGACGTTCCGCGTGCCGGTCAGCGAGGACACGCCGCCCGCCGAGCGGCCGCCGGCGGGATCCTGCCCGCCGAACGGTCCGGGGGTTGAGGCTCCGAAGTACTCGGGGAGCCGCGGGTCGTTGCGGGCCACCATGAGATCGGCGAGCGCCCGGCCCGCCACCACATACTGGCCGAACCCAGAACGGAAGTTGAACTGATACCACATGTTGTCCTCACCCGGCTGCGACGTGTGATGGGACTTGAAGTCGTTCGCCGGATTGCTGATCCCGAGGAGCGCGTTCGTGACGGCGTTGGTGAGTGCTGCGGCGTCGATCTGGTTGTTGGGCAGCTCGGCGGTGTGCATGTAGAGACGCGCCTTGAGCGTGTTCGCCGCCGCGATCCACTTGGCCGCGTCCCCCCCATAGACCAGATCCAGCGCGCCGGGGCCGGGGCCCGCTCCGCCCAGGTTGGTGATCGCCTGGGTGAGCAGCGCCTGCAGGTCGCCATACACCTGGGCCTGCGGATCGAGGTGCGGCGTCGTGGCGCCGCCGGCGGCCTCCCGGTAGGGGACGTCGCCGTAGATGTCCGCGGCAACGGCCATGTCGAGCGCCTCCCAGACCTGGGCGATTCCCAGGTACTGCTTATCACCCGCCGCGAGCTCGGCGGCCTCGATCTGTTTGATGTCCACCAGGCCGCCGCCTTCGTAAATCGAGGAAAACGCCGGGCTGGGGGTGTCTTCGCTCGCGATGTTGTACTGCTCCAGCGTCTGCAGGAAGTTGCTGGTGCCGGTGCATTGCTGGATCCACATGCAGCCGATGAGGGCGATGATCCCCTCCTGTTGCGCGAACTGACCGGCCTGCACCGCCACGAACAGCTGGTCGGCGGTGGCCGTGCTGGGGTTGTTGGGATCGAGCTTCACCTTGTCGGTGGACAGGAAGTTGCTGCAGCCGCCCGCCCCGGACAGCGCCAGGACCGTCGCTAGCCCGAGTCTCACGAGGTTACGCATAGGGTCACGACTCCTTGGCGTCAGTGGGTCAGGGTCAGGGAGAACACGAAGGAGCGCGTCTGCGGCATGTTGAAATAGTCCAGGCCGCGGCTGCTCTGGACCGATCCACCCAGATTGGTCTCGGGATCGTACCCGGTGTACTTGGTCCAGGTGTAGAGATTCCGGCCGGCGACGCGCACCTCGATGGAGTTGAACCCCAGGCTGCGCTGCACCCACGGGTCGTCGAACGTGTACCCCAGGGTGATCTCGCGGAGCTTGACGTACCCGCCGTCCTCGATGAACTGCTCCGGCGTGCCGCCGAACAGCCCACCGATCCCCGTACCGATCGCGGCGCCCTCGTACCAGTTCTGACCGATCGGAATCGGCGTGCCGGCGCCGGGACCGACCACGGGCCCCTGAAGCGGGGAATCGGCCTGACCGATCACATGCAGGTTGCCGCTGCAGGTGACGCCGTTCGAGCAGTCGGCCCGCACCTCGGTGTCCTTGTGCGTGCCGTAGGAGTACAACGCGGCCTTGGTGCCGTTGTAGATCTGGCCACCGTGCTTCAAGTCCAGCAGGCCCGAGAGCTGCAGCTTGTGAAACCTGACTGCGCTCCGGAGGCTGCCGGTCCAGCGGGGATTCGGATTGCCGATCACGCGCTGCTGGTTGTCCACGACGGGTTCGCCCGTCGCGGCGATGAAGTACGCGCCTTGGGGAGCGCCGCCACAGGGGTGCGTCGCGTCCTTCGTGGCGTGGATGTCGAGATCGTAGCCCGCCACGACCGCGTTGAGCCCGGCGGGACTGATGCCGCAGCGCGCGAGGCCGACGTCGTAGAACACGCCGACTTCCTGACCCTGGATCACCGCGGCGCGCGGCGAGTTGTTGTTGGGGTCCAGGTAGACGAACGTCGGACCGCCCAGGCTCTGCACCAGGCTGCGGTTGCTGGCCCACTGCAGGCCGACGTCCCAGCCGATATTGGCGTGCTGGATCGGCCGGGCATTGAGGGAGACCTCGAAGCCCCGGTTGCGGAACGTCGCGGAGTTCTTGGCCTCCCGCTCGTAGCCGGAAGACGGGGCCAGCGGCGTGAGGAGAATGACGTCGGACGTGATCGCACGGTAAAACGTGAAGCTCAGGTCCGACTTTTCATGGAACAGGCCGACGTCGAACCCCGTCTCGAACTCCTTGGTCCGCTCGGGCCGGAGCGTGTTCGCTCCCTTGACGATGCTCGAGGCGAGGCCGCCGAAGCCCGCCAGCGTGGGGTTCGCCCCCATGCCCTGGGTATAGCCACCGATCACGGTGGAGCCCGAGTAGATCGTGGAGGTCAGGTACGGATCGGGTTCCTGGCCGGCCTCGCCGTAGGAAGCCCGCAGCTTGCCGAAGCTCAGGAGCGGCCGCTCGCCCACGGCCTTCGTGAACTCCCACGCCACGCTGGCCTTGGGGAACCAGCTGCGCAGGTGATTCTGGTCGAATGTGGACGAGCCGTCGTTGCGCACCGCGCCGGTCAGGAACAACTGACCGTAGGCATCGAACGTCGCCTGCCCGAAGTACGACGCGCCGTGAATCACGGTCTCGGCGTCGACCGGGACGTCGCGAGTGACGGTGTTGCTGAGCTTGTACGGCAGCGGAGCGATCAGGGTGCGGCCCACGTTGGCGAGCTGGCGGACGTTGCGGCTGTTCAGGTTCTGGCCGAGCGTCACGGTGCCGCCAAACCGCGGGGAGAGCGTGTAGTAGGCCGTGGCGGTCAGATTGTGGTCGATCTGATAGTTGATCAGCTTGCCCTCGGTCACCCGCCCGCCCACCTGCGGTGGCGTGGACGACTGGGGAGCCCCCTCGAGCCGCTCGTCGTTCGAGTAGTCGGCGCCGAGTGTGTAGTTCACCTTGACCCAGGCGGCGGGCACGAACTCGGCGGTCACGTTGCCGAAGACGCGCCCGACCTGGGACGTGTTCTGAGGCACGTACAGCACGAAGAAGGGATTGTCCCAGCCGCGGTCCGAGCTCTGGTCCTGGGGCAGCGGATTCTGGAAGCGGAACGTCTGGTGCTGCCCGTTGGCCGCGAGGTAGGGCAGGTTGTTCCAATCCGGCGGCGAGCGCAGCAGGCCGAGCTGCAGACCGTTGGCGTTGTTGCCGCGCTGCAGGTAGTTGCCGCGCGCGTCCACGTAGGAGATGTTGGCGCCCAGCTTGAGGTTGTCGCTCAGGCGGTGGGATCCATTGAGTCGCACAGTGGATCGCACATTCAGGTTATTGGGGCCGGCGAAGATTCCCCGGTCGCGCAAGTAGGAACCTGAGAGGTAGAACGTCGTCCGGTCATTGCCGCCGGAGACAGTCAGGGCATTTTCCGACTGGTAGCCGGTGACATAGGCCTCGTTCGCGTGGTCGTACGTCGCCGTGCCGGCCGGGATCGCGGGGCCCCAGCTGGTGCGGCAGAAGAAGTTGCTCACGCCGGCCGAGCGGTCGCAGCCCACGGCGCCGAGCGCCGCATCGCCTGGCACGAATCCGAGGGACCCCTGGGCCCACGACCGCTGCAGCGGATAGGTGCGGTTGATGTCGTCGGCCGAGATCGAGCTGCGGAACGTGTAGTGGGTCGGACCCGGTGTGCCGTGTTTGGTCGTGATGAGCACGACGCCCTGGCCCGCGCGCGACCCGTAGATGGCCGCAGCGGCCGCTCCCTTCAGGATCTCGACGGACTCGATGTCGCCGGGGTTGATATCCGACGCCCGGTTGGTCTGCGTGGTCCCCTCGATCGAGCCCGCGGTGAGCCCGTCGACCGGGTTGAAATCGGTGGTCGAGAAGCTCGTATTATCGATGGGCACTCCGTCAACCACGAAGAGGGGCTGCGCGCTGCCGGAGCTGGGCAGGCCCACCGTCCGCTGGCCGCGGATCGTGATGTAGGAGCCCGCGCCCGGTTCGCCGCTGGCCGCCGTCACGGTGACGTTGGGGGCCTTGGCCGCGAGCGCCTCGACCACGTTCCATTCGTTGCTGCGCTCGATGAGATCGGCGCTGACGTTGTTCCGCACGTTGCCGAGCTTCTCGGTCGCCGTGGCGGTGCCGGCCCCCGTCACCACGATCTCGCCGAGCTGCAGTGGGTTCGCCGCGAGCACGAAGTCCTGCGTGATGGCGGCTCCCCCTCCCGCGAGCGAGACCTGGACGCTCTGGGCCTTGAACGCGAGCCGTCGCGCCGTCACGGTCACGGGCTGCGCCGTCACGCGGGCGCCCGGGACCAGGATGGTGTAGCGGCCGTCTTCCTTGGTGAGCGCGCCTAACCCGAGCGCCGGAATCGACACCTCCGCCAGGGCGAGCGGGGGACCGGCGTCGCTCGTCACGCGGCCGGTGATCGTCACGGACTCCTGGGCCGGCGCAGCCGCCGGGAGGCACACCACGAGACCCGCCGCCGCGAGCGCACGACGAACGAACAGGGCCATGACTCCTCCTTCTTCGGGTTCTCAAGACCCTAGGCGGGAAGGCGGACCGAGGCCACGGTTTTGCGATGAACGGCGCGCCGGGCACGACGAACGGCGGCGCGGGCGGGACGAATCAGATGGCGCGGCCGAGCTTCGCTTCCAGGTGCTCGCGATAGCCGCGGGACAGCTTCAGCGTCGTGCCGTTGTGCAGCACGACGATGTACTCGCCACGAAAGAACGGCTGCAGCTCCTTGACGCGCTCCAGGTTCACGATGGTGGAGCGGTGAATCCGTACGAAGCGCGCGGGATCGAGCTGCGCCTCCAGGCGCTTCATCGTCTCGCGCAGCAGGTGCCACTGCTTGCCGACGTGAATCCGCACATAGTCGCCTTCGGCGTCGATCCACTCGATCTCGCCGACCCGCAGCAGCGTGACCCGCCCGCCCGACTTGATCACCAGCCGCTCGAGATACTTGGGCCCGGTCCGGCGCACGGGCACGGCGGGCTGTTCGGGGCCGTACCCCTGGATCAGCGCCAACAGCTTCCAGCTCAGCTCGCTCAACCGGCCCTGGCGGACCTGCAGCTTCGCCCGCTCCAGCGCCTCGCGAAACCGCTCATCGGAGAACGGTTTCAGCAGGTAGTCGATGGCGTGCACCTCGAACGCCCGCAACGCGTACTGCTCGTGCGCCGTGACGAACACGACCGCGGGAAGCGACGCGCGGTCGAGCCGGCGCAGCACGCTGAAGCCGTCGAGCTCCGGCATCTGGACGTCCAAGAACACGAGGTCGGGCGCGGCGGCGGCGATGGCGGCCGCGGCCTCGCGACCATTGGCGCACACGCCCGCGAGCACCACCTCGCGGTCGCCCGCGAGCAGGTGACGCATGCCCTCGCGCGCGGCCGGCTCGTCGTCGACGATCAGGGTCCGGATCGGCTGCACGCGCTCAGTCTCCCCGCCATTCGGCCGCGGCCAACCGGTACGGCAGGACGATGCGGGCGATCACCCCGCCGTCCGCCATGTTCACGACCTCGAAGGACGCCTGGTCGCCGTACAGCTGACGCAGCCGCGCACTGGTATTGGCGAGGCCGACGCCGCGCGCGCCGGCAGGCTCGGAGAGCCCCGAGCCGTCGTCCCGCACCGTGAGATGCAGGGTCCCGTCGATGCGCCGCGCGCCGATCAGCACGCGGCCGACCGTCGCCCGCGACGCGATGCCGTGCTTGATCGCGTTCTCGACGAGCGGCTGGAGAATGAAGTACGGCACCGTCGCATCGAGCGCCTCCGGATCGGGGTCGAGCACCACCTTCAGCCGGTCGCGAAAGCGGATCTGCTCGATGTCCAAGTAGCTGCGGACGAAATCGAGCTCCTGCTTGAGCGGCACCTCCTGCGTCGCCGCGCCATCCAGCACGCGCCGCAGCAGCTCGCCCAGCCCGGCGACGACCTGCACGGCGCGGGCGGGCTGCCCGGTGCGGATGAGCTGCCCGATCGTATGGAGGGCGTTGAAGAGGAAGTGCGGCTGCAGCTGCATCGTCAGCGCGTGCAGCCGGGCCTCTGAGAGCTGGGTCTCGAGCTGCGCGCCGCGCAGCGCCCGTTCACGCGACTCCCGGTAGTCGCGCACGCCGTAGTCGATCGCCAGGATCGCCCAGTACAGCAGGCCGTCCGAGCTGAACCAGAACACGAAGGAGCGGAGCGCCGCGCGCATGAGCGGCTGGGCATCCGGCGACACGCCCTGTACGGCGCGTGTGTTCACGATATAAAAGACGCCCAGCCCGAACACGACCGCCATGCTCGACACCAGGTTGACGGCAACACCGAGAGGCCAGCGCCGGTTGCCGAACGGCGGCACGCGCCGGCCGAGCCAGGTGACGCCAGGTGTGAAGAGCGCCCACGCCAGGGCGAGCGGCATCTGGATCCGCAGCGCGACGTCGAACGGCATCGGCTTCCCCGCCAGCCGCGACGAAACTGTCACTTGGGCGGACCAGAGGAGGCCCCATGCCGTCCATGCGGCGACGATGACCCACCAGCGCGGGTAGGGTGCAGTAATCGGGGGGCCGGGGGCGGGGGCGGCCCGGACGTCGGGTGTCACGGCGCGTTCCGATCCTCTCTCCGGAACCCACGGGAGGGTGGACGGCCGGCCCGGGTGTTGGGATGTGTTACAAGCTGAATAATAGCGCGAGGATCGGCTCGGTCACCACCCCACCATCTTGACGTCACACAGCACGCCGTCCAGATCGTTGAACTTGAGGGCCTTGGGCTCCGCCGGCAGCAGCGGCAGCTCGATCTCCGAGCTGGGGCCGGTCACGTTGACCCGCACCCGCGCCACGCGGTTGCTCCCCAGGTCGAGCGCGACGGGGACGTATGTCCGGAAATCGTCCGGGACGCCTTCCTGGGTCACCCGCAGCTTGACCCGGTACTGACCGTTCCCCGCGGGCTCGGTCTTGTAAGCGACCCGATAGGTCGGAATGGCGGTGCCGTAGATCCATTGCTGGAAAAACCAGTCCATACTCAACCCGGCGTGCTGTTCGACAATGCGCTGAAAGTCTGCGGTGGACGCCCGCCGCCCGTTGTAGGTACGGTAGAAGTCCTGCATGGTCGCGGTGAAGCGATCTTCGTTCATGGTCTTCAGGTCGAGCATCAGGATACGCAGCATGTGCAGCACCCAGGCGCCCTTCTGGTAGACCAGGATCTGATAGCCGGCCTCGTCCTTCGAAGAGCTGATGCGGTAGCCCAACCAGATCGGGCTGGGCTCGTCCTTGTGGAGCAAGATGTTCGCCCGCCAGCGCCGCAGCACGCCGAAGTACTTGTCGTTGTCTTTGCGCGCGGCCTGCAGGTACCAGAGCCCCGAGAAATCGGCGAACCCTTCGCTCATCCACTGATCGTGGTAGGTCGCGAAGTCGACGCCGATCCCCCACCACTGATGCGCCACTTCATGGGACCGGAACACCTCGTCCTCGCCCTGTTGATCGGTCTGCTGGAACGTCACCCACGACAGATCCACCATGCCGGGGAAAGCCAGGCCCTCGTAGTACGGGATCTCCGTGGCGTAGACCTGTTTGACCGGGGCCGCGCCGTACACGTGCTGGAAGAACTTGAGGCTCTGGGTGACGTCGGCTCCGACCGTCTCCTTCATTTTCCGCTGCTGCGACAGCACCAGCCCTCGCTCCCGCAGCCCCTTGGCCAGCTCACGGTGCGCCTGCTCGGACACCATGACGGTCACCGGAGGGACGCCGTCCTCCTTCACTTTGTAATCCTCGAACTGGCCGAGGTTGAAGGACGCGTTGCGGATCGGCCCGGGGGTGACCCAGCGCGTGGTCAGCACGCGGCCGGAGAGTGTCGAGTCGGTGCGCTCCCCGACGCTCGCGATCAGATACTGGCTCGGCGTGTGGTAGGTGATATCGAACGTAGCGTAGCTGCGCTCGTCGAGCGACACCGGGTACCAGGAGCTGGGCGACTTGATGAAGAAGAAGTCGCCGTAGCGATCGATCAGGTCGCCGTGATAGTACAGGAGCAAGGAGCGCGTCTCGCCTGGCTGGAGCCGGCGGTCCAGCCTGACCCACACCAGCATCGCCTCCTTGCCCCGAAACACCGTCGCGGGCTCCCCGCCGTCCCACCGGGCCGAGTCCACCTGCAGCTTGTAGAACAGCTCGAAGGGGACCCAGGGGCCGGCAGGCACCGGTGTGGCGATGTCGAGTCGCGCCGCGGATGCGAAGGTAAGGTCGCCGCTCCCGGTCTGCGTGAGGGTGTTGTCGAGCCGATACGCGCGGATCGTCGGCGTGCCAGGGCGTTCGCCAGTGGCGCTGTCGGGCGTGGTTCCCTGCCGTGGGAAGCGGCAGATCACCTCGGGCTGGTGCGTCCAAAACCGGCGTGGCGCCCGCTTCTCCAGGATGACCTCCTCGGACTCGAATGGATCGAGCATGAACATCAGGACACTGCCCTCATCCCGAGTGATGTGGGCGTAGAACAGGTCGTTCGACTCCTGATTGAGGAACGCGGTCATCAGGTCGGGGTGGAACGACTTGCTGTCTTCATCTCCGAGATACTCGAGGCTCTTCTGCACGACGTCGCGGGCTTCCTCCGGCACCTGGCCGTTGCTGAACTTGACCTTGCGTTCGAGCTCGGCGAGGGTGCTGTCGGCGAACAGCAGCACTAGCTCCGTGATCCGGGCGTCCAAGGATCGGGCCTTCTCGAACCGGGCCAGGCGATCCTGCTCGATGCGCGTCGGGGGTGCGAAAGAGAAGGTCCCTTCCCCCTGAAACACGGCGCCCATCGTGCGGCCACCGACTGAGGACAGCAAGTAGATCGTGCCGTTTGCGAGCGTGAACCGCGCCGCGTCACGCTGCAGCACCAGGTTGCTCACCTGGGCGACGCGGTCGGCGCGTGGCGCCAGCGCCAGCACCTCGGCGTAGCGCGCCTCATAAGAGGAAGCCGCGGTCGGCGCGCCGCCTGGGGGCGACGGGGTGGCCCGTTGTGCGATGAGCAGCGCGGGCAGGACGGCGGCGGGTAGGAACGGCAGCACGCGGAGCATCATCTGGGGCCGCACCGGTTCGAGTGCCTTGGTGTGCGGCAACACTCAGACCAGGGTTCAGCAAGCGTCACCGCCGAACGTGGTGTGGCGCCTGCGCCACAACCGGCGGCCGGTACTACAGCAGCTCTCCGAACATGTGCTTGTAATGGCGGTACCAGTCGCTCTGGAATCGCTCGGCGGGATCGTAGCGCCGCTTGGCGCGGAGAAACTCCGGGAATTGCGGGTAGCACGCCTCCACCTGCTGGCGCGTCGCGAACCGATGGTAGGTCAGGTAGTAGCTCCCGCCGTAGCGGATCCCCGCGTCGATGAGCTGCCGGAACTCCGCGGCCGCGCGCTCGAGCCCCGCGGGGCTGTGGTCCACGTGCAGGTTGAAGATCACGCACGCGTACGGCTGTTTGGCCCAGGCAAGGAAGCTCTCGTCGTCCCGCTCGATCAGACGGATGGTGCCGTAGATCAAAGCGGTGCGCTGCGCCCGGAACCGCTCGCGCACGTCCGCGAGAAAGCGGACCAGCGCATCCCGCGGCGCGTAGATCTCGGTGATCAGCTCCGTGCCGGGCTCGGATGCCCCGAGCCGGCGGTCCAGGGCGCGATGGTAATCGTCCAGGTACGGACCGAGCTGGTGCGTGTCCGACCAGTACACCTGTCCCGAGGTCGAGAGGTAGTAGCGCGAGTAGGCCTGGAACGCCCGCGTCCGGTCGGCGTGCGCGAGGTAGATGAGCTCGTTCCAGTCGTCCGGGGACAGCTCCTTCTGTTCCGCTCGTATCGGCGTACTCGCCGCGACGGGGCGATAACACGAGAAGACCCCCTTCCGAAGAAAATCGGGGGAGTTGGGGTCGGTGTGGTATTGGAAGTCGCCGTAGGTGAACCCCGCGGCGATGCGCTGCTCGAACGCCGGCATGAGCTCGTCGATCTCGAGAATCTGCACCTGGCGCTGCACCTTCACCCTCGGCGCGAGGCGCAGCCGGACCGACGTAATCACGCCGAACAACCCGTACCCGCCGATCGCGAGTCGAAACAGCTCGGCGTTCTCCGCGCGACTGCAAGTACGGGGGACCCCGTCGGTGTCGACCAGCACGAACGACTCGACGTCGCCGATGAACGGCTTGAGCTTGAGGCCGCGGCCGTGGGCGTTCGCCGCCAGTGCACCCCCGATGCTCAACCGGTCCGCTCCGGTCTGCTTCTGGCGGATGCCCCACTGCTGCGCCGCCCCTTGCTGCACGTTGACCAGATGGCGCATCAGCTCGGGCCACTCGATTCCCGCCTCGACGTCGATCAGACCGCGGGCGGCGTCGAAGCCGAGCACCTGCCGCATCGACCCCATATCGACGAGCGTCGTGTCGCTGCCGAACTGCTGCCCTCCCATGGCGTGCCGGCCGGCCGCGATACTCAGGGGGCGGCCCTCTTGCGCGGCGCTCCGCACGAGCTGCACCACCGCGTCGGCGGAGGCCGGCTTCACGACCCGGTACACCCGCGTGGCATTGAGCTGCGAGTGGATGTCGTTGACGAGGACGCCGGGCGCGGACCGTTCTCCGGCACAGCCGTAGGGGGCCAGAGCAATGCCAGCGCCGGCGGCGGCGCCGGCCTCGAGGAACTCACGTCGCGTCAGCATGGAGCCTCCGCAAGCCAAGAAACAGGAGCCACAGGGCCAGCGCCTGGATGAGATGGTACAGCGCGTTGTGATTGAAGTACCTGGGATGCAGCGCGATCCTCGCCTGTTGCACCGCGGCGGCGATGAACATGAGGCCGAGCCCCGCGACAGCGACCAGGATGCCCTGTTCGCGCGCGCGAGCATATGCGACCGACAAGGCGACCAGCAGGAACACGACGGCCGGAAGGTAGAAAACCACCGCCGCGCGGAACTGCTGGGTGATGGACACCGTGACGACGCAGTAGGCCGCCAACGCCGCGGCCGCGGCCATGCTGATGCGCCGCGCCGTGGGCGCCGCGAACAGCACCTTTGCCCCGATCGCCCATGCGCTCGCCGCCGTGACGCCGATCGCGATCAAGGTGAGGCGCCACAGGACCGCGTTCCCCAACGTGCGGGCGTCCAGGAAGAAGCCGTGGACTGTCCCTCCGGCCAGCGACGCGACGGCCGCCGACCCGAAGAAGAGGGTGTGCTCTCTCCGCTGGAGCAGATAGGCGAAGACGGTGCACTCGAGCGCGAGTGCGTAGTCCGTGAGAGCGACGTCCGGCTCGGTCATCCCGCGACCGCAGGCCGAGTGTGGTAGCGACCCACCACGAAAACGAAGGTCGCCAGCACACAGTGAAAGAAGATCGGAATGGTTCCCCCGAACCAGCGGCGGTCGGGATGGAGTGCCATGCTCACCACGTACCGCACCGCCATCCCACCCCAGTAGAGATAGCTGAACCATTCGAGCAACCGTCCCATGGTCCGGCGCGGCACGACGAAGAATCCGCGGCGCCTGGTGAAATCGGTCGCCACCTTCGCGAGCAAGCCGATGATGAGGATCTGCACCGGAAGCAGGATCGGGTAGGGCATGATTCCCGAATACCATTGCTGCATCGGTGGCAGAAACGGGGGCGCGAACGCGGCCACCAGCGCCTGCCCGGTTACGCGCAGGCAGAACAGGAAAAGAAGGAGCCAGAGTACGGTGGCGTACATGAGCGCCGCGCTGCCCGGCGCTACACGACGTCGATGCGCGCCCGGTGCCCGCGCGTCTTGGCGAGCCGCCGATCTCGCGTCACCAGTGCGACACGAAGCGTCTCCGCCAGCAGGAGGTCCACGACCACCGACGCGTCGAGGACGATCACCGCCCTCGCATTGCGCGAATAATGGCGGCTGGCGACACGCGCAGCTTCACCGGCTCTCTCTGCCGCAACCGTTCCAGGAACTCCGCCGGCGTTGGCTGCTCTGCCAGCTGCCGCAGCTCACGCAGCAGGTGGTCTGAGAGCGACATGCCTTCCGTGGCCGCTCGCGCCTTCAGCGTGCGGTGCAGGTCGTCGGGGACATTGCGGATCTGAATCATCTTGGACATGCTCCAAACATGCAACATGCTGTGGACATGTCAAAGCTTTCACCCCAGCCCCCGCCGATCCAGGCTGCGATACTGGATCGCCTCGCTCACGTGGCTCGGCGCCAGGTCTGCGGCGCCCTCGAGATCGGCGATGGTGCGGGCGATCTTGAGAATCCGGTGGTACGCCCGCGCCGAGAGCGCGAGCCGGGTGATCGCGGTGCGCAGCAGCGCATCGGCGCCATCGGAGACGCGGCAGAACGTGCGGATGTCGCGTGCCGTCATGTGCGCGTTGGCATAGATCCCCGGGCGGCTCGCGAACCGGTCCCGCTGCACCGCGCGAGCCCGGTCCACACGCTCACGCATCGCTTCACTCGGCTCACCCCCGCCCT
>Ga0209472_1000871_pt1 | contig 17707 bp, 16 predicted proteins | sample GraSoiAngelo_130_FD_185887 | JGI IMG/M metagenome (GOLD analysis project Ga0209472, IMG submission 185887) | Grasslands soil microbial communities from the Angelo Coastal Reserve, California, USA - 14_0929_02_20cm (SPAdes) (version 2) | ecosystem: Environmental > Terrestrial > Soil > Grasslands ...
CTCCTCGCCGAATGCATCATAGGATGATAGCCCGGGATGATAGCGCGGAGGAGGACACGAAGCTTTGAACCAGGCTGGCGCAAAGGGGGAGAAAGCGACGCATGCGCTGCGACCCGAGGCGTTGGGAAGCAAGCCAATCCGGCTCACTATTCGTGAGCTCTTACAGCCCCATGTACCCGCTCTGAGTCTCGGATTGCTAGCGGTGATCGGCGAGGGCGCTGCCAATTTGTTGGAGCCTTGGCCGTTAAAGATCGTCCTCGATGATGTCTTTAAGACCAGACAAGTTCATGGATGGCTAAATCGTCTCATTTATTCCACTGTAGGCTACGATAAAATCGCGATCCTCAAGTTCGCCTGCATCGCCGTGTTGGCGATTGCCATCCTGGATGCAATCTGCTCATACGCCGAGAAGTATCTGACCACCAGCGTCGGTCAATGGGTTACTCACGATTTGCGCCGGGTGCTGTATTCGCATATTCAGCGCTTGTCCCTCGCTTATCACGATCACAAACAGACCGGCGATCTAATCAGCCGCGTGACCAGCGACATTGATGCCATCCAGAGTTTCATTACGACCGGGCTGCTCAGTACTCTGATCAATGTCATTACCCTAGTCGGGATGGTTACCGTGATGTTCTACATAAACTGGCGCTTCACGCTGATCGCCCTGTCGGTGGCTCCAGTTTTGTTCATGATTGTTTATACATACACGCGCCGCATCAAGAAAGCTTCCCGCGCGGTGCGGAAGAAAGAGGGGGAAATCGTTTCAGTTATCGAGGAAGTTCTCGGGTCAATTCGTGTGGTGAAAGCTTTTGCCCGCGAGGATTACGAATTGCGCCGGTTGGAAGAAGAAAGCCTGGAGGGTGTGGAAATCAGTCTGCGCGCGCGGGGGCTGAAGGCAAAACTGACGCCCATCGTGCAGATTATCGTGGCGGTTGGGACCTGCTTAGTTTTGTGGTTTGGAACCCGCATGGTGCTCAGCACTACCCTTTCTGCTGGTTCGCTGATCGTATTTATTTTGTACCTCGGAAAAATGTATAAACCGATGCAGGAACTCTCGAAGATGACCGATGCTTATTCGAAGGCTGCCGTCGGTTACGAACGCATTCAAGAGGTCTTGCAAACCGACAAAGAGGTGAAGGATCTGCCAAGGTCGCGGCCCGCGCCGCGCTTCAGAGGACAGATCGAGTTCGAGCATGTGCATTTCTACTACACGCAGGACACTCCGATTCTGAAGGATGTGAGCTTTAAGGTCGAGGCGGGACAGGTAGCCGCTTTGGTTGGTCCCACCGGCGCCGGGAAAACTACGATCATCAGCTTGATTCCGCGTTTTTACGATCCTATTTCCGGAACGGTCAAGATCGACGGCACTGACATAAAAGAGTTTCGGCAGAAATCACTGCGCCAGCAGATCAGCTTTGTTCTGCAGGAAACCGTGTTGTTCCATGCGCCGGTATGGCAGAACATCGCGTACGGAAAACCAGAGGCAACGCGAGCGGAGATCTTAAAAGCGGCTGAGTTGGCGAATGCGAGCGAATTTGTAGAGAAATTACCGGACGGCTACAATACAGTCGTGGGTGAACGCGGCATGACGCTCTCCGGCGGCCAGAGGCAGCGAATCGCCATTGCACGCGCAATTATCCGAAACACTCCCATCCTGATTCTGGACGAGCCCACTTCTGACCTGGACGCATCGTCCGAGAAACTGGTCTTCGAAGCACTGGATCGCTTGATGGAAGGCAAGACCACAATCGTGATTGCCCATCGGTTATCAACTGTTCGGAAAGCAGATGTGATCTTCGTGGTTAAGGACGGCGATATCGTCGAAACCGGCAAGCACGATGACCTGTCACAGCGGGGCGGACTGTACTCCGAGCTTTACCGGCTTCAGTACGGTGAACAATCTGAAGTCGAGGCTCCCGCGAGCCATTAATTATGGCCGGCTCAGAGCCTGTTAAGTTCGGCAATTCTCCTTTCTAAAACCTCTGCGTAAGCTTCTGTTTTCTCCGGTGTATATCCGGCGGAACGGAAGGCATCGCGAATCTGTGCCGGAGAAAGCTGCGCGAGAATCTCTCCCATCCATTTTGCATCTGCACGCGGGATGTGTTTTCCAATCCAGTGTGTATGCACGATCGTGAAGAACCAACCCAAATTGAAGAAATAGAGCAGTGGAGGACGCTTGGGTACGCTAAAGTCCACGTAATCAGGCGCAATCTTCGTGATGAACTTAGAGTGGCTATAAGCCTTCAGGTTGTCCTTTGACATGGTGCTATTCCAGCTATAGCCGGTTTTTCCGAAGGAAGATCCAAGATCGCTGACTAGATAGCGCGTCTGAGGAGGGTCCGATTCTTCATAGATCGAATTATTCTCGTCGATGAGATCCCAGTTATTGATCAGCGCCATCATGACTCGGAGGCCGTTGAATTCGCGAGTGCCTCTAAACGGATTTTGCTTCCACTTCCATCTGCCGATTTTCTGCTCGCCTGTGAGGTGGCGTTTGAGGCGGACATTCTGAATCACACCGCTTGGCCCGACTAGATTTTGCCCTCGTTTCAAATGAGGGGGCATGTTCTCGACTGTGAGGCTGGGGACAAAATAATCTTCATCCGCGAAATATCCCACTGCCCACAGCAGGTGCGCCGCGACGGTTTCAGGGCGTGCTTCGACGCCGAGCTTCACTCTCCATTTTGTGCCGTCCTCGTCGCGTACATCGAATTTTGGGTTCGTGCCTCCTTTGGCTTCCTTGAGAAACGTCATGGTGCCGTGAGGCTGATCACGTTCGCCACCCTCGCCATAGAAGAGATTGCGCGATGCAATATCGACTGGATCGCTCCAGAGGACAGGCGAAGTCTGTGGAGGCTGCTTGGCCTTTGGCTGGTCTTTGGCGACGGCCGCGGATACCGCCAGCAAAATGAACAGCGCAACATTTGCTCGAGTCCGGCGCATTCGGAACCCTCGTTGCAGGACTTGGATGCTCACTTTTTTCGTGAGAGTACCCGAAATCGGAGGTCAAAATACCGTACAGTCCCGACGATCAGCTTGAGCCGCTTGAGTTAGCCTGTTGTACGGCCATCGTTAATGGTCTGAACGATTCCATAGGCATGGCGGCAGCCCACCAGACCCGATCGGAGCGCCAGTGAAATTGCTGATACAGCCAGGCGCCGGAGTCGCCGCTCTGGTGAAAGGAATTGAGAAGGCGCAAAAGAGTGTAGAGATCATTATTTTCCGCTTCGACCGGATAGAAATTGAGCGGGCTCTGGCGAATGCCGTCAAGCGCGGTTTGTCTGTGCATGCCCTGATCGCGTTTACGAATCACGGTGGCGAAAAGAATCTACGCAAGCTGGAAATGCGCTTTCTGGCGGCCGGGATCACCGTCGCGCGCACCTCTGATGACTTGGCTCGCTATCACGGAAAAGTGATGATCGTCGATCGCAAGGAACTCTACCTGCTTGCGTTCAATCTTACGCACCTGGACATCGAGCACAGCCGCAGTTTTGGCATCGTCACGAAAAACCGCAAACTGGTCCACGAGGCAGTAAAGCTGTTCGAATGCGATACCAAGCGGCAAAACTATCAACCGGGCAGCACAAAGTTTCTGGTAAGTCCGTCAAACGCACGCAAACAATTGGCAGCCTTCATCAAGGGAGCTCGTAAAGAGTTGTTGATCTACGACCTGAAAATTACCGACCGGGAAATGATCCGCGCGCTTGAAGAACGTGTCGAGGCGGGAGTGCAGATCCGAATCATTGGCAAAATGAACCGCAAGAATTCTGTGGTCACGGTGCGCAAGCTGGAACGGATGCGGCTGCACACGCGGACCATGGTTCGCGATCGCAGCGAAGTGTTTATGGGAAGTCAGAGTCTGCGTGCACTCGAGCTGGATGCCAGGCGGGAGATCGGCGTCATCTTTCGCGACCAGAAAATTGCGAGCTCGATCGTGAAAACTTTCGAAGGGGATTGGCGTGGCACGGCAGCTCCAAGACAAGAAATAGGAATGGCTGAACCGCAGACTCAAGTCATCAAAGCCGCGAAGAAGGTAGCAAAGACAGTTACCAAGGAACTGCCGCCGGTTGGACCCATTGTTGAGGACGTTATGCAAGAGGTCATACCCGAGGACGTGGATATAGAACTCGACTCGAAGGAAGTGGATGAAAGTGTCAAAGACGCGGTAAAGGATGCGGTGAAGGAAGCTGTGCAAGGAGTGGTGACCGAGGTAATGGAGCGCAAAGATGCTGGAGACAAATAGGATCAGAAGTAAGCGCTCAAGATGTCTACCGAGTGGCTCAGACTGGCGCGGGCAGCATCTAAGTTGTGGGGGGAAACATGGGTCTCTGGAAATGCGGCCTCGCGTGTGCAGGATGGCTAACGATGAGCTGCCTGGTGATGGGCCAAGCGCCGCGCGTGAACCGGGATTCCGTCGTCATCAAGGACTTCGAAAGTCGAGTAACGGATTACGTGAAGCTGAGCAAGAAAGCTGCGATCGGTCCGGCGGCGCCAAAGCCGACTGACGACCCCGCCAAGCTTAAAGAATACCAGCTTGCGTTGGCTGCAAAAATTAGGGCGGGGCGACCCCAGGCCAAGCAGGGGGATATTTTCACTCCAGACGTTACGAAAATGTTTCAGCGACTCATTGCGATGTCATTTTCTGGACCGAGAGGAGAGAAGCTTCGCGCCAGCTTGCGGCATGCCGAACCCGTGAAAACCCTCAACTTGCAAGTAAACGACAGCTACCCTCAGGGAGTTCCATTGCAGTCCACGCCGCCATCGCTATTACTCGATCTGCCAAAACTGCCGTCCGAACTCGAATACCGCATTGTGGGACGTGATCTGGTTCTTCGGGACGTGAAGGCGAATCTCATCGTGGATTTCATCAGCAATGTAATTCCTGCATCTTAGGCAGCTCGAAATCATGCGAACTTGTGCGACCTTTTATCGGATTGTTGGTTACCTGGTGCTCGGGGTTATCTCGGCGTCCCCCCAGGAGCCCACCCCGAACCAGCCAGCGACGCCCCAGACCGCGCCAGCAGTTTCATCTGCACAGCCATCGAGTTTGCCCGCATCCACTTCTCAGCTTGATCTGAGAATTCCGCTGCAGCCAAAATCCGTGCGGTTCGCAGTTGTAGGAGATACTGGCACCGGTGGCAGCGCGCAGTATGAAGTCGCCAAGGAGATGGAAGCATACCGCAAACTTGTTGGATTCGATTTCGTGATCATGCTGGGCGACAACATCTACGGCGGGGACAGCCCCAAGAATTTCGTCCGTAAGTTCGAACTGCCGTACAAACCTCTGCTCGATGCCGGGGTAAAGTTCTACGCCTCGCTTGGGAATCACGATAATCCTAATGAACGCCTGTACAAACTCTTCAACATGGGTGGAGAGCGCTACTACACCTTCAAGAAAAATGACGTCGCATTTTTCGCCCTTGACAGCAATTATATGGACCCGCAACAACTGAGCTGGCTGGAGCAGCGACTGCGCGATTCAAATGCAGCATGGAAAATTTGTTACTTTCACCATCCGCTTTACAACAATGGCAAACATCACGGCGCCGACGTCGATTTACGCAGTCTGATTGCTCCCCTATTTGAGAAATACAGTGTGAACGCGGTCTTTTCAGGCCATGAGCACATTTACGAACGGCTCAACCCGGTGCATGGGATTTATTACTTTATCCTCGGCAACTCCGGTCAGCTGATGACTCACGACTTGCGAAAATCAGAGGCGGTGGAGGCGGCTTTCGATAGTGATCGCAGCTTCATGATTGTGGAGATTGCCGGAGACAAGCTGTACTTCCAGACGATTTCGCGGAGTGGACAGACTATCGACTCGGACGTGCTGCAGCGCGGAAAATGAGTTGACCTGAGCACAGTCTCACGGGCATCTCGGGTAAATGCTGAATGCGTTCGGAATGCCAAGACTATCTAGATCGACTTCACCGGAATCGCTAGCAAATCATCGACTAGCCCAACTTCTTTTTGCACAAATGGCTCGGCATATGTCACGCCGCCTAGCATTCCGTAGAAGCGTGCCATGGCTTCGATGCGCGAACCAATCTCTGCCGCTGCCGGAAATATGTCACTCCCAGCCTCCTGATCTGCGAACTGTGACTTGTATGCCATCAAAGATTGCAAACGGGCTTCGAATTGATCGGTGATATCCACGACGAAGGTTGGGCGGACGTCGTAATAAAGTGTAGCGTAGATGATCTTGAATGGACGGTGCGGCGCGCTTTCGCCAGCGATTGTTTGGCTGAATGAAGACTGCTGGACGCTGAGAGTGTGGCTGACGTCCAACTTGGACAACCCTGCCAGAAAACACGCTTCATAACCAAGAACCGACGCAGTGTAGTGATCCGGGTGACGTCCCTTCCAATAGGGCAGAATCACTACTCGTGGCCGCTGCTCGCGGATAACGCGCGCAACCTCTAAACGATTCTCCCAAGTGTTCTCGACGCGGCCATCGGGGATATTGAGCGAGTTCCTCCAGGAGACACGCAGGATTTTGGCGGCTTCGGCAGCTTCCCGGGCGCGGTCTTCAGCTGTGCCGCGCGTTCCCATTTCACCCTTGGTTAGGTCGAGAATGCCTGTGCGATGTCCGCGCTGCGCCATTTTGAGCAGCGTGCCGCCGCAGGTCTGTTCGACGTCGTCGCGGTGGGCAGCAATGGCGAGGATATCTAGTGGGGTCATGGACATTTCAATCGAGACTCCCCTGCTCCAGCACCACATTCTCGCGGACGATCAGACGGTGCGCGGCCATTTCCTTTAGAGTTGGCAAGACGCGGGTGACATGTTCATCGGTATCGACAAAGATGATCACTACCGGGAGCTTGCCGCCAGCGTCGACGAGGTGGCTGGTCTTGACTCGTTGACGTCCGAGAAATCCGGCGACGGCGTGGAGGGCGATCGCAGCATAGACATTTTCCTGACGCAGGTAATTGAGAATTTCAACATGGAGCGGCCGATGATGCCACTGATCGGCTTCGTTGAGGTAGATGGTGACCTGCACCGCCATGGCGTCTGGCATTTTACAGCACCCGTGCCAGCACCATGCCCGCGAGCACCGCTCCGAGGCACAGCAGATTGTTGCTGAGGACGTTCGCGACCATCAGCGCCCACTGCCCCTGCTCGAAGTAAGCCATGGTTTCAAATGCATAACTGGAGAAAGTGGTGAATGCGCCGCAGAAGCCCACCACAATCAACAAGCGCCAGCGAGGATCAACGAGCACGCGTTCGCTGGTCCAGATGATGAAGAAGCCGACGATCAGGCTGCCGGCGATATTGATGATGAGTGTGCCGTAAGGAAATACTGGGCCAAGAAGCCTGGCGGCGTAGCGGCTAATGACCCAGCGGGCATTGGCGCCAACAATTGCGCCAATGGAGACGATCACCAAGTCGCGCACGATGGAGTTCTCCTGTTTCGAGTAGGAGTCATCAGCCTGGCCTCCGCCGGGCGGTTATGGCGAACTCCATCGCCGTCATCTTTTTTACCATAGAGGGCACCGGGAAACACAGAGGATCAGATCGTGGCGCAACGCGGGCGAGCCGCATCGCGTGCCGTTGGTCCTGGTGTGCTCGCACCGAGGAGACGTCGGGACTATACATGAGCTCAGCCCTGCTCTATTGGAATGATGGGGATAGCGGGACGAGAGGGATCGCATTTGGACCGGTTTGTCCGCCACCCTTCGCCAAAAACGGCGATGGGGTACCCGCTGAGTAGGCTGCCATGCTTCCGTTATTCCGGGCGAAGCCTAAATTTATTGACTGCTCCGCCAAACAAGAGGACAATCCGTTGCGTATCGCCTCTCCGAAGAGCAGTTTTCGCTAAGAGCACACCCGCTGAGGCACGGCCTAGGTTTCGGGGACAGTTATTTCGTGTTCGATACACGTTTTTGGTGCGCTGCCCAAAATTCTCAGGACGGCATCGTGAAACTCCGACCGGTACATATCGGCAGGGTACATGGATTTCGATTTCCTTCCGGACAGCAATGTTCAGAGACGTAAACGAGTTTTGCGCAGCCGCCGCGATCGGAAGATAGTTCTTTCGAAACCCCAATAAAAGACAAGGCCGCGTTTCGACTACGCGGGTTAATTAGAAAGGAGACTCTATGGCGGGAACGGGATTAAGACCAACAGCTGTCACCGATGATAAGGACCGAATTTCGGGAATAACGGAGGCCGGTACAGTTTTCGATCAACTAGGAAAAGTCGTGGTGGCGATTGGCAAGTATGGAGTATCAGCCGTGATATTCGCGTTGCCGACGGTAATAGGCTGCTTCGGCATCTATTTTCTCTGGATTGCGGTTAACGCGGCTGAGGCAAGCACGGCCAAGATCAGCGTTGGTATCTTTGCAACTGTATTTGGTTCAGGGCTGACGATTCTCCTTCTCTACATGTTCACTCGCATGAACTTGTGGGAGAGATTATTTGGCCTCGGCAAGATGTCGCAGGACCAGCAAAAGACTATATCGACCCTGGAGGCGAGAATAAAGGCGCTAGAGGAGAGGACCAGTAAGGCGATTGCCTGACAATTTCGTTTTATCAGAGTTTTAGGGTGCCTAATGGCCGGGTTGTCAAGGACAGAAATTTCCTCAAGGGTGTGCTGAGCGCCGCAGTCTGGCCAAGTGGCCCGTGCCCGCAGGAGATTCTGCGCGGCCCAACCGCCAAGTGAACTGGTGCGGAAAGGCGGGGATTCTACGGCGATTTAGACGATGAATCTCTTAGCTCCATCGGCACAAAGAATGCCTTTTACCACAGAGGCCACAGAGGAGCACAGAGGAGCACAGAGGCTTGCGGCGCACGGAGTACCTTCTACCACAGAGGGCACAGAGGAGCACAGAGACTTGGATCGGCTTGCGTTGCAGAGCTGGGCGTCTTGCTGCACTGGTGAGGACGACCGCCAGAGGAAACGCGCCCCTAATATCACGAATTGCGATTTCTGGGTAGTGTCTCAGTTTGAAACCTGTTCCTGATCCCGCTAGCTCAAGCCCTTCTAGGGCACCTACTTGCCCAGGGAAACGGAGAGGAGCGCGCCATGCAGAGCGACACAGAACTTCTGAAGCGCCTTTATGACCGGTTCAATGCTCGTGATATAGAAGCGGCGCTGGCAGCAATGCACAAAGACGTCATGTGGGCGAACGGCATGGATGGTGGTCACGTCTACGGGCACGAAGGGGTTAGGAACTACTGGACGCGGCAATGGACGACAATCGACCCGCATGTGGAGCCGACGGGCTTCTCGGGAGGTGCGGATGGGGCGTTCGATGTTGAGGTCCACCAGATCGTGCGTGATCTCAATGGCAATATGCTGTCCAACAAGATGGTCGGCCATATCTTCCGAATAGAGGACGGGCTAATCAAGCGATTCGATATCCGTTAATTCTCGGAGGCCAAAATTCAAACTGAGACACTACCGATTTCTGTTATTGCTTTCGCTCGACCAGAAATCGTGCTAGCGCCTTCAGCTTTTCTCCGCGTGATCCGAAGGTGTCCAGCGGGGCCAGAGCGGCTTGCAGCAGTGCGTCTGCTTTTCTGAGTGATTGATCCACTCCGAACAATGCCGGATAGGTTGCTTTCTCGGCAGCGGTGTCTTTGCCGGCAGTTTTACCTAGCTGCTCAGAGGTCTGAGTCACATCGAGCACGTCGTCAATGATCTGAAATGCCAGTCCGACTGATTGACCGAATGATCTCAGGTTAGCGACCGCAGGTTCATCAGCCCCTGCGTATAATCCTCCACTCACCACGCTGGCGGTGATCAGTGCGGCAGTTTTAGAGCGATGGATGTACTCCAGCATTTTGAGATCGGGTTGCGTGTGCTCGGCCTCGAGGTCTACGACCTGGCCGCCGATCATGCCGTCCACAGTGCCCGTTCCACGAGAGATTTCTTCGATGATCCGGACCCGCGACTCAGCCGCACAATGCAGCCGTGCCAGAACTTGATATGCCTGAGTTTGCAGCGCGTCTCCAGCGAGAATTGCGATGGCCTCGCCAAAAACCTTGTGAGAGGTGGGGCGGCCGCGGCGCAGATCGTCGTTGTCCAGAGCGGGAAGGTCGTCGTGAATCAAAGAATAGGTGTGCAGCATTTCAAGCGCGGCGCCGAGATCATCAATTCCGGCAGGAATCGCACCGGCAACCATGCGGCCTGCCTCGATGCACAGAATCGGGCGCAGCCGCTTGCCGCCGGCGAATACGCTGTGCCGCATGGCTTTGTGAATGGAAACAGGATGCTGCGTCTCAGGCGGCAGCAGGCGGTCCAAAGCTGCGTCAGTCAGGCTTTGCCCCTGTTCCAAGATCTCTTTGAGCATGAGGGTTGAGTATAGCAAGCGAGGAATTGTCACATGCGAGGAGCGGAGGCAGGTAGTGGTGCAGTTTGATAAGCTAGCGAGCCAAACGCGCGATTATTGCGTCGCAAGAAACGCGACGCTTCGCGCGGCTCGCCCAGATCCTTCGCTGCGCCAAGAACGCTTGTTCAGGATGACAATCAAACCGCACCACCACCGTATGCCGGCCGGAGGCGGTAGTCGAGAGCTTTTGGTGAAAGACTAAAAGGACGCCGCAAGGGCGTCCTTTCAACCGATCAGCAATGATTTTCAGGCGGCGGCTGAATGCATCATGCCGGCGCTGCGCTTGGCCGCAGTGATGATGCTACGCGTGTCGTTGGACGGACAAATGTCGGCTGCGCCAGCGCTCAGAGCTTCAGTCCACATCTCTTCGTCCGCGAGCCGATGCGTGCACACAATACCCACTCCCGGAAATTCGCTGGAGAGCCTGTGTACATCGGAGATCGATGCACGTTCTATGTCGACGATCGCAACATCGGCCCGGTGTTTGGCAACGCTAGAGCGCAAGTCGTCCAGTGACGGCGCGATGTGAACCGAACGGAACGAATTGCACAAAGAAGACATCAAGGATTGCGTCAGTACTGGATCACTCTGGAGGAGGACAACACTTGAGAACGGCATATTTCCCTCTGAAATTTCACCGTCGTCTGCGGTGTACAGGCTGCATCGCTTCACGGCGTGATAACGGTGCAGACGTTCAAAATTACGAGTGACGACGTAAGGCGTCAGCTACCCGCGTGCCGGCGTCTTTTCAGTCAGGGACTCGAATGGCTCGGCCTGGAGCTTCCCATTCTGCTTCAGCAGAATTTCCACCTTGCCTTCAGCTTCCTCGAGTTCCTTGCGGCATGAAGAGGAAAGCTTCATACCCTCCTCGAAGAGCGTCAAAGATTTTTCCAGGGGCACTTCACCCTTTTCCAATTCCTGGACAATCTTTTCCAGGCGTTGGAGACAATCTTCAAATTTGGCCAAGTGGAGAAACTCCTAAGCTATTGTATCCCGTTTTTGCCGTTCGAATATCGGGTAAAAACTGTATGGCTGAGGAGGCAATGGTCGTCTTGTGATCCGCCGTCGGCATCTCGGGAAGCCTGTGGAAATCCGGGCGGCCGCTCTGCGGCTGAGAGCGGTTTAACTGCGGAGGGCACGACACAGAAGTCCCAAAGAACTACACTGATGCGGCTGGGCGAGCGGTCCCGAGCGCTTCGAGGACATCTACTGCAGAGGCGTAGCGTCCTAGAGGTGCGCTGATCTGTGCTCCCTGCACCAGATCTCGTACGGCGGCCAACATTTCGCGGGCGATTGCAATTCCCTCTTCTCGCGCCGCCTCTGGATTTTTGGCTTTGGCCATGCGCTCCAGAATTGAGTCAGGCACTGACACCCGCAGTTCGTTTTTCATGAACTCGGCGTTGCGCACGCTGACCAGCGGCCAGATTCCCGCGACTACCGGAATGCGGCAATGCTCGATGCGCCGAAGAAAATTCTCCAGCAGCGAAAGATCAAAGACAGGTTGGGTAACGGCGTACTCACCGCCGGCTTCGACTTTGTATTCGAAACGCCGGACTTCCTCATCGAGATTGGGCACGCCAGGGTTCGCCCCTACGCCGATCACAAAATCCGTGCCTGCGCCAATCGGGTTTCCGCCAATATCGAGGCCACGGTTCAGGTTGTGTACGATGTTCACCAGCCCGATTGCGTCGACGTCGAAGACCGCTGTGGCGTCGGGGTAATTGCCCATTTTTGGCGGATCGCCGGTGATGCAGATCAGATTGCGTATGCCGGTCGCTGCTGCTCCCAGCAGATCGGATTGAATACACAACACGTTGCGATCACGGCAGGTGTAGTGCAGGACAGCCTCGATCCCGGCTTCCCGCTGGACCAGCAACGACAAAGCCTGATTGCTCATACGAGCTGAAGCTCGCGGACTATCAGGAATGTTTATGCCATCCACTCCGACCGACTTTAAAAACCGAGCACCCTCGAGTTCCTTGTGAATGTCAGTACCCTTAGGCGGGACAATTTCCACCATGGTGACGAAGTCGCCGTTGGCCAATTTCTGTCCCAGGCGGGAACGCTGTTCCATCGGCACTGCAGGAATCGGGACGGGTCCGGCGCCGCTTTTGACCAGCGCAACGGCGGTTTTGGCCCGGGCTTCACCCGCCCTGAGAACGGACTTCATTACGCGAATATGATCGGGAGTGGTTCCGCAGCATCCGCCGACCAGCCGCACACCGGCACTCACAAATTTTCGAGCGTAGCTCGCCATATATTCGGGCGAGCACAAATAAATGTTTCGGCCTTCGACTGATCGCGGGATTCCGGCGTTGGGTTGCGCGGCCAGAGGCAGCGAGGTGACGGCGCGAACCCGCTCAATCGCATCCAGCATCGCAACTGGACCTACGCTGCAATTGCAGCCAATTACGTCGGCACCCCAGTCGGTAAGGCGGGGGCCAAATATCTCAGGCGTGGAGCCGTCGAGGCAGTTACCGTCTTCATCGATGGTCACCTGCGCAACAACCGGAACATTCGGGTTCACGTCACGCGCGGCCAACAGCGCCTGATGGAGTTCCTCGATGTAGCCGAACGTCTCCAAAATGATGAGATCGACGCCGCCTTCGACCAGAGCAGCGATCTGTTCGCGGAATGCGGCGCGGGCCTCTTCGAACGACGTCTTGCCGAGCGGCTCGATACGGATGCCAAGCGGACCTACAGACCCACCGACCCACCCATCGAAGCTCTTGGCTGCCTCACGGGCGAGCCGGGCTCCGGCAAGATTTACTTCGTGAACCCGGTCGGCCATGCTGTGCCGGGCCAGACGAAATGAATTTCCACCAAAAGTATTGGTTTCAATAATCTCCGCACCAGCCTGCAAATATTCGCGATGGACACCGCGGATCAAGTCCGGCTGTGACAAGTTCAGCTCGTCATAGCAGCGATTGATGAAGATTCCTTTGCTGTATAGCAGGGTTCCCATAGCGCCGTCGCACAGGACGGCAGATTTCTGCAGCCGAGTTAGGAAATCAGCACTCATTTTCATTCGAGAATACAGGATGACCGCCGGTTTTGCATCCACTGGACCTTCTATGCCTGACTGTATCCGGATTTAACCACGAAGGGCACGAAGGAACACGAAACTTAGCGGGCAACCTTTGTGTAACTTCGTGTCCTTGGTGGTCCAGGTAACCAGTACGATAGCGATTTGGCGGCCCCACACCGAATACCACAACTTCTGCTCTGTTATAATCCACCTCTTTGCATCTAACTCTCCATCCCTCATGCGTTTCGGAGTCCCCGGTTTGAAAGAGAAGGCCGCGCCTATTTTCGTCCTGCTTGGAACATTGTTCCTGGTTTCGTGCGCAAACTACTCCAACCCCAGCTCCAACAATAGGAACACCACGGGACTGAAGCTGCGCGCCTTCGTGACCAATCCTTTGCGGCCCACGGGTTTTGGGTCTACACCCGTCATCGAAGTGATCGATGCGCTCAACGATAAACTCTCCGGGCCGATCAGCCTGTCCACTGCTCAGCCGGGAACGATGGCGGTGTTCCCAAATAAGCGCTTCACTCTGGTCTATGGTGGAGGTAGCGGAAGTAACAACTCCATCGCTATCATCAACAATGCCCAGGAGGCAGTCGTGGGGTCGGCTCTTTCTCTGCCTGGGCCAAGCGAAAGCATGGTGGTTTCACCAGATAATGTCACCGGATATGTGGCCGTGCCAAGTGCTTCGGTTAACGGACGAAGTCAGGGAGTGGTCCAGGTGCTGAATCTGAATACCAATACCATCACCGCCACCCTTCCTGTGCCGGGCGCGCGTTTTGTAGCGGTGAGCCACAATGGTAATCGGGTGCTGGTGTTCGGCAACCCGATTGGTACGTTCTCCGGACTCGCATTAATCACACCCAGCCTCATCGGGACCAGCCAGAATCCGGTGTTTGAGTTTCCTGTGGATCCGGCAGAGTACGATCATCCGGTGGGGGGCGTTTTCTCCAGCGACGACAGCACGGCATACATATTGAATTGTGGCGCGGAATGCACCGGAACCGCCGCCAGCGTCACTGCACTGAATATGAATACCAACGCGCCGGGATTGCCGCTTGCGGTTGAGGCCGCCACGATCGGGATGTTGTCGGGCACCACCTTGTTTGTCGCTGGAACGCCTCCTGGTACGTCGTGCCCCTCTGGTACTGCGGGACAAACCTGCGGCACGTTGAGCGTCATTGATACGGCTTCCATGACTGTGAGCAACCAGAGTCCAATTTTCATTACCGATGGTTATCACAATCGCATGGAGATGGGTGCGAATGGGCAGCTTTTCATCGGTGCCCGGACGTGCAGCACTGGGTGCCTCTCGATTTTTGATACCAACCAATCCAAGGTCAATTTTTCTTCAGATACCGGCGATGTGACTGGTATTCAGCCGATCACCACGCGCAACGTTGTGTATGTTTGCGAGAACGACGAGTTGCGCATTTACGACACCACCACCGATAAGCTGCAAGCCAACCAGATCGATATCATCGGACAGGCCGTGGACGTGAAGTTAGTGGATTAGAAGCGGACTTCGGGACCTCAGACTGCGGACCTCAGCCATAAATACCTCATGGCTGCAATCTCAGCTCATGCACCCGCGCATTTTCCACTGCTTGCATCGAGAATGGGAATGGGAACGTGTAGCCCTCGTACCACGCCTTCCACTGGTCCATGTAATTGGAACTGAGAAAGTTTCCTGACTCCCCGTTCACGATGTTCAGCGTGGAGTGGTCGAAATCAGCCAAGTCAACCGTCATGCGCTCGGAGGGCCCAGCGTGCCTGGTTACGGCTTTCACGGTAAAGCCGCTGCCGGATTGCGATTGCAAACCCGGCGCAGTCCAGCGCCGCAATATTGGAATTTGACTTAGGATGGGGTGTTGAATTTCGAGAGGATGATAACTTCCCCAGTCCCACTTGCTGAGGTCTTTCGGAACATCATCTCCGCTGACCGCATTCTCGACGGCGGCTGTGAGCAGATCGTCATAGTTGGAGAATTTCTCGGGAAGCCAGCGTTTGGGCTGATGCAAGAAAACATTTTCCAGCCAGACCGACTCCATGCCCCAGTTATAGGTTTTCCAGCTAAGAACGCCATGCTTCGTATCTGAGTCCGGCGCGGGACCGAGTTTTGGCTCGAGCAGCAGGCGCATGAGTTCGTAGCGAGCGCGAGAGGCGAGTACCGGCGCCGGCGAGTTCCCGCTCATACGGCCGTCCCAATTACGCATGATTTCCGCGGCCTGCTTGCTTCGAGCTGATGCACCATTGGCATGATCGACCGCATACACAAACCGCTCGGCAGAATAGCGCTCGAATTCGGAATAGATGTCGGTCTGTAGCTCCAGCATGTCTGCCGCGGAAAATTTCTTCCCAGATTCGAGGACCCGGTAAATACGCGAGGTGCGCCAAGGGGATTCCCAGCCAGTGCTGATCGAATATGGATAGTTATCTGGGGCAATTCGGCCATTAGCTGTTGCGATGATTCCTGAAGCTGGATTGAAAACGTTGGGCAGTTTTTCGAAGGGAATGTAACCGGTCCACTTGTGCGCATCGTCGCTGCCGTTTTCCGGCAGGCTGCCATCGCCTGAGGCGCGAATGGGAATTTTCCCGCTGGCTTGATAGCCGATGTTCCCGTCAACGTCGGCGTAGACGACGTTTTGTCCGGGCGCGTCGAACTTCGAAAGGGCGGCGCGGAACTCCTGCCAGTTCTGCGCAGAATCGAGATCAAAGAATGGACTGCGTGCTCCTTCGTACGCCGTCCAGCGCAGAGCCACCTGGCGGGTTTCGCCTCTGATCAGTTCGGTGATGATCGGCCCATGACGCGTAACCACCACGTCAACGGCAACGTCAGGCTTGCCTTTCACGTGGATAATTTCCTGCCGACGCTGGGGATGCTTCCAACCCTGTGGCGTAAGATATTGCCCGTCACTGTTGAAAGTTTCCAGGTAAAGGTCCTCGACAGTTGGTCCGACATTCGTGAATCCCCAGGCGATGCGCTGGTTGTGCCCGAGGATTACGGCTGGCGTTCCAGGCAGCGCTACGCCAGCGACATCTAATTTGCCCGAACGTAAATGGACTTCGTACCACAGATTGGGCATCTGGTGACCCAGATGCGGATCGTTCGAGAGCAGCGGCTTACCTGAGACGGTGTGCGCTCCGGAGACGACCCAGTTATTCGACCCGAGCAGCAAGCGGGAATCGGAATCGAATGCTGGGGTTCTCCAAGTAATTGAAATTCCCTTTTCTGTCTCGATCTCCTCCTCTTCTTCATCATCATTCTTCTGATTACCCAGCGTGGGTCGTGATGCAGTCGGCGGCCGGTCGTGCCAGGAGGTGTTCACAAACAGATCGGTAGTGAGCTCCGGGCCTAACTTTGCGAGAATTTTCTCGCGGGCCAATGCGTCTTTGTAGGGATAGTGATTCAGGTCTTTAATCATTAGCGCCGAGATCAGCATGGAGTCTTCCGCAGTCCAGGTGCGCGGGGAATAGCGGAGGATACGGAATTCCAGCGGCAGCCGGTCATGACGCGATTCGATATAAGCTGTGACGCCACGCGCGTACGCGTCGAAATAGGAACGCTCCTCGGGAGAGATGACTTCCAAAGCCCTGCGAGCGGCGAATCGCAGGCCCAGTATTCTTTGCTCTCGATCACGCTCGATTAAACCGCTGCCCAAAACTTCGGCCAGCTCTCCCGCGGCAAATCGGCGCATTCCATCCATCTGCCAGAGGCGATCCTGCGCAATTACATATCCCTGCGTAAAATACAAATCGCTCAAACTCTCCGCCTCGATGGTCGGAACACCATGAATGTCTCGAATCACGCGAACAGGGGCGAATAGTCCCGGAACTCTGATGGTTCCCTCCAGTTGCGGCAACGCAGACCGAGCCACGGAATAAAACCAGGCAATGGCACCCAGAACTGCGACCAAGACAACGATCACCAGAAATCCGGCCGTTCGCCGGACGGGGTGGATTTTCCGAATCTCAGAGACAGGCGTTGTCGTAGTTGCCATGGCGCATTTTTTATTTTACAGGCTGTGATCTTTAGAAGCAGGGATCGCCATTCAGCAGCAGGCGCTTAAGGGAAGTTTGCGTTCTCGGAGCGGCAGCCAAAATTTCGATTGAGCAGCCAACTTGCACGAATCTATGTTGCATGCTCCTCGATTTCGGGTGCTGCTTCCTTAAGACCGGCGATATCGGGTTGCGCTGGAGTCGCCGGCAAGCGAATTTCGACGACCAGTCCGCCTTCGGAACGATTCTCGGCATGGACGGTTCCGCCGTGCAGGCGAACGACTCGATCCGTGATAGCAAGTCCGAGACCGACGCCACCAGTTTGGCGACCGCGAGCGTC
>Ga0209472_1000874_pt1 | contig 17682 bp, 13 predicted proteins | sample GraSoiAngelo_130_FD_185887 | JGI IMG/M metagenome (GOLD analysis project Ga0209472, IMG submission 185887) | Grasslands soil microbial communities from the Angelo Coastal Reserve, California, USA - 14_0929_02_20cm (SPAdes) (version 2) | ecosystem: Environmental > Terrestrial > Soil > Grasslands ...
CTCATTGCGGCCGATGCGCCGCGCGAGGATCTCCTCGCGCCCCCGCCGCGCATCGAACCACCAGCGCTCGCCGTCCTTCACGAGCGGGATCGGAAACGGCCAGTCGTCGGGGCCGACCTGCAGCACTGTGGTGGTGCCGTAGGGAATGAGCCGGTTCGCCGTGTCGTACGCCTGCAGGAACTTCTCGCGGCTCTGTCGATCGGACACCGGATCGCCCGACGAGACGAGCGTGCGGCCCTCGCTGCCGAGGATGCTCACCAGCCCCTTGGTGTCGCCGCCGCGCAGCGCAGCCACGAACGCCTGCGTCGCCGCCTCGGTGGACTCGAAGCGTTTGGCCTTCATCACCGCGGGCCTCGGCGCCGCCGGCGGTGGCGTCGCGGCCGGGGCCGCGTCGGGCTTGGTGGGCGCCGGCGCCTGGGCGTTGGCCGCGGGTCCGGCGCACGGAGCGACCGCGGCCGCGATCACGAGAACGACCGACCAGGTTCGCGGAATCATCGACGACCTCCTCCGCGGCCACCGCCGCCACCACCGCCACCGCCGCCGGCCCGGCCGCCGCCAGCGCCTCCACCACCACGGGCTGCTCCAGTCGAGCGATTGAAGCTCCCGCGGCTGGCGTTGCCACGATTGCTGAAGCTCTGCGCGTCCCGCCCACCACCGAGGCCGTCGAACGCGCCGGCCTGGCGACCCTGGAACCCACCGGCCTCCCTGATGCCGCCGGTGCGGGGCGACGACGCCTGCGCGCCGCGATCTCCGAAGCCGCCTGCGGGCTGCTGGCCGATCGCGCCTTGCTGCGGTCGACCTCCCTGCTGACCGAGCCCGCCTTGCTGGCCGATCGCACCCTGGCTGGGGCGTGCACCCTGCTGACCGAGTCCGCCCTGCTGACCGAGTCCGCCCTGCGCCGTGCGGCCGCGGAAGGACTCGCGCGCTTGCGCGTTCGCGGGCCCGGTCTTGTTGAAGCGCTGCTGCGTGGCGGTGTCGCGGTACTGCACACCCTTGCGATGCGCGGGGTCGTGCTGCCACTGGCCCCGGCCCTGCCCGCCCGCGCCGGAGCCCCGCTGGCTGTTGTAGTGCTCGACGCGGTTTCGAGCCTCGTTCCGGTTGTTCACGTTGTTCGTGAAGTTGTTCGCGGTGCTGTTGTTGACGTTGACGTCGCCGCCCCCGGAACGCCAGTCGCAGTCACTCCACAGCGCCGCGCCGACCGCCATCCCGGCCGCGAACGTGAAGACCCCGGCGGCGAAGTAGCCCGGTGGATACGGGTAGTAGGGCGGGTAAGCCTCGGGGAATGCGCCATAGACGACCGTCGGGTCATAGCTCGGCACGTAGACGACCTGTGGATTGGGCTGCTCAATCTTGATGATGGTCGGCGGAGCCTGGGCAACCTGCACCGTGGTCTGGGCGGGCGGCGCCTGCGCGACCGTCGGTGGCGGCGCCGCAGCGGCGGGCTCCACGATGACCTTCTGCTCCGGGGTGCTCTTGAGCTGCCCGTTGGCCTCGGCGCGTGCGCGCAGTCGCTGGATGCCGGCCATCACGTCGTTCTGCTGCGCCAGGAACGCATCTCCCAGCTTCTGTAGCCAGTCGAGCTTGTCGTTCAGCATCGTGAGCACCTCCGGGGGGAAGAAGACCAGCGACTTCACGCTGTCGTCCCAGGTGTACTGCTTGAGCGCCTCGTTGAGCTGATCGCCCTGGACCTTCGGGTTCTCCTTGACGAAGCGCGCGGCCTGCACGACCTCGAGCGGGTACGTCGAGGCCATGAGAATCTGGGCCAGCAGCTTGTCGGGATGCAGCGCGATCGGCGCCACCAGCTGATCGATCTGCTCGGGACTGAGTGGCTGTGGCGCCCCCTGCGCCATTGCCGGAGGCGGCAGGAGCGAGGATGGCAGGAACACGATCGCCAGCACGAGCCACGCGAGAACCTTGCCAGGCACGTTCATGATTGGCCTCCCGCAGCGGCACTCGACCAGTTTCGTCGACGTGCGGCAATGGGACCTTGGTCCGACGCCGAGCGAGCCGGGCGGCCGTAGGGCGCGCCACCGTCTGGCTCATGCGCGTCTCATCGCGATCAGCACCACGATCCAGGCCAGCAAGAAGCCGATCGAGACACCGACCGGCAGCGCGTGCCCGAACACCGTCAGCAGGAAGCGGTGCCCCACACGCGGCCAGTCCAGATCCTTCGCCGCGGACGCCGCGCAGAGACGGTCGTGCTCCGCGCGCCATTCCCAGATCGCGAAGCTGGCTGCACCCACCGCCAGCAGCACCAGGACCGGCAGCAGCACGCCCACGAAAGGGATCAGGACGAACAAGAGCGCGCCGATGCTCGCCTTCGCGCCCTCGCTGCCTTGGCCAACCACCGCCACGAACGTCCCGAAGAGGAAGGACTGCGCGATGACCAGCCAGGTCGTGCGCTGGCCGATCAGCTCGTTCTCGTGCCTGATCTCTGATGCTATCAGGCTGAGCTTGGCGATCAGCTGGCCCTCGCTCAATCCACGTCCTCCTGACACTGGCGACGACTGACCTCGGGGCTAGTCGGCGGGCTTGAAGATGTGGATGACGACCTGCCGGTCCGGCTTCGCTCGCCCCGTCCGTGCCTTGAACGCCTCTTCGCCCGTCCCGATGAAGTACACGCGATTCATGTCGACACCGCGCTCGGTGAGCCGGCGGCGAACGATCTCCACGCGCTGCCAGCTCAGGTTCGCGTTGTCGCGGTCGCTGCCAGAGGCGTCCGGGTACCCCACGATGTCGAGCGTGTAGGTCGGATTCTCCGCCATCGTCGACACGACGCGGTCCAGGGTCGCCAGGGCTTGCCGGGACAGGCCGGCCTTGCTCGCCTCGAACAGCACCGCGATCTCGCGCACGTTCTCCCGCTTGAACCGGTTGGCACGTGCGCGCTCGAGGGCAGCGTCCACCTGCTCGGCCTTGGCCTGGACCTGGCCGGCCATCGCCTGCGCCTGGTCGGCCCTGTTCTGCGCCTGGTCGGCCCTGCCCTGTGCCTGCTCCACCCGGCTCTCCGCCTGGTCGGCCGTCGCCTGGGCCTGGGTGATCCTCGACTCCGCAGTCGCGACCCGGGCCGTGAAAGCGGTCAGGTCGGCTCGCGTCGCCTTCGACTCGCGCTCCAGGGCGTCGATGCGGGTCGTCAGAGCCGCGCGAAGCTCGTTGTCATGCTCGTCCACATAGCTCCGGGTCGCCAGGCAACCGTTGATTCCGAGCGTCACGCCTGTTGCGAGCAGCACCCACGTTGCCAGCCGACCGACCGTCCTCATGTGGCAGCCTCTCTGGCCTGAGCCCTTGGCCTCACGGTCTCGCCGCCGGCGGCTCGAACCACTGCGTCTTCGGCACGACCACCGGCGCGGCCGGGTCGAGCACGTAGTGCGGCGACATGATCTGCACGCCGTACTCGTTGAAGGCGTCCTGGACGTTGGCGTTGAGCGCGCTGAGGACCGCGGCGCGTCGGTGCTGGTCCCGCAGTCGCGCGCGCAGCGAGTACTGGACGTAGAAGTCCGACAGCGCGGTCTGTAACACCTCGGGCGGCGGCTCGCGCTCGAGCTCCGGCGTTCGCGCCGCCGCATCCAGCAGCATCGCGTGTACTTGCCGCCACGGCGCGCTGTAGCCGATGGTGACCGAGGTCTCGAGGATCGAGGCCGCCTGGGCCGCCGGCCGCGAGAAGTTCCGGGTGACGCTACCCAGGAGCACGCTGTTGGGGACGTTGACCTCTTCGTCGAGGGGCGTGCGGATCCGGGTCGAGAACACGCCGACGCCGACCACCGCACCTTCGACGTCCCCGACCCGTACCCACTCGCCCGGACGGAGCACATGGGCGAAGGTGAGGATGAAACCGCCGGCCGCCTGGCCGACGAGGCCGGCGGCGCCCAGCGAGAGCATCAAGCCCACCAGCACGCTCAGGCCCTTGAACGCATCGCTGCTGGCGCCGGGAAAATACGGGTACGCCATGGCCAGCGCGAAGAGCCAGACGATCACGGTGGCGAGCCGCCGGGCGAGGTACACCGTGTCGGCGTCGATCCCGAGCAGCCGGTAGCGACCGACCGCGATCCCGTGCGCCGTGGCCGCGAGGATCTTGCTGGCGAATTGGGCCAACGCCGCGATGAGGGCCACCATCACGAGATCGGGCGCGGCCTCGACGGCGGCGCCCGCAACCTGCTCGGCAATGACCACGGCGTAGCCGGTGAGCTTCTCCGACCACGGGCGGGTATAGGGGAAGAGGCGGAACACGAAGCGCAGGCACTCCTCGGCGATGACCAGGACGATTCCAAGGAAGACGAAGTGGCCGAAGGTGCGGATCACCCGTGCGAGGGTGGTCCGCTCCTCCTCCCAGATCCTGAGCCGACGTGTCAAGTACGTGTCCAGCCGCTGCCGAAGCCAGCGCCGTCCACGGGCCAGAAGCCAGACGGCCAGGCAGAAGGCGGCCGCCGCCGCGAGCGTGAGCACCAGCGCCCAGGCGAGCTCACCACCCCTGATGGAGGAGTGAGCGGCCTCGATCGCCGCGTCGAGGCGCTTGCCCACGACCGCCCGGGCCTCGTCGAACGTCTGGCCGTCCTCGGCGTCGAGGTCACCGTCGAGGATCCTGAACACGTAGACGCCGTCGATCGTGACGTTGAGGCCCTCGGGCGTGGTGACCATCTTGACCGCGCCCGGCCCGTCCCTGGCGACGGCCTCACGGATGCGGTTGGCGGCCTGTGCTGCCCGGTCGGCAGGCAGGACGCCGTAGTACGAGGCCCGCAGCGTCACGATATCGCGGTTGAAGAACTTGATCGTCGCCGGCGGCGGCGCAACCGGCGCCGGGCCGACGGCGTTGGCCGCGAACGCTGGCGCCGGCGCCAGGAAGGTCAGCAGCAGCAGCAGCAGGACCCTCAGGAGGTTCTGCATCGGGGCGCCCTCACGTTCTCGCCGCGCTCGCGACCGAGGCTTGGCGGGCGCCACCTCGGTCTCGATGATCGCGGCGGCCTTGCCGAGCTCCAGGACCTGCTCGGGCGTGGTGGTCGCGAACAGGTGCATGATCCGCGCGACGATGCCGGTCCATCCGGTCTGGTGGCTGGCGCCGAGGCCGGCGCCGTTGTCGCCGTGGAAGTACTCGTAGAAGAGGATGAGGTCCCGCCAGTGCGGATCGTCCTGGAACTTCCGCGTGTCTCCGTAGACCGGCCGCCGCCCCGTTGCTCGGCATTCATGGTGTCGGCTCCTCGTTGCATTACCCGGTCGGGATCGTGAGCACCGGCGGCGCCTCTTTGCTGCCCGGTTCCACGAGCGTGAAGATGAACATGATGAAGCTGAACATCCGCTTCGACGGTATGTCGCGGTCGTCGATCCAGAACCAGTAGTCGCGGTATGGGACCATCACGAATGCGTCGGCCGGACGCTCCCGGGAGCTCTTGATCTGGAGCAGGGGCCGCAGGGGACCGCTCGGGCCCTGGTCGGGCTCGGCCATCGGGCTCACGCGTTGCTCGGCGACATGGGCCGGGGGCACGTCGATGAACGACGCGAGGTTGATCAGGATCTCCAGGGCGGACCGGGTGAGCATCGCGATCTCGTGGGCGTCGGTGGCGATCGCTCCGTACACGACGCGGAACTCGCTGGCGGCGGGGTCGATGCCGAGCAGCCTGCGGATGCCCAGCGCGTCCGCCGCGACGCCCGGGTCCACCTTCTGGCGGAACGTCAGCAGCGTGGCGACCTCCTTGGGGTCGGTGCGCTGCACGCGCATGCCGATGGCGCCCGAGAGCTGGACCCGACGCAGTCGCTCGAGGAGCTCGAGGAACTCGGCCTCGGCGGGCCGGGCTCGCAGGTCCCCGCCGTGGCGGTTGTCCAGCCCGTTCACGACGTTGACCATCAGGCGCAGCACGAGGTCAACGGGATACCCCGCCTGGATCAGGCTCAGCACGGAGGCCGGCGGCACCGGGGTCATCATCGAGCGGGCGAAGCGCTCGCCCATGAGCGGCGTGTAGGTGATGGTCGGACGGTCCGTGAAACGGCCGCCGACGCTGGCGGCGACGGTGTTGTTCGGGACGTTCGGATGCTCGATCGAGAAGCCGAAGAGGTTCCAGAACGCCGAGGCCGACACCACGGTCTCGACCGTGTAGCCGCTCACGATCTGCCCGACGTCCAGGAACACGCCGATGTCGCCGTAGCGCAGCCGCACCAGGTTCAGCATCATCTGGCTCTTCCACGAGTCGGCCACGGCCGCGCTGTAATCGAAGCGATCGCGGGCCACCGTCCGCGGCCCGATCGTGCAGCCGGCCATCAGCAGCGCGACGATCGGCAGGAGGAGCGTCGCGTGGACCGCGCGCTTCGTGCGCAGCCGCGCGGCGCGATTCGCGAGCGCGCGCGCGACGGTGTAGGGCGTGACGATCAGCACCGGACCCACGACGAGGGCGGCGCCGGCGTGCGAGACGCCGAGGATGAGCCACTGGGCCACGGCGTCCAGGAGAATGCCGAGCAGCAGGAGATTCGCCACGCTCTCCAGCGTGCTGGTCATGAGCTGCCGGCGGAGGTCGGGGTGAAACAGCACCCCGTACAGGTAGGGCGGCCGGCCCGCCCGCGCGTCGGCCAGCCCGCTGCGGATGCCGAGGACGATCGCGGTGAGGGGCTGCAGGATGAAGCGGAAGCGCCCGGGGCCGGTGAGGCGCCGGGGGATGTCCTCCAGGAACGCGCGGGAGAACAGGTAGATCTCCCCGCGCTCGAGCGCCTCGCGCAGCGCGCCGGGGACGGACAGCACGAGCACGACCAGCGTGATCCCCGCCAGCACCAGCGTCGAGCGTCGCAGCGTCATGGCCGGCTCACAGCACCGAGAAGTCGTAGCTCACGACGAGGCGGTACTCGGTCATCGCATTCTTCGGACCCTGGTACTGCTCGACGTGCCCGTAGGGGGGGCGCAGCCACGGGCCGGTCGGGAAGAACGCCGGCGCGTCCTTCAATCGTTCCCGCAGCTCCGGCAGCAGCACGAATGGCTGCGGAGCCGGGGCGGGCACGAACGAGCGCTCGATCGGCGTCGCCACCTGCTCGACCGCCGACGGGGTTGGCTCCTGCTGCTCGATCTGCTCCTGGGCCCGGCCGGGCGCCGGCGCGCCCAGCAGCGGCAGCGCCAGCACGGCGCCGGTGATCGCCGGCGCCGCGACGTGGCGCCACGCAGCGCACAGCCGGCGAGTCACGGCGGCCATCGGCCCGTCTCAGCCGAGGTCGGCGAAGAGGACGACCACCGAGCGCGCCTCGGCCCGGTAGGAGTGGCCGGGGATCGGCGGCACCTGCTGCCAGGGCGCGATGTCGTCCGGCGAGTCCAGCGCGGTGTCGATCCAGCGCCGCCACGGCTTGCCGGAGGGAACGGCCGGCAGCTCGAAGACGAGCGGCTCCCAGTACGCGTTGAAGATGAAGTGGACCAGGCGGCGCTCGTCCTTGAGCTCGGCACCGAACGCCAGGCTGTGCGAGCCGCGGCTCCAGTCGGCGTGGTCGAGCGTCACCCCGTGCCAGGCCTTGTTGGCCTGGGCGATCAGCTGGGCCAGGCTCAGGCGCTGCTCCTCGTGGCGGACGCTCCGCAGCACCCGGCGCGCATTGAGGAGACTTACGAAGCGGTGCACGTCGCGGTGCCGGTCGAGCAGCGTCCAGTCGAACCAGGCGCGCTCGTCGTCGTGGCAGTACAGGTTGTTGTTGCCGTCCTGCGTGCGCCGGACCTCGTCGCCCATCAGGATCATCGGCAGCCCGATCGACAGCAGCGTGGTCGCCAGGAAGTTCTTGACCTGCCGGTTGCGGAGCCGCTCGACGGCGCGATCGTCGGTGGGACCCTCGACGCCGCAGTTCCAGCTCTTGTTGTCGTCGCCGCCGTCGCGGTTGTTCTCGCGGTTGGCCTCGTTGTGCTTGCGGTCGTAGGACACGAGGTCGTTCAGCGTGAAGCCGTCGTGGCAGGTGACGAAGTTGACGGACTGCTCGGGCTCGCGCTGCTTGTGGGCGTACAGCTCGGGGCTGCCGACGAGGCGGTCGGCGAAGCGCCCGACCATGCCGTCCTCGCCGTTGAAGAAGGCGCGGACGTCGTCACGGAAGCGGCCGTTCCATTCCTTCCACGCGTCGCCGACGAAGCTGCCCACCTGGTAGAGGCCGGAGGCATCCCACGCCTCGGCCATGAACTTGATGCCGGCCAGCGCCGGGTCCGACTCGATGTCCAGCAGCACGGGCGGGTTCGCCAGCACCTGCCCCGACGGGTCGCGGGCGAGGATCGAGGCGAGGTCGAAGCGAAAGCCGTCGACGTGCATCTGCTCGACCCAGTAGCGCAGGCTGTCCACGATCATGCGGCGCACGATCGGATGGTTGGCGTTGAGCGTGTTGCCGCAGCCGCTGTAGTCGGCGTACCGCGCCCCGCCGTCCTCGAGGATGTAGTAGGCGTGGTTGTCCAGCCCGCGGAAGGAGAGCGTGGGGCCGTCGTGCCCGCCCTCCGCCGTGTGGTTGAAGACGACGTCGAGGATGACCTCCAGGCCGGCCCGGTGCAGGGCCTTGACCATGTCGCGGAACTCGTCGATCGGGCCCAGCGGGTCCTGCCGCGAGCTGTAGGCCTGGTGCGGGGCGAAGAAGGACACCGGCTGGTAGCCCCAGTAATTGACGAGGCCCGGAGGCACGGCGTACGGATCGAACTGGAAGACCGGCAGCAGCTCGAGCGCGGTGATGCCGAGGTCCTTGAGGTAGGGAATCTTCTCGATCAGGCCGGCGTAGGTGCCGCGCGTCTTGTCCGCCACGCCCGAGCTGGGATGCCGCGTGAAGCCGCGCACGTGCATCTCGTACACGATGGTCCGTGACGCCGGGCGGCGCAGCGGAGCGTCGCCCTCCCAGTCGTACGCGCGCGGATCGACGACGACGCTCTTCATGGCCGTCGCGGTGGTGTCGTGACCGAACCGGGCGGCGGCCTCGCGGCTGTACGGCTCGGGCACGGCCACGCCGCGCCCGTACGGATCCAGCAGCACCTTGCCGGGATCGAAGCACAGCCCGCGCGCCGGATCGAGCGGCCCCTCGACGCGGTAACCGTAGAGCTGGCCCGGACGTACGCTCGGCACGAACGCGTGCCAGTAGTGATAGGTGCGGTTCCGCGTGGCGTCCAGCCGCACCGTGCGTGTGGGCCGCGCGTCGTCCACGCCGTCGAAGAAGAGGATCTCCACCGCCGTCGCGTGGCGGGAGAAGACGCTGAAGTTGACTCCATCGGGCATCACGGTTGGGCCGAGAGGCGCGCTGATGCCCCCGGCTGCGATGGAAACCGTCGTGGCAGGCATCGTTTGTCCTCCGGGCGCACTGAATCGTGGCGCGAACGGCAGCCTACTGTCGCGTGCGACCCTCGGCCATCGGACCTTGGTCTCATGCCATACGCGTCCCGGTCCGCGCGCGCCGAGAGCCGTCGGACCAAAGTCCCATAGCCCTGGCTCACGACGGCTGGCATCGTCGTCGCGTCGTGACCACGCTGAGGGGACTCGTGACGCTCGCGCGAGCGCCGTCGAGCGGCGCGGCCTGGCTGCTCGCGGCGCTCATGCTGACGGCCTGCACGGTGGGGCCCGACTACCGGCGCCCGTCGTACCCGACCCCAGCCGCCTTCCGAGGCCAGGCGGCGCCCGACTCGGCGCCGTCCATTGCCGACCTCGGGTGGTGGCGCGTCTTCGAGGACGAGACCCTCCAGCAACTCGTCCGCACGGCGCTGCGAGAGAACTACGACCTCCGTATCGCGGCCGCCCGCATCCTGGAGGCGCGCGCCCAGCTCACGATCACTCGGTCGTTCCAGTTCCCGGAGGTGAATCACTCCGGCAGCGCCATCTACTCCCGCATCGAGGGCCAGCGAGTCGTGCTGCAGCCCCAGGATCAGTTCGCGCCCCAGGCCGGATTCGATCTCTCGTTCGAGATCGACTTCTGGGGCCGCTTCCGCCGCGCCACCGAGGCGGCCCGCGCCAATCTCGTCGCCTCCGAGGAAGGGCGACGCCTCGTGATCAGCACGCTGGTGACCGACGTCGCCACCGATTATTTCCAGCTGCGCTCCCTCGACCGTGAGCTGGAGGTGTCCCAGCGCACGCTGGCCGCCCGCCAGGATTCGCTGCGCCTCGTGAGCCTGCGGGAGCGGGGTGGAGTCGCCGGTCTGATTGATGTCCGCCAGGCCGAGATCCTCGTGGCCCAGGCGGGCGAGGCCGTGGTCGAGACGCAGCGCCAGATCGAGCAGACCGAGAACGCGCTCAGCGTGCTGCTCGGTCGCAACCCGGATGCGGTGCCGCGCGGCCGCCCGCTGCTGCAGCAGCTGAGCCTGCCGACGGTGCCCACGGGCGTGCCCTCGTCGCTGTTCGAGCGCCGGCCGGACATCCGGCAGGCCGAGGCGCAGCTGGCGGCGGCGACCGCGCGCATCGGGGTGGCCAAGGCGGATTTCTACCCGCGCGTGTTCCTGTCGGGCATCGCCGCCGGCGGGGGCTTGCTGATCGACGGCCGCTGGGTCGGGCCCCAGGGACTCTTCAGCATCGGCCCGCAGATCACCTTGCCGATCTTCAACACCGGGCGCACCCAGGCCGGCGTCGACGCGGCCGAAGCCCAGGCCCAGCAGACACTCGCCGTTTACCAGCAGACCATCCTTCAGGCGTTTCGCGAGGTCGCCGACGCGCTCGTCGAGCACCGCAAGCGCCGCGAGTTCCGGATCGCCCAGGAAGCGCTCGTCACCTCCGCCACGGATACCAGCCGGCTGGCAGATCTCCGCTACAAGGGCGGCGTGAGCAGCTACCTGGAGGTGCTGAACAGCGAGCAGCAGCTCTTCGACTCCGAGCTGGGCCTGGTGCGCTCCAGCCGCGACGAGCTGCTGGCCGTGGTGCGCCTGTACCGGGCGCTCGGCGGAGGCTGGCAGGAGGAACGGGAGGCGTCAGCCGGCGCGCCCCTGCCCGAAGAACGGGGGACCAGGTGATGCTCGTGATTCGTCGACGACCTGCAACATTGTTGATCGGGGTGGCGCTCCTGGGCGCGGCCGCGGGGTGCAACCGGGACGCCAAGGCCAAGGCCGCGCCGCCGCCGCTGCCCGATGTCGTCGTCGCCGAGGTCGAGCAGCGCGCGGTCGCCATCGAGCGCGAGTACACGGCTCGAACGGAGGCGTCTCCGACCGTCGAGATCCGGGCCCGCATCTCCGGTGTCCTGGAGCAGGTGCTCTTCAAGGAAGGGACCGAGGCCAGGCAGGGGCAGGTGCTCTTCGTCCTCCAGCGCGAGGAGTACCAGGCGGCGCTGGACACCGCCCGCGCCCAGCTTGCGAAGGCACAGGCCGACCTGACCCGAGCCCGGGACGTCTCGGTGATCGACCGGGCCCGGGCGCATCTGGCTCAGCGCCAGGCCGATCTCGAGAAGGCGCGAGCGGACGTGGCGCGCTACCGGCCGCTGGCCGACGCGCGGGCCATTCCCCAGCAGGATCTCGACACGTCACTCTCGGCCGAGAAGGTGGCCGTGGCGGCCGTCGATGCGGCCGCGGCCCAGCTCAAGGATGCCGAGCTCTCGCAGCGCACGCAGATCCAGCTGGCCGAGGCCGCTGTGGAGGCCGGCAAGGCGGCGGTCGTCGGGGCCAAGCTGAACCTCGACTACACGACGATTCGCACGCCGATCACCGGCATCATCGGCAAGGTCATGGTCGACCAGGGCAACCTGGTCGGCAAGGCGGAGCCGACGCTGCTGGCCACGGTGTCCTCGGTGGATCCGATCTACGTGGACTTCTCGATCGCCGAGGCCGACTATCTGCGGCTCGCCTCACGGATCCGCCTCGACCCGACCGGGCGGCCGCGCGGCGAGCAGACGCCGCTCGATCTGTTCCTGATCGGTGACCAGCCCCTGCCGCACAAGGGTTTCATCGTGTTCGTGGAGCGCGCGGTGGACATCAAGACCGGCACCATCGCCGTGCGTGCGGTGTTCCCCAACCCCGACAAGGTGATCCGTCCCGGGCAGTTCGCGCGCGTCAGGGGCGTCGTGGAGCAGCGGCCCGAGGCCGTCCTGGTCCCGCAGATCGCGCTGCAGGAGCAGCAGGGCGCCAAGGTCGCGCTGGTCGTCGAGGCGGGTGACAAGGTGGCGTTCCGGTCGGTGACGGTCGACGAGCGCATCGGCGACCTCTACATCGTGAAGTCGGGCCTCAAGCCGGGCGAGCGCGTGATCGTGGAGGGCGTGCAGAAGGTGCGCCCGGGAATGCAGGTGAAGCCCGTCACGAGGTCGGCCGCGAAGGCCGGCGCGTAACCGTGGCCGAGTTCTTCATCCGGCGGCCGATCGTCGCCATCGTCATCGCGATCCTGATCGTGCTGCTCGGGGCGTTCGTCCTGACCGCGCTCAGCATCGAGCAGTACCCGTTCCTGGCCCCGCCCACGATCCGCGTCACGGCGACCTACCCGGGCGCCTCGGCGGTGGCGGTGGAGCAGTCGGTCGCGACGCCCATCGAGCAGGAGGTCAACGGCGTCGAGTCGATGATCTACATGCAGTCGTCCAACACCAGCGACGGCCGCATGCTCCTCGACGTGAACTTCGCGGTCGGCGTCGATCAGGACAAGGCGAACGTCCTCACCCAGAACCGCGTCAACTCGGCCCAGGCGCGGCTGCCGGCGGAGGCGATCGCCCAGGGCGTGACCGTCAAGAAGCAGAGCCCGAGCATCCTGATGGTCGTGTCGCTGTACTCCTCGAAGGGGACGTACGACGCCAACTACCTGATCAACTACTGCGGCATCAACCTGCGCGACCAGCTCCTCCGCATCCCCGGCATCGCGCAGGTCGATCTGTTCGGCGGCACCGACTACGGCATGCGGATCTGGCTCAGACCCGACAAGCTGGCCAAGCTCGGGCTGACCCAGGCTGACGTCATTGCCTCCATCAAGGAGCAAAACCTCCAGGCCCCGGCCGGCCGGATCGGCATGGCCCCGTCGCCGAAGGGCCAGCAGTTCACGTACACGGTGGCCGCGCCGGGCCGACTCGTCACGACCGAGGAGTTCGAGAACATCATCATCCGGGGGACGGAGACGGGCGCCCAGGTCCGCATCCGGGACGTCGGCCGGGCCGAGCTCGGCGCGCAGGACTACAACGCCTTCGGCCGGCTCGACGGCAAGCCGGCCGGCGCGATGGCCGTCTACCTGCTGCCGGGCGCCAACCAGCTCAAGGCGGCCGAGGCGATCTACCACACCATGGCCAGCGCCAGGGGATTCTTCCCGCCGGACATGGACTACAAGATCGTCTACGACACGACGCCGTCGGTCGAGGCCTCCATCCACGAGATCCTCAAGACGTTCGTCGAGGCGATCATCCTGGTGACGCTCGTGGTGTTCATATTCCTCCAAAATGTCCGGGCCACGTTCGTCCCGCTGCTGACGGTGCCGGTTTCGCTCATCGGAACGTTCATCTTCTTCCCGCTCCTCGGCTTCTCCGTCAACACGCTGTCGATGTTCGGGCTGGTGCTCGCCATCGGCATCGTGGTGGACGACGCCATCGTCGTCGTCGAGGCCGTGATGCACCACATCGAGCACGGGCTCGACCCGGTGGCGGCGACCCGGCAGGCGATGAAGGAGGTCTCCGCGCCCGTGATCGGGATCGCGCTGATCCTGTCCGCGGTGTTCATCCCGGTCGCCTTCGTGCCTGGCCTCACCGGCCGCATGTACCAGCAGTTCGCGCTCACCATCGCGATCTCGGTGCTGCTCTCGGCCTTCAGCGCGCTGTCGCTGTCCCCGGCCCTCTCGGCGATGCTGCTGAAGCCGGCGAAGCCGATGCGCGGTCCGCTCGGCGCCTTCTTCCGCGGGTTCAACCGGGTGTTCGACTGGATCACCGGTCGCTACGTCGGCGTGGCGCGCATCCTGGTGCGGCGCGCCGTGCTGACGATCATGCTGGTGGGCGTGGTCATCCTGGGCGCCGGCCTGATCGGCCGCCAGCTGCCGGCCGGCTTCATCCCCGAGGAGGACCAGGGACTTCTCGGCGTCAACGTGCAGCTGCCACCAGGGGCCTCGCTGGAGCGAACCGGCGCAGTGCTCACGCGGGTCGAGCAGATCGTTGCCGCGACCGCGGGCGTGGATTCCTTCGCGACGATCGGCGGCTTCGGCCTCGTCACCAACACCTACCAGCCGAACTTCGGCACCGTCCTCGTCCGCCTCAAGCCCTGGGAGGAGCGCCACGGGCCGGCGCTGCACGTGCGGGGGATCATGGCCGGGCTGCAACAGCAGTTCACCACCATCCCCGAGGCGATCGTCTTTCCGTTCAACATCCCGACCATCTCCGGATTCGGGGCCTCGGCGGGCTTCAAGTTCCTGCTCCAGGACAGGAGCGGCACACTGTCCGTCGAGCAGCTCGGAGCCGAGGCGCGGAAGTATCTCGCCGCCGCCCGTCAGCGGCCGGAGCTGGGCAACCTGTTCACCTCGTTCGATCCGAACTATCCGCAAGTCAAGGTAGACCTCGACCGCGACAAGGCGCGCAAGCTCGGCGTGCCGATCAACGACGTCTTCCAGGCCATGTCGGCGGCGCTGGGCAGCACCTACGTGAACGACTTCAACCGCTTCGGCCGCCTCTACCGCGTCTACGTCCAGGCCGAGGCCGACTATCGCCGCCGGCCCCAGGACATCGGCGAGATCTACGTGCGCAGCCAGACGACGGGGACGATGATCCCGCTCTCCACGCTGGTCACCATCGGCTCGATCCCGAGCACGGAGATCACCACCCGCTTCAATCTGTTCCGCTCGGTGGACATCAGCGGCGCGCCGGCGCGCGACTACACATCGGGGCAGGCGCTGGTGGCGCTCGAGGCCGTCTTCGCGGAGACGATGCCGAAGGAGATGGGCTTCGCCTACTCCGCGCTGGCCTACCAGGAGAAGACCGCGCCGCCGGCGCTGCCGACGCTGATCCTCGCCATCGTGTTCGTGTTCCTTCTGCTGGCCGCGATGTACGAGAGCTGGCGGCTGCCGTGGGCCGTGCTCCTCGGCTCGCCGCTCGTGGCCCTCGGCGCCTTCTTCGGCGTCTGGCTCATGGGTTACGACAACAACGTGTACGTGCAGATCGGCTTGATCATGCTCATCGGGCTCGCCGCCAAGAACGCGATCCTCATCGTCGAGTTCGCCAAGGCCAAGTACGAGGAGGGAAGCACGATCGAGCAGGCGGCGCTCGAGTCGGCCCGCCTGCGCTTCCGGCCCATCCTCATGACGGCCTTCGCGTTCATCCTGGGTGTGGTGCCGCTGATGCGCGCGAGCGGGGCCGGCTCCGGCGCGCAGAACGTCATGGGGACTGCGGTGTTCTGGGGCATGCTGGTCGCGACGTTCCTTGGTGTCTTCATCATCCCCGGCAACTTCGCCTTCGTGGAGCAGCTCGGCCTCTCCCGACAGCCGTCGAAGCGTCCAGTGGTCGTGCCGGCGGCAGCGATACCGCACGGCGAGCATCCGTGAGCCGGACGGCGCGCGGCGACGAGGTCGGGCGGCCGCCCGACCTCGAGGCGGTGCCTTCGTCGCTGACCTGGGATCTCACCCGAATCCTGCTGGCCGTGGTCGGCATCGGCGGGTTGATCGCGGCCAGCGTCTGGGTGCTGCGGCCGTTCCTGCCCGCCGTGGTGTGGGCCACGATGATCGTGGTGGCCACGTGGCCGACGCTGCGCGCCGTCGAGGCGTGGCTGTGGGGACGGCGAGGCCTGGCGGTGGCGGTCATGACGCTGGTGATGCTGGCCGTCCTCGCGGCACCGCTGACCCTGGGCGCCATCGCCATCATCGATCGGGCCGACGACGTCGTGGCGTGGTCCCGGTCGGTCATCTCACGCCCGCTGCCGGCGCTGCCCGCGTGGGTCACGAGCCTGCCCATCGTGGGCAAGACGATCGCGGTGGAGTGGACGAAGATCGCGAGCGCGCCCTCCGAGCAGGTGGCGGCCCGCCTCGGACCCCATGTCAGGGATCTCGTGCGCTGGCTGATCGCCGAGGCGGGTAATATCGGCTCGCTGCTCGTCCAGTTCCTGCTGACCGTGGCGGTTTCCGGGGTCCTGTACGCGCGGGGCGAGGCCGTGGCCGGCGGGGTGCTGGCCTTCGCGGAGCGGCTGGCCGGCAATCATGGTGTCCGCGCGGTGCTCCTCTCGGCCGATGCGATCCGCGCTGTTGCGCTCGGCGTCGTCGTGACGGCGGTGGTCCAGGCGGTGGTCGGCGGCATCGGCCTGGCGGTCACCGGCGTCCCGCATCCGGCGCTCTTGACGAGCGTCATGCTCGTGCTGGGCATCGCGCAGATCGGTCCGGGGCCGGTCCTCTTCGGCTCGGTGATCTGGCTGTACGTGGACGGGCAGTCGCTCTGGGGCACCGTGATGCTCCTGTGGGCGCTCGTCACCACGAGCTTCGACAACATCCTCCGCCCGGTGCTGATCAAGAGGGGCGCCGACCTGCCGCTCCTCTTGATCCTCGCCGGGGTGATCGGCGGGCTCCTCGCGTTCGGGCTGGTCGGCCTCTTCATCGGGCCGGTGATCCTGGCCGTGGCGTACACGCTGCTGGTCGCGTGGGTGACCGCCGGCGACTCGCTCGGCCGCCTTTCGTCATCTGCGCCGTTAGCGCCGCTGACGACCACCCAACGCGACCCACGCCACTCGGTCCGAGACGCCGCCCGGTCGTTTACTCCTTGATCCGCTGCTCCCGCTTGCGAAGGTACGCGTTCCGCACGGCGCTGTACATGTCGACGACGCTCTCCTCGAAACCCTGGTAGAGGTCGATGTTGATCGCCCGGTCGTTCACCGTGTCGCCAGCCTTGAGGCCGAAACCGTCCCAGATGAAGGGCGCGACGAAGTAGGTCATCGGACTGGTGGCGCCGTCGACGCCGAGGCCGACCCCGTCGCGGACGGTCATGGGCGGGAGCAGCGGCAGGACGAGGTACGGCCCCGGCTTGGCGCCCCACTTGCCCAGCGTCTGGCCGAAGTCCGCGGGGCTCGGCTCGATGTGCCAGTAGTCCCTGGCCGGGTCCCAGAAGCCGGCGACGCCCGCGGTCGTGTTGATGAGGAAGCGGGCGAGCTCACGGCCGGCGCCGCCCCATTTCTGCTGCAGCAGGTTGTTGACGAAGCGCACCGGCCAGCGCAGGTTTTCGAAGGCGCGGCTGATCATTGCCTGCCACGGCTCCGGCACGATCACGTCATAGGCCTTGGCCGCCGGCTTGACGACGTACCGATCGACCCCGCGGTTGAACGCGAAGGTCCTCTGGTTGAAGCGCTCCCAGGGATCGTAGTCTTCCGGCTCGAGGCGCGCCTCGGTCAGCTGCTCGGCCAGCGCGGCCGGTGAGTTGCCCGGGGCCGAGGTGCCTTCCTCGGCTGCTGGCACGGGGCCCGTGTCCGGGCCAGCCGCGGGGTCCGCTGTCACATTGCCCGCGTCCGGGCGGAGCAGCTTCGCGACGGATCCGCACCCGGTGAGGGTGAGCGATGCGAGCAACGCCAGGAGTGTCAGGCGACCGATCGACGTAAGCATGATGTCTCCTCTGTGGACGAGGCAATCTCCGACCCCTCAGGGTCCGACGATGACCTCGAAGTGAAGCGTTGCCTCGGCCGGGGTCGTCGTCCAGCCCCACCAGGTGGCCGACCGAAGGTTCTGCGAAGCCGCGCACCCCGCCACCACCATCATCAGTACGACGAGCGACGGTCCTGCAAATTTCCTGAGCATGGTTGCTCCCTCCAGCGAGGCAGGATCGCGGCCTGCGCCGGATGCATCAACGCAGTCCAGCAACTCCTCGTTCCTCGATCGCCGCCGC
>Ga0209472_1000875_pt1 | contig 17671 bp, 19 predicted proteins | sample GraSoiAngelo_130_FD_185887 | JGI IMG/M metagenome (GOLD analysis project Ga0209472, IMG submission 185887) | Grasslands soil microbial communities from the Angelo Coastal Reserve, California, USA - 14_0929_02_20cm (SPAdes) (version 2) | ecosystem: Environmental > Terrestrial > Soil > Grasslands ...
AAGCAATGGTGAATGGTTCAAGAGCCAGAAACGAGGGCGCTGCGCCGTTTGGTGCCTACCTGTACGCGGACCAACGCGCGCTGCAGCGCTACGCTGGCCCGGTCCCAATCAATATTTGGATCATTTGCGGCCAGCCGCTTTTCGGCGCGAGCCAGCGCATCTTTAGCGCGCTGCAGATCGATTTCTTCCGCGCGCTCTGCGGTTTCCGCCAGAATAGTTACCCGCTCCGGAAGAACTTCGGCAAATCCACGGATGATCGCAATGTGCGCCGGTTCCTTTCCGCCGCTATCGTGATAGCTGAGTTCGCCGATTCCCAGCTCGGTCATTAGCGGTGCGTGCCCAGGTAAAATGCCCAGATAGCCGTTCTCGCCGGGCATTTGCACATCCGCGACGTTTTGCTGGAGAAGTTGCTTCTCCGGCGTGACAATCACCAGCGCAATGGAGTCCGGCATCATCTTCTAATTACGCGCTCGCCTTCATTTTTTCGGCCTTCTCGAGGGCTTCCTCGATCGTTCCGACCATGTAAAACGCCTGCTCGGGGACGTCATCGTACTTGCCTTCCACGATCTCCTTGAAGCTCCGGACGGTGTCCCCGATCTTCACGTATTTCCCTTCGAGGCCGGTGAACTGCGCCGCAACGAACATGGGCTGCGAAAGGAATTTTTCGATCTTACGCGCGCGCGCAACGGTGCGCTTATCTTCGTCAGAAAGTTCTTCGATGCCCAGAATGGCGATGATGTCCTGCAAATCTTTGTAGCGCTGCAGAATCGATTTCACGCCGCGGGCAACGGCGTAGTGCTCCGCCCCGACGATGCGCGGATCGAGAATCCGCGAGGAACTGGCCAACGGGTCGACCGCCGGATAGATGCCGCGCTCGACGATCTGGCGGCTGAGGTTGGTCGTCGCGTCCAGGTGCGCAAACGTCGCGGCGGGAGCAGGGTCAGTGTAGTCGTCGGCGGGAACGTAAATCGCCTGCACCGAAGTAATCGAACCGCTCTTCGTCGAAGTGATGCGTTCCTGCAATTCGCCGATTTCAGTGTTGAGGTTCGGCTGGTAGCCCACCGCCGAAGGCATACGACCGAGGAGCGCGGAAACCTCCGAGCCTGCCTGCACGAAACGGAAAATGTTATCGATGAAGAGGAGCACATCGAGGTGTTCCTGGTCGCGGAAATATTCAGCGACGGTGAGTCCCGTGAGGCCCACGCGCAGACGGGAGCCAGGCGGCTCCGTCATCTGGCCATAAATGAGCGCCGCGCGCGACTTTTCCGAGTTCCCGGGAACAATGACGCCACTTTCGGACATTTCCAGCCACAAGTCGTTTCCTTCGCGCGTGCGCTCTCCCACGCCGGCGAAGACGGAGACACCACCGTGCTTCATCGCGACATTGTGAATGAGTTCCATGATGAGAACGGTCTTGCCCACGCCCGCGCCGCCGAAGAGGCCAATCTTGCCGCCCTTCAAATAGGGTTCGATCAAATCGACCACTTTAATTCCCGTCTCGAACATTTCGAGCGACGTGGATTGATCTTCCAACGACGGGGCGGGCCGATGAATCTGATAATGCGTATCGCTCTTAATCGGCCCAAGTTGGTCCACGGGCTTGCCAAGGACGTTCATCACGCGGCCAAGCGTGGGGCGGCCAACCGGCACGGAAATTCCCGTACCGAGGTCATACGCCTTCATACCTCGGACCATTCCTTCGACGGGTTCCATAGCGACTGCGCGGACGCGTCCTTCGCCAAGGTGCTGCTGCACTTCCGCCGTCACGTCGAGTGGCTCGGGAAGGTTGTAGCCTTCGCTGGTAATGCGGCAAGCGTTGTAGATCGCGGGAAGATGCCCCTCCTCGAACTGGATGTCCATCACAGGTCCGATGACCTGCACCACGTGCCCAACGCCTGCGTATTTCTCTGCCATGCTGCTTTCTCCTAAGCGCCGTAAGAGGCGCCGCTGACAATTTCGATGATTTCCTTCGTGATGGCCGCCTGTCGCACTTTGTTCATGTGCAGCGTCAGGGCTTCAATGACGTCGCCCGCGTTTTTCGTCGCCGATTCCATTGCCGTCATGCGTGCTGCGTGCTCCGCCGCCGAAGATTCGAGCATTGCACGGAGAACCTGCGTTTCCACGTAACGTGGCAGCAACTTGCCAAGGAGTTGTTCCACAGGCTGTTCATAGATGTAATCCACCTGCGAGCTCGTGCTTTCGGCAGCGGATTCTTCATCCGATTGAACGGCTTCAATGGGCAGAAGCTTTGTAACTACCAGATTCGGCGTCATTACCGTCTTGAATTCGCTAAACACAATATAGACAGAATCGATCTCTTCCTTCGCATACAGATCCGTGACCAGCGATGCGATCTCCCGTGCCGTCCCAAAATCGACCCGCGCAAGAACGTTCACATATTCAGCAACGAGGCTGAATCCCGCTTTTTTCAGCGCGTCGCGGCCTTTCTTGCCGACGGGAATGGCCGATATTTTCTTGCCCTTGTTGGCCCTGAAGAAATCCAGGGCCTTTCGGAGAATATTGGCGTTGAACGCGCCGGCCAGGCCCCGCTCTCCTGTCAGGACGAGTGTCAGGATCCGCTCTTCGGGGCGCCTAGCCAGCAGAGGATGTTGTGGCTCAGCGATGCGCGACATGATCGAACGCAGCATCCGCGCAAGTTCTCTGGCGTAAGGGCGAGCCGCGATGGCCGCTTCCTGCGCCCGGCGCAGCCGGGCAGCCGCCACGAATTTCATCGCGCGGGTAATCTGCTGGGTGTTTTTCACCGAGCGAATCCGGCGCCGGAAATCAAGAAGTGTGGCCATCGTTAGTCGCTAACGCCGGTCCTCAGGTCGCCGCCGTGGCAGCGGCAACCGTGAAGCGTTCCTTGAACGCTTCGACAGCGGTTTTGATTTCCGCCTTAATGCCGTCGTCAAGAGCTTTTTTCGCGGCAATATTTTTCAGGATCGATGGGTAATTGGTCTCAACGAATTGGACGAACTCGCGCTCAAACCGGCGAACTTCTGGGACTGGCACAGAATCCAGCAAGCCGCTCGTAGCCACGTAAAGAATCAGGACCTGCTTTTCCGCTGTCAGCGGCACGTATTGATCCTGTTTGAGGATTTCTGTGAGCCGCTGCCCGCGCGCAAGCTGCCCCTGCGTTACTTTATCAAGCTGATCGGAGCCGAACTGCGCGAAGGCCGCAAGCTCGCGGTACTGGGCCATATCGAGACGCAGAGAACCAGCCACCTGCCGCATCGCCTTGATCTGCGCGTTGCCGCCCACGCGGCTGACCGAAATACCGACGTTGATCGCGGGACGAATGCCGGCGTTGAAAAGGTCTGATTCAAGGTAAATCTGCCCGTCAGTTATCGAGATGACGTTCGTCGGGATGTATGCGGAGACGTCGCCGGCCTGCGTTTCGATGACCGGCAGCGAAGTCAGCGAGCCACCGCCCAGTTTGTCATTCAATTTTGCCGCGCGTTCCAACAAGCGCGAGTGAAGATAGAACACGTCGCCGGGGAACGCTTCGCGCCCCGGAGGACGCCGGAGCAGCAACGAAATTTCACGATAGGCCTGGGCGTGCTTGGAAAGATCGTCGTAAAACGTGATGGCGTGGCTCTTGTTATCGCGGAAATATTCCCCCATGGCACACGCCGCGTAGGGCGCGATGTACTGAAGCGAAGCCGGCTCCGCAGCCGAAGAGGCAACCACAATGGTGTAGTCCATCGCGCCCGCGTCGGTCAGCGTTTTCACCACCTGCGCGATCGTCGAGCGCTTCTGCCCGATGGCGCAGTAGATACAAATAACGTCGCCGCCCTTTTGATTGATGATGGTGTCGAGGATAACGGCGGTCTTTCCGGTCTGGCGGTCTCCAATGATCAGCTCGCGCTGGCCGCGTCCGATGGGAATCATCGCGTCAATAGCCTTGATGCCGGTCTGCAGCGGCTCGCGAACGGGCTGGCGGTCAAGTACGCCCGGAGCTATGCGCTCCAGCGGATTGCGCTGCCTCGTCGCGATAGGGCCCTTCCCGTCCACTGTCTGGCCCAGCGGATTGACCACGCGGCCAACCAGTTCCTGGCCTACGGGCACGGACATAATCGTGTTCGTGCGCTTGACGACGTCGCCTTCCTTCAGTTCCTGGGACTCGCCGAGAAGCACCACGCCAACTTGATCCTCTTCGAGGTTCAGCGCGATGCCGAAAACGTTGTGCGGAAAGGCGAGCATCTCTCCGGCCATGACCTTCTCGAGACCATAGACGCGCGCAATGCCGTCGCCGACGCTGATGACCGCGCCGACTTCGTCGACAGAAACAGTCTGTTTGTAGTTCTCAATCTGCTCGCGCAGAATCTTGCTGATTTCGTCCGCTTTGATATTCGCCATGCCTGCTCCGTCGCATCTGCCCTGGTCTGTGTAGCCTCCGGGCTTTAGCCCGGCCCGCCGTAAATCAGTGTCTACTCCGCTGCCAGGCGCGTGCGCATTTCGTTCAACCGGCTGCGCAACGAGCCATCGTAAACCGTGTCCCCGATCCTTACGACCGCGCCGCCCAATAACGCCGGATCGAGCGTGTACTTTGCTTCAATCTTCTTGCCCGTGAGCCTCGCCAGCGTCGCCGCCATTTCCTTCTTTTGCGCGGCGTTCAATTCGATTGCGGAAGAAATTTCAGCTTCGGCAATCCCCTGCCGCTGCCGGATGACCTCATGAAACGCGGCGATGACCTCCGGGATCAAATTCGTCCGCCGATGGTCCGCCAAAACAAATAGAAGATTGCGGATGATTTTGCTCGCACCCACCCGCGCGGCGATCTTCTCTATGACCGCGTGTTTTGCTTCAACGCTTACCGCTGGACTCGCCAGAAACGTGCGCAACTCGGCGGATTGCGCGTATGCCGCGCCAATTTCGTGCAATTGCTTGGCAGCCGGATCGGCCGCGCCTTGAGCCAGCGCGATATCCGCCAGCGCGTTCGCATACTGGAGGCTCGCGGACTTCAATTCGGCCTCCCTTCAAGGCTCTTCACGAAATTGCTGATCAGTGACTCCTGCGCTTTCGGAGTGAGCTGCTTACTGAGCAGTGATTCCGCGCCATCCACGGCCAGATTTGCGGCCAGGGCTTTTAGCTCCAGTCGCGCGGCGCGCTCCGCCGCCTCGATTTCCGCTTTTGCGGCGGCGACGATTTTCTGTATATCGCTCAGTGTGGCGGCGCGGAGGCGCTCTACCTTGGCGGCGGATTCACGTTCGGCGAAGGCGCGGAGTTCGGCGACTTCTTTCTGCAGGTTCGCGAGCCTGGTTTCCGCGTCGCGAAGCTGCACCTCAGCGGCGGCTTTGGCCGCACCGGCATCAGCAATGGCCGAACCTACCCGATCCCTGGCGCGGCGCAACCTGGGAGTTGCCTCGCGATTCCATATCCAAACAATCACAACAACGAGTATGGCGAAGTTAATCCACTTGAATATCTCTGTCGCGCGCTCACTTGTCGCGTTGCCGCCTCCCTCCGCGGCCTGCAAACTAGCAGACACCAACAGCGACACAAATAGAATACTCACCGCAAAAAAAACAAGGCGATTCCGTGTCATCGAGCCTCTCTCGCGGGTGCGCCCGGACGGGGTGGTGCTTGCAGGATGCGGCGCGCAATTTCAGCGGAAAGTTGCGCGGCTATGGCGTCGACGTCTCGGCGAGCTGCGGCAAGTTCCGCGGTCACACGCGCTTTCGCTGCGGTCACTTCGGCCGCAGCCCTCGTGCGCGCTTCCTTAATCTGCGCAGCGCGTTCATCGAGCAATTTCTTGAGCGCGGCCTCCTGCTCGGCATACATCGTCCCGCGCGCCTGCCTCAGGGCCTCTTGATACTGCTTCACTTTCTGGGCCGCAGCAGCCTGGGCAGCTTCCGCGGCCTTCTGCGCGCCCACGGTTCGAGCGTTGCGCTCGGCCATTACCGCCAGCAGCGGCTTAAAGAATACCTCCCGTAAAATGAAGTAAAAAAGGAGGATAATCAGGACTGTGGGCACAGCCTGCAGGAAGAGTTCGCCTAACTGGTGAACAATCGCTTGCATCGATTCTGGATCGCCTAAATTCCGTCAAGTGTGGCGGCCAACCAGCCACCAGGTTGGCAGCCGCGCTCCAACCCCGTAAGAGCGCATGGTGGGCTTATCGCTGCCGTCTCGAAACAATATTTTATAGCATTCGCAGCGGCTTTCCGTCAACGTGACCGTCGAGGCCCATCAACGGCTGGAGCGTTGTCTTACTGGCGAGTTTGCGTTGGAATTGGAATGTCGTACACGTAGCGAATCGCAAGCGGAGTGTTGCTTCGTCCAATGGTCATGTGTAGCGTCTCGTACAATTGCCGTCCACCCGCCGACAGCTCAAACGTCCGGCTCATCTTGTTTCCGCGGGGATCTTTTTCATCGCTGACCAGGCGCGTCCCATCGAACTTCGCGGCAATCTCCTGGTAATTATCATCTTTGGATTTCTGCAGTTTCCGCCCGTCAGTCATGAACGCGCGCTTGCGATCCCGGTCATCCACGAGATCGACTTCCGCGCCCGTCATCGAGAGCATGATCGCTTTTGCCGGCGCAAGAAGCTCACGCGTTTTCTGCCGCTCTTCATCGCTCTCACCGCCTCGCCTGCCGTAGCCGCCGCGACCTTCGCCGGGATACCCACCGCCCATGCGGCCGCGTCCGCCACCGTAGCCGCCATTCGAACCTCTGGAATCTTCTTGTCTCTTCCGCGGATCACCACTACCGTCTGGGTTGAACTTCCAAGCTCCAAGAATGGTTGTGCGTGGCACGGGCAGCGGTACCGGATTCGCCCCCGTCGGCGGACTAGGCTGCGTTGGCGTCGCCGTGATAGGCCCCGATGAAGATTGTGCGCGCCATCCCCCAACCGCAAGAAGCCCGAGGGCCACAATCGCAACCAGTCTTGTCACCCTGAATAGGCATGTGGCTTTCATGTTCGATCTCAAGTACATCACCCCCCTTTTGGGGATTCCCTTCGAGAGAGCAATGAGTTCCCTGTGATAGGATGCTTGTAGTTCTTAGTACGGCTGGCTGAATTTCATAAATTCGCAGTATCCTCTTCGGCGAGAGAGTCGCCACTGCGGCTCCAAGCAAAAATGTCCCTTCCCAGAACTCCATCCGATTCCTGCCTGCAAAACCGATTCCGCGGATGCCTGCTCGGCGGCGCCGTCGGCGACGCCCTCGGCGCGCCAGTTGAATTTCTCGATCTTGACGAAATTGTTCGCGCCTATGGTGAACAAGGCATACGCGATTACGCTCCCGCTTATGGAAAACTAGGCGCCATCACCGACGACACGCAGATGACACTTTTCACCGCCGAGGCCATGCTCTCCGCGCATCTCGCCGCGGCTCTACAAAGCCATGAACCGGACTTTTTTCGTGCCGCGGTTGGTTCTTACACGCGATGGCTGATGACCCAGGAGAACTCCCGCTTGCTGACCTCCACAAGCGCGAAACCAAGCTGGTTGCTCCAACAAAAAAAGCTATTCAGCCGCCGCGCTCCGGGAACCACTTGTCTCTCCGCGCTGCAGACCAGCCGGGGCAAAGTGACGCGGGCCACCAACGACAGCAAAGGCTGCGGCGGAGTGATGCGTATAGCCCCCGTAGGCATGTACTTCGCGCATTCCCTGAGCCGCGAACATCGATCCGGCCGCGTGCCTCCGGACATTTTTGCAACCGGCAGAGATCTCGCCGCGATCACCCATGGACATCCCTGCGGATTCCTCAGTGCGGGGGCGTTTGCCATCATGGTCAGCTTGATTCTTGACGGTATACCCCTCATCGACGCTATTCACGCGGCAAAAGAAGAGATCCGCAAGCATCCGGCCCACAAGGAAACTCTGGCGGCCATCGAGAAAGCCGAAAGCCTGGCGAACTCTCGTCCCCACGAACGCGCCGCGCTGCGCGAACTTGGAAAAGGATTCGTCGCCGAAGAAGCTCTGGCGATGGGAATTTATTGCGCACTCAGTGCCAGGGATTTCGAAGACGCCATCATTCTCGCGGTGAATCACAGTGGGGACAGTGACTCGACCGGCTCGATCACCGGCAATCTTCTCGGCGCAGCCGCCGGAGTCGAGGCGATCCCTGCGCGTTGGCTTGCCCATCTCGAATTGCGCCCCATTATCGAAGCCCTGGCCGACGATCTGGGCGCATTCCCCGATTGGCGGCTCCGCACTCAAGCCGACGCGGAAGAACGCGCCTTCTATGCAACGCGCTATCCCATCGGCTGACCCACCTTTCTCGCAAGGCGCCGGCTATGCAACATTCCTTTGTAAGGGCGCAGCATTGCTGCGCCCCTAATCGCCAAGACATTGTATGCAGATACCATTGCCAGCAAAACCGTGCGTAATCTGGACCCGCTTATGAGTTTATTTCAGTTTCCGGAATATTTCCGCCACGCGCGGAAGAAGCGCAATCGCGCCAAGTTCGCGGAAGCGCGCGGCGCGCTGCCGGTAGCCGTGTTCACCAGGGGCGATGATGGCCATAAAAGGCACACCTGCATCACGCGCAGCCAGCGCGTCGTCAATGTTGTCGCCAAGATACAGCGCCGCCGCTGGATCGCGCTCCCTGAGAATCTTCTGCAGTCCCTCCGGGTGCGGCTTTCTCTTCGCATCGTCCATGGTGATGATTGTTCGGAAGTGCTTGGTCGCCTGCCAGTTCCGGAACGTAAAAGAAAACTCCTGCCGTGTGCGCCCTGTGAAAAGATTCAGCTCATAGCGCTGAGCCCATTTTTCAATTTGCCGCGGTGTCACCATCAGTTTTTCGTTTCGAACGTTTCCCGGCTTGCCATCGCTTCCCCAATAAAACTTTTCGAACGCCGCCCGCGCCTCTTCATACGAAGTGGGATGCCCCAGTGAACTCACCCACGCGGAGACCATGCTCCAGTCGTCGTTGAAACCCGGCTTGCTCTTCCAGCGATGCAGCTCGGCATACGTGACCCGCTTCCCCGTAATGTAACGCACCGTCTCCAGCGCCGACCGCCAATACGTGCCGCGCACGTCCACCAGGACGCCATCCACATCAAAGATTAGAATTTCAGTAGGGGGGCGTTTCTTCGCGGCGATCACACAATCATTGGAGCAGAAACAATGCAGCGTCGCAACCCGGCGAAAACCATAGGCATTCGCAGTTTAGCGGTTCGAATTGGGAAAAAATATTAGGCCCCGTGGCGCGTGCTGCTTCTTTAGGGGCGCGGAGTGGGCTTCTCGAGTTGCTTTCTCTGCGCCTGCAGCCCCGCCAATTCCTTGCGCGTATCCGCAAGGATCTTTTGGTTTTCCTCAATCACTTTTTGGAGATGTTCTCTTTGATCGGAGGGCGCCTGATCGAGCTCTCGCTGGGTGCGGTCAATGAACTCTTCCTGCGCTTGAATGTCCCGCTCCTCCCATGCGATTTTCTTATCGGCATCGTCCACGGAGTTGGCATGCGCTAGGGGAGGCGTCTTGGGTGGCTTTGCTGGCGTGCCAGAGGTTTGCTTGGCCGCGTCTATCTGCTGTTGCTGTGTCGCGGCCGTGGCGGCTTGAGCTTGCGCCGTTTCCTTTTCGGCATAGCTGTCCGCCGGGGTGCGCACCGTGGCCAGGTCATCTTCCGTCCACACTTTGTGCGTCTTCGGAGCTGGCGTTTGCTGCCTCGTTGTTTTTCGGTATTTGACCGGCGTCGCACTCTTCTGCGAATCGCTCTGCGCGTGCGTCGGCGTAGCAAGCCCGGCGGCTGCGATACACGCAAGAATTGCACTAAAGAGAAGACCGTTTTTCGTTTTCATTTGCCCATCCTGAGTTTCTTCACCGTTCCTGGAACGAAAGGATTTGGTATGAGGGCGGCTGCTGCACTCGGTTAATCCAGCAGCTGTTGTAATACATGCCGTTTCCGCCGCCGCCGTTGATGTCGAAATTCACAGATCCGAAATTGGGCAATTGGTTTCCGCTGGCGTCCCTCGTTGTTGCGGCGAAAATGGCGCCGTCAAATTCGCCGTTGCCGCCGCCGTTTCCCAGAAACGTCGTTGTGCCGTCTCCCACGACCAGGATGATTCCTTTCCAGCCGGAATTTCCGTGGTACTGGAAGTTCCCTGTCACGACGAGCAGTCCATACCCCGTGTTGGGCCCCAAGTCGAAGCTGCCATCAACGAAGACGACTTTGGGATTGGAAGCGGACATGTCTGACGGCCAAGTGTATCCCGGCCCAGACTGGCCATAATTGTAAGTTGTGCCGCTGTTGTTGTAGGTTGGCCCAACAGGTGGATTTGGCCCCATGACTACGTCGGCGTTTGCCTTGAGTTGTTGGACGAGTTGATCCAAGCTGTCCGGCGTACTCAGACTCCCTGTTTGAACACCAGAGACGACGCTGGGACTCGTGACAACGCCAGGAGGTACGCCAGATGGGCTAGAACCGAGATAATGGTCCGGACGCGGCAAGTTGTTCGTGACATAAGCCTGGTTGGTAAGCCCAGAGTTGTTTCCGGTATCTAATCCCGCTCCTACAGCAATGCCTGCATTTACGGCGGGAGGGTTCGGAATTGTACAGCCGGGAACCGCTGGGGCGCTGCCGCTGCCGTCCTGTCCGTCAATGCGGTACTGATTCGAATTAGCACCCTGGAAATTGCCGACTTGCCCTCCCAAGGTCAGGGCCCCTTGAAAATTGAGGCCAAAGTTGACCGGCGCGACTACATACTGCAGGAGCTTTTGACTGTTGTTGGGCAGTACCGCAAGCGCGGTGATTTCATATATTTGCTTCTGCGTCGGCTGAAGGACCGGACCCGGGACGTTCCCGACCGCGGGGGGCACGATCATTCTGGCCGGAACGAGCCCTGAATCGAAGTACAACGGAACCGTGGCGTTAGGCGCCGCCAAGCCGGTATTGTCGACGTTAGCCTTCAGTGATTTCTTCGTGGCGGCATTGATGCGGACCCATTTATAGAGTGGCCCGTTGTTTAGCGGCCCCGTCCAAATAGAGTCGACATAGGTCTTTGTGGCGGCAGCAAGCGTAGGCGCTCCGTTAAACTCCTGATCGAATTCAGTGTCTGGATAAATCGCCATAAGGGCGGCGCCAGCCGGTTCTCCAAGGGCCGGATTCGTGATGTAAACGACCTGATTTGCAGGCAGATAGGCCGGCGCTCCTACCAACGGAAGCGCCAGGGGGTTGGGGTTGCTCGGCACGAGCCGTCCTCTTGCCTCCTCGATGCCTGCCCCGGCAGCGAATGAGGCGCTCAAGGTTGTCCGGTAGTTGCCGGCCAATGAACTCTCCGTTCCCGAAGAAACGACCAAAGAGATCGCCACCGCGCTGATCAGCAGCAGAACGAAGATCGCGATGAGCAAGGCGATTCCAGATTCGGAGCGCGTTTTGCGAATTTTGTAGGAAGTTTTCATGGGGTTCCTCGTCCTTTTACTTGTTTGGATTGCTGCGACGGCCACGGCCGTTTAGCTCGACCAGGCGCAGTTGCTGGTTGGTAGTGTCCCTCTGAGGCGACTGCACGATTAGGGTGACTCCAACGTCGCGGATATTGCAGGGCGAAAAAAGCGTGGATATGCAGCCCGCTGCCCCAAGCGGGGCATCATACGCGTAATTGAAAATGGGAACCGCATTTCCACCGGGAAACATACCTGGGTAATTCACTTTGATCCTGGCAATCTGGGCGGCCGTGGCATTATTCATCACGTTCAGAATATAGGGAGCCAAGACCGCTAGCGTGGGAACGTTAGGATCACCAGCCACCTTGGGCGTGACCCCCCGCATCAGCGTTGTTCCCTGCAACTGGTAGCGCACCCAACGAACCACGCCCGTTCCGTCATAGTCCTCTTCGAAAATCACGTCAAATGGGCCCGGTGTGGTACACGTAGCACCAACTGCGCATACGACTAAAGGATAGTTGGGACTCCAGGCGACAGGGCTCTGCACATAGCCACCCACGGCCGGCAACACGGTAAAATGGTTCGCCGGCGGAAAGCCGGAGTCGCTGGCCTCGCGAACGATCTGATCCAGGCCCAGGCGCGCCTCTTGGAACGTATCAAGGAGCTGCGCCTCCGTTTGGTTACGTTTCTGGGAAAGATCCAGGAGACCGAACATCGCTCCCGAGAGGATGACAAAAATCGCAACCGAAACCATCATCTCGATGAGTGTGAATCCTGTTTGCTTCATCTGTTTGGCCGTGGGTTTCATCGTTCCACCATGCTGTCTAGGTTTACGGGCAAAAGGGGAAAATTGCCCCCTAGCCGGCGTACGCCGACAATAAAGCGTCTGGCTCCGTTTGCGCGCGTGTAGGACGCCCATCGAACGTCATAACTCACTCGGGCTGGATCGTTGGGATCAAACCACGTGAAGCTGTAGCCGGGCACCTGGGCGCCCGCAAAATTGATCACCTGCCTGCCATTGAACGGGACGACGGGATTGCCCACAAACACGTTTAGTGCCCCATTCCCGAGCGTGCAATTGTTCCCTGCCGCATCGACAATCGCAGTGGTAGCCAGCGGCACGTCGATAAATTGGTTCATCTCATTTTGTGCCAGCACCAACGCCGTCGAATCATCTCGATTGGCAGTGTTCAGACGAATTGAAAACGGCACAAGCTTTGCAACCGCCAACAATCCCACCGTCATCAGCACCATCGCGATCATCATCTCGATGAGAGTAAATCCGCGTTGTTTGCTTCCGGGACTTTCTGTGATTGCTTGCATGGGTTCTCTCATTTCCCCTTAGTGAATGATGGTCCAAGTACCAATAATATTGTTGACATCCGCGTCGCGCTTCCACAACTGCATGGACCCTGAAGGTAGAAGAATAATGGCCCGGTAACCTGCCCCGGGCACGAGGGTGTTGCCCACAAAGGAGACCAAAGCTCCCGCTGGCGGCGGGTTCACCGCGCCGCGCTGGTCAAACTGGACCGCAGCAGCAGTGTTGCCAAGTGGAATTAGCGGGCCGACACCTGCCGCGAGGACTAGGCCCGGGACTGCGCCCGCGGGAAGGTCGCCGGGGGCAAGCAGCGTGACAGTAGTGGTGAAGGTCAGCTGCTGCTCCACATTGTCTGCAACTCCGTTTCCGTTGGAATCCGTCCAGGCAATGGTTCCAACTGGAGCCGGCCCAATCACACAATTTATCGGAGTGTTGCGGCGGATGGCTTCATATCGCGTGTATTTGATGACATTCGCCATGCTGGACGCGGCATTCGATACCTGGTAATACTGGTATGCGTGCATAAAGGATGGCGTGCTGATAGCACTTACGACCAGAATCACCGCCATGACAGCCAGCAATTCGATCATGCTAAAGCCGTGACTTCGGAGATGCGTCCCACGGTACTGTTTGCCAAAGTTTTTCATCTTCGTCTCGCGGCCTCGCGCGCCCCGTTCTGCGAAGAATCTCCTGGGCGCAGCCAGCAACTTCGACCTAGAGAACGGCACTTTCTTTGCCAACTCAGACCCTAAGCTAAGCTAGTTAATTTCATACACTTATATGAATTGGGCGCGAGAACTCTGCCCACCGAATGGCTGGCTTGGGTAGAAACGTTACAAGTTGGGTGGCCAAACGTACAGGTTCTTTTTCAATTGGCCGAAATCTTTTCGTAATCGAACGTCCAATCTTCTTTAGTTTTTCCTAAGAAGACGGAACTTTTCCTTGTTTTCCTTGTTAAGGATGCGAACTGTCTCTGCAGTTCTCATCAGCCTTGGTTTGATTCATAGGGAGTGTCTGAGCGAGCTGCCCGTCCTTTCGGGGTCAAATGAGGGCGACGTTCTCATAAGTTTGCGTGGCCTTCACGCTTTAGACAACTCTCCGCTCGTCCTTCACCCCCTGGCACCACCTCAGGCGTATCCTCAAGTCTAAGGAATCGGCTTTGGGATCACGCCTAGATGAAGAGCCAAGCGCCGAGGGAAACTCATGTCACTCAAGATCATGGTTGTCGATGACGAGCCACTGAGCCTCAAACTCATCAGGTCTCTGGCCACCCCCCTGGGTCACACGGTTCTGACGTTTGACGACAGCCAGGAAGCCGGCCAACGTGCGGAGCAACAGCGGTTTGATCTGACCTTTGTGGGCATGCACGTGCCTCAATTGGACGGACTTGAACTAGCTCGCCGAATCCGCAACTCGCAGCCCAACCGCGAGGCTACCATTGTCATGCTCAGCTCTTCGGACGACGTTGAGAACGTGCGGAAGGCTTTCGGCGAAGGCGCCGACTTCGTTCTGACCAAGCCCGTTACCGCGGCTCGCCTCCGTCCAATGCTCGCTGCCATGGACTCCCCCGGTTGGCAAGGCAGAAGGCTCGCGGCCCGTTTACCGCTCTTTACGGAAGTCATCTGCGCGTATGGTGAAAAGCAGTTTCCCCTACGCAGTATGAATATCAGCGAGAGCGGAATGCTGCTGCAGCCCTCAGTCGACATTGAGGTAGGGCGGGAAGTTACCGTGGAGTTCAAGATCCCAGAAGTCCGCGCCTCGCTAAACCCCCTTGCCCGAATCGTACGCAAGGAGGGGACTGAACGAGTTGCCGTTGCATTCATCGGCCTCGCGCCGGAACATCACAATGCAATTCAGCTCTATGTTATGGGACGTCTGAAGGATCTGACGCGTCCGCGAGATCTTTCGGATGTTAGAATGCGTCGATTATCCAGCCTTTAGAACTGAGTTTCTCAACTCCCGCAAGTTTTCGGCTTGCCGCTCATCGAGTTCGCCGGTACCAACCGCACAGTTTGTTGCTGCGTCCGAGGGCTTGCTATACTCAGGGAGCAAGAGCCGTGACCCAGCGAAACGCGTCGTGGGCACGGCGCCCGCGGCAAAATCATTTCCCGAGGAACCTTTCACGAGTAGCCGGAAGCAGTGAGCGCCATCCATCTGTGCGCGCGTTGCCCGCTTTGCGGGCTGTCAGAAACGAGGAGAGCGGTATGGCTGGATATGCCGGAGTCGATTACATCGATTTTGATTCGCAACTGAACGACGAGGAAAAACTGGTGCGGCAGACGGCGCGCCAATTCGTCGAAAACGAAATCATTCCCATCATCGAAAAGCACAGCCGCGAAGCGACGTTCCCGAAACATTTGATTCCGCAGCTCGGAGAGCTGGGGTTTTTTGGCGCGAACCTGCACGGTTACGGCTGCGCGGGAATGTCCAACGTCGCGTACGGATTGATGACGCAGGAATTGGAGCGCGGCGACTCCGGGTTGCGCAGTTTTGTTTCCGTGCAAGGTGCGCTGGTGATGTATCCGATTTATTCCTATGGCAGCGACGCGCAGAAAAACAAATGGCTCCCGCTTTTGCAGCAGGGCAAAGCGATCGGGTGTTTTGGTTTGACGGAGCCGCAATTCGGTTCGAATCCCGGCGGAATGCTGACGCGCGCCGTAAAGAAGGGTCGCAAGTACATACTCAACGGCGAAAAAATGTGGATTACTAGCGGGTCGATCGCGGACGTGGCCGTGGTCTGGGCCAAAGCGGAAGACGACAAAGTTCGCGGATTTCTCGTGGAAAAAGGCACGCCGGGATTCAAGGCTTGGGACGTGCACGGAAAATGGTCGCTGCGCGCTTCCGTGACCTCCGGATTGGCTTTTACAGATTGCGAAATTCCGGAAGAGAATCTTCTGCCCGGCGTTGTCGGCCTGAAGGGGCCGCTGAGTTGCCTGAACCAGGCGCGCTATGGAATCGGATGGGGCGCTCTGGGAGCGGCGATGGCGTGCTACGACACGGCGCTGCAGTATGCAAAAACGAGAAAACAATTTGCGAACAAGCCTATCGCTTCGCACCAACTGGTGCAGGAAAAACTGGCGTGGATGATTACGGAAATTGTGAAAGGGCAATTGCTGGCATTGCACGTTGGCCGATTGAAAGACAATGGCAAAGTTGATCCTTCGCACATTTCCATGTTGAAAATGAACAATGTGGCGATTGCACTGGACACGGCGCGCAAGGCCCGCGACATTCTGGGCGCCAACGGCATCGTCGACGATTACTGCATCATGCGCCACATGAACAACCTCGAGAGCGTTTACACTTACGAGGGCACCAATGACATTCACAAGCTGGTGATCGGTGAGCGCATCACCGGCATCGCCGCGTTTGTGTAAGACAGAAAGTGACTCGTGGATGGTGTCTCGTGATTTGTGATAGCCATTAGCAGAACGCGACCCGCGAAGTTCACTCCGTTCTTCGACCAAAATCCCATCAACCCGGGACAGTAGCGAATCTTGTATGCTAATGAGGTGCTCGCCGTGGCGGGCGCATTTACAGGAGCAATAGTCCCATGCGTCCAGAATTCGTCGTTTCGATTCGATTTCTCCGCTGTTTCGCTGCTGCAACGTTGCTGGCTTTGATTTTCAACTGCGGAGTTGTTCGGGCGCAGCAGAAAACTTCTGCAAGGCTCGGGAATCCCAAGATTCGCGCGATCACTGCCTTCATCAATCTGGACCGGCCCCGATACCAACAAGACGTGGCGGACGCGCTGAAAATGCTGCGGCGCGCGCAGACGACATTCGAATCGCGCGGGTACCAGGTGCAGACGATTCGCATCGCAACGCAGCCGTTTCCGGAATACACCAAAGGCCTGACGAAAGAACAGGCCGTCGCGTTTTTCAAGGAATACGACGCGCTGGCCGTGAAGGAGAATTTCGCAGCGTCGATCGGTCCGGCGATGCTGCACTCCGGAGACAGCGAGTCGCAAGCAGATCTGCTCGGCGAAATTCTGAGCAACACGAAAAAACTGAATGGAAGCGTCGTGGTGGCCGGTGAGGACGGCGTTCGCTGGAACGCGGTGGGCGCGGCGGCGCGCGTAATGAAAAAACTGGAAGAAACCACGGAGCACAGCCAGGGCAATTTTCGTTTTGCGGCGATTGCGATGGTGCCGCCGCTGACGCCATTTTTTCCGGCCGCGTATCACACCGGCTTCGGACATCAATTCGCGATTGCGCTGGAATCGGCGAACCTTGTGGCCGCGGCGTTCAAAGATTCGCGCGACCTTGGCATGGCCAGGCAGCGGCTGATCGATTCGCTTGCGGCAATAGCTTTCGACGTGGAAGGGCACGCGGGGCGCGTCGATCAGGAAACCGGCTGGACCTACATGGGAATCGACCTTTCGCCGGCGCCGTCCGGAGATGTCTCCATCGGCGCGGCCATCGAAAATCTGACGACGCAACCGGTCGGCATGAGCGGAACGCTGACGGCAGCGGCGACGATCACGTCGGCCGTTAAAGACATCAAGATAAAACAAACCGGATATACCGGCTTGATGCTGCCGATCCTCGAAGATACGCGGCTGGCGCAGCGTTGGAGCGAAGGACACATTTCCATCGATGCGCTGCTGAGCTATTCCGCGGTGTGCGGCACGGGGCTGGACACGGTTCCGCTCCCTGGCGACGTTAGCGCGGAACACCTTTCGCTGATTATCGGAGACATGGCGAGTCTAGCCGTGAAGTGGCACAAGCCGCTTTCGGCGCGCCTCCTTCCTGTCCTCGGCAAGGGTTGGGGTGAAATGACGGAGTTCAATGATCCGTTCCTTGTGAATGCCAAGCTGCAGTCGCTGGACGCGAAGTGACCACGACGAGGTCCGTGCAGGTCGGCGATGCGTGATTTGTGATTCGTGATCCGTGGATGCAACAGGGTCGAAAATCACTGCGCTTGTGCTTGGCTAGGTTGAGGATTCGGCGGTTCGATCCGATAACCGAGGGTTTGCAGTTGCCGGATCATTCTTGCTGTGCGTGCTTGCTTTGATTGTTGGGTAACG
>Ga0209472_1000876_pt1 | contig 17656 bp, 14 predicted proteins | sample GraSoiAngelo_130_FD_185887 | JGI IMG/M metagenome (GOLD analysis project Ga0209472, IMG submission 185887) | Grasslands soil microbial communities from the Angelo Coastal Reserve, California, USA - 14_0929_02_20cm (SPAdes) (version 2) | ecosystem: Environmental > Terrestrial > Soil > Grasslands ...
GGGGCAGGTGGAGCGCGGGATCGCCGAGCTGAAACAGGCCTATGCCATCAAGCCTCACCCCGATGTGCTGTACGACATCGCCAAGGCATACGTCGATCTGGGAAACATCTCCGAAGCCCTCAACTACTTCCGGCACTACGTCGCGACGGATCCCGCCGACAAGGAGCAGGTGATGAGCGTGATGCAGCGGCTGCAGGCCGCCATCGCGCCGGCGGCTCCGCCGCCACCGCAGAACATCGACGTGCAGAAGCTGCTCGCGCAGCTGCAAGCGCTGATCGACCAGCAGCGGGGTCACCAGCAGCCGCCGTCGGCTCCAGCGCCCGCGGCCAGGCCGGCAGTCGCCAAAAAGGCGGAACCGGCAAGGGCCGAGCCGGAAGAGGACATGTTCGAGGCGGAGACCATTTCCGCGAAGACCCGGGCCACTGCGCGCGAGATCGCCGCCGAGCTGTCCGCGCACGAGAGCAGCGCGGAGGACATCTTCGAGGAGCAGGTGGTGACGGCATCCGCCCGATCCAGCTCGGAGACGAAGTCTCCGGCCTCGCTCACCGTCATCACCGGCGACGAGATCCGCATGAGCGGCGCGGCCACCGTGCCCGAGATCCTGCGTCGCGTTCCCGGGATCGACATCGCCGAGATGAACCCCAGCGACACGAACGTCTCGATCCGCGGCTTCAACCGGCGCCTCGCCAACAAGGTGCTGGTGCTGGTCGACGGCCGCTCGGTCTACCAGGACTTCCTCGGCGGCACGTTCTGGCCGCTGATCGACGTCAACATCCAGGACATCGACCGCATCGAGGTGATTCGCGGACCCGGCTCCGCCCTCTACGGCGCCAATGCTTTCTCCGGCGTCGTCAACATCATCACCCGCACCGGCGACGAGATCGCCGGCGCACGGGCGGCGGTGCAGGCGGGCGACCACCGGACCTTCCAGGGCGCCATCACCACGGGCGGCAAGACCGGCAAGCTCACCTACAAGACGTCGTTCGCGTACGAGCGCGCGGACAAGTGGACGCGCGACTTCACCGACGGGCGCGTCGATCTCTCTTCGCAGTTCCCACAACCGGACCGTAGCCGCGAGATCCAGCGCGGCGAAGTGGCGGCGAGCTACGACTTCGGCAAGACGCAGGTGAGCGGCGGGGGCGGCTTCGACAACGTGGCCATGCAGGTGGTTCCGCTCGGCGCGCTGCGGACGTTCGGCGCCACCGGTCAGAGCGGATTCGTGCGGGCGGAGGTGGGAAGCGGCCCGACGAAGGTGAAGGCATTCTGGAACGCGCTGCGCCTCACCACCGGGCCTGAGTACTGGCCGGACGGAATCCTCTCCCTGAAGAGCAGCGTGCGCAGCGACGTGGTCGATCTCACGACGATCACCGGGTTCGACTTCAAGGCCTACGGCACGCACCACCTGAACATTGGCGCCGGCTACCGGTTCAAGAGCCTGCAGTGGGGATATCTCGCCAGCCGGGCTGACGGAAGCGCGTACCAGGAGCACCACTTCAACGTCTTCCTCCAGGAGGAATGGGAGATCACCCGCAAGCTCTCGCTGGTCCTCTCGTACCGGATGGACCGCAACCCCCTTCTCGCCCAGCAGAGCGTCACCGCGGGCGGCCTCGTGCACTCGCCGCGCGGAACCGTCCTCTACGAGGTGAAGCCGGATCAGGTGCTCCGCTTCACCCTCGGGACGGCGTTCCGCGCCCCCACCTTCCTCGAGAGCTACGTCGACCTGTTTGCGCCCATTCCCGACCAGCCGGCCATGGGCGTGCGGTTCCAGGGCAGCACGACGCTGCGGCCGGAGCAGATGCTGCAGGCGGAGCTCGGATATCGCGGCCGCTTCGGCACCTTCCAGCCCGACGTGGTGATCTACGCCGAGCGCGTGCAGAACCTGATCACCGACGGAGCCCTGCGCCTCCCCGCGAACTCCTCGGAAGCGGTCGATCCCGTCACCGGGCAATACGTCGCCGGCTACACCGGATTCGAGAACGAGCCTGGCAGCTACTTCGGGGCGGGCGCCGAAGCCGGCGGCAAGTGGTCTCCGGCCGACGGCGTCGATCTCGGTTTGAACTACTCGTACGAGCGGATGTTCGCCTGCAGCGTGACCAGCACCGGCGGCTGCACGGACAGCATCTCCGCGGCGAATCAGGTGTCCGCCGCTCTCGCCAACACCGCCCGACACAAGCTGAACGTCACGGCCACCTGGCGGACCAAAACGAACTTCGACCTCGGGCTCGGCGTCCATTTCGTCTCTGCCGCGACCTGGTTCGAGAAGTCGTTCGACGTGAACAGCCAGGGCGGCGTGATCTTCACCCCCTACGCGGTCCCGGCGCACACGATGGTGAACGGACGCGTCGGGTACCGATGGATCAAGGACAAGCTCGAGACCGGCGTGGCATTCTACAACCTGCTCGGCGACGAGCAGCGCGAGCACCCCTTCGGCAACCAGATCGGGCGCCGCGTGCTCTTCACCGCGTCGGGTGCGTTCTGAACGGCGCTGCCGGGCGCATCCTTGCGGCCGCGGCGATGGGAACTCTGGCGTGCGGAAAGCCGGGCGTCGCGCCCGGCCTCGATCAGTACACCTGCGACGGCGGCCCATGTGCCGCGCCGGGCGTCATCCGAGGGCAGGTGGTCTACGACGGTCCGGCGCGAGGCGACGCCATCCTCCTGCTCTTCGATATCCGGGCGCTGCCGCCGCCCGAGGGGAATGGCACGGGCGCAGTCGCGGTAGCCCGGGTCAAGGAGTCGGCGCTGTTCCAGCGGACCGGCGACGCAGGCGCAGGCCCGTTCTCCGCTCCTTTCACGTTCACGCAGGTTCCCTCCGGGCGGAGCTATCGGATCCGCGCGTTCATCGATGCGACACGCGAGTTCGTTCCGGTCTTCGACTACGCGCAGCAGCCGCGCGCCGGAGATCCGGCAGGAACCTCGGGCGACATCGCCGTGGCCCCGGCCCAGACCGTGAGCGGCATCGAGGTCGCCCTGACGCAGACCGTTCGATACGATCCGCCGTCGTTCGAGCTCGCAGGCGGCTCGCGGACGCTGGACCAGGACATGGACCAGCCCTATCGGCTCAAGCTCCGCATCGTGCGCCTGTCGGTCCAGGGCGCGAGGTTCGACGGGGCGCACTTCGCGCTCGAGCTGGACCGCGACGCGCAAGGCAACCGGCGCAGCACGTTCAACGACGGCCTCGACGACGTCTTTCCGCGCGTGTTCCTCCGCCAGATCGCCGGCCTCGACCAGGCAATCGTGCCTTGCCGGACGATCTCCACGCCCGTGCTGCCGGCGCTCGTGAACCTCGCCCCCGACGCGCCTCCCATCGTTCAGGATTCGATCGACGTCCTCGTCGAGCCTTTAGCGTTCCACGCCGCCGATCTTTCGCCGCTGCCGCGCATTCCGGCCGGCAAGTACCAGGTGGTGGTCGTCCAGCGCAGCGGCCAGATGTGGACGGTCCCCAATGATCTCGGCGACGAAGCAAACGCTGCGACGCCGTACTACGCGCCGTCGCAGGGCGAGAGCATCGCGTTCGCGTCGGGCGCGCCTTTGCCGAACAGCGTCAGCGGCACCGTCGTGTGGGTCGGCGATCCGTCGATCAAGAGCGGCAACATCGTGGTGCAGGCGTACTTCGACGATCCGTACGACCCGCCCCCTCCGGTCGGCGCCGCGTCGCCCGTGCGCGTGCAGATCATCCCCGCGGCGGCGGTAATTCCGGACGCTCAAGGCTTCAGGGCGTCCTACCGCATCGGCGGCCTGCCGCAGGGAACCTACCTCGTACAGGCGCTGGACGACGTCGACGGAAACTTCTCGACGCTGTCGCTCCTGCGGACGCCCACGCGCGGCGACCTGGTCGGCGCCATCGTCGAGCCGTCGACGGCGAGGCCGGCCGCGATCGCAGTCAGCGGCGACGTCACGGGGGAGGACGTCAGTCTCGCGCTCCGGCTTCCCGGCGATCCGCCGGCGTTCGAGGTCGATGGAGCTGGCGCTGTGCAGATGCCCGCCGACCAGGTGACGCCGCTGCGCTTCGCCCTGCGCGCGAGACCGCTCTCGTTTCCGGCGGGGAAGGCGGCCGCGCCCCGGTTCGCCGTGCAACTCGTGCGGAACTCGGGCGGCGCGGCGGTGGACACCGATCATGACGGGCTACCCGACGTGTGGCCCCGCGTGTTCCTCGTCCGGCTGGACCCTTCGGATCCTTCCGGCTTGACGCAATACGTGTCGCCCGACCTGCATACGACGCGCAGGCAGATGATCCCTGCCGCCGTCGACCCGACTCCGTTCCTGCCCGCGCTGCAGCCGCAGCCGGGTGGAAATGCGCCGCCGGTGCTGACGGACAAGCTCTCGATCGTCGTCCGCCCCGCGCTGTTCGATGCCGGAACGCCGGGCGCTCCGCCGCAACGGCTGCCCTCGCTGCAGCCCGGTACGTACCGGATCGTGCTCGTCGCGCAGACCGGACAGGCCTGGCAGGTCCCAAATGAAGCCGGCTCGGCGGCGCTCGATCCGGCCGTGGTGTGTCCCGAGTCAGCCTTGACCTGCAATCCCGCGACGGTGCAGACGCAGTCGCAGAGCGGCGCCTTCCGGGTCGGCTTGCCCTCCCACCCCGCCTACACGGGCGCGATCGCGGGATCGCTGACCGCGAACGCGGGCTCGATCGCGTCGGCGTACGTGTTCGCATACGCGGCGTCGGCGCAGCCGCCGTTCGGAGCGCCCCTGTCGGCGGACTTCCACCTGGGAACGGAATTCCAGGGCGGCAAGGTCAGCTACACGCTGCCGAATCTTCCCAGCGGCGATTACCTGGTGACGGCCGTCGTCGACACGAGGGGCGACTTCGCCCCCGCAGCGCCAGTGTTCGCGATGGCCCCTGGCGCGGGGAGCCTCGTCGCGGCTCCCGTGACCGTGACGGTCGGCGCCTCGGTCGTCAGCGAGGATCTTCTCGCAAGCGCGCCGATGCCGTCGCGGCCAAGCTTCCAGCTCGCGGCGGCGAGCGCCGGCGCCGACGTCGATCTGGCGTTCAACGGAGGAAGCCTCGCGACGATGCAGATCCAGATCGCCGCGGTCCTCAGTGCCAAGGTCGCGGCGGTTCACCCTGACACGTCGGCCGGACTCGCCTTGGCCTGCGGTGCCAACGGAAGGCCGACGACGGCCTCCGTCTCGATCGAGCTGATCAAGCTCCTGAGCGATGCGACGGGGCTCGCTCCCGAGCTGGACGCGCAGGGAAAGGCAACCGTGCTTTCAGGCTTTCTCGACTCCACCGAATTCGCCTCCGTCAGCTGCACGCCGGGGAGCCTCTATCCCGCGTCGGGCCTGCTCACCATCGGCATTCCGACGGTGGCGTCGGCGAAGGTGGATCTGCTCGACCCGCGCGTCGCCCCGATCGCGGTTCCGCTCGCCGCCGGGCGTTACGCCTTGAGCGTCACCTCCGCGGCGGGCCAGACCTGGCGCATCCCGAACCAGCTGCAGCCCGCGCTTCTCGACCCCGCAGCGCTGATCGCCACACCGGCCGCCGCGCAGATCGTCTTGCGGACGCAGCAGGCGGCAGTGAACGTAATGCCTTAGTGCGGCGAACCGGCCCAGGTCTGAGAGCGCAAAAAGAACCCGGAGCGCGCTGCCGTCACGCCCCGAGCCGCGGTCCAATGGCGAAGCGCGTTATCCGCGCTGCGCTGCGGGGTCGTCGTCGAGCATGTCGTTCGGCGACGGCACCTTGCGGAGCTCACCTTTCGCGATCTTCCAGGCCTGCTGCACGACCCAGGAAAGCGAGCGGTCGAGCCGCTGCGCCTGCGACTGTATCTCGTTGAGCATCTCTTCGGGGAAGTACAGGCTCTGTTTGCGCGCGTCGTTGGCCGACATCTATTCGCGCTCCTCGGACGGCCGCTCGCCGCCGATGACGTCGTTCACCGAGGGGAAGCGCATGATCTCGTTGCGGGCGATCTTCCAGGCCTGCTGAACGATCCACGAGAGCGAGCGGTCCTGCCGGTTCGCCTCCTCTTGGATCTCCCGCAGCATATCTTCGGGGAAGTAGAGGCTCTGCTTCCTCTTATCGGTACCTGCCATCAAATCCTCCGCGGAGGGGGCGACCGCCGCTCGCGGTGCGCGCACAACCGTCACCTTTGTCTAGACGTGGACGACAGCGGGGTCAAGTAAGCGACCAGCCGGCGCCAAGGTGCAGACGCGGCGGCCCTCGGCGCCGCTTTCGCGCCATCGGAACCAGCGAGGGAGCAAGCGACCGGTCGCTGGCATGAAGGTCGCAATGCCACATCGCCAGGACGGACTCGAGGAGCTCTGCGATGGCGATCGCTGGCGTGATTACGACGAAAGACGTACTGCGCCACAGCGGGACCATCGTGCGCGAGTTCGGGGCGGCCGCGTATATGCGGTGCTGCGTGGCAATCCTGCTGCGGAAGCGGACGACGTTTTTGATGTGCGTTTTCGCATTCGTTTGAGACGGGCACAGTCTCAAACCAATCGGCGCTGAGCCACCTGCGGTGGCCGCGCCAAAAAAAGGCTGGCCTCAGCGTCGCTGGGCCAGCCCATGAGCCTGGAGGGGGAGGGGGGGACCCCCAGGCTCACTCCCAATCCTTGTCCGCGGCAAGGCGCCGCGCCACCGTCAGAACCCGCTGTCTGCGCTGGATGTTCCCGCTGCTGACCCGATGCCCCCTTTTCCGTCAGGAAAATTGGGTTCTCAACAGTCTACGCGCAAGGCCGTACGCCGAAATGGCGCCACGCGGCGCTACACTCAGGCCCGTGGGAAATCTGGCGGACAGCGTCGAACCTGCCGTCGCCTCGGGCTTGTCGCCCAGCACCAACGTCCTGATCGCCTGCTCCGGCGGCCGTGATTCCGTTGCTCTTGCGGCCTCCGCTGTCCGGTTGAACGTCCGGTGCGCGATCGGACACGTGGACCACGGGCTTCGCCGGGAATCCGCGTCCGAGGCCGAGCGGGTTCGCGAGCTCGCCAAACGGCTGGGGACCCGGTTTTATCTCAAGAAAATCAATGAGTTGAACCTGAGCGCGGAGGGTCTGGAGGCGGCCGCCAGAACCGCCCGATACTCGGCGTTGACTGTTCTCGCCCACGAGGCTTCCGCGACCGCGGTCGCGACCGCGCATACCCGGACGGATCAGGCGGAAACGCTGCTGCTCCGCCTCTTCCGCGGCGCGGGACCGGGCGCGCTGGCGGGCGTCCGGCGCAGGCGAGCGCTTGCTCCCGGCGTCGAGCTGTTGCGCCCCCTGCTCGACGTTTCGCGCGCAGCGACCGAGGCGTACTGCCGCGCCCAGGGACTCGACTGGGTCGACGATCCACACAACGCCGACCCGGCCCGCGCTCGCACGCGGATTCGCGCCCTCTGGCCCAAGCTCCTCGAGCTCAATCCGCGCCTCGAGGAGGCGCTGGCGGGCGCCGCCGAATTGTTCGCCGAAGAGGACGAGCTCCTCAACGCGTTGGCGCAACGCGGCGCCGACCGGCACCCCGCGTTGCAGCGGCGCGCCCTGCTCCTCGCCGCCAATGACGCCGGTCTTCGCCCCGAGCGCCACCACCTGGAAGCGATCCTCCGTCTGCTCGACCGCGGTGAAGGCGCGCTCGACGTCCCCGGTGGGAGGGCGGTGGTCAAGTTCGAGCGCCGCCGTCCACCGCATCCGCGGCCGGCCGAGGTAGCGATCCCGGCGCCCGGCCGTTACCAGTGGGGGGCACGGGTCCTGGAGATTGCGGGCAGCTCCGGAGAAGGAGTGGAAGTCGACGTGACGGAGGCGCCGTTTCCCTGGACGCTGCGCGGCCGCCGGCCCGGCGATCGGTTTCGTCCTGGCGGCGGCAGGGCGAAGAAGGTCGCCGACCTGCTCATCGACGCGCACATTCCGAAGGACGTCCGCGACCAGCTCGCGCTCCTCGCCGACGCGAAAGGTCGCGTCTTCTGGGTCGAGGGACTGCGCCCTTCTGCGGCCTGCCGCAGCGGTGGCGCCTCCTTCCGCCTGCTCCCGGAAATGAAGCCTTCGGACGGACCGTTACCGTCCAGGCGGCGGCACGAATCCCGTTCTGCTACGATGGATCCGAGGCCAGACGAGGAGCCAAGGTGAGACAGTCGTACAAGACGTTCTTTCTCTGGGCGGTCCTGATCCTGCTCTTTTTCTCGTTCTACTCGATCTTCTCCCGGCAGCGCTCGACCGAGCCGAAGGAGATCGATGCCAGCGAGTTCTACGCGGCGGTCGACCGGGGCGACGTCTCCACGACCACCGTGAAGGGGAACGTGCTCCAGGGCCAGCTCAAGAACCGCCAGGACTTCCGGACCGTCTCGCCGCTCGACAGTCAGCTCCTCGAGAAGATGCGCCAGAAGGGCGTGGCGCTGAAGTTCGAGAAGGAAGATTCGCAGTCGCTCTGGGCGCAGTTCCTCGTCTCCTGGATGCCTCTCGGCGTCCTGTGCATCCTCTTCGTCTTCCTCATGCGCCAGCTCCAGGCGGGCGGCGGCAAGGCGATGAGCTTCGGCAAGAGCAAGGCGAAGCTGCTCTCCGAGAACCACAACAAGGTCACCTTCTCGGACGTCGCCGGCATCGACGAGGCGAAAGAGGAGCTCGAGGAGATCATCGCTTTCCTCAAGGATCCGAAGAAGTTCACCAAGCTCGGCGGACGCATCCCCAAGGGCGTGCTCCTGATGGGCGCCCCCGGCACGGGCAAGACCCTGCTCGCGCGCGCCATCGCGGGCGAGGCGGGGGTTCCGTTCTTCTCCATCTCGGGCTCCGACTTCGTGGAGATGTTCGTCGGCGTGGGTGCGTCCCGCGTGCGCGATCTCTTCGAGCAGGGAAAGAAGCACGCGCCGTGCATCATCTTCATCGACGAGATCGACGCCGTCGGCCGCCATCGCGGCGCCGGCCTGGGCGGCGGCCACGACGAGCGCGAGCAGACGCTGAACCAGCTGCTGGTGGAGATGGACGGCTTCGAGTCGAACGAAGGCGTGATCCTGATCGCCGCGACCAACCGGCCCGACGTCCTCGATCCGGCGCTACTCCGCCCCGGACGCTTCGATCGCCGCATCGTCGTCCCGCGCCCCGACGTGAAGGGCCGCGAGGGCATCCTCAAGGTGCACACGCGCAAGACGCCGCTCTCGCCCGAAGTGGACCTCGACGCCGTCGCCCGCGGGACGCCGGGCTTCTCCGGCGCCGACCTGGAAAACCTGGTGAACGAGGCGGCGCTGATCGCCGCGCGCAAGAACAAGGAGCGCCTGGAGAACGGCGACTTCGAGTTCGCCAAGGACAAGGTGATGATGGGCGCCGAGCGGCGCTCGATGATCATCAGCGAGAAGGACAAGAAGATCACCGCCTGGCACGAGGCCGGTCATGCGCTGGTGGCGAAGCTCACCGAGCACAACGATCCGGTGCACAAGGTCACCATCATCCCTCGCGGTCCGGCGCTGGGCCTGACGCAAATGCTGCCCAAGGAAGACCGGCTCAACTGGAACCGGAGCTCGGTCCTCGACCGCATCGCCATGTCGATGGGCGGCCGCATCGCCGAGGAGCTGGAGTTCAACGACATCACCTCGGGGGCGAAGAGCGACATCGACCACGCCACCAAGTTCGCCCGCAGCATGGTCTGCGAGTGGGGCATGAGCGAGAAGCTCGGGCCGCTCGCCTTCGGCGAGGAGGAGGGCGAGGTCTTCCTCGGCCGCGAGTTCGGCCAGCGGGCACGCAATTTCTCCGAGGCGACGGCGATCGAGATCGACGCCGAGGTGCGCAAGATCGTCACCGAGCAGTACTCGCGGGCCAAGCAACTGCTGATCGAGCACAAGCCCGCGCTCGATCGCGTTGCAGCGGCGCTGCTGGAGTGGGAGACGTTGGACGGCGATGAAGTGGAAGTGCTGCTCCGCGGCGGCACGCTGAAGAAGAGCAAGCCGACGCCGCCGGCGCCGAAGCCCAACGAGGTCCGGCGACCCGAGGTGAAGGAGAAGTCGAAGATCCTCGACGCCCTCGGCGGCCTGACGGCGCCGGTGCCGAAGCCAGAGGCTGGCAAAGCGTAAAGGCAACAGGAGTAGCCCCGAAGCCGCCTTCGGCGGCCCGGGGCTAGAACGTCAACGGCTCCAGGTCGGGTTCGACCCACTGCGCCCGTGCCGCGTCCGACCAGAGAAGCTCCGGCGACCAGTGCCGCAGCGGCAGGTTGGTGTCGGCGAGCTGCGTCCGGAGCAGCGCCGGCAGATCGCCTTCGTGAGCGTTCACGGCGCGCAACCAGAACCAGGTCAGCGTCTCGTTGTACTTGACCTGCGCGCCCACTCGCACGACGTACTTGAGCAGTATCTCGCGCGCCTTTTCCGGCTGCCCACGGAACACCAGCGCGAGCCGCAGGTGCGCGGCGTGGTTCATCTGGTGGTTCGGCAGGGTGCCCGACTTGAGGGCGTCGATGAAGGCGGCGTCGTCCATCATGGGAGTTTACAGCGCGCGCGCTGTGATCGCTCGCTTTGTGTAGAGTCGTGCCGGTGCGGCTGCTCGAGCTCCAGAACGAGTCCGATTCGCTCCAGGCCTGCGCGGCCGCTGGACGCTCGGTCGCCGACGGGAACCTGCGCGGTTGGGCGGCGCTGCTGACCGGCGCGGAGCCGGCCCTCGCAGACGGATTGCGCCAATCCGGTATCGTCGTCCTGCAAGGCTCGCGCGGCGCGCTCGCCCTCGGGAGCATCGCGCAGATCTGGCTCGCAGCGCGAAGCCTCGCGGACGCGCTGGAACGGCAGCCGCTGCGCGAGGCGGCCCAGGATCTGATGCGCCGGGCCGCAAACGTCGAGTCGCCGGCGCGAGGCACCGCCTGGAAGCTTCCACGAAGCCACCTGCCCGAGGGGCGCACGCTGGTGATGGGAATCGTGAATGCGACACCAGACTCTTTCTCGGATGGGGGCGCCTACGACCCGATCGCGCAGGGCCTGAAGTTGGCGGAGGATGGTGCAGACATCATCGACGTCGGCGGCGAGTCAACCCGGCCCAACGCAAGTCCGGTGGATGCGGTAGAGGAACGGCGTCGCACTGAGCACGTGGTTCGCGAGCTGTCCCGGCGAACGGGGCTGCCCATCAGCATCGACACCACCAAGGCCGCGGTGGCCGCGCCCGCGCTCGACGCCGGGGCCGAGATCGTCAACGACGTTTCCGGACTGGCACGCGATCCGGAGCTGTTCCGCGCCGCAAGCGGCGCGGCGGTTTGCCTGATGCACATGCGGGGGACACCCGCCGACATGCAGTCGCGCGCCACCTATTCCGATCTGCACGGGGAAGTTGCGCAGGAGTTGACGGAAGCACTCGAGCGCGCCCGCGCCGCCGGGATCCCCGACGAGCGCATTGCGCTCGACCCCGGCCTCGGATTCGCCAAGACCGGCGTGCAGAACCTGACGCTTTTGCGCCGGCTGCGGGAACTCACGCAGCTCGGGCGACCTCTGGTCGTCGGCGCTTCCCGCAAGTCGTTCATCGGCGCCGCCACCGGAAGGCCGGCGCCGGAGCGGCTCTTCGGGAGCGTCGCCGCAGCCGTGATAGGGGCGTCGAATGGGGCTTCGGTGTTGAGGGTGCATGACGTCAAAGCCACGCGAGAGGCGCTGGCCGTTGCCGATGCCGTCGGGACGTCCGTTGCCTGACACTCGCCCGCAGTCTTGCCGCCCCGCCAACCAGGCACCAAGATTGCGTCTCACTTCAGGAGCATTCAACATGGCCGTCCGCTTGGCAGAGAAACCGGTAGAGCCTGCGCGCAAGCTGTTCGGGACCGACGGAATCCGCGGCACGGCCAACGTGTACCCGATGACCGGCGAGCTGATGCTCCAGCTCGGCCGGGCCGTCGCCCATCAGATCAAGCGCGGCAACCATCGCCATCGGGTGGTGATCGGCAAGGACACGCGGCTCTCCGGCTACATGCTGGAGACGGCGCTCGCTTCCGGGCTCTGCAGCATGGGAGTCGACGTGCTGCTCTGCGGCCCGCTGCCGACGCCCGCCATCTCCAACCTGACGGTCTCGATGCGCGCCGACGCCGGGGCGGTGATCAGCGCGTCGCACAATCCCTATCAGGACAACGGGATCAAGTTCTTCAGCGCCGACGGCTTCAAGCTGCCCGATGAGGTCGAGGCCGAGATCGAGGACCTGATCGCGAACGACAAGCTGAACCACCTGCGGCCGACTGCCACCAGCATCGGCAAGGCGTACCGGATCGACGACGCCGCCGGGCGCTACATCGTCTACGCCAAGAACACGTTCCCGCGGCACCTGACCCTGGAAGGCGTCACCGTCGTGATCGACTGCGCCCACGGCGCCGCCTACCGCGTGGCGCCAGCCGTCCTGCAGGAACTGGGGGCCAAGGTCATCGTCATCGGCAACCAGCCGGACGGAAAGAACATCAACCGCGGCTTCGGCGCCATGCACCCGGAGACGATGTGCAAGGCGGTGCGGAAGACCGGAGCCGATCTCGGCATCGCGCTCGACGGCGACGCCGACCGGCTGATCGTTTCCGACGAGCACGGCAACGTGGTGGACGGCGACTCCGTGATGGCGATCTGCGGCCTCGATCTCATCCGCCGCAGGGCGCTGCCGAAGAAGACGGTGGTCGCGACGGTGATGAGCAACATGGGGCTCGATCAGTGCCTGGCCAAGGCGGGCGGCCGCGTCCTGCGCACGCGCGTCGGCGACCGGTACGTGCTCGAGGAGCTGCGGCGCGGCGGGTACAGCTTCGGCGGCGAGCAGAGCGGCCACCTGATCTTCCTCGAGAACGCGAACACCGGCGACGGCACCATCGCCGCCCTTGCGCTGCTCGCGGTGATGATGGAGACCGGCAGGCCCGTCTCCGAGCTGGCGCAGTGCATGGACGTGTTCCCCCAGGCGCAACTCGGGCTTCAGGTGAAGAGCAAGCCCGAGCTCGGCTCGCTCCCCGGCGTGATGCGCGCGATCCGCGACGTGGAGGGCAAGCTCGGCCCCAATGGTCGGGTCCTGGTTCGCTACAGCGGCACCGAGCCCAAGGTGCGCGTCCTGGTCGAAGGGCCGGACCAGAAACAGATCGATGCCTACGCCGCGGAGATCGCCGCGGAGCTGAAGAGAGCGATCGGAAGCTGAATTCGGTACACTGCGCCGCGGAGGGCCTCGCCCGATGCGGCTCGGCGTCAACATCGATCACGTCGCCACCTTGCGGCAGGCGCGCAAGGGCCGCTATCCCGATCCGGTCGCCGCCGCCGCCCTCGCCGAGCTGGGCGGAGCGGACCAGATCACCCTTCACGTGCGCGAGGATCGGCGGCACGTCAACGACCGCGACCTGGATGTGCTCCGCAAGACCGTGAACGGCACCCTGAATCTGGAGATGGCCGCGGTTCAGCCGATGCTGAACCTGGCGCTCCAGCACCGCCCCGACACGGCGACCCTCGTTCCGGAACGCCGGGAAGAGCTCACCACCGAGGGCGGTTTGGACGTCATCTCCAACCGCGAGGAGATCCGCCGCGTGGCGCAATCGCTGCGCGACGCGAGCATCGAGGTCTCCCTCTTCGTCGACCCCGACCTGGAGCAGATCAAGGCCAGCCACCGCGCCGACGCCCAGGCCGTCGAGCTGCACACCGGTCGCTACTGCGAGGCGCGCACCTCGAGGGACCGCGCCCGCGAGCTGGCCCGCATCGTCGAAGGCGCCAAGGCGGCGACCAAGCTCGGGCTCCGCGTCGCCGCCGGCCACGGCCTCGACTACTGGAACGTCAAGCCCGTGGCGGAGATCGCCGAGATCACCGAGCTGAACATCGGCTACGCGATCGTCTGCCGGGCGATCCTCACCGGCCTCGAGCGGGCGGTGCGCGACATGAAGGACCTGATCGGATGAGGCTGCTGACCGCCGCCGGGCAGCGCGAGCTGGATCGGCTCGCCGCGGCGGAGGCGGCGCTGCCCACCCGGGTCCTGATGGAGAGCGCTGGGGGCGCCGTCGCGCGCGCGGTGCTCGAGCTGCAGCCGAGAAAGGTGGTCGCCTTCTGCGGCCCGGGAAACAACGGCGGCGACGGATCCGTCGCCGCGCGCCTGCTGCGTGAAACCATCCCGGAGGTCTACGTCTGGTTCACGCGATCGCCGGACGGCCTGAAAGGCGACGCCGCTCTGGCTGCGAAGGCGTGGCAGGCGGCGGGCGGCGAGGACGCGAAAAAGACGCTGCGCGGCGGACCCGGCGTCGTCCTCATCGATGCCGTGTTCGGCAGCGGTCTTTCCCGTCCGCCCGAGGGCGCGGAGGCGGAGGCCATCCGGGCGATGAATTCCGCCCGCGAGCGGGGCGCGAAGATCGTCGCGGTCGACGTGCCCAGCGGCATCGACGCGGACACCGGGCACGTCTATCCCGTGCACGTCGCGCGGGCCGACCTGACGGTGACCCTGCACGCGCCGAAGCGCGGACTGTATCTGCATCCCGGAGCCGACTGCGCCGGGCGCATCGCCGTTGCGCCGATCGGGATTCCGCGCGCGCTGGAAGAGAAGCTTTCGGGGCCGGTGTGCGAGCTGATCGACGAGGAATGGGCGCGAGCGCAGATCCCGGCGCGGCCGCGGAACGCGCACAAGAACGACTTCGGGCACGTGCTGGTCATCGCCGGATCGGCCGGAAAGACCGGAGCGGCTGCCCTGGTTTGCGAAGCGGCGCTGCGGGCCGGGGCCGGGCTCGTGACGCTCGCCGCAAGGCCGGAGGTCGGGGCGGCCCTCCACGGCGTCCCCGAGGCGATGTTCGCGGCGTTGCCCGGAAGCGGTCCGCTCGCTGCGGCGGACCTGCCGCCGCTGCGCGAGGCACTGAAGGGAAAGAGCGCGCTCGCGATCGGGCCGGGGATTCACCGGGGCCCGGAGACCGGGCCTCTGATCGGTGAGCTGGTCGCGGGCGCGGAGGTGACGGTGCTCGATGCCGACGCGCTGAATGCGCTCGCCGAACATCGGGACCGGATCGCCGAATGGTTCCGCAAGGCGCCCACCCGGCCGCTGCTCACGCCGCACCCGGGCGAGTTCGCGCGCCTCACGGGCGAGGAGACCGAGCGCGCTCTCTCGGACCGCGTCGAATCGGCGGTACGCGCGGCGCAGCGCTTTGGCGGCTGCGTCGCGCTCAAGGGAGCGCACACCGTGATCGCCGACCCGGAAGGATCCAGCGCCATCTGCGCCGCCGGGAATCCGGGGATGGCGACCGCGGGGACGGGCGACGTCCTCACGGGCATCGCCGCCGCCCTGCTGGCGAGGCGCTCCGGCATCGGCGGAACGTCCGAGCGGGGCCGGCTCGCCGTCTTCGTCCACGCGATGGCCGGCGACCTCGCCGCGGCGGAGATCGGCGAGACGCCCCTGGTGGCCAGCGACATCGTCCGCATCGGCCTGCCGCGGCTCTTCCGGCGCTGGGGACGATGATCGTCCGGGAGCTGCTCCTCAGGACTCCCGCGGCGACGCGCGCCCTGGGGAAGAAGCTCGGTGCAATCCTGCAACCGGGAGACTTCGTGGCGCTCACCGGCGAGCTCGGCGCGGGAAAGACGCTGTTCGTCAAGGCCGTCGCCGAGGGCGCCGGAGCCGAGGCTGCGAGCTCTCCGAGCTTCGCGCTCGTGAACCGCTATCGCGGCCCGGTGCTCCTGCAGCATCTCGACCTGTATCGCGTTTCCGGTCCCGGCGAGCTGTTCTCCCTCGGATTCGATGACCTGCTGGCCGAACCGGCAGCGACTCTCTGCGAATGGGCCGACCGCGCGCCGGGCGCATTGCCCGCCGATCGGCTGGAGATCGCCTTCGAGCACGCGGGCGCGAGGTCGCGCAAGGTGCGCTTGCATGCCACAGGTTCGCGGGCGGAAAAGCTGCTCGCCGCCATCGCCTCCTTATGATGAAGCGATGACCAGCACCATCACCTGTCCGCACTGCGGCCTTGCCCAGGAACCGGCTTCCGACAGCGTGTGCCGCGGATGCGCGAACCCGATCGCCGGCGTCGTCGCTCCCGCGAAGTCCGTGCTCGGCCTCGGCAAGGCGGTGGCAGCAAAAGCGCTTCCGCTCGGCGCCCGCGTCGCCGGAGTGGTGCTGCTCCTCAACGCCGGGGCGAACGTTCTCTCGATGATCAAGGAAGGTGCAGGGACCGGCCCTCTCGCCAACCAGGAAGTCAAAGGGATGATCGTCGATCTCGTGGTCGGCGGCGGCCTTCTCGCCGGCAGAGCCACGCTGCAGAAGTGGGCCATCGTCCGCGTCGTCCTCGGATTGATCGTGTTCGGCGCGATGTTCGGCGCGCAGCACGACATGACGTCGCTGACGCTGCAGGCCGGCTTCTCCGCCGCGCTTCTGTTGCTGCTCGTCGGCGACGCGGGAAAGGCGCGGATTGGCGCGGGCGCGGGTCTGAGCGTCGCATACCTGCTCCTGGCGACGGCCGGGGTGATGCAAACCTGGACCGGCTCGAATCCGGCGGCGGCGGCGCTGCTCACCTCGAAGGGGGACATCTCGCCAGCGGCGGGGCGCCTGAAGGGGGAGAAGTTCGACTACTGTCTCTCGGTACCCGAGCAGCACTGGTACCTGCGCGCGCCCCAGCTGGCGTCGCGCGACAACCCGTCCTCCGATCGATGGCTCACGCGCCCGGATCTCGACGCGCACGTGATGATCATGGGCGAAGCGGTCGAGCCGACGCTCCGGATCAACCAGGACAAGTTCGAGCGGGCGGTGATCGACGAGATGAAGGGCCGTTTGACGAAGTTCGAGAACCTGGGCCGCGAGCCCCTGCCCGGCGGCGCGATGCTCCACTTGCGGGGTCACGCGAAGACGCTCGATCTCGAGTACTACCGTGGCCTGTTCGCTTACGGGAACCGCGGGTACCAGGTGGTCGCCTTCGCGACCCCGAAGTCGTTCGCCCGCGCCGAGCCGGAGCTGGCGGCGATGGTGCGCTCGTTCCAACCGGCTTGCCAAGGCGGACCCGTCACCGCCCGCTGACCTCACTGCGGCAAGATCGAGGTCACCGTCAGCCGCAGACGCTCGTCCACGACCACCAGCGCTTCCTCCGGGAGAAGACGCCAGGCCCGTTTTCCCCCCGGAGGAGGCTCGCCGGGGTCCTCGCTGGCGATCGCGACGTATCCGGATTCTCCGTGCCGGTCCGGCGCGGGTGAGGAGAGAAACAGCGTCCGCCCTCGCCTGCAGGCGAGGAGCACGCGGCCGTCCGTGGCCAGGAACGTGGTGCTCGCCCTGTGCTCTCCGTGCTCGGCGATCTCCCGCACCAGGGCGACCGTCTCCGCCATCGCCGCCCCGGCAGCCTCCGCGTTCGCGCGCTCGAGCTCGCAGCGCCGCCGCAGGAGGGAGAGGAAGAGCAGGAAGCAACGTTCGCTGTCCGTCTCTCCGCGCAGCTCGTCCCGCAGCGACGGATCGATCAACGCTTCCAGCGGCGCGCGCACGCGGTCCCAGTCCGGGATGGTGCCGTTGTGCGCGAAGAGCCACGGCCCGCGCTGGAAGGGATGTGTGTTGTCCTCCGCCACGCGGCCGACGCTGGCCTTGCGGACGTGGGCAAGGACCGTCTGCGCACTTACAAACTGCGACAGCTTCTCGAAATCTGCGTCGCCGTGGGCAGGAGTGAGACTGCGGACCACACGCGGCACGCCGTCTTCGTACCAGCCGACGCCCCAACCATCGGGATGCTCACGGCTTTGCACGCGGAGTGCGTTTGCGCCGTGAAAGAGCTCATGGGATACGGCGTCGACGGCGCGTGAGCGGCAGCCAAAGAGACGGCACATCCAAGAGCATCATACCATGGCGCCCC
>Ga0209472_1000879_pt1 | contig 17644 bp, 13 predicted proteins | sample GraSoiAngelo_130_FD_185887 | JGI IMG/M metagenome (GOLD analysis project Ga0209472, IMG submission 185887) | Grasslands soil microbial communities from the Angelo Coastal Reserve, California, USA - 14_0929_02_20cm (SPAdes) (version 2) | ecosystem: Environmental > Terrestrial > Soil > Grasslands ...
TGAGCAAATTTTGGGGCTTGCGGGCTTGGCCTTGCGAACCACCGAGCACCGCCGGGCAGCGCTCGGCTTTACTGCCGAGCGCGATGCGAGCGGTTCCCTCGTCGTAAAGAGTGTCGAATCCGATGCCTTGGCCGCGCCGGCGGGACTCCATGTGGGCGACGTTATCCTCACCTGGAACGGTGGAGAACCGCCGCGTCGTATGGGGCGTTGGGTCTATGAACAAAAACCGGGAGATGTCCTAAGGCTCAAGGTTCGCCGCGATGAACACGAGATTTCGCTCGAATTCCCTCTCGGGGAGATGAAAGAAACCGTTTACGGGGTCTTTGAGGATCCCGGGGCAAGCGAAAAAGCGCGGAATATCCGGGAAGGCTTGTTACGGGGCGAGACCGCTTCTGCCCGTCGGCGTTAGAGTCGAAGCCGACTCCGCAGGCGCTTGACCTGTGGCGCGCGATTCGAGAAGGTCTTGCCTGGGCGTTACTCCTCGAAGGGCAGGCGAGGCTGTTCCCGTGGCTAACGGGCTTGGTCATGTTCCGAACGCTTTTCATCGCCGTCTTTTTGTCTCTGTATATCCTGCTGGTCGGGCCGCCGGTAATCCTCTACTCGCTGATCACCAAGGATCCCGATCCTGTGTATTGGGCCGGAATCAAGGGAGTGACGTTTTTCGTGCGCGTAGTTGGAGTTCGCGTGCGCGTGAAGGGCCTCGAGCGTATTCCCCAAGGCGTTTGCCTGTTTGCCGCGAATCACACCAGCGCCGCGGACGCGCCGGCAATTGTGGGAGCGATTCCACGCCGCGTGGCCGTGCTTTTGAAAGAATCGCTGTTCAAGTGGCCGATCGTGGGACAGGCCTTCCAAGCCGTGCACTTTATTCCTGTCAACCGCAGCGCCCGGAAGGCAGCCCTTGCCAGCATGGAGAAGGCCGCAGAAGCCCTGAAGGCGGGACAATCGTTTTTGATCTATCCCGAGGGAAGGCGCAGTCCGGACGGCCGCCTGCAGGAATTCAAGAAAGGCGCCGTGGTCATGGCCATCAAAGCAGGCGTGCCCATCGTACCGATGGTGTGTATCGGCGCGCACCACATCATGGAGAAACACTCGCTTGTCATTCGCGCCGGAGAGATCGTGGTCGAATTTTTGGAACCCATCGACGCATCAAAATACTCGTTGGAAGAACGAGACGTTCTGAACCAGAAAGTTCACGACGCGATGGCCCGTGCGCTTCCGCCCGGCCAGCAGCCAATCGAGGCGACGTGATCGGTCAGGAAGGCGACCGGCGCTCTGCGCGCACAGAAAACCGGGCTGCCCGGATCGTCGACCGGATTGTTGCAGCGAAGCGGGAATAAAGCGCCTTTCTGAACAACGAGATGGCAGGCCTTCAGCGTTTGAGCCGCTCGAGTTGGGACTCCAGTTCCCGCACCCGCTTTTGCAGCTCCGGGAGCTGATTCAGCGCGGCCATCATTTTGAGCCACTGGCGGTTCTCGACCGCGGGATAGCCGGAGTAGAAAGCATGCGCAGGCACGTCGTTCGGCACGCCGCTCTGCGCGGTAATGACCGTGCCGTCGCCAACGGTCAAGTGACCCGCGGTCCCTACTTGGCCCGCCAGAATACAGTTGTTCCCAATTTTAGTTGAGCCGGCGAGGCCGACCTGCCCGCAAAGCAGGGTGTTCGCGCCAACGCTCGAAGCATGGCCAACGAGGACCAGATCGTCGATCTTGGCGCCACGGCCGATGCGCGTCTCGCCTACCGTAGCGCGATCCACGCAGGCGTTAGATTGCACTTCCACATCATCCTCCAGCACTGCCGGACCGGACTGAGCCATTTTGTACCATGAGCCATCCGGCCGTTTGGCAAAACCGAAACCGTCTCCCCCAATAATGGCTCCGTTTTGCAAGATGACGCGGTTGCCAATACGGCAGTGCTCGCGCACCACCGAGTGCGCGTGCGCGACAAAATCATCGCCAATCTTCGCGCCACGATAGATGGTTACAAAGCTATGCAGAACGGCGTTGCGGCCGATCTCGACTTCCTCATCGATGCAACAATACGGTCCAATGTGCGCGCCTTCGCCGATTTTGGCCGCCCTTGCGATGATGGCGGTAGGGTGCATCCCAGAAGCATACCTCGGCGCGTCGTAGAACAGTTCGAGCGCATGGGCGAACGCCAGGTAAGGATTGGGCGAACGTAAAGCGGCAATTGGCGGCTGTGTTCTGTCGCGCTCGATGGCCACGCCCTCCTCGAGCAGGATCGCTGAGGCGCGGGTCGACTTGAGCAACGCAAAGTATTTGCGGTTGGCCAGAAAAGTAAGCTGGCCCGGTTCGGCGTGCTCCATGCCGGCGACGCCGGAAATATCCAGTTCCGGCGGCCCTTCAAGGCGACAGCGCAATTTCTGAGCGAGTTCAGCAAGTTTCATGGAAGGTGCTCCTCAAGCACGCAAAGAAATTCGTGGTTTCAGGTTCAATCGAACCAAGGTGACGTGCTCCCGCGGCTGAAGCCGGAGGCTTCTAGAGTCTACATCAGCCTTCCCGCACCGCTGACAGCGGCTGAAGGCTCAGTCCGAGCCTTGGCACTTCGAGAGCCGAAGCCTGGTCGTGCGGTAACCAATCCGCAATGCAGGCCAACATGCTCACGATCCGAAAGCCATTTGATGTTTGGTGCTCCACCGAAGTCCTCTCGAACGCCTTTGATGTCTCCGGGCTGGCTCGCGTGCTCTACGTAGTGGATGCCCTTGCGGTGAGACGACCAGGGCATCACGACGCTCTTGCCAGGCCGCGTTGCGCAGTTCTCGACACACGTCCGGCGGTGTCTGCAATTGTTTCTCGTCGGCAAGTTCAACCGTCAAAAAAGAAAAGCAAAGTAAGTAAACGATTGAACGGCAAGACGTTATTCGCTAAAGAGCCGGGACTGTGCGGCCGCAGCCACGGCCGCTGGTTTGCGCCGGGCGATGCCCACGACGCCAAGCACGGTTACTTCGGCAAGCGCGGTGCGCGGCACGAAAATCCGGTCGGTCGAGGAATTCAGATCAGGGGGAGTAATCTGCAAGCCGTTTTCTAGCAGTGAGAGTAGGTCATTGGGAATCACCCCTTCCAGGATGTCCCCGTCATGGAATTGCAACTTCACCCACAACCCGTCGAGCTTGGGCCGGCTTAGGAAAGCTTTACGCTGCGGTTCGAACTCATCGGAAAACTCGCGCACAAAATAAATCGAACGGATTTTGGCGACCGGGAACTGGATATGCTCGCCTTCCGGCGTGAGTACATCAATGGGATCGAGCTGGCCGAGGCGAGCAGGGTTCAGGTATCCGCGCAGGGATTTCCTGTCGGCAAGCACAAGAATGACTTTCTTGTGCGTCGAGGCTGGGGCTCTGGTTTTCAAAATCGGCAAATCCCAGTTTGGAAAATCGCAAATTTGCCAATCGGCAGAATGTATGTTATGTTAAGCACGCTCTTCCTGTCAAGTTGTTGTTTTTATTGGGGTTAGGGGTCGCCGGAGCACCGCCCTTTGACCGATAAGAAGCATATCCTAAAATCGGCCTCGATCATCTCTTTGGTCACCGTCGTCAGCCGCACCCTCGGCTACGTGCGCGACCAGCGCATCACTTTGCTCCTGGGAACCACGCTTTCCGCCGACGCCTACGTCCTAGCCTACCGCATTCCGAACCTCTTTCGTAGGCTGGTTGCCGAAGGCTCGATGACGGCCTCCTTTATCCCGGTCTTTTCCGGATACATGCAGGAAAAAAGCAGGGAGGAAGTCTGGGACTTCGCCAATCGCTTGTTTTGGACGCTCGCGCTGGTTGCGGCGGTGATCAGCATTTTGGGAATGGTGTTTTCTCCGGCGGAACCAGCGCGAGCGTCCAAAACAAGCGTCGCCCGCGACCAGGCCGTAGACTTGAACCGGATTATTTTCCCTTACCTGTTTTTTATCGCCCTGGCGGCACTCGCGATGGGAATCCTCAATTGCTTCCACATCTTTGGATTGCCGGCGGCTACGCCGGTGATGCTGAACATTGCGACCATCCTCTTCTCCGTTGGAATCGTTTGGCATCACTTCAAAGATGTGGCCACCTCCCTGGCAGTAGGGGTGCTCGTCGGGGGTGTCCTGCAGTTTCTGATTCAGGTTCCCACCCTGGTGCGGAAGGGGATGAATTTCAATTTCGCCATCTCCTTTTCGCACCCTGCGATTCGCGAGGTGGCGCGCTTGATGCTTCCGCGTCTTTTCGGAATCGGCATAGGCCAAATCAATCTCCTGATCGACACCAAGTTTGCCACGGCGGCGAAGATGCCTGCCGGCAGCCTTGCGGCGCTGTATGTTGCCGACCGCGTGATGGAGCTGGTCCTGGGCGGCTACGCTATCGCCGTGGCCACGGCCATTCTTCCCATGATGTCGCATCAGGCGGCGGTGAAAGACTACGAATCGCTAAAGAAGACGCTGTCGTTCTCCGTGCGCATTGTGGCCTTCATCACCATTCCTGCGGCGCTGGGCCTGATGGTGCTCCGCGAACCGATTATTCGCGTGCTCTTTCAGCACGGAGAGTTTGTGGCCTCATCGACGCGCCTGACGGCGCGAGCCCTGCTCTATTACGCCATAGGATTGCCTGCGCTGGCGACGGTGAAGCTGGTGGTGCCGGCTTTCTATTCCACAAAGGATACCAAGACACCGGTCGTCGTCGCTTCCATTTCCTTGGTCATCAACATCATCCTGAACATCCTTTTTTTGCAGGTATTTTTCAATCGGGTACAGAATGGCGGCCCGGCCCTAGCCACGGCGCTCGCGACGTTTTTTGATTTCTTCGCTTTGCTCATCATTTTTCGCTGGCGGCATGGTTCGATGGGAATGACGGAGGCCATGCGTTCGTTTGCAAAGATTTCTTTGTGCTCCGCCATCATGGCAGCGGCGTGCTGGGTTGGAAATCGCTACACCGCGTTTACCGTGCATTCTCGATTCCTAGTCCAGCTGGTTGTTTTTGCCGGGCTGCTCACCGGCGCAACCGCGCTGTACCTTGCGCTCGCGTGGATTTTCCGCTGCCATGAGATCGAGGAAGTCTACGGAATTGCGACCCGCCGCCGGACCGCCGGCGGGGAAGGCGGGTACGCGGAGGCATGATGGAAGTGACTGCGGCCATCTCATCGTTTTTGACGCACATCCGGGTCGAAAAAGGGCTGTCTGCAAACACCGTCTCGGCTTACCGCCGAGACCTGATGAAATTCAGCGACTTTGCGCAGAAGCGCAAACTCTCGCTCGTGGCCGTAAGCCGGGACGATTTGGTGGATTTTCTGGCCGGACTCTACCGGCAAAGGCTGGAAAGCAAGAGCGTGGCGCGGCATCTGGTGTCCTTGCGGAATTTCTTCCGCTTTGCCCAGATTCAGGAATTGATCCCCGAAGATCCTTCGGCGAACCTCGAATCTCCCAAGATCCGGCGGTCCTTGCCGGGGTATCTGCGTCTGGAGGAAGTTGAGCGCTTGCTGGCGCTGCCGGATGCGAAAACCCCCTTCGGCTTGCGCGACCGGGCGATGCTGGAAGTCCTGTACTCCGCGGGATTGCGCGTTTCCGAACTGGTTGGCCTGCGCGTCGGCGATCTGGACACGAAAGTCGGGTGCGTACGCTGCATTGGCAAAGGCGACAAGGAGCGGATCGTGCCTATCGGGAAGAAAGCCCTGGGCATGGTGGAACGCTATCTGCGGGACGGCCGGCCGAAGTTGCTTGGCAAGGCCACCAGCAGCCCAACGCTTTTCGTCAACCGTCGCGGTGGCGCCCTCAGCCGTGTTGGCGTGTGGAAGATTCTGTCCACTTACGGGAGGCGCGCCGGATTGCGTGTGGCGCTAACGCCGCACATGTTGCGGCACAGTTTTGCCACGCATTTGCTCGAGCGGGGCGCCGATTTGCGGTCGGTGCAATTGATGCTGGGCCATGCGGACATCTCCACAACCCAGATTTACACCCACGTGGTGGAAGAGCGGTTGAAGCAGATTTACAAGGCGCATCACCCGCGTGCATAGCGCGGCAGGTTGAGGGGCTCATTGCGGGTGGCTCCGCAAAGAATAGCGCGGACACCCTGAAGCAGAAGGAGCGCAATGCCAGATTACATGTTTTTGCTGGAAAGCCGGCTCTCACCGGAACAGCGAGCCGCGATGATGCGCGTGCAAGAGCTCTCCGCGGCGCTGGGATTCAACGTCTACCTGACGGGCGGAACCGTGCGCGACTTGATTACCGGGGCGTCGCTGCGCGATCTCGATTTTACCGTCGAAGGAAACCCCTCGCGCATCGCGCGCGAACTCGAAAAGGGCGGCGCAAAAGTCCTCCGCGAAGACGAAAGGTACCGCCACATCGAAGTCTTGTTTGCCGGAGATTGCGAGGGGAGCATTTCCGCGGCGCGCGATGACTATTATGTCCGGCCGGGAACGCGCCCGGAAATTCGCTGGTCCACGATCATGGAGGACTTGCGGCGGCGCGATTTTTCGCTGAACGCCATCGCCATCTCCTTGAATCCTGCGTCCCGCGGTTTGCTGCTGGATCCCACAAACGGCCTGTCGGACATCGAGCGCGCCGAAGTGAGAGCCCTGAGCATCCACAGTTTTACCAATCAGCCGGTGCGCCTGCTGCGCTTACTGCGTTTTGCGGCGCGCATGGGCTTCAAGGTCGAGCAGCGTACGCAGGAGTGGTTCGACTTGGCCATCGAGCGCAACCTGCACCACTCCATCGAGCCGGAGGACGCCGGGAGCGAACTCCAGGCCGTGGCGCGGGAAGAACGGCCCACCGTCGTTCTCAAGGCTTGGGAAGACGCCAAGTTGCTGGAGGTGGTCAACCCGGTTCTCGCCAGAAAACATCCCGACCACGACGCGATCAATCGTCTGACGAAGGTGCGCGAGGATTTGTTTACGGCGGGATTCCGCCCGCGGCTGTCCACGCCGATGCTCCTGGCCCTCCTGGGTCGCTTGAAGGATCGCGAGCGGTCGGGCGTGCTCTCGAAAGCGGGTTTCCGCGCAGCCGAGGCGGAATCCATCCTGAGGTTTGAAGAAAAAGCCCTCGCCACGCAAAAAGACCTGGTCGGCAAGAAAATGCAGGCCCCGGTGGAGGCCTACCGGTTTCTCGAGAGGCTTCCGCTCGAACAAATGGCCTATTTGCTTGCCGAGTCGAACCATAGCGGGGCGCTCTCCAAGATTCGCGCTTACCTGCACAAATGGCGGCCCATTCGCGGCGGGCTGACGCAGGTGGGGAATGAGCTGGGAGCGCTGGGAATGGCGCGCGGCGCGAAGTTCGACCAGATTGTCGAGCAGGTCTTTGCCCTGCAGCTCACCGGCCGAGGAAAGACGCCGGAGGAGCGCGAGAAAATCCTGCGCAAGCTGAGTGGAATTAAGGAACAAGCGAAAAAGAAGGAGAAAGAAAAGAAGTCCGCCAAGTCGCACGCCGCGGCGATTTCCGCGGCGGCGGGCCAGAAACACGCTGCCGAAAAGGCGGAAACGAAGCACGAGGCAAGCGCAAAGGCGGCGCGTACGCGACCCGCGGCGAGGGCCGCGGCTGCCAAGGCTCATCCCAGGCACGTGGGCGCGGCCAAGAAGAAACATCACCGCTAAGAGGCGCCGCTTGCCGAATCCGACCCTGTGCAAAAGTCACATTGCGTAATGCAAATCTTTGAAGGGAGTTTTAGAATCGTTCCATGGGCCAACCGCAGTTCGTACATCTGCACGTACACACGGATTACAGCTTGCTCGACGGGGCTTGCGAGACTTCCGAATTGCTCGATGAAGCATCCCGTCAGAAGATGCCTGCGGTAGCCATCACCGACCACGGCAATCTCTTCGCGGCCGCGAATTTCTTCTATGAAGCCGGCAAGCGCGACGTCAAGCCCATCATTGGCTGCGAGGTCTACGTCGCCAAAGGCAGTCGCCACGACCGTGGCGAAAAGGCCAATGGCAACGGCGGGCCGGAGAAAGCAGAAGTAGAACCAGGGATGCGCGGCGCCAACCATCTGGTGCTGCTGTGCGAAACGCCGGAAGGCTACCACAATTTAGTCAAGCTCGTCTCCGCAGGTTTCCTCGAAGGCTTCTATTACAAGCCGCGCATTGACCACGAACTGCTCGCGAAACACAGCAAGGGATTGCTTGCTCTTTCTGCCTGCCTTCGCGGTGCGGTTACTGAAGCCGTGGCGGAGCAGAAGTACGAACAGGCGCGCGAGAACGCCTACCGCTTGCGGGATATTTTCGGCAAAGGCAATTTCTTTCTTGAGATTCAGGACCAGGGCATGGAGATCGAGAAGCGCGTGAACCCCGAACTCGTTCGCCTCTCGAAAGAAACCGGTATTCCGCTGGTCGCCACCAACGATTGCCATTACCTGCATCACGAAGATGCGCACGCTCAGGAAGTTCTGCTGTGCATTCAGACCGGCAAGACCATGGGCGACGCGAACCGCATGAAATTTGCGACGGACCAGTTCTATTTCAAGAGCGCTGCGGAGATGGCGCGGGTTTTTGGCGAGATTCCCGATGTTCTGAGCCGCACGGTAGACATCGCGGCGCGCTGCAACGTAAAGATCGAGCGAATCTCGAATCCGTTTCCGGAGTTTCAGGTTCCCAAGGGCTACGACTCCGCCAGCTATTTTGAAAAGGTCGTGCGCGAAGGCTTCGCGGCGCGCGTACCCCACCTCGAGCGCCTGGCGAAGGAAGGATTCCTGCGGAATCCGCTCGCGGAGTACGAACGGCGCCTGACTTCCGAAATCGAGATGATCAAGAAGATGCGCTATGAGGGGTACTTCCTGATCGTCTGGGATTTCATTCATTACGCACGTGCGCAGGGAGTGCCGGTGGGGCCGGGGCGCGGATCGGCGGCCGGCAGCTTGGTGAGCTACGCGCTGCACATTACCGACGTGGACCCGCTCGAATACAATCTGCTTTTTGAGCGCTTCCTGAACCCCGAGCGCGTGTCCATGCCCGATATCGACATTGATTTCTGCATGCGGCGTCGCGGCGAGCTGATTGACTACGTCACGCAGAAGTACGGCCGCGAGAACGTGGCGCAGATCATCACCTTTGGAACGATGGCGGCGAAGGCTGCGGTGAAAGACGTGGGCCGGGCAATGGACATTCCCTACGGCGAAGTCGACCGGCTCGCGAAACTGATTCCCAATACGCTGGGGATTGAACTGAAGGACGCCCTGGAGGAAGCGCCGCAGCTGAAGGCCGCGGTCAACGCGGATGAAAATCTGAAGGAGCTGATGGCCGTGGCGCTCCGGCTCGAGGGATTGTCGCGCCATGCATCCACGCATGCGGCGGGAGTGGTGATTTCTCCGCGCCCGCTCTCGGAAATCGTCCCGCTTTACAAGACCAATCGCGATGAAATCACCACGCAGTTCGACATGAATGCGCTGGAGCGTGTCGGCCTGCTAAAGATGGATTTTCTCGGCCTGACAACGCTCACCGTTCTGCACGATACCGTGCGCATGGTGGAGCAAAACCGCGGCGTCAAGCTGGACATCGACAACCTGACGCTGAAAGACGAGGAAACCTACAAGCTTTTCTCCCGCGCCGACACCACCGCCATTTTCCAGTTTGAATCGCATGGGATGCGCGACATTCTCCGCCGCTACCAGCCCACGCGCATCGAAGACCTCACCGCGCTCAACGCGCTCTATCGCCCCGGCCCCATCCAGGGCGGCATGATCGATGACTTCATCAACCGCAAGCACGGGAAGACCAAAGTCACCTACGAGCTCCCGCAGTTGAAGGACATTCTCGAAGAAACCTACGGAGTCATCCTTTACCAGGAACAGGTGATGCAGATCGCCAACCGGCTGGCGAATTTTTCGTTGGGCGAAGCGGACATTCTGCGCCGGGCGATGGGCAAGAAAAAGAAAGAAGAAATGGCGGCGCAGCGCGCGAAGTTCATGGCCGGTAGTGCGGCAAACAAGATTCCCGAAAAGAAAGCGGAGAAGATCTTTAACCTGATGGAGGAATTTGCCGGCTACGGTTTCAACAAGTCGCATTCTTGCGCATATGCGCTGCTGGCCTACCAGACGGCCTATCTGAAAACGCACTATCCGGTGGAATTCATGGCCGCGCTGCTCACTTCCGAGGCGGGCAGCACCGAGAAAGTGGTGAAGTACATCAACGAAGCGCGCGGGATGAGCATCTCGATCCTTCCTCCCGACGTAAATGAAAGCGATCTGTACTTTACACCGGTGGGTGAAGCCATTCGGTTTGGTCTCGCGGCGATCAAGAACGTTGGCGAAAACACGGCCAAGGCGATTCGCGAATCGCGGCTGGCGCAGGGCGAGTTCAAGTCGCTCTACGATTTCTGCGAGCGCATCGAATCGCGTTTTCTGAATAAACGCGTCTTCGAAAGCCTGATCAAGTCCGGCGCGCTCGATTCGCTTGGACCGCGCGAGTCGCTCCTCGCGTCGGTCGACGAAGCTCTCTCGACGGTGCAGCGGGCCTCTCGCATGCGCGAATCGGGACAGCACGGCCTGTTCATGGCCGCCGCCGCGCCCGCGCCGGCCCCATTCGAACTACACCAGGCGGAGCCGGGGAGCGAGGAAGAGCGCCTCGCGAGCGAATACGCCATGCTTGGGTTTTACGTCTCCGGGCATCCGCTGGCAAAATACGCTTCGCGCCTGGCCGATTTGAAAGTAGTATTGCTCGACCAGGTGGAAGGACAGCGCAGCGGAAAGGAAATCACCATCGCGGCGCTGATTGTCAGCAGCCGCCCAATGCGCTCGCGGAAAGGGGCGCGCTGGGCCATTTTCACGATTCAGGACATGACCGGGATTCAGGAGTTGCTGGCCTTCCCGGAAAGTTTCGCACGCTCGGAGCAAATGCTGAAACCCGGCAAGCCGCTGCTGATGAAAGTTCGCGTACAGGTGGAAGAAGCCGGAACGCGGCTTTCGTTGCAGGAGGCGCGGCTGCTCCAGGAGATTTCCGACCGGCCGGCCAATGGTGAATTTCGCGTACGCCTGGATTTACGGAAACTGAGCGAGCCGGCGATGGACCAATTGAACGCACTGATGGCAGATTCACCGGGAAGCTGCCCGGTGGTATTTGAGTTGTGCCGCCCGGACGGCTCAGTGGCCGTTATGCGCGCGCAGCAGCGGGTGAATCCGTCACCGGAATTGGTCGAGGCGATCCGGCAAGTCTGCGGTGAGCATGCCGTGGCTCCGGTGGGAGCATGAGAACGAAAGAAAAAGACAAGCTCGAAAAACGGCAGAAGGTGATCGAGCATCTCGAGAAAGACGTCGAGGAATTGCGGCGCCTGTCGGGCGACGGAGAAGCGGACTCCGAGCTGGAACGCATCCGCCAGCAAGTCGCCGAGCTGCGAAGGGAGTTTTACATCCATCTGGGGCCCTGGCAGCGCGCGCAAATCGCGCGGCACCAGCAGCGTCCGTATACGCTGGACTATGTCAATTATCTTTTCACCGACTTCGTGGAGCTGCATGGCGATCGCGGCTTCGCCGACGATAAGGCCATTGTTGCTGGGCTTGCGAAATACCATGGTCGGCCCGTGGCGGTGGTCGGCCATCAAAAAGGACGCGACACCAAGCAGCGGCTCGCGCGCAACTTTGGCCAGCCGAAGCCGGAGGGTTATCGCAAAGCCTTGCGCGTAATGCAACTCGCGGCGAAGTTCGCGCGGCCGATTCTCAGCTTCGTCGACACACAAGGCGCGTACCCGGGGATCGATGCGGAAGAACGCGGGCAGGGCGAAGCGATCGCCAGGAATCTGCGCGAAATGGCGCGGCTGCCCGTGCCGATCATCGTGACCGTAACGGGCGAAGGCGGCTCGGGTGGCGCGCTGGCGATTGCCGTCGGCGACAAAGTGAACATCCTCGAAAACAGCTTCTACTCGGTGATTTCGCCGGAAGGTTGCGCCTCGATTATTTGGCGCGATGCGACGAAGGCGGAAACCGCCGCGGCGGCCATGAAAATTACCGCGAAGGATTTGAAAGACCTGGGAATCGTGGACGAAATTATTCCGGAGCCCGACGGCGGGGCGCACACCGATCACGAAGGGGCGGCTCGCTTGCTCGATGACGTCCTGGACCGGCAGCTCGTCGCGTTAACGAATGAGCCCGTCCGCGAGTTGCTCGCCGCACGGTACGAGAAATTCCGCAAAATGGGTCAATTCTTCGACTTGTCGAACGGTTAGCGCCGGCGGTTACTTTGTCTTTTTTCTCGACCGAGAGAACGTGCGGGACGGTTGAGCGGCGGGTTCTTCCTGCGGTCAGTCTCCTGACCATCGGAAGTGGCGTAAAGCCGTTAACCCAACGCTTCGCTTTTTGACCCCGTGGCACATTGGAAACGCGAACGTGGAGTGTCATTGTGCCCTCCGGTGCTGCGTTCTACTCTGTGGGGTGCTCACCCAGGCGAGGCGCAGCGAGCAAGAGCTAGTGGCCCTGCCAGGTCGATCGGGAGAACCTTGCAGGTTCGTTTTTGCCGAACCTTGCGGTTCAACTTGACGACCCGGCCGAGTCCACGGAGAACAGGAACCGTCATGTCGGAACCCTTCCGTCCTTACGAAAAGCTGGTTGACATCGTTATCTTTGGAAAGAAGTTTCAGGTGCCGGAGCGCAATTCGTTGCTGCGCTGCTTCCAATTCCTCAGCCCGGAAACCATTCCCTATGGGCGTTTCTGCTGGAATCAGGATTGTCAGTATTGCCGCGTGACCTGCCAGTTGCCCGATGACGACGAGCCGCGTGAAATGCTCAGTTGCAAATTCATCGTCATGCCCGGCATGGAAATCCTCGAGATGAGCCAGGAATTGAAGTGGTGCCTGCGCGCGAAGCTGCCGACCGACGCGGCGGTTTCGTCTTAAGCAGGAAATTGACGGTGGTAAGTCTCTCCCTGGATCGCTCTAGGCCTAGGGAACCGACACCTTCGCAATATAGTCCTCCGCACCAAAATCTTTGCTATCCATGCTCGTTCGTCGCTCCTCCGAGGACGTGGTTCTGCCTTGAATCTGACCATCCCCTTTTTCGAGCGAGCCGTTTCCGGTCCCTGAGACGAGAAAAGACCCCAGACGGGGTCTTTTCATCGCCATCGCCACCAGATGTCGCTCGCCGGCGAAGGGCAAGCGGAAGTTAGTCGGTGCGCAGGGCCTGCATGACGTCGACGCGCGCCGCTCGGGCCGCTGGCAATGCGGACGCGATGACCGCAGCGGACAGAAGCACAAGAATCGAGCCTGCGACAGGCCAAGCGCTCGGCATGCGCAGGTCCGGGAAATAGTGCCCTGCAAATCGGGCCAGCCAGAATCCTCCAAGCGATCCGGCAACCACTCCGAAAACGGCCATGACGGCGCCTTCGCCGACGACGCCGGCGAGCAGGCGCATCGGCGGCGACCCAAGGGCAAGGCGGATACCGAATTCGCGCGTGCGCGCACTGACGGAGAAGGCGAGTACGCCCGCAACGCCAACCAGCGCAATGGTAAGCGCGACGGCCGCGAAGATGCCGAAGACCACGGTGTTCAGGCGATCCGGCGTCAGGACTTCGGCTCGGATGTCTTCGAGGGTGGCGGCGCGCTCCACGGGCTGCTCAGCCGACATGCCGCGAAGGATTCTCGTGACCGGCGTAACCAGCGAATAGGGATTCGAGCTGGTGTGGATGAAGAGTCGCCCGCCAAACAGGGGACCACTGTTGAAGGTGCTGTAGATCGTAAGGGTCGGCTGCGGAACGACGTGTTCATCGTCAATATCAGCGGTCACGCCAATAATGCGCTGTTGCTCGGCTTTAAACCCGGGGATAAATTGCAACACGGGATCGGTCCAATAAACATGTCGCCCGACGGCATCCTGACCCGGGAACATGCGCTTGGCGAGAGTCTCGCTCACGATGACGACGGACTCCTTGGTTTGCGTATCGAGGTCGTTGAAATCGCGGCCGGAGAGGATGGGAACGCCTAGCGCTGCAAAGAACCCAGGAGAGATCACGCGGAACTGCGAGCGCAGATCATTTTCGCTGTGGACATGACCATCCGCGGAGAATTGGAGGCCGGGGCCGAAGATGCCGGGTTCGCGCCATGGAGCAACCATTCCGTAAGCGGTCTTGATCACTCCAGGCAGCTCATCAATGTGGCGTATGGAATCCTTGTAAAAATCCACGACCTGCTGCGGCGTTTTATCGTACTTCATGACGGGAACGTTGATGGCCAGCACATGTTGCATGTCCAGGCCGGTCTGCGCGGTTTGCAGAGAGATGAGCGTCTTGAGAAGCATGCTGGCGCCGGCGAGGAGCATGAAGGAGGCGGCAATCTGAACCACGGCGAAAACGCGGAGACGGCGGTTGGTGCTGCCGGTGATGCGGATGCTGCCGCTCGCGAGGTTGGGAGCTTGCGAACGGTTGGCGGTGGGCAGATGAGGAACGTAGGCGAGGAGCACGGCGGCGATGATGGCGAGCAGCGCGCCTACCCAGAGCATGCTTGAGTCAACCGTGAGATCCAAAGCGCGCACGGAAAAGCGCGAGGCGTACCGGGCGAGAACGTTGAGCAGCGGGCGCGCGATGATTACGCCCAGGGCGGCGCCCGCGGTACAGAGAACGAGGCCTTCTGCCAGTAGGGTCCGCCGCAAGGCGCTGGTCCCTGCGCCGAGTGCGGCGCGGATGGTCAATTCCCCCTCGCGGCGAACCGTGCGTGCGAGGATAAGGTTGGCCGCGTTCGAGCAGGCAATGATGAACACGAGGGCGGACGCGGCGAGAAGCACGAGAAGAATGGTGCGAGCCCCGGAAGTAATCTGGTCGCGCAGCAGCCTCGTGTGAATGCGGAAGTCGTCACGTACAGGATAGTCGGCGGCATGGTCTTTCTTCATCGCGGCGTGGACAGAACGCAGCTCGGCACGGGCTTGCTCGAGAGTAACGCCGGGAGCGAGGCGGCCAAACAGCTCAGTCATGCGATGGACGCGGCCGGTGACCATCGTGGCTGAGAGATGATGCTGGCTGGTGACGACGTTGGCGATGATTTCTGTATCCGCGGGATAGGGGATCGAAGGTTCAAGGACGCCGATGACCGTGGCAGGGCGCGCGTCAAAGCTCTCGAGGCGAACGGTTTTGCCCAGTACGGAAGGATCTTTCTTCAGCGCCGTGGACCAGAAACGGTACGTGAGAACCACGACGCCGGCGGCCTTAGGACCATCGTCTTGCGGCCCAATGAGCCGGCCGAGGACGGGGTGGAGGCCCATGACTTCGAAGTACATGCCGCCGACGACGGCGGCCTGAATTTCCCTGGGCTCACCCAGGCCGACCATGGTGAAGCCGATGACCGAGAAATCGCCAAACTCCGAGATGGAGCGCACGCTGGCTTTGAGGTCCTGGATTTCGGGGACAGAGAAAAAGGCGTCATCCATGCCCATGCCGGTGGCGCTCTGCTGAATGTAGATGAGCCGGTTTTCGTCGGCATTCACGAGCGGGCGGAGGAGAACGCCGCGCACGAGGCTAAAGATGGCGGCATTGGCGCCGATCCCCAGGGCAAGCGTGACGATGACAGTAAGCGAGAGACCTTTGGCCCGCGAAAGGGAGCGAAAAGCAAGCCGCAAGTCCTGAACAAACAGCGTGAGTGCATGCATCGGTCACCCCTTGCCAGATGTGCGGATTTCGAAATATCCCCAGAACCTGCCGGGAAAAGAGATTTTCACCATATGGCCGGAAGAATACAAGGCCGTCGATCGAAGCACGCGGGGAGCGGCTTCCCTGCCATTGCCATGTTGCCTCACCTGGCTCCTCGGTTCATGTCGTCCCTTACATCCGCCTAAGGCTATAACGTGGCAGGTGGCGTTCTGTTTCACAACGAGTAGACAAGGCACGGGCAATGTGGAAGACCTACCGCCAGTGGTTGTAAAGTGGGCTCTGCCGGTGACTTGGGTTGAAGCATGATGGTGTCGAACTCCACGGATCTGCCGTGCGACGGGTGCGGGCAAGCGGCGTCGGCCGAACATATCGCGCGAAGGTTGCGGCGGCTCGAATGGGCGACGCGCTTTCGCCCCGTGCACATCCATACGCTTTTGCTGGGCGGCGTCGCTCCTCGTGAGGACGCGGAGTTTCTCTACGCGCCGGGCGACGAATTCCGCGGAGAAGCGGCCGATCTGTTGAGAGCTGTGGGGATATCCACTCGAGGAAAGGCGCCGGCGGACATTCACCGAGAATTTCAAGCAGCCGGATTCTTCCTGACGCATCTTTTGGAGTGCCCGGTCGAGCAGCACGTCGCGTCGGAAGGGCGGACGGGGTCCGCGGCACGCGATCCCGCGATTTTGCTCACTGAACATCTCCCTTCGGTCGCCTCACGAATCCGGCGTTCCCTCAAGCCGCGACGCGTGATCTTGGTCACAGAAGTGCCTCCGGGCGTTGTGCAGGATATCCTTTCGATGAATTTGGGCTGTCCGGTTGTTTTGGACGACGGGAGGCCGTTTCGATTTAGCCCGTCAACTGAAGGAATGGGTATTTCCCGGTTCCAGGAGGTCCTCTCGGAGGTGGAGAGACGGCCTGAACGATAGTACAGCGCGAGGACCATACGCCCGATCCTGTACTTCATGGCCGCACATAAGGAGATACACCACGGTTTTGGCTGTGGTAGAATCGAAGGAGAAGAGATGACATGAAAAAACAAGCAAAGTTTGGCGTCGGTATCGGAATCATCGTGGTAGCCCTGGGGTTTCTCGCTTGGCTCGGGTACGGCGAGAGCAAAACCTATTACCACACGATTGCCGAGCTCGAGACCTTGAGCGGATCGGCGAGAACGCAGCGCATGCGCGTCGCCGGTACCGTGGAGGAGGGAAGTATCCGTCACCTTTCCGGGCGCATTGATTTCGTGCTGGATGGGGAAGGAAAGGCCCTTCCGGTTACTTACATTGGCAGCGATCCTTTGCCGGACACGTTTGTGGGCAAGGCGCAAGCCCTTGTGGAAGGCCGTCCCGGCCCGGACGGCCGATTTGTCGCGGAGCACGTACAGGCGAAATGCGCCTCCAAGTATGAAGCGGCCCCTGGGGGAGACAAGAAGGGCGCCGCAGCCAGTTCTACCCAGAGAAGTAGTATGTAAGAGACCCGGGACGTCCGGGGGAGAGGCGGGGTCGCTGTGGATGTATTTGGTTCCTTTGCGCTCCTTGTAGCTTTTGTGTGCGCCGTGTACGCCGTTGTGGGGGGCATCGCGGCGATCATCACGCGCCATCCGCTCTTGGTGAAAAGCGCACGCCAAGCAGGAATGGCCACCTGCGGCCTGATTTTCCTTGCAACCTTAAGCCTCGAATATCTGTTTTTCACCGACAATTTTTCCAGTGCCTACGTGGTCTCCCACAGTAACCGGGACCTTCCCGCGTTTTATAAAATTGCAGCGCTGTGGTCGGGGATGGAGGGCTCGCTGCTGTTTTGGAGCTTCCTCTTGGCCGTCTACGTTCTCACCGTATTGATCGCTTACCGCAATAAGAATGGCGAGTTGATGCCGTATGTCGGCGTGGTCATGGCCGGTGTGCAACTCTTCTTTCTTACGCTGAACAATTTCGTGGAGAGCCCGTTCAAGGCTCTGGCTTCTCCCGGGGCAGGTGGCGTGATGAGCTTCATCACGCGAGCCGACGGCAACGGATTGAATCCGCTGCTGCAATACCCGGAGATGGTCATTCATCCGCCGAATCTGTATTCCGGTTATACGGGTTTTACGATTCCGTTTGCGTTTGCTCTCGGAGCGTTGCTGGCGCGCT
>Ga0209472_1000880_pt1 | contig 17636 bp, 12 predicted proteins | sample GraSoiAngelo_130_FD_185887 | JGI IMG/M metagenome (GOLD analysis project Ga0209472, IMG submission 185887) | Grasslands soil microbial communities from the Angelo Coastal Reserve, California, USA - 14_0929_02_20cm (SPAdes) (version 2) | ecosystem: Environmental > Terrestrial > Soil > Grasslands ...
CCGCGCGAGCACGATTCCTTACTTCTCGTCTGCGCCTGCCTTCTCATCTTCTGGCCCTGAGGGAGACTACTCAGCCGTTTCCTGTCCACTACAGCGCTCGCCTTGAGGAATTGTCTGATCAGGTACGCCAAACATTTGTGAGGCCGGCGTCCATTGGCCCATCACACCGGCAAACAATCTCGCCGGCGACAGTTGAAAAAATTGGCGAAATCTGACGGTGCCGAGCTGTGATCTATGAGCCCTCCCGGGGTTTGCGCTCACGCGTCCTAGCCGCGATCCTGGCCACAAGAAAACTGCCCGTGATCGATCGCGTTTTTGTTCCATGCCCGCAAGGCGGAATTGTTCTGCTTCACATAAACTTTCTGGCGTTTCGATTCGATAGAAAAGCTGATCGTCACTTTTCCATCTTATTTGGGGGAGCGTCGTAATGACTGTCCAAAGGGCGTTAGCTCTTTTCGTTTTCACTCTGCTGATCGGGCCATGCGTGAGCGCCGAGAATCCGGCGAGCATGCAAAAGCAGGCGAAAGCGGCAGTTTCTACGATTCAGGGAAAACTGAAGGTACGTGGGCTGCAGAAGCCGGTGAACGTCCTCCGCGACCGGTGGGGTGTGGCCCATATCTATGCGCAGAATCAGCACGATTTGTTCTTCGCCCAGGGATTTGTCGTGGCGCAGGACCGTTTATTCCAAATGGAACTTTGGAAACGCTCCGGCGAAGGCCGCCTGGCAGAGATTTTGGGCGCGGCCGCGCTTTCGCGCGATCTAAATGCGCGACTGCTGCGCTATCGTGGCGACATAGATGCCGAATACCGGAGCTACGCGCATGACACAAAGGAGATTCTGGAAGCGTTTACCGATGGAATCAACGCATTTATTGCTGAGCGGAAAAGGCCGAATGGACCCGGGCTACCGGTCGAGTTCCGGATAGCTGGTTTTGAACCAGAGAATTGGAAGCCGGAAGACTGTTTGAATCGCATGGCTGCGTTTTCCATGACCGGCAACGCTTTCCGCGAATTGCAGCACGCACAACTTGTTGCCGCCATCGGTGCGGAAAAAGCGGGTGAGTTGCTGAATCTGGATCCGGTGGTTGCCCTCGACCCCGCACCGAATGCTGACTTTAGTGGGCTATCAGCGAGCCTCCTGCGAGGTTTGGTGGGCAGCGACACGCGAATCGAATTTTCGGGTAAAGCGCTGGCCGAGAGCAATAACTGGACGATCTCCGGCAAACTTACCGAAAGCGGCAAGCCCCTGCTGGCAAACGATCCACATCGCGTGATCGCAGCTCCCTCTCTCAGATACATCATCCACCTGGTCGCGCCGGGTTGGGATGTGATTGGTGCGGGGGAGCCGGGACTTCCGGGAGTCGCCCTGGGACACAATCAAAACATCGCCTGGGGCTTTACCATCTTCGGCCTGGACCAGCAGGATCTTTACATCGAAGAACTTAATCCTGCCAACCCGCTGCAATACAAGACTGCGAGCGGGTGGGAGACGATGAAGGTGCAAAAAGAGACATTTGCGGTTCGGGGAGAGGCGAACGTCGTCAAGGAGCTAAAGTTTACGAGCCACGGTCCGGTGCTGTGGGAAGACCGAAAGCGGGCGCTCGCCATGCGCTGGGTGGGTGCTGAGCCCGGAACAGCCGGTTATTTAGGCTCCCTTGCTGTCGACCGGGCCCGCAACTGGAGAGAGTTTGAAGCGGCGATGAGGGGGTGGAAGGTACCTTCGGAGAACATCGTATACGCGGATCGCGAGGGAAATATTGGCGAGCATTCGATTGGCCTGGCGCCGATACGGAAATGGACAGGCCTACTCCCGGTGCCAGGCAATGGGGGCTTCGAGTGGACTGGTTTTGTGCCTATCGACCAACTGCCGCACTCTTTCAACCCAGCAGAAGGATTTGTGGCGACGGCCAACAATCGCATGACGCCGGAGGGATATCCCTACAAAGTTGGCTTTCAGTGGTATTCCGTCTACCGGGTCAAACGAATCAAGGAGGTTTTGGAGCAGGCAAAGGCTTCGGGTAAGAAGCTCACGATTGCAGATGTGCAGAAACTTCAGACTGACGTGCTTTCGATTCCAGCGCGGGAACTGATAGGCCTGGTGCGGCACGCGGCAGGAAATTCCGCCGATCCAGCAGTGCAACTGCTGCTCTCTTGGGATGCCAATGTCACTCGAGAATCCGCGGCGGCTGCTCTATTCGAGCTATGGATGCAAGATGTGAGCGCCGCCGTGGTGCGCAAGGTCTCCCCCGAAGGCGTCTGGGAAATCCTGGATGAACTAGCTACCAATCAATTAGTGGGCTACTTGTCTCATCCCAGTTCGAGTGCTTTCGGCGCAAATCCGGAACACGCTCGAGATCAACTTCTTGTGGACTGTTTGAAATCCGCAACTGAACGGCTCACCAAGTTGCAGGGCTCTGACGCACAGAAGTGGTTATGGGGAAAGCTGCACATGGTTCGATTCCGGCATCCGCTCGACCGCTACGAGGGCGCATCATTCATGGACCTGGGTCCGGTGGTGCGCCCTGGAGATGCAGAAACGGTTAACTCCACAGGCTATTACGGCAAATCTTTCGAGCAGGTGGAGGGCGCGAGTTACCGCGAGATTCTCGATACTGGCGACTGGGACAAATCCCTGGCGATCAATGTGCCTGGCCAGAGCGGGCAGCCGGGCAGCGCTCATTATTCCGATCTGTTGCCTCTCTGGGCAGAGGGACAGTACTTCCCATTGGTATATACGCGGGAAGCGGTAGAGAAGGAAGCAACCGACAAACTAACTCTCGAGCCGTAAGCGATGTCGGCCATCACCCGTCTTGGCGCTTGTAATTGGGAATTGGCTCGTCGAAGGACAGACCAGAATCGTTTCTTACGTTCAGTTCAGCGATACTTCCGAAAGGCATGCAGGATGTGCGCGCCGCTGACGGCGAAAGTGGCGACAGCGGCAAGAGCCAGAGTTTCCGTCCATTGAGGTCGCATATGCAGCAAATCGCTGAACAGGGCCGACACGGCCAGCAGTGTGCCAATTACGTTCAGCCAGACGGGCTGCCGCACCGATGTCACTCCAGCGCGGTTACGGAGGCGGAGTTGGAGCAGCACGGCGGCGAGTCCGATAGCGGCTACAACGACCACCGCAAGTGGGCTGAAAAATGCGCTTCGGTTCGTGAAAAGCACTACTATGGCGAGAACTCCGCATAGCAAGCCGGAGGCAATTACAGTCCAGCGGCGGGATTTGGGCGGCACGGTGGTCACAGTTGGAGTTCAACCGATTTATACAAGGCTTTGGGTGAGGTTTCAAATGATTGCGCGCAGACGGGCACGAATTGAAGATAGCTGCGCGGGACGGACGAGGACGCCCGTCCTCCAACCCCTTCGCTGCGAAGCCCTATTGGGCGGCTGCTTCTAGCGCACGCCGTGTGATCACAGTAACCAGGTGGCGGCGATACTCCGCGGAGGCATAAAAGTCTCCGATGACATCGACGCTGCTCGCAGCGTGTTCAGCGGCTTCGGTGATTGCACTCAGCGGCTTTCCACGAAGGGCGTTTTCCACCGCATTAGCGCGATAGGCGATCTCGGAAACTCCGGTGATTCCGATCGCAGCGGTCTCGATTTTATTTCCAGATTTCTTCAGGCGCACCGCCACGCCGACTACCGCGTATCCCGAAGCGGGATGATGAAATTTTTTGTACGCCACACCTTCGCTTGTGGTCTTCGGCACGCGCACTTCGGTGATGATCTCGTCATTGCGCAGTGCGGTGGAAAACATTCCATTGAAGAATTTGGTTGCCGGAATGACCCGCTCGCCGGAGTGGCTGTTGGCCACGATTTCCGCATCGAGCGCGAGCACAGCAGCAGGATAGTCCGCCGCTGGATGGGCCTGCGCCAGCGAACCGCCGAGCGTGCCGCGATTTCGAACCTGGGTGTCGCCGATTTGGGCCGCTGCCATTGCGAGCAACGGCGAAGAGCTAAGTAGATCTTTCGACCCGGCAACTTCGGCATGCGTGGTCATTGCACCGATTGCAATTTTATCGCCCGACTCGCGGATGTAACTGAGACCACTGATACGGCCGAGGTCCACCAGCATGGCAGGTTGCGCGAGGCGCAACTTCATTGCTGGAAGAAGGCTGTGGCCGCCGGCAAGGATCTTGGCGTCATCATGAGCGGAGAGAAGATTCAGGGCGTCCTTAAGCGTGTTGGGAGATTCGTAGTTGAAGTTTGCCGGGATCATGCGCGCCTCCTTACTGCTGCCTTCTTTGGTGGAACGTCCGCTGCTGCGGCGATGGCTGGGACGGCCCGGGCGGCCTGTATGGCATTCCATACGCGTTCGGGCTTGAGTGGCATTTCAATGTGGCGTACTCCCAATGGTGATAGCGCATCGCAAACGGCGTTCACGATGCACGGAGTAGAAGCAATCGTCCCCGCTTCGCCCACCCCTTTCACGCCCATGGGATTTACGGGAGATGGCGTGACCGTGTGTTCGAGCGTGAAGTCAGGGAAGAAATGCGCCTTCGGCACGGCATAATCCATCAGTGTGCCGGTGACGAGTTGTCCGTCTTCGTTGTAGATAACTTCCTCCCACAATGCCTGGCCTAGCCCCTGTGCAATGCCGCCTTGGATCTGTCCCGCGACTAGAAGCGGATTGATGACATTGCCGCAGTCATCCACGGCAACGTACTTCTCGATCTTTATTTCGCCGGTTTCGATGTCCACCTCGACTGAGCAAACGTGGCAGCCGAAGGGGAAGGTGAAGTTTGACGGCTCGAAGAAGTGAGTAGCCTCGAGAGCCGGCTCGAAGCCAGGGGGGATATTCCGCGCCGTGTAAGCCGCCAAAACAAGCTCGCCAAAGGGAATTTTCTTGCCGCCCTTCGCCGTGAGCTGACCGCGGCCAATGCTGATGTCTGCGGGCTTGGAGCCAAGTAGGTGCGCGGCGAGCGTAGTCAGCTTGGTCCTGAGCTTTTGTGTAGCCATGTAGATAGCGGTTCCGCCGACCGCGGTGGCGCGGCTGCCGAATGTACCGATGCCGTAAGGAACCGCGAGAGTGTCGCCGTGGACCACGTTTACATCTTGAGGATCGACACCGAGCTGATCGGCAACGAGTTGTGCGAAGGTAGTCTCCTCGCCTTGGCCGTGCGGCGACGCGCCGGTGAGTACCGTGACTTTACCGGTAGGCTCGATGCGGACGGTGCCGCTCTCCCAGCCGCCGGCCGGAGTTGCGGCGGACGGACCGATAGCGCATATCTCAACATAGGTCGAAACTCCAATACCGTAGTACTTGCCCTTCTTCCAACCATCTTTCTGTCGGCGGCGCAGGCTGTCGTAACCTGAAAGCTTCAGGGCTTTGGCCAGGCTCTCTTGATATTTTGCTGAGTCGTAGGTGAGTCCGGTAACTGTCGTGTAGGGAAATTCTTTCGGCAGCGGAAAATTTTTGCGCCGGAACTCGGCGGGGTCCATGCCCATCTCCCGCGCCCCGAGCTCCATGATGCGCTCGACGTTGAAGGTAGCTTCCGGACGGCCCGCTCCGCGATAGGCGTCAGTGGACATCTTGTTGGTAAAGACGCCGACGATGTCGATCTGTATGGCTGGAATCTTGTAGCAGCCGGCGTGCATGAGAGCGGTGAGCTGAGGAATCAGTGGCGTGAGCAATTGATGATAAGCGCCCATATCGGCGAGTACGCGAGCGCGAAGGCCGAGAATGGTGCCATCTTTCTTCAGTGCTAGCTCCACATCGTTGAGCGCGTCACGGCCGTGAATCGTCGCCATAAAATTTTCCCGGCGGCCTTCATTCCATTTCACCGGACGCCCGGTTTTCATGGCCAGCCAGGGAACAACGCCTTCTTCGCCGTAGACGTTAAGCTTGCTGCCGAATCCTCCGCCGACTTCGGGAGCGATCACCCGCACGGCGGTTTCTGGCAAGCCGACCAGCAAAGAAATCTGCGTTTTCAGAAGATGCGGAATTTGGGTAGAGGACCATACCGTAAGGCGATTCTCGCCGGGCAGATATTCGGCGACGACCGCGCGCGGCTCCATCGCTATCGGCGCCAAACGCTGGTTCATCATGCGCTGCTTGACGATGCGATCAGCTTTTTTGAATGCGGCCTCGACGTCACCATTTTTTAATTGGTGCGTGAAAGCCTGGTTGCTCTTGAATTGCTCGTGTACCAGAGGAGAATCCTTGCTGAGAGCCTTCTCCAGGTCTGTGACGACGGGCAGCGGCTCGTAATCGACCTCCACGAGTTCAGCAGCATCGCGCGCGGTGTAGAAATCTTCGGCGACTACCACGGCCACCGGCTCTCCGACGTAACGCACACGGCCCTCGGCCAGCACCGGATGACGAGGGATTTTCAAATCCGGCATCTGGATGGCGCAGGGCACCGGCCCAAGGCTGGTCGTATCCGCGCTGGTGTATACGGCGATCACCCTGGGCAGAGCTTTGGCAGCATCGGTGCGAATAGCCTGGATCTCTGCGTGGGCGTGAGGCGAGCGAGCGAAGGCGCAATGGACCATGCCCGCCAGCTTCAAGTCATCGGTGTAATGGCTGATCCCGCGAATCATGCGCGGGTCTTCTTTGCGCTTCATGCGCTTGCCGACCCAGGCGCCATTACCGGCTTTGTCGTTCATCTTTTTGCGAGGAACCGGGGATTTTGCAGGAGTGGCCATGGCTCACCTCGCTCCCGCCCGCGCCGCAACGGGCGTGGACATTTTTCGCGCCGCGTTCTTCACGGCGGCGACAATGTGCTGGTAACCGGTGCAGCGGCAGAGATTGCCGTTGATGCCCTCGCGAATGTCGCTATCTGAAGGGTTCGGGTGCCGCTCTAAAAGATCATGCGAACACATGATCATGCCCGGCGTGCAGAAGCCGCATTGCAAGCCGTGCTCCTCCCAGAATCCCTCCTGGATGGGGTGCAACTGATCTCCGGTCGCCAAGCCCTCAACGGTTGTGATCTTGCGGCCATCGGCTTGGACTGCCAGGACGGTGCAGGATTTCACGGCTTGGCCATCCAGCAGCACAGTGCAGGCGCCACATAGCGAGGTCTCGCAGCCCACGTGTGTTCCGGTGAGGCCGGCGTTCTCTCGCAAGAAATGGACGAGGAGCAGACGCGGCTCAACCGAGGCGCGACGGTCCACTCCATTCACGATAATTGTCACGTTTTTCGTCATAGGATTCCCCAGGGCATGCGGTTTCGGGCAGGAAAGCTTCGAGGGGGCCAACAATAACAAAAGAGGCCGGGGATTTACAAGGTGGGCGAGTTTATTGTCGGAGGCTCTGTCGGGGTAGATGATGGCTCGGCCTGCTCGCCTCGGTAGACGCGTGCAATCCCGCGCACGATACGTCGCCACGGCATAGTGCCGTTCTCGTCGGCAAAGAAAATTTCTCCTGCTCGCCGGCCGCGGTAGTACCAGCGCTTCAGAATGGCCAGGTGCTCCATCGTCTCAAGCGCGGTCTGGGAAGTACTGGCAGGAATTGCCGCGAGGGCCGCCTGTAAGCGGGACTCCATGGATTGCGATTTCGTGTGTTCGGATGCTTGGATCTGAAAAATAAGAGGCTCTGAAATGAGACCACAGTCCACTCGGAACAGCGCAACGCATTCTGGCAGCGCGCTTCGCTGGATGATGATGCCCGCCAAGCGGTCGATGCGATGCACGATTTCGGGAAACTGGGCGAGAACCGGCTTGAGCTTGTCAATGCGGGCGTGCAGGGCGGCTGCATTCTCAAAGTCCAGATTTGATGAAGCTTGATCGCGCTGCGCGGAGATTTCGCGCACAAGGGAGTCGCCGCCGCTGTCGAAGTAATTCTGCACGCGGGTGACTTCGGCACGGTACTCGTCATCGGTGCAGCCTTTGAAGCAGGGCGCGAGGCACATCTTCATTTCCGAATAGATACAGCCGGGGAACTTGGGATCAGGATGGAGATCATCCACGCAGCGGCGCATTTTGAAAAAGTCGAGCGAGTCGCTGGCGAATTTTTCTGCAGCGGGGCGGGACGGAAACGGGCCGTAATAGAGGTTTCGGCCGCTAAGCCGTCCAAGGCGCGTGGTCACTGAAGCGCGAGGATATTCGTTTTCCAGGTGCAGCTTTACAAGTGGGGCGAAACGCAGGCGGAGGCGGTCAGAGTAGGTCTTCGGAAAAAGGGAGCGGAGGACACGATAAAGGAGAAAGCCGGATTCAAAATCGGAGCCAGTCGGCGTGTATTCAATCCAGCGGGCACGCTCGCGCAGGTTGAGTTTCTTGCTATGTTCAGTTGGCAGTCCGAGAAGGCGTTGCACTCGGCGGCGAAGGTTCGCAGTCTTGCTGGCGTATGGTTCAGATTGCGGATCGTCACCACGCAGCAGGAAAACTGCCGGGGTTGCAGGAATCGTGAGGAAGATCTCTGCATCCGCCGCAGGGACGAACTCAGCGCGATTGGTCAGCACACAGCCATTTTAGCTGTCAGGGGCAAAGGAGTTGGATAAACAGCAGATTCCTCGCGCGTCCGTTCGACTTCGCTCAGGGCAAGTCTCGCCGCGAAAACACGGCCGCGAGCGGCTCGGAATGACGAGGGATTAGAGCGCAACAAATCTGGTCCGCCGATGATTCATCGGAAGCTGGCGCTGCGGATCTGGCGGAAGTCTCGGCCTTCCATTTTAATAATGCGGCACATCTCGTGCAGGCGGGAGCGCATACGCTCCCCTATCCGGTCGCCAAGGGTCTCATCACGAGCGGCTCCGCGGGGTCCACCAATGGCCCCCGCGGGCTTGTCATCGAAATTTGTCGTGATAATCGTTGTGCGATTATCGTTGTAGCGCGTGTTTAAAATCAGGCTGACAGTATCCCAAACCCACTCGGTCGGCTTTACGGCGCCGAGTTCATCGAGAACCAGGATCTCGGTCTCGAAGACCGGACGCAGCACCTCGAGTTCAGTCGCCCTTACCGATTCGTTATAAGAATTCTGAATTTCTTTGAGCAGCTCGCGATAATCATAGAAGAGGCAACCGATGCCTTTGCTGAGAATTAATTCTTTAATGATTCCTACGGCAAGGTGTGTCTTGCCGACGCCAATCGTGCCGATGAGGAGCAAGCCGGTGTTGTCGACCGGATACTCCTCCACGAACTTGCAAGCAGCCATGCGTGCCGGAAACAGCGCCTGGTGCGGGCCTTCATAGTCGAAGTTTGAAAGCTCACAGTGCTCGTAGCGTTTTGGGATTCGCGCGGCTTTCAGCAGCGCCTCGGACCTGGCCTGCACGCGGCAATCACATCGGGTAACGCGACGATCCGAACCGTTCGCAACAGATTTCCAGCCGGTACCTTCACACAGTGGACAAACTTCCGCAGCAACTTTCATGACGTGAATTGACTCTGCACCTGCAACCGCGATTCGCGCAAGTGGCAAAGCTGATATCGCTGTGCACATCCTGTGGAGGTCTGGGCAAGCTTGTGGAGAGCTGAGGAATTCAGATGTCAGACAACGACGATCGGACATCAGACCTACGGCTGCCGCTATGTTGGATATAATTCCCGCCGTCGCATCGAGCCCGGGAGGAATCTTGCCAAATCAAACTCGCAGCCGGTTTCTGCTGGTTCTGCTTCTCACTTCTCTGCCGCTGCTGGCACAGCGCGAGCCGGTCCTGAAGCAGATCGACCTGCCGCATTCGTATTACTACCGTGAAATGTATCTTCCCCAACTCACAACCGGGCCGAGCTCTGCCGCCTGGACGGCTGATTCGCGTTCGCTCGTGTACTCGATGGCGGGCTCGCTCTGGGCGGAGCGGCTGGAGAACATCTCCGCTCAGCAGTTAACTGATGGGCCCGGCTACGACTATCAGCCAGATTGCTCCTCCGATGGCCGCTGGATTGTATATGCGAGCTATCAGAAAGATGCTATCGAACTCTGGTCACTCGATCTGCAAACTAAGAAGACTCGGCAACTGACCTCAGGCGGAGCGGTGAACGTTGAGCCCAGACTTTCATCCGACGGCAAACGCGTGGCGTTTGTCTCCACGTTGTACAAGGGACATTTTCATATTTTCGTCGCCGATTTCAGCGGTGGTGAACTCAGGAACGTGCAGCGCCTGACTGGAGAGACTCCCAGCAATCTGCCACGTTATTACTACAGCCAGTTCGATCACGAAATCAGTCCAGTCTGGTCGCGCGATGGCGATGAGATTCTCTTCGTGTCCAACCGGGGGCACATCTACGGCACCGGCGGATTCTGGCGCATGAAGGCCCAGCCCGGCGCCGAAGCGCACGAAATCCATTACGAAGAAACGGCCTGGAAGGCCCGGCCGGATTTCTCGCCGGATGGCAAGCGCCTGGTGTACGCCTCTTATCTTGGACAGCAATGGCACCAGCTGTGGGTGATGCCATCGCAGGGTGGTGACGCATTTCCACTCTCATATGGCGATTTTGACAACGTCGCGCCACGTTGGTCGCCCGATGGGAAACGTATTGCCTTCGTTTCCAATCGCGGTGGGAATACTTCATTATGGACGCAGGAAGTTTTGGGTGGAGCGCAGGCGCAGGTCATCGTTAAAGAACGACATTTTCTCAAGCCCACAGGCCACCTCAGTATCACCGTGTTGGCCGCAAACGGACGTCCAAGCCCGGCGCGGATTTTCATTACCGGTGAAGATGGTCGTGCCTACGCTCCTGATGATGCCTGGATGCATGCCGACGACAACTTCGTTCGTTCGGAGCGCCCCTTCGAGGCGCATTACTTTCACAGCACTGGAAATTCGGAACTGACCCTCCCGGCAGGGACTGCAGAAGTGGAGGTGATGAAGGGATTCGAGTACGGGGTCGAGAAGAAACGAGTGTTGATTACGCCTGGGCGCCGCTCCAACCTGACGATCTATCTCAAGCCAATCAGCCTGCCAAAAGACTCGCACTCGCAGTGGGTCAGCGGCGATGTTCATGTCCACATGAATTACGGCGGGGCATATCGCAACACGCCAAAGCATTTGGTGGAGCAGGCAACCGCTGAGAACCTTTCGATCGTGGAAGATCTTGTGGTTAATAAAGAGCAGCGCATTCCCGATATTGCTTATTTCAGTACCAAACCCGATCCGGCATCGACCGGCACAAATTTGCTGCTGCATTCCCAGGAATATCACACCAGCTATTGGGGACATCTTGGCTTGCTAAATCTGACCCGCAATTTCCTGATTCCCGGTTACGCCGCTTATCCCGACACTGCTGCGGCAAGCCTGTTCCCCCCCAACGCCGTCGTGGCCGACCTCGCTCACGAACAGCAGGCAGTAGTTGGTTACGTTCATCCCTATGATTCAATCCCCGATCCGGCCAAAGATGAATCGCTCACTCACGAGCTTCCAGTCGATGTTGCATTGGGGAAAGTGGATTACATCGAGGTCATGGGTTTTAGCGACCATAAATCCACTGCTGCGGTTTGGTATCGGCTGTTGAACTGCGGTTTTCATCTGCCAACGGCGGCAGGCACTGACGCGATGGCCAACTTTGCCTCGCTGCGCGGTCCGGTTGGATTGAATCGTGTGTACGTTAATGTGCCCGCAGGCCCGCTCGACATTCGCACTTGGCTTGTATCGTTGAAACAAGGCCGCACCTTTGCGACCAACGGCCCGCTGCTCAGATTCACGCTCGGCGGCCGCAAACTGGGCGATGAACTGCAGTTACCTGCCGGCGACAACAAGGTCAAGTTCACCGCCTCGCTGCGTTCCATCGTTCCCATCGATCATCTTCAAGTCATCTGCAACGGGCAAGTGGCTCGGGATTTGAAATTGAATGCCGATCGCGTAATCGCGGATGTAGAGGATACAATCCCAATCTCCCGCAGCGACTGGTGCCTGCTGCGCGCCTGGAGTGAAAAGCCGGAGCATCCGGTGCTGGATTCATACCCGTATGCGACCACAAGCCCGATTTACGTGAGTATCGCCGGTTCACAGCTCAAGGCAGCAGAAGATGCGGCTTATTTCGTTGCTTGGATTGATCGCATGATCGACGCGGCGAATTCAAACAAAGACTGGAATACGGAAGCGGAGAAGAAAGCCGTGCTGAGCCTGCTTTCGTACGCGAGATCGATTTATGAGCGTACAAAACTATAGAGAAACGTAGTTCCTGGACTACTTATTCATGTGTGCGGGTTCCTTTAAGTTTTTTTTGCCGACGCGAGCACCACAACTGCGCCGAATTTTATGTCGTCTCCCACAATGTACTTGCTGATTGCGCGATACACCTCGGAGTTGATCTCATCCCATTTTTCTGGCGGAACGCGCTCGAACATGGGGAGGAACGGTGTGGCCACGGCGCGCGCTTGCTCCCAAACTTCTTCGGCAGTTCCCGGCCATGTCCACGGGACAGTCCGGGTCTCTTCTTCTACTCGCTCAAACCCTGCGCGGCGCAATGCTGAGGAGAGACTGCCAGGCTGAGAATACTTGAATGGGTCTTGATCCGTCGGCACCAGAGTGCCACCAACGCGCTTGTGTACCACTCCCATCGTGCTTGACCAGAAGGGTTGCTCGAACGGACCCCACGCGAGAAAACATGCACGTGAGCTGGGTCGCAACACGCGGCAAGCCTCGCGCAGCGCATCTTCATCGAGGAACATCACGCCAAACCGGCTGGTGATGAGATCGAAGCTTTGATCGGGAAAAGGCAAATTATTGGCATCGGCCTGACGGGTGGTGAGGTTCGTAAGGTGACGTTCGCGACCCCGTTCTTCCGCGATCTGCAAAAGCTCGGGGCTGAGATCGAGCGCGACGACGTGGCCCTCGGGGCCGATCCTCGATGCGAGGGTGATCGCGGGCTCGCCAGTTCCGCTGGCTAGATCCAGCACTTGCATTCCCGCTTGCGGACGCGCGTAGTCGACCAATGCATGCGTCGCATCACGGCCCATAGCGGCTGATTTAATCTTCCACTTCTCGGAAGCTATCAGCCGGTAAGAATGCCCCCACTGCGATCCGGATTTTTGGGCGGAACTCATTGCAACCTGTTCTTGGTTTTTCCGGTTAACTTTACGGTTTGTTTAGCGTCCTTCGCGGAATTTCTTCGCGAACTTTGCGGTTTAAGATCTTCAGTCCTTAACCGCACCTGAACGCCACGAGAATCCACGGGTTTGGGATGCCTAGGCCAGCTTTTTTCGGGTTGCGCGTCCGGTCGCGCGTTTTCTTCTGCGTGCGCCCAGTTCACGAGGCTCTAAGCGCTTGGCCGATTTCCATAAGCGCTCGAGATCGTAATATTTGCGCGCTTTCTCAGAGAACACGTGCACCACAAAATCTACGTAATCGAGCAAGACCCACTCCGCCTGCTTGTAGCCTTCCACGTGAGTTGGACGCAGGCCGGCTTTGTGCAGCCGTTCCTCAACTTCGGCAGCGATAGCTTGAATCTGCCGCGGATTGGTTCCGCTGCACACGACAAAGTAGTCGGTAAATGCGCCGGAATTCTTTTCAAGTTCCAGCACAGTGATTTCTTCCGCCTTCTTTTCCTGGCAGGCGCTGATGGCTTCGGTGACTTGGCGCTGGAGGTCGGTTTTCTTCATTCAGTCGTTGGTCGGTGGCCAGAATATTCGTCGTCAGTCATTGGTCGGCGTCGGCAATCCCATTGTAGCTGAGGAAATGGAGTGCGATCTTCCGGGGAGACTGCAGGTCGGCTGGTTCTTGGCCGCCGGCTGACGACTGAGGACAGAATCCTATTTATACAATCCAATTTTCTTGATGTATTCCTCCACCGGCGGATCTACGAACTTCTTAAGCGGCTTTTTAGCGGCTGCGGCCTGACGGATCGCAGTGGCTGAGATCGGCTGATGCACGCTGTCAAGCAGGTGCACCCTCGCACCGCTCAGCACCAAGTCGCCCTTCGCAGGTTGTTTGGAGAACGGCTTGATCACTGCGGGAGCGGGGCGCAGTTTTTCGGGCAGCGCATTGGCTACGTCGGCGAGCGAATACCCCGGACGGCTGGCGACGATGAACTCGCATTCCTGCAATAGGGCTTCGGGTTCATGCCAAGTCGCGATGTCATCGAAGGCGTCGATGCCGATGAGAAAAAACAGCCGGTCAGATTTCTTTAATGACTGCTTTAGCCGCCTCACTGTATCGATACTGTAATTGGGCCGCGCGGCGTGGTCATCCGATCGGGATTTGCTCTTCGTGTTGATTCCCACCACGCCCGGCGCCTCCAACAGAGAAGGCACGAAACTCTTCTCGCCCATGGTAGCCAGGACCACCATCGCATAGCGATGAGCGAACGGGGCGAGCGGTTCCCGCTGCTTGTGCGGAGGAAGGTTGGCGGGCACGAAGTATATCCGCCCAAGATCGAATCTCTCTCGTGCGGCGTGCGCCAGCGCGATGTGTCCCAGGTGGATGGGATCAAACGTTCCACCAAAAAGGCCAATATTCATGGGCATTTCATTCGGAAGCTTGGGTAGTTTCGGGTTTTTCGGCCCGCAATGCAAGTTTTGAACCGCGAATGAGTGGACTTTCCTCCGGAAACTTTCGCGTTTCGGCTCCGCAGTTGCCGCGTTGCACCTTATTAAATCCCGGTTGCTTCGGGTAACTCACTCAAAGGTGCAATGCTAAGAGTGCAGGAGAGCCATGCACTCTCGTAACTCGCGGCTTCCCGTTATGGGAAGTACGCTGGCCTCGTATGCGATTGAAACTCCCCCTTCTTCGCACACGCATCGCTCCCGCTCGCGCGCCCATCCTGCGATACGGCGTCGCCGTTCTCAGCATTACGCTGGCGTTGATTCCGGCTTTGCTTCTATCCGATGTTGTCGAGAGCCGGCTGGTGGTGTTTGCGGTCGCCATCATGGTCAGCGCCTGGTACGGAGGCTGGAAGCCGGGCCTGGTAGCGACATCATTCGCGTTGACCGTCAGCGCCTATTTTTCTCTAGCCGGCATCCACTCTGCATCCGAATATCGCAAGGCGATCATACATCTGGCGCTGTTTGTGTTTGTGGCGCTCCTGATTTGTTCTTTTAATGCGGCCCTGCGTTCGGCTCAAGAAGGTTTGCGCCGTTCGGAAATCAATTTTCGTTCCCTGGTGACGAACGCGCCGTATGGCATCTGTCGCTGCGATTCGAAAGGCGCGCTGTTAAGCGTCAACCCGGCGCTAGTGGGCATTCTCGGATATGACTCAGCCTCTGAACTTGCCGGGCGCAACCTGGCGAATCTCTATGCTGACTCCCAGGAGTGGTTCACGCTGGCGGATCATCTGAAATCGCTACGCAAGTTTGAAGGATTGATTGCAGAGTTGTCATGCAAAAACGGCAGCACGGTTACAGTCCGTTTTTCCGGGCGAGCAATACGAGGCGAGAAGGACACCATCTTCTTCGATTTATTTGCAGAAGATGTCACCGAACACAGGAAACTCGAGCAGCAACTGCGGCAAGCACAAAAAATGGAAGCGGTTGGGCGGCTGGCGGGCGGCATCGCTCATGACTTCAATAATTTGCTGATGGTGATTTCCGGATACTCCGAGTTCCTGCTGGAGCGCATTGGGCCTGACGCTCAACTACGCGGGCCAGCACGGGAGATTGCCAGCGCGGCCGAGCGGGCAACTTCTCTGACGCGCCAACTGCTGGCGTTCAGCCGTAAGCAGATGCTTGCTCCTAAGGTGCTCGACCTCAACAGCATCGTTACAGAGAACCTGAACATGCTGAACCGTGTGATTGGGGAGGACATTGAGCTGGTGATGATCCCTGGCTCCGAACTTGGGGCCGTCAAGGCTGATCCCGGCCAGATCGAGCAAGTGATCATGAACCTGGCCGTGAATGCGCGCGATGCCATGCCCCACGGCGGCAAACTCACCATCGAGACTGCAAATGTTGTCCTCGACGAAAGCTACGCCCGCCTGCATACCCCGCTTGAACCCGGTGAATACGTGATGCTTGCCATCAGCGATACCGGCGCTGGCATGGACACCGAGACACAGACTCACATCTTCGAGCCCTTCTTTACAACGAAGGGACCGAAAGGCACTGGCCTTGGCCTCTCGACCGTCTACGGAATTATTAAGCAGAGCGAAGGCTTCATTTGGGTTTACAGCGAGCCCGGCAAGGGATCGACATTCAAGATTTATTTGCCTCGCGTCAGTGCTGCCGGAGCAGCGCTTGCCCCTCAACCTGCAGTTGCTCCTGCGACATCCGGAAAGGCACACGAAACCATTCTGCTTGTCGAGGACGAATCCAAACTCCGCCGCTTAGCGCGCTTCGCGCTCGCAGGCGAGGGATACACCGTGCTCGAGGCCGCTGACGGCGCTGCTGCCATCCGGGTCGCCAATACGTATCCCGGGCCTATTCACCTGTTGCTGACCGACGTCATCATGCCTGTCATGAACGGGCGCGAACTGGCGCAACGCATTTCCGCACTTCGGCCAGAAACCAGAGTGCTCTACATGTCTGGCTACACCGAGAACGTAATTGGCCACAACGGGATGCTGGATGAGGGCGTCAGCCTGCTCCAGAAGCCTTTCTCCCTGCCGGCTTTGAAAACCAAAGTCCGGGAGGTGCTCGACACACTACTCCCTCAGGAGGTCCAAATGGCTCGTCTTGCTCGCGAAGCTCAGTTCCCGCGGCGGGAGAAATTTACTTCTCCCTTTCGCGCCCAGCGTTTCAATCTTCATTTACCGCTGAAGTACCGCCTTCTCGGCGAGGACGATTGGCGCGACGGGACCACGGAAAACATCAGTCGCTCCGGCTTGTTGTTCCGAGGCGAAGAGGCCATTGCTCCCAACGCACAGCTCGAGATCAATCTCGTGCTGCCGGCGGAGATTGCAGGATTGTCGGCAGCAGAGGTGGTGTGCCGTGGCGAGGTGGTGCGGATGGTGGAAGCTGAATCTTCTAAGGTGAGTCCAGCCCTGGCCGCAAAGATTTTGCAATATCACTTCCAGCACGGATCGCATGTGCCGGAAGCTTAAGCAAAGCCATCAGCTTTCAGTCGTCAGCCTTTAGCTTGCAAAAAGCTACAGATCGCTTGCTATGTGTGATCCTACCCGCGATCGCTGATCGTTGGTGAGAAATGTCGTCTGAAACTAGGAATCTTGCTGAGAGCTGACGGCTGAAAGCTGATGGCTCATTCGGAGTTCTTCTACTCTCTCCGCCATCTCGTACTTCAACTCTTCGATGCCTTTGCCGGTCACCGCTGAAATCGGGAACAGCTCGTATCCGTGCTTTTTGCAGTACCGCTTCAACTTCGCGAGCTTCTCTTTGTTCGCCACGTCGATTTTTGAAGCCACCATGATCATAGGCTTTTCGTCCAGCTTTGCTCCAAAGCTCGCCAACTCACCCATGATCACCTCGACATCTTTCACCGGATCGGGCCGGTCGCTGGCGTCCGACACATCGACCAAATGCAGCAAAAGCCGCGTGCGTTCGACGTGGCGCAGGAACTGAGTGCCAAGGCCAGAGCCGGTGTGGGCGCCCTCAATCAGTCCGGGAATATCTGCAACGACGAAACTTTTCTCATCGGGAGGTTGGCCAACTACAACCACGCCGAGATTCGGCTGCAACGTGGTGAAAGGGTAATCGGCGATTTTTGGCCGGGCGGCAGAAATGCGAGAAATCAAAGTGGATTTGCCAACGTTGGGATATCCGACCAGTCCCACATCGGCGAGCAGCTTGAGTTCCAGGCGATAAACGCGCTCCTCTCCTGGACGGCCGTCTTCGTGCTCGCGAGGAGCCTGATGCGTGGAAGTCGCAA
>Ga0209472_1000882_pt1 | contig 17630 bp, 16 predicted proteins | sample GraSoiAngelo_130_FD_185887 | JGI IMG/M metagenome (GOLD analysis project Ga0209472, IMG submission 185887) | Grasslands soil microbial communities from the Angelo Coastal Reserve, California, USA - 14_0929_02_20cm (SPAdes) (version 2) | ecosystem: Environmental > Terrestrial > Soil > Grasslands ...
GGTGGGGGCTGGCGCTGCTGCTCTTCGGCGCGGTGATGCTGGGCTTCGGATGGCGCGCGGCCGGCGGGGGTACTCACTGAAAGCCCGCGCCAGGGCGGGGTGCGCCTCAGGTCCAGCAACCTCAGGCCCAGTCGCGGAATCCGATCGAGGCATGAGAGCCGTCGCAGAAGGGCTTGTTCTTCGAAGCCCCGCAGCGGCACAAGGTCATGCGGTTGCGAGTCTCGTACGCGAAGCCGTCGGCGGAATGCAGCGCAATCCCGCCCCGCAACCACAACGGACCGCTGACCCCTTGTGAGGGGTCCTCGACGAGGCCTATGGAAACCGGCAGCGCATGCTCGATCGGCTTGCCGCTCGCGCGATCCCAGGCGACGAGGCGTCCCGAGGGACAGTTGTTGACCTGTCGCAGGAAAGTCGTTCGCAGCCCGGCGTCGTCAGTACGCTCGACCTGGCTCCACACCTGTCCGTTCGGATCGCAGAAGCGCGCGCCCGCACACAGCGACTGCGCGTCCGTGAGCGCGAGGGCGGGACCTTCCAGGACCTGCGCCTGTTCGCGATACGTGGTACGGGGGGCGGTTTCGGTGCCGTCGAAGCCGATCTTCGCATGGGTGCCGTCGCAGAACGGCTTGGTTTTCGACTTACCGCACCGGCACAGCTGGTACGACTCCCGCGCGGGCAATGTCTCGCCCTGCCGCCACTGCTGCGACTCGCCCTCGCTGTCGGTGACGATGGTCTGCTTGGCGAGCGGCACGCCGCCGCTCACCAGGTAGGGGCCGTTGTGCGAGACGACCACCTGAGGCGCCGACTTGGACTTCGTCATGAAGGGCCTCCTTCGTGGAAGCCGCAAGCCTGAACCATCGGGGCGCAGGCGACAAGAGTGCGCCCCCGGGCGACGCCTGCACCCGCGGGGGGACGCCTGCAGGTTAAACTCCCGCCGATGCGCTGGTTGACGCCACTCTTCATTCTCGCGGTCCTCGGGAGCCTCGCCACCGAGCTGTGGCTGTCACGGCGCCAGGCGCGGGCCGTCGCCTGCCACCGCGATTGTGTACCCGGGCCGTTCGCCGGCAGTGTCTCGGCGAGCGAACATGGCAAGGCCGCCGACTACACGCTCGCCAAGCTGCGCCTCGGTCGCCTGGTCAGCATCGTCGATGCGGCGCTCACCCTGTTGCTCACGGTCGGTGGCGGCATCGCGGCGGTGGATGCGCTGTGGCGCCACGCCCGCTTGACGCAACCGTGGCTCGGCGTGCTGGTGATTGCCAGCGTCGCGCTGCTGGTGCAACTCACCAACCTGCCCTTCTCGGTGTGGCGCACCTTCCGGCTCGAGACGCGCTTCGGCTTCAACCGCACCACGCCCGGCCTGTTCCTCGCCGATCTGGGCAGGAGCCTTGCGCTCGCGGTGTTGCTCGGCGGTCCGCTGCTGGTTGCGACGCTGGTGCTCATGCAGCGGGCCGGCACAGTGTGGTGGGTATGGGCGTGGGGCCTGTGGCTCGCCGTCATGTTCCTCATGGCCTGGGCCTGGCCGGTATTCATCGCCCCGCTCTTCAACCGCTTCGCGCCGCTCGAGGACCAGGCGCTGCGCCAGCGCATCGAAGCGCTGCTCACGCGCTGCGGCTTCGCCTCCAGGGGGGTCTTCGTCGTGGACAACTCGCGCCGCTCGAGCCACGGCAACGCCTATTTCACCGGCATCGGCCGCCACAAGCGCATCGTGTTCTTCGATACGCTGCTCGAGCGTCTCGCTCATCCGGAAGTCGAGGCGGTGCTGGCGCACGAGCTCGGCCACTTCCGCCTCAAGCACGTGCGCCAGCGGCTGCTGCTGTCGATCGCGCTGTCCTTCGTGGGCCTGGCGCTGCTCGGCTGGCTGACCGGGCAGGCCGGCTTCTACGCGGCGCTCGGCGTGGCCGTGCCGTCCACGCATGCCGCGCTGCTGCTGTTCGTGCTCGTGGTTCCGGCCTTCACTTTCTTCATCACCCCGCTCGCCTCGCTGTGGTCGCGCCGGCACGAGTTCCAGGCGGACGCGTTCGCCACCCGCCATGCCAGCGCGGCCGAGCTCGCCACGGCGCTCGTCAAGCTGCATCGGGACAACGCCAGCACTCTGACACCCGATCCGGTGTACGCCGCGTTCTATTATTCGCATCCACCGCCGCTCGCACGCATCGCGCGCCTGCGTGCCTCGGGCGCGGCGCCGGCGTCCTGACGCGATGGTTCAGGGAATGCAGGTTCAAGGAATGTAATAGAGATCGATCGACTTGCCGACGCGTTCCACGGGCTGGTAAGCATCCAGCCAGGCGTAATCCTCGGGAGCGCGCGTGCGCGCGAGCGCAAAGATCGCCACCCAGCCGCTCGCCGGCCGGCGCGCCGTGAGATTCACGAACGGCGGCAACGGCTCGCGGCTCAAATCCGCCGTGCCACGGTACGCGAGGCTCAGCTGCGCAATCCGCAGCTGCTCGGCGCGCAGCTCCAGGCGCCGCAGATCCTGGCCCCAGTCCAGATCCGAGTCGACCAACACGCGCTGCGGGTGCAGCACCGCCTCGTTGAAGTAAGGCAGGTAGTCCGGATAGGCCGTCCACAACGTGCTGAGCTGCCACAGCAGCAGCGCGAGCAGCCCTGCGACCGGGACCACGGCGAGGCGCCGGTTGCGCCCCGCGGCGCGCGTGCGCCACGCGGCGAGCGCGCGCCAGGCGCGCACGGCCACATACGCCGCGCCCAGCGCGAGGAAGGGATACAGCACCAGCACGTGCCGTATGCCGATGTTGATGCGGCTGAAGGCGCTCGCGAAGGCGAGCATCAGGATCGCGAGCACCGCCGGTGCGAGCGCCCAGCCATTGCGGCTACGCCAGCCGTCCCGGGCCAGCCACGCAAGACCCGCGGGTCCGGCGGCGAGCAGCGGAATGGGCGTCTTCACTGCGAGCGCCACCAGGTAGAAGGACCACCATCCCATGAGGCGCACGTGTCCCAGCAGGTACGACAGGTGACCGCTGTCGTTGTGAGCCTTCACCGCCACGACGCCGTTGATGAGATCCCTGAGCGCGCGCGGCAACCACAGATGCGAGAGCAGCACACCGAGCTCGTGGTCGAGCCCCCGCTCCTGCAGCAGGTAGGACACCGCCCAGTTGAAACGCACCGCGAGGGCAGCCGGGTTGGGCGAGCGCGGACCGTAGGCGAGTGCGATCGGCAACAGGGTGGCGAGCAGCGCGAGCGCCAGGCCCAGCAGGCGCGAGCGCGCGCCCGCGGCCGGCGGGTCCGCACGCAGCGCGCCCGCACCGGGTGCCACCCCGGGCGGCAGCCCGCGCGGCACGCCGGGCAGATCGCGCCATCCGGCAGCCGCACGCACCAGCGCCAGTGCCGGCAACGCCAGGCCGATGAAGGGCACGGCGGAGAATTTCGTGCCGACCGCGAGCCCCGCGGCGAGCCCGAAGCGCACCGCGTCGCGCAGCCGCCCGCTCACCAGCCACAGCTGCAGGGCATAGAGCGCGAGCAGGCAGGTGGCAGCCGCCGCCACATCGAGGCTGGCAAGGGCTGCGTGTCCGAGAACCGCCGGCACCGAGGCGAGCAGCAGTACGCTCAGGAGCGCCGCGCCCTGCGATGCGAACAGTCGCCGTGCCCACAACCAGGTGGCGAGCAGCAGCAGCGCGAGGAACGGCAGCACGCCTGCCCGGGCAAGCGTGAGGTAGCGCCAGTAGTGGCCGCCGGAGTACAGGATATCGATGCCTTCCTGCGTGCCGTTCGGCGGCGGGGTGCCGAAAGAGCGCGCCCCGGCGAGGTACGGCCCGAGCGCGAGCAGCACGCGCCCGAGCGGCGGATGCTCGGTATCGTATTCGTACTGGCCGCGGTCGAGCAGCTCGATACCGGCCGCCAGGTGCTCCGGCTCGTCCCAGGTGTTGGAATACAGGCGCCAGCTGCCCGCCGCGAGTGCGCATGCCAGGAGGATGATCAGCGCCAGTGCCAGCCGCCCCGCCGCGGTGCAGCGCGCGCTCACCGATGCGCTCAGACTTACGCTCCGAACGGGTGCCGCAGCATGATGGTCTGCTCGCGCTCCGGTCCCGTTGAAATCATGTCGATCGGCACGCCGACCAGGCTCTGCAGGCGCTCGAGGTAGCTGCGGGCATTGAGCGGCAGCCCCTGGTAGGCGGTAACACCGACCGTGCACTCGGGCCAGCCGGGCAGCTCCTCGTACACCGGTTCGATGGCCGCGTAAGCCTCGATGCTCAGCGGCGGTTGCGGAGTGACTTCGCCGTTCACGCGGTAACCGACGCAGACGCGGATGGTGTCCAGTCCGTCGAGCACGTCGAGCTTGGTGATGCACAGGCCCGAGACGCTCGAGTTCACGATCGCGCGACGCAGGGCCACGGAGTCGAACCAGCCGCAGCGCCGCCGCCGCCCGGTGATCGAGCCGAACTCGTGACCGACGCGCGACAGGTGCTCGCCGTATTCGTCGAACAGCTCGGTCGGGAAGGGGCCCGCGCCCACGCGGGTGGTGTAGGCCTTGACGACGCCGAGCACGCCGTCGAACTCCCGGGGACCCAGGCCCGTGCCGGTGCCGGCAAAGCCCGCCGTGGTGTTCGATGCGGTCACGTAGGGATAGGTGCCGAGGTCCACATCCAGCATCGCGCCCTGCGCGCCTTCGAACAGCACGTTCGCATCCGCACGGCGCAGCTCGTGCAGTGCGCGCGTCACGTCGGTCACCAGTGGTGCGATCTGCGCGCCCATCGCCAGCTGCGCGTCGAGGGTCTTCTGGAAGTCCACCGTGGGTGCGCGGTAGTAGTGCTGCAGCACGAAATTGTGGAAGTCGAGCATTTCGCCGAGCTTGGCGGCGAAGCGGTCGCGCTGGAACAGGTCCGCGACCCGCACCGCGCGGCGCGCCACCTTGTCCTCGTAGGCGGGGCCGATGCCGCGCCCGGTGGTGCCGATGGCGTTGGGTCCGCGCGCGCGCTCGCGCGCCTGGTCGAGCATGACATGCGAGGGCAGGATGAGCGGGCAGTGCGGTGAGATGGCCAACCGCTCGAACACCGGCACGCCCTGCTCGCTCAGCATGCGGCTCTCGGCGAGCAACGCCTCGAGCGACAACACCACACCGTTGCCGATGAAGCAGCGCACCCGCTCGCGCAGGATCCCGGAAGGAATGAGCGACAGGATGGTCTTGCGCCCGCCGATGACCAGCGTGTGGCCGGCGTTGTGCCCGCCCTGGAAGCGCGCCACCGCCGCGGCATGCTCGGTGAGCAGATCGACGACCTTGCCCTTGCCTTCATCGCCCCACTGGGTGCCGATGATGACCACGAATTTCCCCACGCTCCCGACCCCTACCGCACCAGAAACAGGATGATGACGCCGACGAGCATGCTGCCGAGGCCCGCAATCCGCAACTCGCGGTCACGTACCTCCAGGAGCCTGGCGAACGCGCGCTTCACGCCCTGGGGATTGAGAAACGGCGCGATGCCTTCCAACACCAGAAACAGCCCAAGCGCGGCGAGCAGGTCCGTTGAATTCACGGGACGCGCACTCGGCTCGGGCACTAGCGCCGCGGGGCAGCCGCTTTCGACGGATCCTTCAGATACTTGAAGAAATCCCCCTCGGGCGTCACCACCAGCAGGTCGCCGTCCTTGCCGAGCGAGCGCTCGTACGCCTGCAGGCTGCGATAGAAGGCGTAGAACTCGGGGTTCTTCGAGTAGGCACGCGCGTAGGTCAGCGCGGCCGCCGCGTCGCCTTCGCCACGCACGCGCAGCGCGTCGCGCTCCGCGTCGGCGAGGATCACGGTGCGCTGGCGCTCGGCGGAGGCGCGGATGCCGGCGCTGGTGCTCTGGCCTTCGGCGCGCAGGCGGCTGGCGGTCTTGGCGAAGCTCTGCTTCATGCTCTCGTAGACGCGCGCCGCCACTTCGTCGGGCAGATCGATGCGCTGCACGCGCACGTCCACCAGGTCCACGCCCAACCCGGCCGCGTTGCGGCTCGCCTGGCCGAACATCTGGCCGGTGACCGCGGCCCGCTCGGCGGAGACGATCTGCTGCAGCGTGCGTTGCGCCACCACGCTCTTGATGCCGTCCTTGACGATCTCCGCCAGACGCTCGCCGGCCAGCTCGACCAGTCCGCCGGTGGCCGTGAAGTACAGCGAGGGGTCCTTGACGCGCCACTTCACGTAGAAGTCCACGATCAGGCCGCGGCCGTCGTTCGTCAGGAAGGTCTCGCCGGTGTAGGACTGCGAGAGAATGCGGCTGTCGAATTTGGTCACCACGTCCCACGGCCACTTCAGATGCAGCCCGGGCGCGTAATGGATGCCCACGATCGCGCCGAATTCGGTGCGAATGGCGAACTCGGTCTCGCTCACCGAGAACAGCGACAGCGCCGCCAGCACCACCAGCACGCCGGCGCCGATCAGCAGCGGGACCAGCCGCGAGCTCATCGCTCTCCCCGCCCGCGGGCTTCGACCGTGACCGAATCGGTCTCCTTCGGGGCGCCGTTGGCGGGGGCTTCGGCACCCTCCGCCTCGTGCGCCGCGCCCTTCTCCAGCAGCTTCTCGATGGGCAGGTAGAACATGTTGCCGCCCGCACGAGCGTCGATCAGCACCTTGTGCGCGCGCGACAGCACGTTCTCGACCGTGTCCATGTACAGCCGCCGGCGCGTGACTTCCGGGGACTGCGCGTAGGCCGCCTCGAGCTGCGCGAAGCGCGACGCCTGCCCCTCGGCGAGCGCCGTGACCTGCGCCTTGTAGGCCTGGGCATCCTGCTGCATCCGCAGGGCGGCGCCCTGCGCCACGGGGACGATGCCGTTGGCGTAGGCCTCGGATTCCAGGATGAAGCGCTCCTTGTCGGCCTGCGCCTTGTTGGCATCGCGCTGCGAGGGAATCACCGCGTCCGGCACCTGCACGTCCTCGAGATTGACCGTCGTGACCGTGATCCCTGAGGTGTAGTAATCGAGGGTAGTCTGGATCAGATTCTTGGTGCGCCGTGTCACCTCGGGGCGCGTCGAGCCGACCAGCAGGTCATCGAGGGTGCTGCGGCCGACGATCTCGCGGATCGCGCTCTCGCTCACCTCGCTCAGGGTGGCTTCCGGATCGCGCACCCGGAACAGCTTCTTCACCGGGTCCGAGAACTGGTACTGCACGGCGAAATGCAGGTCGACGAGATTGACATCCGAGGTGAGCACGCGGGACTTGAAGTCGCTGGAATTCACGCTCGCGACATTCACCTTGGTGACCGTCTCGATGGGCCAGGGCCAGCGCCAGCCCACCCCCGGAGCCTTCACGTCGACCAGCCGCCCGAAGCGCTGGATGATGCCGCGCTCGGCTTGTGCCACCTGATAGAAGCCGCTCCACAGCCACAGGCCGAGCGCCACCAGGGTTCCCATCAGGAACAGCGAGCCGCTGTCGCCGCCCCGACCGCCGGATCGCAGCAGCGACTCGAGCCGGCGCTGCCAGCTCTTCAGGCGCTCGTCCAGGTCCGGGCCGCCAGCACCCGGGCGGCGTCCCCACGGATTGTTCGGACCGCTTGGTTGATTCCAGGCCATATGGAGGTGTGCGCGAGGTCAGCGCTGCTTGGTCGCGCTCGAGACGGCGGTCGATTGTAGGTAGGCCATCCCGGGGGCACAAGGCATGTCCGCCCCCTGCACCTCGAGAATCTGCACGCCGGCCGTGCGGGCCAGCTGCAGCAGCTCCAGGTCCGGCAGCTCCACCGCCAGCTCGATCGAGCCATCCTCGGCGCAGACTTCCGCGCGCACCACCTGCGCCGCGTACAGGCGCGAGCGCAGCGCCCCGCCGCCAGCGGCGACCCGCAGGCGCGCGCGGCGCGCAAAGCGGGCCAGCCGCTCGGCCACGGCACGCGCCAGCAGCTCCAGTCCCAGGCGCTTCTCGGCGGAGATCCACACCGCGGTGGCGCGATGGGCGGCATCGCGGTCGAGGCGCGGCGCGCTGTGCAGCCGGTCGATCTTGTTGTAGAGCAGGATCTGCGGAATTTCGCCGGCGCCGATCTCCGCGAGCACCCCGTTCACCTGTGCGATCTGCTCCTCGCGCCGGGGGTTGCTGGCATCCACGACGTGCAGCAGCAGGGTGGCGGCGCGCGCCTCGGTGAGCGTCGACTGGAAGGCGGCCACCAGCTCGTGCGGCAGCTCGCGAATGAACCCCACGGTATCGGCTGCGACCACCGCGGTGCCGCCCGGAAGGGTGATGCGCCGCACCGTTGGATCGAGGGTTGCGAACAGCTGATCCGCCACATAGGCGTCCGCCCCGGTGAGCGCGCGAAACAGCGTCGACTTGCCGGCGTTGGTATAGCCGACGAGTGCGAGCGAGGGCACCGGGATTTCGGCGCGCGTCTGGCGCCCGGTCTCGCGTTGCTGCTGGATCTTTGCCAGCCGCCGGTTGAGCACGCGCACCCGCTGGGCAATGATGCGCCGATCGGTCTCGAGCTGCGTCTCGCCCGGGCCGCGCAGGCCGATACCGCCCTTCTGGCGCTCGAGGTGCGTCCAACCGCGCACCAGGCGGCTGCCGATGTGCTTGAGCTGCGCGAGCTCGACTTCGAGCTTGCCTTCGAAGCTGCGGGCGCGCTGCGCGAAGATATCGAGGATCAGGCCGTTGCGGTCGAGCACCCGCCGCTCGGTGAGCTTCTCGAGGTTGCGCTCCTGGCTCGGGGAGAGCGCGTGATCGACGAGGATGAGCTCCGCCTGATGGGCCCGGACGATGTCGCGCAGCTCCTCGGCTTTGCCGCTACCGAGGAAGTAGCGTGAATCGGGCCGCTCGCGCCGGCCCGTGAGCGTCGCGACCGGCAGCGCGCCGGCGGATACGGCCAGCTGCGTGAATTCCTGCAGGTCCTCCGGATCGACCTGGGCGCCCAGTCCCAGACGCACCAATACGGCGCGCTCACCAGTCCGTGGGCGTTCGAACACTCAGGCTTCCCGTGAAGGGGGACATTATTCGGCGTGCGTCTCCGGGGCGGCGCCGCCCTCTTCGGCCGCCAGGCGCACGTTGCGCGCCGGCACGACCGTGGAGATCGCATGCTTGTAGACCATCTGGCTGACGCTGTTCTTCAGCAGCACCACGAACTGGTCAAAGGAATCGATCTGACCTTGCAACTTGATGCCGTTGACGAGGTAGATGGATACCGGCACCCGCTCCTTGCGCAAGGCGTTCAAAAAGGGATCTTGCAGGGACTGGCCTTTGGCCATCGGGTTCTCCTTATTTTTTGCAGCTTCGTGTTGTTCGACTGGACAAACAGACCGCAAGTGAACTTCCGTGTTCCGCGATCCGGCAAAACCAACGTGCCTCATTAGCGAGGAACCGAGTTCGGCCATATTAACATGCGCATTGCTCTAAAGCCCAAGCCGGGCCAACTCATGACATATGTCTCGATTCCACGACAGCCGACTGTCCGGATCGATCCATTCCCCGAGGGCCTCGCCCCGCATCCAGGTCAGCTGCCGTTTGGCCAGCTGGCGCGTCGCCGCAACGGCCCGTCGCACCCCCTCCTCCAGGGCGTATTGCCCGTCGAGGTGCGCCCACAGCTGCCGGTAGCCCACCGCGCGCATCGACGGGTGAGCGGCGGTGAGGGCGCCGCCGCGGCGTAAGCCGATCACCTCCTCGAGAAACCCCGCCGTCATCATGGCATCGAAGCGCCGGGCGATACGCTCGTGCAGCACGGCTCGCCGCCGGGGAGCAAGAATCCAGTAGCGCAGTGGCCAGCCGGCGAGCGCACTGGCGGTCGCGCGCTGCAGCTGCGAGACCCGCTGTCCGGTTATGTAACAAACTTCCAGCGCTCGCTGGATCCGCTGGCTGTCGGTGGACGCGATACGCGCGGCCGCTTGCGGGTCCAGGGCGGCCAGTTCCGCGTGCAGCGCCGGCCATCCGTGCCGGGCGGCGCGCGCGTTGAGCTGCGAGCGCAGCAGCGGGTCGGCCTGCGGCAGCGCCGCCAGCCCGTGCAGAAGCGAGCGCAGGTACAGCATGGTCCCCCCCACCAGCAGCGGCACCCGGCCGCGGGCGTGTATGTCGCGGATGCTCCCGAGCGCATCCGCCACGAAGCGCCCCGCAGAATAGGTCTCGGTCGGCTCGCAGATGTCGATCAGGTGGTGGGGAACGCGCTCGCGCAGCTCGCGCGCCGGCTTGGCCGTGCCGATATCCAGCCCCCGGTAGACCAGCGCTGAGTCCACGCTGACGATCTCTACCGGGGCGCTCTCGGCGAGCCCGAGGGCCCAGTCGGTCTTGCCGGTGCCGGTGGGCCCGGTGAGGACGAATACCGGCAGCTCGTGCGGCCCGGCTGCCACGCCGGGCGCGGGCGTGCCTGCCGCGCGCGCGGTCGCCATCAACGCCCCCGCAGGAACAGCTGGTCCAGTTGGTGCAGGGACAGGCGCGTCCAGGTCGGCCGCCCGTGGTTGCACTGGTTGGCGCGCTCGGTGGCCTCCATTTGCCGCAGCAGCGTGTCCATTTCCGGCAGCGTGAGGCGGCGGTGCGCGTGGATCGCACTGCGGCAGGCGAGCGTGCCGAGGAACCTGTCCGCGGCGCCTTCGAGGTGATGCGTGTCGGCCTCCAGGGTGAGGTCGTGCACCAGCGAGGTGACGATCTGCGGGATCTCCCCCGGCTTGAGGGTCGCCGGCACGCGCCGCAACGCGAGCCGCGTGGAGGACAGCGCATCGAGCTCGAAGCCCGCCTGCTCCCACTCGCCGCGCTGCTCCAGGAGCGCGGTGAGCTCGTGCGCCTTGAGCTCGATGACCACCGGCTCGAGCAGGTGCTGCGAGGCAGGCGTGCCGCGCTCGCGCTCGGCCTTGAATTTCTCGTACAGCACGCGCTCGTGCGCCGCATGCATGTCCACCAGCACGAGCCCTTCGCGATTCTGCGCGAGGATGTAGGCGCCGTGCAGTTGCGCGAGCGCCGTGCCGAGGGGTTGTTCCTCGGTGGCGGACGGGAACGCCGGCGGCGCCCCCGGCAGCGTGCCCGCATCGTGCACCGCGGCGGCGATCGCCCACGGATCGCGCGTGGGCGCGTAGAGCGGCAGGCTCGCTGCGCGCCCGGCGTGCGCCGCCGCGCCCGCCAGAGCCGTGCCATGACCGGCCCCCAGCCCTTCCACGTCCCGGGCTGCAGAGGCGGCGGCGAGATCCGGCTTCGTGTCCGCCAGGGCGCGCTGCACGGCGCGAAAGGCGAAGTCGTGAATCTGGCGGCTGTCACGGAAGCGCACTTCGAGCTTGGCCGGGTGGGCGTTCACGTCGACGAGCTTCGGGTCGAGCGTCAGGTAGAGCACATAGGCGGGGTGCCGGCCGTGATACAGCACGTCCCGGTACGCGAGCCTCGCGGCGTTCATCAGCAGCCGGTCACGCACGCTGCGGCCGTTGACGAACCAGAACTGTTGGTCGGGCTGGGCGCGCGAGCGCGTCGGCAGGCCCGCCCACCCCGACAGCATGACCGGTCCCGCGGCGTGCCTCACGGCGACCGCGGCGGCGGCAAAGTCGCCCCCGAGCGCCACCTCCAGGCGCGAGAGCTCGGCGCCTGCGCCATTCACGGCCGGTGCATCCAGCAGCACGCGCGTGCCGTGGCGCAGGCGAAAGCTCACATCGAACCGCGACAGCACCAGCCGTTCCACGAGCCTCGCGATGTGCGTCAGCTCGGTCGCATCGCTGCGCACGAACTTGCGCCGGGCCGGCACGTTGAAGAACAGGTCGCGCACCTCGATGGTGGTCCCCGGCGGGTGGGCCGCCGGGCGCACCGGCGTGAGCGCGCCGCCTTCGACGTCGACCTGCGCCGCCTGCTCGGCGCCGGCGGCGCGCGAGAGGATCCGCAGCCGTGACACGGAGCCGATCGAGGGCAGCGCCTCACCGCGAAAGCCGAGCGTGGTGATGGCCTCCAGATCATCCAGGCAGGCGATCTTGCTGGTCGCATGCCGCGCCAGCGCCATCGGCAGCTCGCCGGCGGCGATGCCGCCGCCATCGTCGCGCACCCGCACCAAAGCGACGCCGCCGCGCTCGACGTCGATCTCGATGCGCGTCGCGCCGGCGTCGAGTGCGTTCTCGACGAGCTCCTTGACCACCGAGGCGGGCCGCTCGATCACCTCGCCGGCGGCGATCTGGTCGACGAGCTCGCCGGGAAGAATGCGGATCCCCATGGGGGCCGCAGTTTACAGGCGATCGGACGCGCCGAGCGGGCGCTAAGCGATCAGGGCGTGGTGGCGGCGGCGTCCGCGGCGCTGGTGAGCGTGCTGCGGCGCTCCTGCTTGAAACGCGTGCCGTCGGGGGGATTGAGCGTGAAGTAACTGCGCACGCCGCCGGCGATGGCGTCCGCGAGGCGCGCCTGCTCGCGGGCGTTGCGCAGGCGGCGCTCCTCGGCGGGATTGGAAATATAGGCGGTCTCGATGAGCATCGAGGGAATGGCGCGAGACTTCAGCACCACGAAGCCGGCGCGCTGCACCTGCGCCTTGCGTATTTCACCCACGCCTTCGAGCGCGCTCACCACCCGCTCGGCGGCGCTGGCACTGACGCCGATGATCTGGTTCTGCGCCTCCTCGATGAGCACCGGTTCGAGCGCGCCCTGATCGTCGGCGCGCACGCCTCCGACGAGGTCGGCCGTGTTCTCGCGTTCCGCCAGCCAGCGGGCCGCCTCGCTGGAAGCGCCGTGCACCGACAGCACGTACACCGAGGCGCCGGTAATGCTGCGGTCGGCCATCGAATCGGCATGCACGGAGATGAACATGTCCGCGTGCGCGGCGCGCGCCCGCGCGATACGGTCGCGTAGCACGAGAAATTCGTCCCGGTCACGCGTCAGGACCGCGCGCATACCCGGTTCGGCGTTGATGCGCCCGGCGAGCGCCCGCGCGATGGCGAGCGTCACGTCCTTCTCGCGCGTGCCGCCGTGCCCGATGGCGCCCGGGTCCACCCCGCCGTGTCCCGCGTCCACCGCGATGATGACGTCGCGGTCGCCCTCCCCGGGCGCGTGCGCCGCCCGCACCGTCTTCGGGGGGGCTGGCGCCGGCTCCTGCGCCGGCTCGCCAAGGCTCAGTACCAGCTGCCCGCCCTCTTCGCCCGGGGCCCATACGCTGTGCGCGGCGAGCGCGGATCGCAGCTGCACCACGACCCGCAGCGTCCCGTCGGGCTGGCTGCCGACGCGCACGTCCGTGACCACCCCGGAGGCTGCTGGCACGCGCACCTCGCTCGCCAGGCGCGTTTGCGGCAGATCAATGACCACCCGATCGGGGTGCTCGAGGGTAAAGAGCTTGTGCGTCGCGCCCTCGCTCATATCGAGCGTGACCTGCGCCGAAGAGGCGCTCGTGGACAGATGAATGCCGCGCAATTCCGCGGCATCACTGAGTGAAAGGGCGCCCAGGCCGAGCAGAACGGCAGCGAATCCTTCGCAAAAGGCCTTATCTATCATTGGGTTCGCGGCGCAAGCTGCCAGTTAATCTACGGCCTTGGCGTGTCCTTTACAACTCCCGCGTGCCTCTCTTCAGCCACCGCCGGGGGTTGAGCGCTCAAGCCGGCCCAGCCAGGACTCCCCTAGCGTCGAGCGCGCACCCACCTCGATGTCATGGCCCGCCTCACCGGCCGCAAACGCCACGGTGAGATCCGCCGGCGGCAGACGCGTGCCGCCGCGCTCGGGCCATTCGATGAGCCAGACGTGACCGGTGCGCGCCCACTCGCGCAGGCCGAGGGATTCGAGCTCGGCGGCGTCGCGCACGCGGTAAAGATCGACGTGCACGACGGTGAGCGCGCCCGCCGGGTACAGCTCGAGCAGCGTGTAGGTGGGGCTCGGCACCGCCTCGGCGACACCCAGTGCGCGCAGGAAGCCGCGCGCGAAGGTCGTCTTGCCCGCGCCGAGCTCACCGGTCAGATACAGCACGGCGAGCGCCGTATCCTTGGGGGGGCGCGATGTGGCGAGCCGCCCGCCGAAGTCCTCCGTGTCCTGGGCGGTGCGGGCGTGGGTACGCATCGGCCACCTTCACAGATTGACGCAGTTGTGCAGCTCGCGCGCCAGATCGCTCGCCAGCAATCCGCGCTCGCCGCTGCGGGCCGCGGCGTCGCCCGCCATGGCGTGCACCAGCACCCCGACACGCGCCGCGATCCAGTGCTCGTGACACTGGGCGAGAATGCCGGCGATCGCCCCCGTGAGCACATCGCCGGTGCCCGCGGTAGCCATGCCGGGATTGCCCTGCTCACACACGCCCGGCGTGCGGCCGAGGGCTCCGACCAGGGTGCCGGCGCCTTTGAGCACGATGGTGCCGTGGAAGCGCTCGATGAGCCGATCGAGCGCCGCCAGGCGGTCGCGCTGAATGTCCTGCGCACTCAGGCCGAGCAGCCGCCCCGCCTCCCCCGGGTGCGGCGTGAGGATCCAGTCCTCGCGCGCCGGCGCGCCGCTCTCGGCGAGCAGATTGAGCGCATCGGCGTCGATCACCAGCGGCTTGCCGCTGGCGAGCACGGTGTCCAACGCGGCGCGCGCCCACGGTGAGCGCCCGAGCCCCGGTCCCACCGCGATGACGTCCGCGCGGGTGAGCACCTCGGCGAGCACCGCCTCATCGCTCAAGGCCACACAGATCAGCTCGGGCCGTCCGGCCGCGATCGGCGCGACGTTCTCGGGCGCCACCGCTACGGTCGTCAACCCCGCTCCCACCCGCAGACACGCCTCGCCCGCCAGACGGGCCGCTCCCGGCATGCCGCTGCCACTGCCGACAATCAGCACCCGCCCGAAGTTGCCCTTGTTCGCCGAGCGCGTTCTGCGGGGCAGCGCCGCGTGGATCTCCGCCTCGACGATGCGCGTCAGGCGTGGCACGAGCTGCGCCGCGGGTGTGGGTGAGACCTCCAGATCGTCGAAAAACACCGTGCCGGCGAACTCCGGACCCTCGCCCACCAGGAGCCCGGTCTTCAGACCCACGAACGTCACGGTCGCGTCCGCCCGCACCGCCTCCCCCAGCGGCACGCCGGCATCGCCGTCGAGCCCCGAGGGCACATCGAGCGCAAACACCGGCCGGCCGCTTAAGTTGATGGCGCGGATCACCTCGGCGAGCTGCGCCTGCACGACCCCCTTGAGCCCCGTGCCCAGCAGGGCATCCACGATGACTTCGCCTGTGGCGAGCTGCCCGGGGGCAAAGGCGTGCACGGCACCGCCGCTCGCCCTGAAGTCCTCGTACGCCAGGCGCGCATCGCCCCGCAGCTGCTGCGCGGGGCTGGCGCTGAGCACCGTCACCGTGAGCCCCGCGGCGTGCGCAAAGCGCGCCAGCACGTAACCGTCACCGGCGTTGTTGCCGCGGCCGCAGACGATGACGATCCGGTGCGCCATCGGCCAGCGCGTGCGCAGATAGCGCAACGCCGCCTCCCCGGCGCGTTTCATGAGCGTGTAGCCGGCGATCCCGAGCTCATTGATCGCGTGGGCATCGAGGGCACGCACCTGCGCGGTGGAATACAAAGCGTTCGGCAACGCCACCAGGTCATTATACTGACCCCGGTGGTAGCGCCATGACGGGCCCGGCCTCCTTTGATTTGCACGCGCTGCGAGGCGAGCTCAGCGAGCGTGCCCGCGCGCTCGGCTTCGATGCGCTCGGCGTGGCCAGCGTCGACATTCCCGAGGACGAGCGGCATCTGCTCAAGTGGCTCAGCGACGGCTTCCACGGCGAGATGCACTACATGCAACGCCACGGCCTCATGCGCAGCCGCCCGCAGCAGCTGCACCCCGGTACGGTGCGCGTCGTGAGCGCGCGCATGGATTACTGGCCGGCCGAGGCGCGTGACGCACGCTCGGTGCTCCAGGACCGGCGGCTCGCCTACGTGTCGCGTTACGCTCTGGGGCGCGACTACCACAAGACCCTGCGCCGCGCGCTCGCCACGCTCGCCGCAGAGCTGCAGCAGCGCATCGGACCGTTCGGCTACCGGGTGTGCGTCGACACCGCGCCGGTGCTCGAGAAGGCGCTGGCCCGCGATGCCGGGCTCGGCTGGATCGGCAAGCACACCAACCTCATCGCGCGCGAGCGGGGCTCGTGGTTCTTTCTCGGCGAGATCCTGACGGACCTGCCGCTGCCGGTGGATGAGCGCGCCGGCGCCCACTGCGGCAGCTGCCAGGCGTGCATCCCGGCCTGCCCCACCGGTGCGATCGTCGCCCCCTGGCGGCTGGATGCGCGACGCTGCATCTCCTACCTCACCATCGAGCACCACAGCGCCATTCCGGTTGAGCTGCGCAAGGCGATCGGCAACCGCATCTACGGCTGTGACGACTGCCAGCTGGTGTGTCCGTGGAACAAGTTCGCGCGCGCGGCCGCGCACCCGGATTTCAAGGTGCGCCATGGCCTGGATGCGGCGGCGCTGCCGGAGTTGTTCGGCTGGAGCGAGCCGCAGTTCGAGGAGCGCATGCGTGGCTCGGCCATCTACCGCATCGGCTACCAGCGCTGGTCGCGCAATCTCGCCGTGGCGCTGGGTAATGCCCCGAGCGCGCCGGAGGTCATCCGGGCGCTGGAGGCGCGGCGCGCGGACCCCTCTGACATGGTGCGCGAGCACGTGGAGTGGGCGCTGCAGCAGCACCGCTCCGCCGCCTGAAGACGCCGCTCTCGCGAAGCGCCCCGCGCTGCGCGCTCAGGAACGGCTCACCTGCACGTTGTCGATGAGCCGCGCCTTCCCTAAGCGCGCCGCGGTGAGCACGACCAGCTCCCGTGTGCCGGGCGCCGGTATGCCGAGGTCCGCGGCCTGGCGCACGGCGAAGTAGTCGGGGCGAAAACCGGCACTCTCCAGCCCCTGGAGGCCCGCGCGCTCGATGCCGCCGAAGTCTTCGTCCCCGGAACGCACGCGGCTCGCGGCCCCCTGCAGCGTCGAGTAGATCTGCGGCGCCAGGGCACGCTCCTCGGCCGTCAGGTACTGGTTGCGCGAGCTCATGGCGAGGCCGTCGGCATCGCGCACCGTGGTCGCGGCGAGGATCTCGACCGGCATGCACAGCTCCGCCACCATGCGGCGGATGACGGTCAGCTGCTGAAAATCCTTCTCGCCGAACACCGCGACGTCCGGCTCGACGATGTGGAAGAGCTTCGCGACCACGGTGCTGACGCCCTCGAAATGGCCCGGACGGAACTCGCCCTCCAGGATGCGCGACAGGGCGGGCACCTCGACGCGCGTCGCGCGCTCGGCGCCGTGCGGATAGATCTCGCTCACCTCCGGCATGAACATCAGATCGCAGCCGGCGGCGGTCAGCATGCGCTCGTCCTCGCGCGGGGTGCGCGGGTAGTGCGCGAAATCCTCGTTGGGGCCGAACTGCATGGGGTTCACGAAAATGCTGGCCACGAAGCGCTCGCCGTGGCGGCGCGCGGCCTCGATGAGGCTCAGATGCCCGGCATGCAGGTTCCCCATGGTGGGCACGAAGGCCACCCGCCGGCCCTCGGCTCGCCAGCCGCGCACGCGCTCGCGCACGGCGGCAATCGTGGTGACGGTGTCCATGCTCTAGAAGCAGTGTTCGGGCGCGGGGTATTCGCCCTGCTTCACGGCGCGCACGTAGTGTTGCAGCGCCTCGAGGTTGCCGCGCGCGCCGTCCATGAAATTGCGCACGAAGCGCGGCTTGCGGCCGGTGGTGATGTCCAGCATGTCGTAGGTGACGAGGATCTGACCGTCGGTGTCGGGGCCGGCGCCGATACCGATGACCGGCACGTGCAGCGCCGCGGTGATGGCCTTGCCGAGGGTGGCCGGGATGCACTCCAGCAGCACGATGTCCG
>Ga0209472_1000883_pt1 | contig 17629 bp, 15 predicted proteins | sample GraSoiAngelo_130_FD_185887 | JGI IMG/M metagenome (GOLD analysis project Ga0209472, IMG submission 185887) | Grasslands soil microbial communities from the Angelo Coastal Reserve, California, USA - 14_0929_02_20cm (SPAdes) (version 2) | ecosystem: Environmental > Terrestrial > Soil > Grasslands ...
GGGCGGGGGTCGAGTTCGATCCCGAGCTGGCCGGAGCCTTCGTGCGGATGATGCAGCAGTGGGAGCCGAAGCTGGCGGTGATGACCGACGAGCGGACGCCGGTGCGCGCCGCGGGGACCTGAGGCATCGTCATGCTGCGCTTCTCCGCCCTCCTGCTGTTGTTCGGACTCGGGCCCCGCCTCGCCGCTCAGGCCACCCCCCCGCGGCACGCCCGCCTCGAGGGAAAGTGGCAAGCGAAGGCTGAGGACGAGATCCGCGACATCATGGTCCGCAGCGACAGCTCGGCGCAGTTCGGCGACCAGGTGGCGCGCTGGCGGGTCGTCGGGGACAGCCTGTGGATCACGTTGGGGGACGGCGTCTGGCAGGTGTACGGCATGAAGCTCGGCGGCGACAAGCTGACGCTGTCGGGCGGGGACCTCGAGAAACCGGTGACCATGCGGCGCGTCGGCCCGCCGACCGTCCGGGCTGACTCCGTGGCCATCCCGCCGCCGCCGGCCGCGACCGAGCGCGCCTGGGACTGACGGCTAACGCAGGTTGTGGATGTCGGCGACCCGCCAGCCGTCCGGCGTCTTGAGGAAGCGAATCGTCTGGCGCAACCGGCTCTCGCTCTGCGCGCCGCCCGGCGCCGGCACGTAGGTGTAGAGCGTCCGGACCGTGGCGTGCGCCTCGTCGCCGCGCACCGTGATCCCCTCGAGCGCATACCGCGCCGTGAGACGGGTATACTGCCGGAAGAACCGCTCCCAGCCCGCCACGTCCTGTTCCACCATGCCGGGCATCAGGACGCGCAGGTTCGCGACGCGCTCGCTCGAGACAGCGCGCTCGAGGTCTTGCAAAAGCACCGTGACGGCCGCCCGCGGATCGGGAGGCTGCGGGCTTGGCGGCGCCACGCCCGCCGCCACGCCGACCTGCTCGGCGTCGAGCGCGGCGAGTTTCGCGAGCGTGTACTCCATCGCGACGAACAGCGATTCGGCTCGTGCCAGTGAGGTCCCCGCGCGGCCAGCCTCCGGACGTGTCGCGAGGGCGTGCACCACCGGCGTCGCGCGGCCGATCGCCTGCTGCGCCTCGCGCCGCAGCCCCTCGGCTTCGTGCTGCGCCTTGGCATACTGCGTCACCGCGCTCAGGTACCCGCTCGTGGCGTGCGCCTGATCGCCGGCCCGTACCGCGCGCTCGGCGTTTTGGAGCACCGTCTCCGCCAAGAGCAGCGACGGCACGTTGTTCTTCATCGCCCCGGCGCGGTGCGCCCGGTCGCGGGCGGCCAGCGCGGAATCACGCTGCGCCGTCAGGGCCGCGTTGAGCCCCGTCGGCAGCGGATAGGCGAGCAGCTGGTCGAGCGTGGCCGTCGCATCGGTTTCCAACGGTGCCGCGGAGGGCGACGGCGAGCGCGACACGTACAGCAGCGTGAGCGCGGTCACCATGAGCGCCGTCAATACCGCCGCCCGCCACTTGAGCGACATGTGGGTCACGAGCCGCAGTGCGGCGTCGGGGAGCGGCGTCCATCGGGGGGCCAGCCGCGCCGTGGGCTCGGAGGCGCCCGAGAGCGCCGCCCGGATGCCGGAAAGCGCCGACTGCATGTGACGCGCGGTCTCGTAGCGGTCCTCGGGCACCTTGTTCAGCGCCTTCGTCACCACGCGCTCGAGCGCCAGGGGAAGGGACGGGGCCAGCGCGCGGATGGGCTTGGGATCGGTCGTGAGGACCTGGTAGAGCACGCCGTGCACCGTCTCGCCTTCGAACGGCTTGCGATACGACAGCAGCTCGTACAGCAGGCACCCCACGGCGAACAGATCGGTCGCCGGCGTGATGGGCCCGTTGGTGATCTGCTCGGGCGCCATGTAGGTGGGGGTGCCGACGATCGCGCCCGAGCCGGTGATGTCCGCCGTCTGCAGGCGCGCGATTCCGAAGTCCATGATCTTCACGGAGCCGTCGGAGGCGATGCGCACGTTGGACGGCTTGATGTCGCGATGGATCACGCCGCGTCCGTGGGCGTAGGCGAGGCCCTGGAGCACGTCGATCGCGATGTCGAGCTTGCGCTCGAGGGTGAGCGACTCCTGCGCCGCGATCAGGTGGCTCAGGTCCCGCCCGTCCACCAGCTCGAGCGCGATGAACAGCTGGCCGTCCGCTTCGCCCAGGTCGTAGATCGTGACGATGTTGCGGTGCTGCAACCCGCCGGCGGCGCGCGCCTCCCGCAGGAAGCGGGCGCGTGCGTCCTGGGTGCGGCCGACCGCGCCGCTCAGGATCTTGAGGGCGACGTAGCGGCGGATGACGGAATCGTACGCCTTCCACACCGCGCCCATCGCGCCTTCCCCGATGAGCTCGTGCAGCTCGAACTTGCCGATGTGGCGGTGCTGATCCGTACCGGTCATACCGCTCCGTTTGGGCGAACTGACCAATGTGCGCACTGCCGGCCGACGGGGCAACGGGTGCGCGTCTCGTCAGCGCGCGGCCCACTCGTAAATGCGCTCCAACATGGTGCGCGTCGCCTCGTCTACGGCGACGTCTCGGCGGGGCAGGACGCGCTCGGCGATCTTGAGAAAACCGTCCTGGGTGAGCCGCGCGCCCGCCTCCCCCCTCGCCTCTCCTACCCCCCACGCGAGCGGCGGGATGTATTTGGGGGGGCGCACTGCGCCGAACACGTTGGCCCCGACGCCGATCACCGTGCCCGTGCCGAGCAGCGTGCCGATCGCCGTCTTGGCGTGGTCGCCGATCAGGCTGCCGAGGTTGGTCAGGCCGGTGTCGATCGCGGCGCCTGCCACCTCGAGCCGGATCGGGCCATACGTGTTCTTCAGGTTCGAGGTGATCGTGCCCGCGCCGAGGTTCACCCAGCGGCCGATCACGGAATGCCCGACGAAGCCGTCGTGCGCCTTGTTGGCGTACCCCAGGAAGACGCACGCCGCGAGTTCGCCGCGCACGCGGCAATGGGGGCCGATCGCCGACGTGCGGATCGGTCCGCCGAGCAGCTGGGTGTTCGCGCCGACCCACAGCGGCCCTTCGAGTCGCGTGCCCGCGCGCACCTCCACGCCGCTCTCCAGCACGATCGGTCCCTGACGTACATCGAAGACCACGCCCGGTTCCAGGCCGGCGTCGTGCACCGCGACGCCCGCCGGGTCGCCCAGCACGAGGCAGCCCGCCGGGAGGGGATCGCCGTCGCCCAGGCGCGCCCGCAGGTCTCCCGCGAGCTGCCGCTCGAGCCCGCGGACGAGATCGTAGGTTCCGTGGAGGACGACCCCTGCGACCTCCACGCTCGCCGCGTCGGCGCGCGGGCCGTCCCAGGTGGAGCCGCTGCCGACGCCCCACCCCACCGTCACACCCTGGCAGCTGAGACGGAACGCGGCGGCGGGGAGGGGCGGCGCCAGGCCGCGCGGGACGAACGTCGACGACCCGATCAGGGCGGGCCCCGGGACGGGGTGCCGTGCCTTCACCACCGGCACGCCCGGCTCGACGAATCCCGCGAGGTGGGGCAGGGCGAAGATCGCGGTCGCCTCCGTGCCCGCGAACGTTTCCCAGCGCTCGCGGATCAGCTGGGCGCCGGCCCGCAGCTCCGAGATGGGGCGCGCGCCGGCGAACGGAGCCCAGACGGGCGAGGGATCCGGGTCGAGCAGGTAGAGGGCGTGACTCACAGCTCTAGCACGAGCGCCTTGAGGCGTTCCGCCCGCCCGGTCGGGATCACGAGCGTGTGCCCATTGGCGCGCACCACTACCATGTCCTCGACTCCCACGACGGCGAGATGCTCGCTCTCGGACCACACGACGGAGCGGCGCACGTCGTCCCCCACCGTCACGTTGCCCACGATCACGTTGCCGCGGGCATCGGGCCGGCGGATGCGGAGCAGCGAATCCCAGGAGCCGATGTCGTCCCACTGGAACGCCCCGGTGACCACCGCCAGCCGCTTGGTGCGCTCGAGCACCGCCACGTCGACGGCGACGGGCTGCGCGGCGCCGAAGAACCCCGCGACGTCCCCCGCCGACAGCTTGGGCCAGGCGCTCTTGAGCTCGCGCGCGTACGCGCCCGCCTCCCCCAGGAAGCGCGCCACGCCCCAGGCGAACAGACCCGTGTTCCAGAGCGCTCCCCGGCGCCGCAGCAACGCCGCCCGGGCCGCGCTCGGCTTTTCGACGAAGCGCCGCACGGCGCGGGCGCCGCCCAGTGGCTTGCCGGGGACGATGTAGCCGTACCCCGTGTCGTTCCGGGTCGGCGGGACGCCGACGGTGACCAGCACGTCGTACTCGTGCGCCACGCCCAGCGCGGTGCGGGCGGCGGAGCGGAAGGCGCGATCGTCCCCCACCGCCCAGTCGGCGTGCAGCGACAGCATCTCGGCGCCGGGATCGCGCTGCGAGATCCACTGCGCGGCCCACGCGAGCGCCGGGGCCGTCGACGCGGCGCGCGGCTCGGCCAGAATCTGCGGCCGCGGGATCTGCGGCACGGCGGCCGCCACCTGGTCCACCAGGAACGGACCCGTGAGGATGAGCACCCGCTCGGCGGGCACCAGCCCCTCGAGACGCTCCACCGCCTGGACCAGCAGCGGCCGGTCCCCCGCCAGGGGCAGGAATTGTTTGGGGCGCTGCGGCGTCGATAGCGGCCAGAAGCGCGTGCCCGAGCCACCCGCGAGGATGGCGGCCCAGGTGCTCACCGCGACTCGCCCGGCGGGCGGGACGAAGACGACGGAGGGGGGGCGTCTCCCAGCAGCGTGCCAATGCGGGCCACGAGCTTCGTGGGGCTGAACGGCTTGGTGAGCAGGGCGGAGCCGAGCTGCTCGGCTTCGTCCAACACGCGATCTTCGCCCTCGGCGGTCAGGACGATGACCGGCAGGCTGCGGGTCGCGGCGGCGCCCCGCAGATCCCGCAGCAGGTCCAACCCCGAGCCGTCGGGGAGGTGGAGGTCGAGCAACACCGCGTCGACCGGCGTGCGCGGGTCGGCGAGCACGCCGCGCGCCTGGCCGAGCGTGCGGGCGAGGCTCACCCGGTAGCCGACGTGCTCGAGATGTGGTCGGAGCAGGAGTCCGATGTGCGGCTCGTCATCCACGACGAGCAGGTGTCGCGGTGCAGCTGCCACGCCGCCGGCTCCCGCTCAGAGCAGGCCGGCGATGGCCGAGCGGTGGCGGCGCAGGTCGTACAGCAGTCCGCCCACGTTGGTGGACGGCTGCACCAGCACGACGAGTGCGGCGTCGGCGTTGAGCACCGAGACGACCGCGAGCCCCTTGCCGAACTCGAGCACGCCGGCGCCGAACTCCCCGCGCCGCGCCGCTTCGCCGAGCTGCGTCATGCCGTTGATCACCGATGGCAGGAGGGCGGCGACGTTCTCGGGATCCACGCCGTTCTTGGTGTGGGAGTCGATCGGCAGGCCGTCACGGCCCACGACCACCACGGCGTCCACGCCGGGACGCCGGCAGAGCGCCTCGACCACTTCCCGGATCGTCGCCATACGGACGGCCAACCTAGGAGTGGATGCGAGCGAAGTCAAGCAGCGATCGCGGGTTGACCCACTCGGACGGCGTCCAGTATCTTCTCCGGCACCGCATGTCTCGCCGCTGCCCGTGGTTCGCGCCCACCGTCGCCGTCACCGGGCTCGTCGTGCTCGCTGCCGCGTGCAGCGACACCACGGGACTCCCCGCGGCGGGGATCGACAACGTGGTGGACACCACCTCGCTGTACGCCCTGTTCGGCACGCCGATCGCGACGCCGTCGGCCTACGATCTCACCGGCCGGCTCACGGGCCATCCGCTGGTGCGGACCGACCAAACCGCGGCGTTCGACTTCGCCTTCAACTTCGATTCGTTGCGGCGACCGGTGCTGCTCCCGACCGGCGCCGTCGGGCTGGGACAATCCTCCGGGCTGCAACTGGCGAGCGTGCCGTTCGACTCGATCAAGCTGGCGCCGACCGGCGGCTACGTGTTGGACCGAGGGCTGGTGGCGGACTCCGGAGCCGTGCTGATCGTGCGGTCGCGTCCCACCGGCTGCCTGTTCGGTGTCACGGTGTTCTCCTACGCGAAGTTGGTGGTCGTCGCGGTCGACACGACGGCGCGTCGCATCGACTTCCGGATCCTGGTGGACCAAAACTGCGGCTATCGCGGACTCGCGCCGGGCATCCCGACGCAGTAATCCGGTGATCGACCTCAAGTTGCTGCGCGCCTCGCCCGACCAGGTGCGGGCCGCCCTTGCCCGCCGCGGCGATGCGAGCATCACGCGCCTGCTCGACGAGCTCGAAGCCCTCGACATCCGGCGGCGCGCGCTCACGGGCCAGTTGGACCAGCTCAAGGCCGAACGTAACGCCGCCGCCCAGGGCGACGCGCGCCTGATGAAGGATCAGGGCGCGCTGCCCGCCGACGTTCGTACGCAGCGCAAGCAGCTGGGCGACCGCATCGCCGGGCTCGACCTCGAGCTCCGTGAGCTCGAGGCCGAGCTCGAGCGGAAGGCGTTGTTCGTCCCGAACCTCCCGCTCCCCGAGTTGCCGGACGGGGACGCCCGCCAGAACCAGATCGTCCGCGCCTGGGGCGAGCCGGCGCGGGCGGGCGGGCCGCCGCACTGGGAGATCGCCGAGGCGCTTGGGATCCTCGATCCGGCGCGGGGCGCCAAGCTGGCCGGCTCGGGGTTCCCGCTGTTCGTCGGCGCCGGCGCGCGGCTCGTGCGCGCGCTGATCAACTTCATGTTGGACCTGCACACGCGCGAGCATGGATACGTGGAAGTCCAGCCGCCTCTCCTGGTGCGGCGCGAGATCATGATCGGCACGGGCCAGCTGCCGAGGTTCGCGGACGACGCCTACCGCACCGAGCCGGACGACCTGTTTCTCATTCCCACGGCGGAAGTCCCCGTCACGAACCTGCTGCGCGAGGAGATCGTGGACGGCGCGACGCTGCCGCGGGGCTACGTCGCGTACACGCCGTGCTTCCGCCGCGAGGCGGGCGCTGCGGGCAAGGACACGCGCGGGCTGCTGCGGGTGCATCAGTTCGATAAGGTGGAGCTCGTGCGGTTCAGCCGCGCCGCGGCGTCGGCGGCGGAGCACGAGCGACTCACGGGCCACGCCGAGGAAGTGCTGCGGCGTCTCGAGCTCCCCTATCGGGTCGTGCTGCTCGCGGCGGGGGACGTGGGGTTCGCGAGCGCCAAGACGTACGACCTCGAGGTGTGGGCGCCGGGGGTAGGTGCGTGGCTCGAGTGCTCGAGCTCGAGCACGTTCACCGATTTTCAGGCGCGCCGCGCCAACATTCGGTGCCGGCCGCAGCCGGGGAGCAAGCCCGAGTTCGTGCACACCCTGAACGCCTCGGGCGTGGCCCTGCCGCGCACCATCGCCGCGCTCCTCGAGACGCACCGGCAGCCGGACGGCGCCGTGGTCCTTCCCCCGGCGCTCGCGCCCTACGCGGGGACCGAGCGCCTCGCGGCGGCCGGTGGCGGGTAACGAGGCGCTGCGGCGTGCCGGGCCGCGCGCCGTCGTCGCGCTGGCGTTGCTGCTGGGTGGCCTCAGCGCGGGCTACGCCTGGGTGGTGGCCCGGCACCTGCGGGACGACGCCCGCGACACCAGCCGGCTGCTGGGGCGCGTGTTCGCCGGCTTGAACGACCCTCGGGCCGATGCCGCCACGAACGCGCTGCTGGACCTCGCGGCCCAGGTGCGCACGCTGGGTGTCCCGATCGCGGTCACGGACACCGCGGGACACGTGACCGCCGCGGCGAATGCACCCGCCGCGGCGGAGGCGGACAGCGCCGCGCTGCGGCGCTGGATCGCCGCCCTCGACGGCGTGAACGCGCCGATCGTCCAGCCCGGCGTCGGCACGATTCACTACGGCCCGCTCCCGGCCGCACGTCGCTTCATGGTCCTGGCCGTGCTGGAAGGAGCGGTCTTTGTGGGTCTCGCCTTGCTGGCCGTGTGGGCGTACCGCTCGCAGGTCGCGGCGGCTCGGGACCGCCTGTGGGTGGCGATGGCGCGCGAATCCGCTCACCAGCTCGGCACGCCGTTGATGAGTCTCACGGGATGGATTGCCTACGTGCGGGAAAACCCGGGTACACCGCTGAGCGAGCTGGCCGATCATCTTGAAGCCGATGCGGAACGCCTCGAGCGCGTCGCGAAACGATTCGAGCGGATCGGCCGGCCCGCGCGTCGTGAGCCGGTGGGCCTCGGCGCCGTGGCGGAGCGTGTCGTGAGCTATTTCCGGCCGCGGCTGCCGACCCTCGCGAGTCCCGTGACCCTGGCGCTCGCCGCCGCCGGCCCGGGACCGACCGCGCTCGGCGACCCGGTCCTCATCGAGTGGGCCCTGGAAGCGGTGATCAAGAACGCGATCGATGCGGTGTCGGGGCGCGGCGGCCGCATCGACGTCACGGTGGACGCCCTGGGGACGGCGGCCCGCGTGAGCGTGCACGATGACGGCCCCGGCCTGTCGGCCGAGGTCCGCGCCCGGCTGTTCGAGCCGGGGATGTCCACCAAGGCCGGCGGCTGGGGGATCGGCCTCGCACTCGCCCGGCGGATCGTGGAGCAGCAGCATGGCGGGCGCGTGTCCTACCAGCCCGGGGCCGATGGGGCCGGCAGCGTGTTCGTGCTGGAGTTTCCCCTCGCCCCGCCCCTCCCGGGGCCCGGGACCCGGGACCCGGAATCCGCATGAGCCTGGCGCTCAATCCGGCGCAGCAGGCGGCGGTCCGACACCCCGGCGGTCCGCTGCTCGTGCTCGCAGGTGCGGGCTCCGGCAAGACCCGTGTCCTCACCGCCCGGATCGCCTACCTGATCCAGGAGCGGGGCGTCGCGCCCCAGCGAATCTTCGCCGTCACGTTCACGAACAAAGCCGCCGGCGAGATGCGCGCCCGCGTCGCCGCGTTGCTCGGCGCCGATCCGAAGGGGCTGTGGATCGGCACCTTCCACTCGCTCTCGGCCCGGCTGCTGCGGCGCGAGGCGGCGCTCCTCGGATTCGGGCCGAACTTCACGATCTACGATCAGGACGACTCCGAGTCGTTCATCAAACGCCTGCTCGAGCAGCGCGGGCTTTCGCCCAAGGCCAACCCGCCGCGCGCGATCCACGCCATGATCTCGGGCGCGAAGAACCGCATGCTGCTGCCCGAGGAGCTGGGGGCCCAGGCCGAGAGTCCCCTGCAGCGCGTCGCCGCGGAGATCTACGCGACGCTCGGTCCGGCCCTGCGGCAGGCGAACGCCATGGACTTCGACGACCTGCTGTTGCATCCGCTCACCCTGTTCCGCGAGCACCCCGAGCGCCTCGCCTACTGGCAGCGCCGGTTCGAGCACGTGCTGGTGGACGAGTTCCAGGATACGAACTCCGCCCAGTATCGTCTGGTGAAACTGCTGGCGGCCCAGCATACGAATCTGTGCGTCGTGGGGGATGACGATCAGGCGATCTACGGCTGGCGCGGCGCCGACGTGCGACACATGCTGTCGTTCCAGCAGGACTTCCCCGGCGCCTCGCTCATCAAGCTGGAGCAGAATTATCGCTCCACCCAGGTGATCCTCGACGCCGCGAACGGGGTGATCGCCGGGAATGCGCGCCGGCTCGGGAAGACGCTCTTCACGGCGAGGCCGGGCGGTGAGCCCGTGACCCTGCTCGCGGCGGCGGACGAGCGCGACGAGGCCGAATGGCTCGCCGCGGAGCTGGCGCGGCGCGCCGCCGGGGCCGACGTCCCGTATGAAGGGATGGCGATCCTGTACCGCACCAACGCCCAGTCCCGCCCGCTCGAGGAGGCGTTCCGCTTCCGGGGGATCCCCTACCGGCTCGTCGGGGCGGTGAGCTTCTACGAGCGGCGTGAGGTGAAAGACGTGCTCGCCTATCTGCGACTCATCGCGAACCCCGCCGACGACGAGGCGTTCGTACGAATTGTGAATGTGCCGCGCCGCGGCATCGGGGACGCCTCGCTCTCCCAGCTGCTCCGGGCGGCGGCCCAGTGGGGGCGGCCGCTGCTCGAGACCGCTCGCGCCGCCGAGCGGATCTCCGATCTCCGGCCCAACGTGCGGGAGGCGTTCCAGGCGCTGGCCCGCCTGCTCGATGAGCTGCGGGGGCGCTTGGGGGCCGCGGATCCGGCCACCGCGCTCGAGCAGGTGATCGCCGCCGTGGGCTACGGCCAGTACCTCGCCGACGAAGGACCGGAGGGGATCGAGCGTCTGGAGAACGTGCAGGAGCTGATCGCCGGCGCCGAGGCCTGGGCCGAGACGGCGGTGGAAGAGGGGGAGGAGGCCGGGAATGAAGCCGGGGATGAGGCCGGGGAAGGGGGAAGGGTGAAGGGGGCGACGCTGATCGAGCGGTATCTCACCCAAGCTGCTCTCGTGACGTCCGCGGATCAGGGCACGGGCGACCCGACGGGCGTGACGCTCATGACGGTGCACATGGCCAAGGGGCTCGAGTGGCCGGTAGTGACGCTCGCCGGGCTCGAGGACGGACTGTTTCCCCTGGCGCGCGCGGCGGGGGAGCCCGGCGGGCTGGAGGAGGAGCGCCGGCTGTGTTACGTGGGGCTCACGCGCGCCCGCGAAAAACTGTATCTCTCATGGGCGCGTACCCGCTATCGTAACGGCCGGCTCGAGCTGTCGGAGTCGTCCCGGTTCCTCGAGGCGCTCCCGCCGTCGGTGGTGGAGGAGCGGGGCACAGCGCCACAGTGGGACCGGGCGCGACGCTCGGGCGGAAGCGGCGCGGGAGGAACGCGGCGCCCGGCGCCGGCGGCGATCGAGTGGGAAGAGGAAGCGTCGCAGGACGCGCCCCGCTACATCGCCGGCGAGCGCGTGCGGCACCGCAAGTTCGGCAGCGGCGTCGTTCGCGCCGTCTCCGGCGCCGGGCGCGAGTTGAAGGTCATAGTGGAATTCGACGACTCTGAGATCGGAACCAAGCAGCTGCTCGTCGCCTACGCGGGCCTCGAGCGCGAGTGGGAGAGCGCATGAGCGTCACACGTGAGGAGGTGCTGAAGATCGCGCGGTTGGCGGAGCTCGACGTGGACGAGGAGACGCTGCCGGTGCTCACGGAGCAGATGTCGCGCATCCTCGAGTTCGTCGCTCAGATCGGCGCCGTGCCGGCGACCGAGACCGCCAAGCCGTTCGTGCCGGGCCCGGATGCGGTGCGGTTCCGCCCCGACGAGGTCAGGCCGTGGCCGCTCGCGTTCGGGCCCAGCGAGCTTGCGCCCGCGTTCCGCAGCGGGTTCTTCCTGGTGCCGAAGTTGGGTCAGTTCGAGCAAGAAGGATGAGCGACCCGGGCGAGGCGCTCGCGAGCGCCAAGGCGGCGGCCGATCGGATCGTCCGAGCGAAGCGCCTCAACGCCTCCCTCACGCCGTCGAAAGAGCTGCGCCAGTCGCTCACGAGGCAGGCGCAAGCCGCGCACCCCTCCGGCGTGCTGTACGGCATGCCGGTCGCGGTCAAGGACAACATTTGCACGCTCGAGTTCACGACCACGTGCGGCTCGAAGATCCTCGAGGGCTACCGCTCGCCGTACGAGGCCACTGCGGTGGCGAAGCTCAAGGCGGCCGGGGCGCTCATCGCGGGGAAGACCAACTGCGACGAGTTCGGGATGGGATCGTCCACCGAGCACTCGGCGTACGGCCGGGCGCTCCACCCCTTCGACAAGACGCGCGTGCCGGGCGGCTCGTCGGGCGGCTCGGCGGCGCTCGTGGCCGCGGGCGCCGTGCCCGCCGGTCTCGGCTCGGAAACCGGGGGCTCGGTGCGCCAGCCCGCCTCGTTCTGCGGAATCGTCGGCATCAAGCCGACGTATGGCCGCGTGTCCCGTTCCGGGCTCGTGGCGTTCGGCTCGTCGCTCGATCAGATCGGGGTGTTCGGCCGCAGCGTGCACGACGCGGCGCGCGTGTTGTCGGTGATCAGCGGGCGGGACCCCAGAGACTCGACGTGCGAGGCGCGCGACTCGCTCCGGCTCCCCACGGTCCCGGAATCGCTCCAGGGATTCGTGATCGGCGTCCCGAAAGAGTACTTTCCGCCGGATCTGGCACCCGCGGTGCGGCGCGCCTGCGATCGGGCGATCCGGCTCTTGAAGGAGCTGGGCGCGGCCGTGCGGGAGGTGTCGTTGCCGCACACCCAGTACGCCGTACCGGCCTATTACATCATCGCCCCGGCGGAGGCGTCGTCCAACCTGGCGCGCTACGACGGCGCCCGCTACGGGCCGCGCTTCGACGGCGCGGTGGACGTGGGCGCGCTGTATCGCACCACGCGGGGCGAAGGGTTCGGGCCCGAAGTGCGCCGGCGCGTCCTCGTCGGGACGTACGTGTTGTCGTCGGGCTATTACGACGCCTATTATCGCCGGGCGCAGCAGATGCGGGCGTTGATCGCCCAGGACTTCCGGAACGTGTTCGACCGCGGGGTCGACCTGCTGTTCACACCCACCACTCCCACCCCGGCCTTCAAGGCGGGGGAGAAGCTCGACGATCCGGTCGCCATGTACCTGTCGGACATCTTCGTCGTGACCGCGAACCTCGCCGGTCTGCCCGCGATGTCGCTCCCCATCGGCCGCGTCAAGGGACTCCCGATCGGCGGGCAACTCATCGGCCAGGCCTTCCTGGAAGATGAGATGATCGAGGCGGCGTACGCGCTCGAGCGCGTGGTGCCCGCGGCCGAAGACACGTGACCCCTGCGGGCGGCTGGGAGACCGTGATCGGTCTCGAGACGCACGTGCAGCTGCGCACCGCGTCCAAGATGTTCTGTGGCTGCTCGGCGGCGTTCGGCGCGCCGCCCAACACCAACGTGTGCCCGGTGTGCCTCGGGCTCCCGGGCGCGCTCCCCGTGCCGAACGAGCAGGCGCTGAAGCTCGCCGTGCGGGCCGCGCTCGCGCTCGGCTGCACGCTGCACCCCAAGAGCGTGTTCGCCCGCAAGAACTACTTCTATCCCGATCTTCCCAAGGGCTACCAGATCTCTCAGTTCGAGCAGCCGCTCGCCACCCAGGGGGCGTTGTCGTACGTGTCGCCGGACCGCGGGCTCACCACCGCGTCCATCGTGCGGCTGCACGTGGAAGAGGACGCCGGGAAGTCGCTGCACGACCGCTTCCCGAAGGAAACCGCGATCGACCTGAACCGCTGCGGCGTGCCGCTGATCGAGATCGTCACTGGCCCCGACTTCCGCTCACCGCCGGAAGCCCGGCGCTACCTCCAGACGCTGAAGCAGGTGCTCGAGTACGCGGGGATCTCCGACTGCGATATGGAAAAGGGGAGCCTGCGCGTGGATGCCAACGTCTCGGTGCGGCGGGCCGGCGAGACGGCGCTGGGCACGAAGACCGAGGTGAAGAACATCAACTCGTTCGCGTACGTCGAGAAGGCGCTGACCGTGGAGCGCGACCGCCAGATCGCGTTGCTCGAGGGCGGGGGCGTCGTCGCGCAGCAGACCCTGCTGTATGACTCGAAGACGAACGGCGTGCGCCCGCAGCGCAGCAAAGAGCAGAGCCACGACTACCGCTACTTCCCGGACCCCGACCTGCCGCCGCTCGCGCTCACGGAGGAGTTTATCGCCCAGCAACAGGCGCAGCTCCCGGAGCTGCCCGCGATGAAGCGCGAGCGCTTCATGACCCAGTATGCCCTGAGCGTGACCGACGCGGACGTGCTCACCGGCGATCGCGCCGTGGCCGACTACTACGAGGCCGTGGTCCACGCCGGAGCGGACGCCAAGCTCGGGGCGAACTGGGTCATCAACGAGGTCCTCGCCGACGCGAAGACTCACGAGGAGCAGCTGCGCGTGCCGCCCGGCGCCCTGGCGCAGCTCATCGGGCTGGTGCGCGGTGGCACGCTCAGCCAGCAGGCGGCCAAGCGCGTGTTCGCCGAAGTGGCGGAGCGAGGGGGGGAGCCGCGCAACGTCGCCGAGGCGCTCGGAGTGGTCCAGGTCGCCGACTCGGGCGTCGTATCGGGCTGGGTGACCGAGGTGCTCGGGGCCCACCCCCAGGAGGTGGTGCGCTACAAGCAGGGAGAAACGAAGCTGATGCCGTTCTTCGTCGGCCAGGTGATGAAGGTGTCGCGCGGCAAGGCCGACCCCAAGCTCGCGCAGCGGATCCTGGAGGAGAAGCTACCCGCCTGAGCGGTCGCGCCAGGGTCGCTGCGCCTGGGAGGCCCGCCAATAGGCGAGCGCGGGCGCGGGCAGCCCGAAGTGCTCCTCGGCCGTCTGCTCCATCCGCTCCGGATCTTCGCGACCGCCTTCGTGCAGCGCCTGGCGGCGCATCTGCTTGGCGAGCCGTAACGCCTTGTCGCCCGCCGGATCGAGGCGCCGCGCCGCCGCGTCCTCCTCGCCCAGCATCTCCATCACGTACTCGAACGCCACCGCCATGTGGCGCTCGACGTCGTCGTCGGGAAGGTCCCACCGGGTATTCTCGAGAATCAGCTGGAACGCCCAGCGCCAGCTCTCGCTCTCCGTCAGGTGCACCATCCCGCGGAACAGCCGGCGACTGGTCCGCACGCTGAACAAGGTCGGCGAAATGATGGTGTCGAGATGCGTGTCGCTGGGGGTGTGATCCTGGAGAATCAGCTCCTTCGCCTCTTTCGCGTAGGCCTCGCCCAAGTGGGTCTCGAAGCGGCTCTCCCAGTAGCTGTGGCCCAGGGCGGCCGTGCTCGACGTGAGCACCAGCTGCCGCGGCACGAAGAAATTGTGGGCCACGGCGTCGGCGGCCAGGTGCGAGAGATACCCGAGCCCGAACGAGCGCAGCGGGTCGGTCGGCGCGAGGTCGAAGATCTCCTGGCCCACGTGCCATGCATGACAGTGCCGCCCCACGGGGGCGTACTTCTTCGCGAGGGAGGTGTCGGCCGCGATGTTGCCGTACAGGTAGTCGTAGGGGAAGGCCCGCAGCAGGTCGGCGAGGGCGGCCGGCAGCTGGTGCAGGTTCGCCAGCACCGACTCGCCGAGGTAGACGTGCGTGCCCGGTGTCCACGCGTGGGCCACGGCTGGGAGCAGCGCGATGCCCGCGAGCGCCGCCGCCGTCGCCGCCACCAGGCGCCCCGCCCTCAGTGCTTCCTCCGGCGCTTGATGGCGCGCCGTCCCCAATCGAGCACCGCCAGGCCGCGCCGCACGTTCCGGAGTGTGGCCGCTACGTCGAGCGTCGTCGTTTCGACCTCCTCCTGGACGACCTCGAACAGGGCATCCAGATCGGCGAGACGAGTCTCGGCTGCGTCCGCCGCCTTCACGATCCGGCCGCGCAGCTCGCGCGACGTCCCCACCAGACTGTCCGCTTCGGTCCGGATCGTCGCCACGAGCTGGCGGACATCGCTCACCGCGGGTCCGGCCAGGTGCTCGAGGATCCGCAGAAAGGTCCGCAAGGCGAGTACCGCGATGACGGACGACAAGGCGATCGCGATGGCCGCCAGTGCCAGGATCGCCAGCGAGATCCCCGTCACCACCGCCACCCAGGACGGAATCATGCTCGGTCAGTCCGCCGGCGCATTGGTCGTAAGCTCGGGGCGGGCGGGTGCAGGTGTCAACGGCGCCGGGCCGGCGCGCACCGCAAGCCGCATCAGGGGCGGCGCCGCGAATTGCGCCAGCACGACGCCGAGCACCAGCGTCGTCAGCACCGCGACACCTGCGTCCGTACTCTCGGCCTGGCCGCTGTACATGAGGAAATAGTTGAGCGCGAGCGCCAGCGCCGCTCCGCTCTGGGCCACCGTGCCGAGCCCCAGGTGCGGCGGCAGGTCGCGCGGCCTGAGCGCCACCCGTGCGTAGCGCCCGCTCAGCCAGCGCGCGCCGATGCGGAGTGCCTGCAACAGCGGCACCGCGGCGAGGATCCAGAGCGTGGGCAGTGCGAGCAGCGCGCCGCTGATGATCAGGACGAGCGCGTAGATCGGGCGCTGCGACGCGCGCAGTGCGGCCCGCACGTCGCGCCGCCGAGGTGAGGCATTCACCGCGACTAGGCCCGCGAGCGCGCACACCATGAAGGGCGACACGTCGGTCGCGTATCCGATTCCCGCGCCGAACAGCACGCTGCCCACGACCGCCGGAGTGACATCCTGGTTCGCCGGGATGAGGCGCGCCGCGCTCGCGCACACGACCCCGACGAGGGCCCCGCCGCCCACGGCGAAGACGGCCCAGGACAAGGGATGACGCAGCGCCAGCGGGGCGCCCATCGCGAGGGCGGCGCAGGCCGTCTCGAGTGTCGCGGCGCGGCCGAGGGCGCGTGTCAGACGACGCTCCACGCCGACGGCCTGGGCCACTGCGGTCACCGCCGCGGGCCCTGACGCCGCGGCCACCGCCGCGATGGCGAGCACGGCAGGGAGCCGGGGCGCCCAGCCGGCCGCGAGGCCCGGCACGAGCCGGGCGAGCAGCCAGGCGCCCAGCGCTACGGCGAGGAAGGCGGCCCCCGCTCCCGCGGCCGCGAGCAGCCAGGCGCCGCGCGGGATGCGGCGCGCGTAGCGCCACTCGAACCGCGCGCCCAGCACCGCCCCGATCCACCCGATCGCGCCTGCGGTCAGCGGGTCGAGCGCGCGCACCAGCGGCCGAGCGAGCAGCTCGATCCCGGGTCCGAGCACCAGTCCGAGGAGGATGAGCGGAACACCGGCGGTGATCGCGAGGTCGAGCGAGGGCGGGCGGCGCGACGAGGGACGGGGCAGGCGCGCGGCGAGCAGCCCGGCGACGGCGAGGAGCCCGAGCGCGAGAACCGGATTCACGAGGGCGAACGTTCGCGTACGCTTGACGCGTGCGCAAGCCGCGCCGTAGCTTGCGGTCACCTATGCCTCCGTCGTTCCGCGTCTCGGGCGGCCGCCCGCTGAAGGGGACGATCCGCCCGGCGGGGAACAAGAACGCAGCGCTTCCCATCCTGGCGGCCACTCTCCTCGCCGACGGGCCCTGCCGCATCGACAATGTTCCCCACATCCGCGACGTCGAGACCATGCTCGAGCTGCTGGCCCATTTGGGGGCGGCGGTCGCGTGGACGGCGCCGAACTCGGTCGAGGTGAACACCGCCGCGGCCGAGCCGCGGGAGCTCGACCCCAAGCTCTCCGCCCGGATCCGCGCGTCCATTCTGCTGGCGGGGCCCATGCTGGCGCGGTTCGGGCGGGTGAACTTGCCGCCGCCCGGGGGCGACGTGATCGGCCGCCGGAGGGTGGACACCCACTTCCTCGCGCTCGAGCGACTGGGCGCCGAGATCACGGTCGGCGCGACGTACCAGCTCGAGGCGAAGACGCTGCGCGGTGCGGACATCTTCTTGGATGAGCCGAGCGTCACGGCCACCGAGAACGCCCTCATGGCCGCCGTGGCGGCGGCGGGGACGACTGTGCTCCGCAATGCCGCCTCCGAGCCGCACGTGCAGGATCTGGCGCGCTATCTGGTCGGCCTGGGCGGGCGGATCGACGGGATCGGCAGCAATACCCTCACCGTCGAGGGGGGCGCGCCGCTGGGTCCGGCGCCGTTCACGCTCGGCCCCGATCACATCGAGATCGGATCGTTCCTCGGGCTCGCGGCCGTGACGAACGGTGCCGTCACGATCGACGGCGTGCGCCCCGACGATCTGCGCGCCACGCTGATGGCGTTCGAGCGGCTCGGCGTCCGGCCCCGCCTCGATCGCGCCAGGCTCATCGTCGACGCCGACCAGGAGCGCCGCATCCGCCCCGACCTGGGCGGCCACGTGCCGAAGCTGGAGGACGGGCCCTGGCCCGCGTTCCCGGCGGACCTGATGTCGATCGCGATCGTCGTCGCCTCGCAGTGCGAAGGCCTGCTGCTCGTGTTCGAGAAGCTGTTCGAGTCGCGGCTGTTCTTCGTGGACAAGTTG
>Ga0209472_1000884_pt1 | contig 17625 bp, 15 predicted proteins | sample GraSoiAngelo_130_FD_185887 | JGI IMG/M metagenome (GOLD analysis project Ga0209472, IMG submission 185887) | Grasslands soil microbial communities from the Angelo Coastal Reserve, California, USA - 14_0929_02_20cm (SPAdes) (version 2) | ecosystem: Environmental > Terrestrial > Soil > Grasslands ...
GCGATGGCGTAGTCACCGGACATGGTAGAATAGATGGACGACTCGTCTACCTCTTCTCTCACGACTTCACAACATTCGGCGGCTCATTGGGCGAGATGTTCGCGCGAAAAGTCACCAAGATAATGGACATGGCACTCAAGACCGGAGTCCCAGTCATCGGACTGAACGACTCGGGAGGCGCCAGGATACAGGAGGGAGTTGTCAGCCTCGGAGGATATGCGGAAATATTCTTTCGAAACGTTCTCGCTTCCGGCGTGATTCCACAGATCTCAGCGATAATGGGTCCCTGCGCAGGGGGAGCCGTCTACTCGCCCGCAATGACAGACTTCACTTTCATGGTCGACAAGACCAGCTACATGTTCATCACTGGTCCCGATGTGATCAAAGCAGTCCTCAACCAGAACGTCAGCTTCGAAGAGCTCGGAGGAGCCAAAGTCCACAACACGACCAGCGGCGTCGCCCATTTCTTCGCACGAGACGAGAAAGAGTGTCTTCAACAGATCCGGAAACTTCTGAGCTACATTCCATCAAACAACACGGAAGACCCTCCAGAAGTTCCAGCTCGACCGCCAACTGGGAAGAAAGAGGATCTTAACACGATCCTACCTGAGGACTACAACAAGCCCTACGACATGAGGGACATTATCACGAGAATAGTCGACGGAGGAGAGGTCTTGGAAGTTCAGCCCCTCTGGGCAGCCAACATGATCACAACATTCGCGAGAATAAACGGCCACTCAATCGGAATAGTAGCCAACCAGCCGAAATTCAACGCTGGAGTCATCGACATCAACTCCTCAGTGAAAGGTGCCCGCTTCGTCCGATTTTGCGATGCCTTCAACATCCCGATTCTGACCCTCGTCGATGTCCCAGGATTCCTCCCAGGCATCGACCAAGAACACGAGGGGATAATTCGGCATGGTTCCAAACTCCTATATGCCTACTGCGAGGCCACCGTGGCTAAACTGACGATTATCATTCGAAAGGCGTACGGTGGAGCATATGATGTCTTAGGCAGCAAGCATATCCGGGCGGACCTAAACCTAGCCTGGCCTTCAGCGGAGATCGCTGTGATGGGACCTGAAGGAGCAATCAACATCATCTTCCGTGAGGAACTAGAAAAAGCGCGTAACGCCGAGGCTAAAACAAAGGAACTCGTAAACTCGTACAGAGAAAAATTCGCAAACCCCTACATAGCAGCAGAACGAGGCTACATTGATGACGTAATAGAACCCAGCAAGACTAGAGAGGTTCTAATCAACTACCTAGAAGCTCTAAAGACCAAAAGGGAAGCACGCCCCCCTCGGAAACACGGAAACATTCCCCTTTAGACGGCCCGTAAATGTTCAGGAAAATCCTGATCGCGAACCGCGGCGAGATCGCCCTCAGAATAATCCGGACATGTAAGCGACTCGGAATAAAGACCGTCGCCATCTACTCAGACCCGGATTTAGAATCCAAACACGTCACGAGCTCGGACGAAGCTTATCGGATAGGCTCTGGTCCCCCTGCTGAAAGCTATCTGAACATAGAGAAGATCGTAAGAGCAGCCAAAAAATCCAGAGTCGAAGCCGTTCATCCTGGATACGGATTTCTCGCAGAGAACGCCGACTTCGCTAGGGCCTGCGAAGAGTCTGGCTTTGTGTTCATAGGTCCAAGCAGCAAGGTCCTTGGCAACGCGGCCAACAAGTTCGAATCCAAGAGGTTCGCGAAGGCTGCAGGAGTCCCGGTTGTCCCCGGGGCTAACAGCGAAGTTCAATCCGCCGAGGAAGCTGTGACCGAGGCTCGAAAGATTGGATTCCCCGTTCTCCTGAAGGCCGCCTTTGGCGGAGGCGGCCGTGGAATGAGGATCGCTCGAACCGCAACTGAACTCGAGAAAGGTTTCGAGACGGCTCGTTCGGAAGCGAACACGGGATTTGGACACCCGGAACTCTACGTGGAGAAATTCCTCCAGGAGCCACGGCATATCGAGGTCCAGATTCTAGCGGGACCCCGAGGTAGAGTTGTTCACCTCGGCGAGCGCGAATGCTCTCTACAGCGCAGATACCAAAAGATTCTAGAAGAGACTCCGTCCCCGGCTCTAGACACCGAAAAACGAAAACGACTCGTCTCCCTAGCGCTCAAATTGGTCCGTGCCACTGGTTATCAGAACGCGGGCACGGTTGAATTCGTCATGTCAAGGGATGGCAAATTCCGCTATCTTGAAACCAACAAACGCATTCAAGTTGAGCATCTCATAAGCGAAATGGTAACCGGAATAGACATCGTCGAACAACAACTCATCATGGCAAGCGAGCATCGACTTGATCTATCGCAAAATGAGATTAGGTTCAATGGCGCTGCATTGAACTGTAGAATAAACGCTGAAGACCCAGCCCGCGGATTCATACCGTCTCCCGGCAGAGTAGACAGGTTTGTTCCGCCGGGAGGTCCAGGAGTCAGAGTTGACAGCGCACTTTACGACGGAGCTTTCGTACCTGAATACTATGACTCATTGGTAGCCAAGGTAGCAGTTCAAGGTCTCGACCGAACAGAGGTCATCGGAAGGATGAAGGTCGCTCTGACCGAAATGATTGTAGACGGAATAAAGACCACTATCCCGGTTCACCAAACTATATTGGAGGATAGGAAATTTTTGCAGGGCAATTATCATGCCCAGTTTTTGGATACCTTACTCTCTGGCTGGAAGCCGCAGGGGAAAATAGCACCTGACGAGATTGCAGCAGTCTTCTTTGCCATCAGACGAAAGATGGTCACAGCCCCGACCTTGAACCTTCAGACGACGGATCGACGAAGCCGTTGGCGATCTATTCTTGAAGAGACGAAAGTGGGCAAGCAGGCGCTGTACGTGGAGGGACTCTAATGCCCCTACTCACCGTCGAGGGAAGGAAGTATCGACTAGGGGTCATAACTGGCGAGGATCTCGCGTGGACTATTCCCGTCGATGAAAGGACGATAGCTCTCGAGGTGTTACGCCAACCTTCAGATGAATTACCGACTCTCTTCCTGCGAGCCGGAAGTAGAGTAATCAGCGTATCCTTGCGAGGAAACGAAGGTCAACGCGTCTATTTCGCAGAGGTGAATGGGAGGCCGCTTATTGTCGAGCTTGAAGAAGATTCACCATCCGATCGCGCTAGCGAGTCAACAAGGATCGATGGACCCGCTCTCGTGAACTCGCCAATGGCAGGAAAGATCGCATCAATGAAAACATCCGTGAATACGAAGGTCGAAGAGGGAGAATCTCTAATGGTATTGGAAGCGATGAAGATGCAGAACGAGATCGCTTCACCTAGGAAAGGAACTGTGAAGGAAGTCTATGTTAAACATGGAGACCTGGTCAAGGCTGGCGACAGGCTATGCCTAGTAAACTGACGATGGAATCGACGAAGATCTTCCAGAGGACTGTCATTGGCTATGGATTAGTGGAAGGATTTCTGTATAGAAATGGAGAGATTCGGGGTTTGCAAGCGCATCCCGGTTCGTCACGGGCCTGTTATTCACAATATTCGCGACCGCTGTCTCCACTTTCTTCATATTGAGAGTATAGGGAATATCAGGAACCTCAAGAATCACCGCGGGAACATGTTTAGGCGAAGCCTCCGCCCGCAGGGCCTTCCTGATCTTCTCCTTCAGATCGTCTGACAACTGCTGTCTAGGAGCCATTTTGACGAATAGAATGATTCTCTGGTCTTCTCCCGAGTTCTGGCCAACTGCAAGACTGTCCGCGATCTCAGGCATCTTCTCGACCACATTATAGATCTCGGAAGTGCCAACGCGAACCCCTGAGACCTTTATCACCGCGTCGGATCTACCATAGAAGGTTAGTCCACCCGTTTTGCTGTGAATCATCACATAGTCTCCATGTCTCCAGACGTTCTTCCCTTTCGGCCTGTAGTATTCGAAGTAAGCTTCTCGGTATCCTAGGTCTCCGGGATCGTTCCAAAAGCGGAGGGGCATGGACGGAGCTGGGGCCTCACAGACCAGCTCGCCCATTACGTCAACAACTGGTCTCGCATTTTCATTGTAGACGTTGATCTTCATTCCAAGTCCCGGACCCTGTAGCTCGCCGGCGTAAACTGGAAGGATCGGCACTCCTCCGGCAAAACAACCGTTGATGTCAGTCCCTCCTGAAATAGAATTCAGATGCAAATTCGGTTTGACATCTCGGTAAACCCACTCAAACCCATCTGCAGAGAGTGGTGAGCCGGTCTGAGAAATCTCTCGGAGGGATGAGAGATCGTACGTGCGTGCCGGTTTCACGCCGATGCTTCTTAGATAATTGATGTAGCTGGCGCTACAACCGAAGATCGATATTTTATCCTCTTGGATAATATTCCACATGGCTCCCCAGTCTGGGTAGAGGGGGTTTCCATCGTGCAGAACAATTCTGGCTCCTGCCGCCAGGCAGCTCATCAACCAGTTCCACATCATCCAGCTTGGCGAGGCAATGTAGGTTACGCAGTCGGTCTTCTTCAGATCCGCATGCAACATAGTCTCCTTCAGCTGATTTACCAAGACGCCGGCCGCCCCCTGCACCATGCATTTCGGCTTCCCAGTCGTGCCCGAGGTGAACATGATGTAGACCGGGTGATCGGGTGGCAACTGCTCGAATCGAGCCTCGCCTAATTCCGACTTGGTGAGGTCGTCGAACGCAACTGAGCTAGATAGATCTCCTGCCTTCGCGTCGGCTCCAATATGTGATGCCAGCACGACCTTCTTGAGTGAAGGAACTCCGCCGACAACCTTTTCGACGTTAGGAAGAATATTGAACTTCTTACCTTTGTAGATGTACCCGTCGGCGACGAACAGTACCTTCGGTTCGACCTGGCCGAGACGATCCAAGACAGCGGCGGAACCCAGCTCCGCGCCGCAACAGGCCCAGACGGCACCGATGCTCGTGGCTGCAAGCATCGCGATGACCGTTTCCTCAATGTTTGGCATGTACCCTGCCACCCGGTCTCCTGGAACGATCCCCATCTTCCGGAGAGCATTTCCTAGACTTCCCACTCTTCGAAAAAGGTCAGAATAGCTTGTCTGTGACAAGCGACCCTCTTCCGTTCTTGAGACCAGGGCAATTGTCTCATCTCTCTGTCTGAGAAGGTTCTGGGCAAAATTCAGCCGAGCTCCCGAAAACCACCTAGCTCCGGGAAACTTGGCAAGGTCATCTACGACCGTTTCAAACCTACGGGAGCAGACGATTCCGGTGTAGTCCCAGATTGCCGACCAGAAGTCGGAGACCTTGTCAACCGACCATCTATGCAGCTCGGGATAGGATTTGATCTTTAGCCGGTACTTTTGATTGACAAACGCAAGGAAATTGGTAAGATTCGCCTCGCGGATTCTATCCTCAGAGGGTGTCCAGAGTGGTCTCAGTTGCGCCACTTTCCCACGCTGATATTCCTTCAACCCGGCCAAATAGACCTTGATAACTTCTCAGCGCTGGACTCAATCCGCGATCCGTCCCGGGATAACTTATAGCCCCCAAGAATGCCGTTCAGACGAAATCTAGTTGGCTGTCATCGACGTAAAACTGCTAACCGACGGCTACTTCACACTGGACAAGAGCTTTCTCGTATTCGGAAAATATCAGGGCACAAAGTACAAAGCAGCATTGAAGCCTCTGCTCGTCCGGACTGAGAAAGAGAACATAATCGTCGACACGGGCGTCGGAAACCTCCCACCCAACTATCAAAAGTTCCACGACGTGATCAGAACCCATGAGGAGGAACTCGGCAATTCACTCAAGAAGAACGGTTTGCGTCCAGAAGACATTACCATGGTGGTAAACACCCATCTACATTTTGACCATTGCGGAAACAACCGACTATTCCCGAATAGCAAGTTCCTGGTTCAGATAGACGAAATCAGATATGCCTACTTCCCGGACCGGTTCATGAGAGTCAGCTATCTACGACCCTTCTTCGACGTTGAAGGCGACTATTTGCCTGTGCACGGAAAATACGAGATTGAAGATGGAGTCGAAGTTCTGCCTACGCCCGGGCACACTATCGGACACCAATCGCTGGTCGTGAAGTGGAAGGGGAGAAACATCGTCTACGCTGGTGATGCCGCACCTCTTCCTGAGAACATCGAGAAGCGAAACATAACGGGGATGATATACAGCGGTTCACAAGGTCTAGAATCCATTGACACGCTGAGAAGAATCGAGAATCCTGTCTACATCTACTCTCATGATAACGAACAACTCAAAGTAGAATTCTGACCTTTACACAGACTCACCAATCAGGACCAGCCTTTTCTCAAGGCACGCCAGTACGCGTTCCAGTACGGGTCTCGATCAGGGTAACGAATCCTGAACCGGCCCCGACTTGAGAGTCCGAAAATGCCTCGAGTCCCGGAAGACAAATGTCCGATTACCGTAGCCTTTGTACCGATCGACTGAAGGATCTCAATAACCCGTCTTGTTCGATTTGGTCTACACGCGATGAGCAGGCTGCCCTCGCCGAGGGAGGTCAAAGGATCCAGACGGAATAGCTTGCAGATTAGTTCCGTCTCTTCGGAGATGGGTATGCTTTCTAGATCCACTGTGCCTCCCACCTTTGACGCTCGAGCCATTTCGTCGATCGCTGCTAGACTTCCACCTTCCGTTACATCATGGATAGCTGTAACACCATGTTGGTGTATCCCTGCCTTGACTGCTGACAGAGAATCATTAACCGTATTCGCTCCTTGCAAATATTTCCAAGCCCTGTCAAAAAGGGATGGTCCGAGATGTTTGCGGACTCTTCGAGGGAAGGCTCTGGTAAGCACTGACGTAGCTCCATAGGCGGCGCTCCTCGTAAAGATCAGATCGTCACCAGCACCAGCCATGCTTGACGTTAGGAACTCATTCCTCAGACATGTTGTCCACATTGTAGCGCCTCCGATTATGGAGTAGTCGCATCCTTCGAACCGACCGGTGTGACCGCCGAGAATCGAAACCCCGAGTTGATGGCATGTCTTGTTGATGGAGTTCCAATAGCGACCAAAGACTTGTTCAGACAGTTCAGGTGGCAGATTGAAATCTAGCATAACGTACCTCGGTGGCTGGCCGCTAGTCGCTAGGTCAGACGCCACTTCATAGAGACTCATAGTCGCCGAATCTTCAGGTCCTATGGAAGGTATCAGTGAGATGGGGTCGCAGTTTGCAACCATAACCTCTCCCCGGCCGATATCGAGGACTGAAACATCTACTCCTGGGCTGGGTCCCACGATGACTTTCCGAGATTTGACGCCCTTGAGCCGCCAGATAGTGCTCGCCATTGTATGTTGGCTAAGCTTTCCGAGTTTCCTGCCTTGAGCCAAACGTCGTATGCCTCCTCTTCTGAAAGCTTAGTCCAAAAATCGAGTGCGGAAAGCCTTCCTCACCGCGACCACCGCGCCGATCGCTAGAGGTATCCATACCAAGTCCACCATCGTGAACAGGTCGGAGAACGCAAGGGCGAAACCTCCTGCAAATCCTTGCGGAACATCGCTATAGGAGAAGAGCGCCAGCGAGTAGAACAACCAGTCTGGAAAGAAGAACGCAAATGTCTCATAGATCGTGGCAAGAACCATTGAAATTATCAACATTCTCATTGACCCATTCCTGAACCTGTAGATGATCAACGCTTCTGGGGCTCTCGCCCACACGATTCCCGCCACGTAGATCGGAAATCCACCATACACGACGACATTGATGGCCTCTCCGATTGCGGAACCAAGTGCCGTAGACCAGAAGCTTACCCTGCGAGGGAATAGCACGCTAATAGCAAGATAGAAGACTGGTGCAAGTGTTATCTCAAAAAGTGGCGGGGGAGCGGGGATTCTAAGAATCGTCGTTCCGGCCGCGATGAGGGCAGAGAAGGAAGCGATTTGGGCCACTAGTAGTGGCAGACTAGAGGTTCTACGCGCAATAATTGAGGGTGAATTCACTTTTGGGGCTGAGCTTAGATCCGCTGATGCTAATTTCCTGTTTACGATTTTTCTTTCCTACTCAGGGATGTAGCAGAACATGGCTGAGAATTGGCTCGTCTCGTCCCTCCGCCGGCATTACCCGGATCAGGTTCAAAGGGTCGATGGCTTCGTCGCCATCCTCTCAGCCGGGTCCTATCCCAGCTCCCCGTCAGGGAACCTTGACCCGAAGCCGTTATTTAAGAACTGGCCTACATCGCGAATGCCGAATTCTCATTCGGTTTCTTTGAAGAAGTAGCGGGGCCAGTTGGGCCATCCACCTTCCTGTGGTCTCGGGCTGAAATCCGCTTCGAGCTGCATACCAATCTTCAGATCTTCCGGCCTAGACGTCCGGATGATGCTAGGAATCTTGACTCCCTCTGGCATTTCGACAATTCCGACAGCGTATGGGGTCATGTGTTTGAACTGTGGTGGTGAGACGTGGACGATTGTATAGGTGACGAGTTTTCCTCGCTGGCCCAACTCGACCCATTCGACTCGACTATGTCTACAGTTGGAACAGATGGCTCTGGGAGGGACCATTACTTGTCGGCATCGTATGCACCGAACGGCCATGAGCTTCCGCTCGCTACAGTACTTGTAGAATTCCTCGATCGTGGGATCTCGTAGCTCACTCATGGGCTAGCTTCCCTTCAAAACATGGACCACGGCTGTCGCGCCTGATCCTCCCAAGTTATGGGCTAGACCGATTTTTGCATCCTTGACTTGGCGTCTGTCGGCCTGATCGGTCAACTGCAAATATAATTCGTGAATCTGGGCTGTGCCAGTTGCTCCGACAGGGTGGCCTTTCGACTTTAGGCCGCCGCTCGTGTTGACCGGCATGGACCCGTTGAGATCCGGAGCACCGCTCTCAACGTATTTGCCTCCTTGTCCCGGTCGGCAGAATCCGAGATCCTCGTAACCGATGATTTCTGCGATGGTGAAGCAGTCGTGGAGCTCTGCGACGTTGATGTCCTTTGGTCGAACATCGGCCATCTTGTAAGCTTCTTGCGCCGCTGTCTTGGCAGCCTTGACGGTCGTCAAGCTTTCCCGTTCGTGTAGACAGAACGTGTCTTGGGCTTGACCCGTCCCAATAATGTGCACATAATTGTCGCTTAGCTTTTTGGCAAGTTTCGGCTTCGTAAGTATCACAACGCTCGCTCCGTCCGTTATGAGCGAGCAATCGTACAGCTTCAGAGGCCACGATACCAAGCGTGACTTTAGGACCTCGTCCATACTCACTTCCTTCTGCATGTGAGCGTTCGGGTTGAGCGCCCCATTCTTGTGATTCTTGACCGCGACCGCTGCCATCTGTTCTTCTGTTGTGCCATACTCGTGCATGTGCACCGTGGCCATTAGCGCAAAAAGTCCCGGGAAGGTCATGCCATTCCACTGTTCGAAAGGATAGTCAGAGGCTGTTGCAAGAATGCCTGTAACTTCAGGAGTCGGCTGGTTGGTCATCTTCTCAACTCCACCCACAAGCACGATGTCATAGAGGCCGGACATTATGGCCATTATGCCACAGCGCAGTGCGGAGCCGGAGGAGGCACAGGCGTTTTCGATCCTCATTGCAGGGGCTGGGAAGAGTCCAGCCCAGCTGGCTGCGATCGGAGCGGTGTGGGCCTGGTGTTCGTATGCCTCGCTCATCTGTCCGATGAAGGCTGCTTTGATGTCCTTGCTCGGGTCTAGTTTCTCGACTCTGTGAAACGCTGATAGGGCGGCTTCGGCGAAGAGTTCGCGGGCATAGACTCCTTCTCGCCGGCCGAACTTGGATACGCCGGCTGATATTATGGTGGCTAGAGGCTTCCCGCGCAATGATACCTGATAGTCAAGGGAGGGCTCTTGTAAAAATGACTTTCAGGCAAGACAGCATGATTGCCTAACTTGACGGACCTCTGGTGATTACCATAGGTAGGTAGAAGGTTCCATTCCGAAAGTGTGAAGGACTTTTTTTGTTCTGACATACCCCCGGGGGGGTCGAGAATAAGATAACAGAAAAGAATAGTTAACAGAAAAAGAAAAGATAAGAGAAAAATGGATGCGATAGATCTGCAGTCAAACGAGGCAAATAGGCCGATTTCAGGGTGATTCTCGTTTGGTGGAGGTCAAATCGAGGGGTTGGAATGATGGGGTCTTGCGGTTGCCTGTTCAGATTTCCTCGAAACGGCGGCGAACGAATAAAAAGTTCGAAACCCTAACAAAATCACCGGAAAAATACAGATTTATATAGCTCCATAGCCTAAATGACTATCAAGGCTGGGATGATGGTTGTTCACACAAGTCGAAGCCGAATCCGCCGTCAACCAGGCCAAGATTGACATCGAGAAACGAACAGCCCGACAACTCCCAACCCTACTAACCAACTTCTCCCAATCACACGCACTCTACGAAGAGGCGAAGAAACACCTCCCGTCAGGAGCCTCCTCCAACGTCAGGGTCTACGCCCACGAACCCTTCCCAATCAGCTTCCAGAAAGGCCAAGGCTCGAGGGTCTGGGACGTAGACAACAACCAGTACGTGGACCTACTGTCAAGCTATGGAGCAGTCGTTCTAGGACACTCTCACCCTGCAATCCTCAACGCAATTAACGCCCAGATACGAAATGGAACAATGCTCGGGACGACCACCGAGCTCGAGGTTGAGGTAGCGAAGAAGATTCAGTCAGCGGTCCCCTGCGCCGAGATGGTCAGCTTCGCAAACACCGGAACAGAAGCGACAATGGAGGCGATCCGCATCGCACGCGCCTTCACAGGCCGAGACAAAATAGTCAAGTTCGAAGGACATTACCACGGACACCACGATTACGTGCTCTTCAGCGTAGAATCGCCCTCCGTCGTGGCAGGACTCGAGCAGGCACCTTCGAAGCTGCCCTACTACCCAGGCATACCCGATGGAATAGCGAAATCCGTTGTCGTGGCCCCCTGGAACGACCCCGTGTCCCTAGAACGGGTCCTGAAACGGAACGCAAGCGACCTAGCAGCAATAATCACCGAGCCAGTAATGGGCAGTGCAGGAGTCATCCCACCGAAAGACGACTATCTCAAATCGATGCGAGAACTTGCAGACAAGTATGACGCCCTACTAATCTTCGACGAGGTCCTGACCGGTTTCCGAATCGCCCCAGGTGGTGCCCAGGAATTCTACGGAGTCAAGCCAGATATCGCGTGCTACGCCAAAGCTCTCGGCGGAGGTACGCCCATTGCAGCAGTTGCAGGTCGAGGTGACGTGATGGGGATGATCGGACCTGGTAAGATCGGCTACGGTGGCACTTACAATGGGAACTCGATGTGTCTCGCCGCCGCCAACGCGACACTCGACGAACTCTTGAGAGATGACGCATCCGCGATCCGTCACATGCACCTCACTGGCGCAGAAGTCATGGAAGGCCTGCGAGAACTCATGTCGCGTTACGATCACGATGGTATAGTCCAAGGCATGGGTCCAATGTTCCAGCTTTACTTCACCACTGCACGGAAAATCCAGAACTACCGCCACACGTTGCAGAGTGATTTCGAAAAGTTCCGAAGATTCAGGAATCTAATGCTGCGCCGAGGAGTGTACTTCCACCCTGACGGGACAGAGAGAATGATGATCACTGCTGCCCACGAGAACCGGGATGTTGAATCGATCTTGAGCGCGGCTGAGGACAGCCTAAGAGAGCTCAAGAAACCAAACTAGACGTTCTATCTCTTACCTGATTTTTCGAGAATTAGATAGAACTGAGTCGCACACTGTTTACCCGGTTTTCCGAGAATTGATAGAACAACCGATAAGAACCCACAGAGTCAGAGGGACCCATCTGGAAAACTGGCCGGAATGGCATACACTAGGCTTCAACACCGCGAGCTATCCATACTAGTAGGAGTCTTAGTCGGAATCCTACTCGATGTATTAGCAACCACAACCGACAGTGTGACAAGTTTCACTTTGCCCGACCTAGTCATCTTCGTTACAATTCCTGCCTTGTCCGGTGCACTTGCGGGCTTCGCCGATCCTGATCATGCCATCGGAAACGGGATAATGGTGGGAGTCGTCGCTGGTCTGGTCTATGTCGTAATCAGCGCTCTAAAACTGCCGGTGAATGTTGGAGGGGATACCGTCCTCTTTCTAGCTCTGGCTGTCCCGGTCTGGGGATTCCTGGGTGGAACTGGTTCGAGGTTTGCACACAGAACTCTGACGACTACTCAGGAGGAGACTCTGCAAGTAGCTATGAGGACTTGCGCGAACTGTAAGACTGTAAATCCGCCGGATGCGCTGTTCTGCAAGAACTGCGGGACGAAGTTGCCTCGGAATTCCAAGTCTCAAGTATAAATCCCGCCATCGACATTCCACAAATGCTGCCATGGGTCCGTAGTGTGACCCAAAACCGCCTACCCAGCTCGACGTGTCGACGGGGGGAGAATAAGCTGGGCATGAGAGAGAACCTCTTCATGTTGGATTCCTTCTCGCGGCTCTGATTTCGGATGATTCTCTGTACATGTAAGTGTCAATTTGACTCCCGTGTGTACGTTACCTATTTTAAGGAAAAACGTCTAATCCCCAGCTACCCTATTTATGCAAAAAGGTAGGTCAGCCCCTCAAAATTGTCCCGAATAGACGAGAACCTACACCGCATACTGAAAGACCACGGTCTGACGGAATACGAGATCAAAACCTACCTCAAACTGGTCTTCGACGGACCCGCGACACCCTACGAGATTAGCGAGAGCGTCAAGATTCCTTACGCCCGTGTCTACGGGACTCTTGAAGGACTAGAGAAGCGAAAATGGATCAGGGCAAGACCTGGACGCCCGGTAATCTACGAATCCAACCCACCTAGGTCTGTCGCAGAGCTGGAGCTGGAGCAGAAGCAGTCCGAGATGGAAGCATTCACCAACCTCATGCGCAAAGACTTGCAGGCGATCTACGAACGCCGAGAAGTTGTGAAACACATCAGCCTCTGGGTCATCCACGGCGGCGACAAGATAGCCGACAAACAAAACGAGCTAATCGCCACCGCGAAGACCCGGGCCTATCTTCAGCTCGCAACAATCATTCCGCAAGACGTTGAAGACTTACGCGCACCGATAAAGGCCGCTAGGGAGAGAGGCGTTGCCGTAAAGATAGTGTCCTTCCTGAATCCGAAATTCGTCGATCAAAAAAGCCTTACTGCGCTTTCTGAAGACGCGGAGGTCGGTATTATCCAAGAACCGAGTGAGGAATCTCCCCGTCCCATGAACGTTTGCTCTGTTGACGGGAGAGATTCGATCGTGACGTATCTCTGGAACCTTGAAATGCCGTCAGAAGGAGGCTCGCGAATAGCCTTCAGATTATCCGATGAAGAGTACGCGGGAGTAATGGAGAGATACTTCGAGTATTATTGGCTCAAGGCCAGAAGAATCTAACGAAGCTTTCTACTGATCAAGATTTGGATCCGCGATAAATCTATATTCAACAATTCGCCTATCGAGCAATCTGGGATACGCTTTGAAGAGGGCTCTTACCGTACTTTTTCTCTCGTTTCTTGCAACGTCTCTGATCGCGACCAGCTATGCCCTCGCAGCTTCGCTTTCTCTTACAAACGCCATTTTCTCGATCCACCCCGAAATCGACCGGACTCTGAATGTTTCGTCGCATCAGGGAATAACCGGCAGCGTCACCATTGCCAATGTCTCGCCCGTTTGTAGCATAACAGGATCAGCCCCTGCAACAGGTCCAGATCTCATCATCACGTCCTCAAATGGAAGGATCCAAGTAGTGGCGCTCAACTGGACACTTCAGAACCGCTGCGAGTTGATAGCCCCGTTTCAGGTGACACTCAGCCCCGGAACCTATTCGCTGAATCTGTCAAGCTGCAGTTACATGGGATGCCGAGTCTTGCCGATTACTGTAGTTGTGGTACCGGGAGTCTTCACACCGGCAAGGATCAACATCATCACCGGCATCTACTAGTCCAATGCGCTACCTGGCGCTCAGTGGCGCGCCAGAATGTTGTAGATCTGATCCTGACTAAGTCAGAGGAGGATCGGATTCTGGATACGGTTCACTGAGTCGGCTGAGGCCTCGGCTGGCCCTGTGGCGCCTGGGCACCGGGGCGTTGGGAGTCTAGCTGGGCCATTATCATCATGAGCTTCTTCGACTCGTCTAGCTTCCGGATCATGTTCTGCAACTCGCCTCGATAGTAATCCTTCTGCTGGGTGTAGTCCTGATCGTTCATATCGCCCGACTGGTACCTGCCTTGTAATGACAAGTATCCTGATAGCGTGGTTCCGCCTAGCTGTTCCTTTAACTGGCCAAGACTCTTGTTTACCAAATCATTAAGCTGGCCAGCCCGCTCGTTCAGGGCTCTGCTGACTTTGGCAATCTCTTCCTTGATCATCGCGGTCCGTTGTCTGAAACTGTTCAGCTCAACGACCACTTTTTCGATTCCTAATTCGCTCACAATATTGCACCGGATTGAACGTGACATTGAACGGTAGGGGCACCAGTTATGCAAGACGTAACCCCCGTTATGGAATGCGGGTGACCCGTTTCCCTCAGGCGCAGCGGACCATAGCCGAACGTTCTATCAAGGGCCAGCATTCGCTGATTGTCGACTGGCTTGTACCTCTTCGAGAAAACCACTGATCTGACCCATCACTTGGGCAAGGGCATGCCCATCTACCCGGGCGATCCCTCGCCGTCATTCGAAAACTACTCTACGATACGGAAGGACGGCGTCAATCTGACTAAGATCATTATGGGCTCGCACACTGGCACCCATCTCGACGCTCCCAGACACTTCATCCAAGACGGGATAGGGATAGACAGGATTCCTCCGGATAAATTGATAGGAGAAGCCTACGTGGCTGACCTGTCCAAGAAGCCGATCGGTAGCGGAATCACATCCAAGGACCTTAAGCCAGAACTCGAAGAGAAAATTGTAAGGGACGATATTGTTGTCATCTATACCGGATGCAGCGAACATTGGGGTGAGGCGTCGATCAACCGAGACTACACCTATCTTACTGGAGACGCTGCCGACTATCTAGTCTCGAAAAGTGTCCGGGCTGTCGGAATTGATTTTCTCAGCGTCGAGAAGTTTAAGGCCCCCGAGCCGGTCGCACATAAGATCCTTCTCGCAAATGGGATCTTCATCATCGAGTCTCTAAGTCGCGCGTTGAAACAATTTGTTGGCGAGAGAATTCTAATGATATGCATGCCGATAAAACTACAAGACGGAGACGGAGCACCGTCCAGGGTCGTGGCAGTACCCATTCGAGAAGACTGAATGTCTCTTCCTGAGCCGTCTTTCTAGTACTCTTAAAGCACGTCTCAATCGAGGGTTTGACCATGAAGAAGCTCGAAGGCATCATAGCACCCATGGCTACCCCACTAACTCGTGACGAGAAGATCGACGACAAGACTACTCGAACTCTCGTGGATTTCTTGATTGATGGAGGAATTGACGGGCTGTTCCCATTGGGAACGAGCGGAGAGTTTGCGCTCTTTGACCGGGAAGAAAGAAAGACCGTTATCGAAACGGTTGTGGATCATACGAATGGTAGAGTCCCGGTACTCGCCGGTGTATCAGACCCTGGTCTCGAGAATGTCTTAGCTTTCGCGAAGGACGCTAAGGATGCCGGCGCGGACGCAATCGTCGCAACTCCCCCGTACTATTACGCGACTGGTGAGGACGGGCTCTTCAACCATTTCGAGACAATTGCCCGGAAATGTGAACTGCCTCTTGTCGTGTATAACATTCCAGAATGGACTCATCTCTTCGTTCCTCCAAGTGTCATTCAGCGATTGGCCGAGAAGAAGTTGATCGTTGGGATGAAGTATACTGAGTACAATCTCCTCAACCTTCTCCGGTTTCTGAAAGTCGCGGGCAAGCGCATCGCGATCTTCGCTGGGTCTGATGCGATGACTTTCACAAATCTGGAATTTGGTGGAAGCGGCGGAGTAATCGGGGTCGCCAATGTTGCCCCCAAGCTAGCGAGTTCGGTGTTTGACGAGTTCAAGCACGGAAACCTGGAAGCGGCTCGACTAGCTCAGTCAAAGCTTCTTCCGATAATCGAGGCAATTAGTGTTGGAAGATTCCCTGCAGGGCTGAAGGAGGCGATGAGAATGGTCGGGATGCCCGTAGGTGGACTCAGGAGCCCTCTTCAGAGTCTCACTGGGGAGGAGCGAAACAGCGTTGCAGGCTTTCTCAGAGAGTCGGGACTGTTAAAGGAGGAAGTTTGAGAATTATGGCGATGCCAAGACCCGTGCAAGGATTAGCGAAGCATTACCGGATGTTCATTGACGGAGAGTGGGTTGAATCGAAGCGGGAAGAGACGATTGACGTGGTCAATCCTGCCACTGAGAGGGTGATCGCCTCTGTTCCGAAAGCAGGTCGCGAGCAAGCGAAGGCTGCACTTCAGGCGGCGGAGGACGCTCAACCGAAGTGGGAAGATCTCGCGCCCCTCCGAAGGGCGGCGTTTCTATTCAAGACGGCTCATCTGATTCGGAGGGACAAGGAGAGGTTGGCCAGACTCCTGACTTCGGAGCAGGGGAAGCCTCTGTTCGAGGCTCGCGGCGAGATTGACGGTGCTGCGTCGAATTTCGAGTACTATGCTGAGTTTGCGCGTAGGATTGAGGGTGATGTTCTACCTAGCGACAACCCCCGCCAGACGGTTATGATCCTCAGACTCCCAATCGGTGTGGTCGCGTCGATTACTCCTTGGAACTTTCCGTCTGCAACAGTCGCTAGGAAGCTCGCTCCTGCACTGATTACCGGGAATACGGTTGTGACGAAGCCCTCGAGCAATACCCCTCTCAGCACGATCGAGATGGTGAGGCTGATGGAGGAAGCTGGCTTTCCAAAGGGGGTTGTGAATGTTATCACCGGGAGTGGATCGGAGGTGGGGGATGAGCTCGTGACGAACAAGATTACTGGATTGGTTACGATGACGGGCAGTACCGATGCGGGACGGACGATCATGGAGCATGCTTCCAATCATCTTCCAAAGCTAGTCTTGGAGCTGGGCGGGAAGGCGCCGTTCATTGTCTGGCACGACGCGGACCTTCCCTGGGCGCTACAGTGCGCAATATGGGCTCGTTTCTGGAACTGTGGCCAGACCTGTATCTGCTCGGAAAGGATGTACGTTGACGAGAAGATCAAGGACAAGTTTGTCCCCGCATTCGTCCGTATGGCAAAGGATCTCAAGATAGGCAATCCGCTAGAACCAGACACCGACCTTGGGCCGATGGTCAGCAAAGAGGAGAGAGAAACCAGCATGAGTTTCATCGAGAAAGCGAAGGAGGAGGGAGACAAGATTGTCATCGGTGGAGAGAAACCTTCTGCCCCAACACGAGGATGGTTTCTCGAACCGACGGTCATAGAGAACGTGAAACAGAAATCGTCACTTGTCCAAGACGAGATCTTCGGACCTGTCGTACCCATGGTCGAGGTAGACAGCTTTGACAAAGCAATCGACTATGCCAACGACTCGAAGTACGGCTTAGCCTCCTACATCTTCACGAAAGACAGCACACGAGTTCTGAAAGCTATGAACCGGATCAAATTCGGCGAGTCCTACATCAACCAAGTCGGACCAGAACAGCTCCAGGGTGCACACACCGGCTTCAGGCAGTCAGGACTAGGCGCTGAGGGCTCAAGGTACGGCTTGGAAGGATATACTCAATTGAAAACTTGCTACGTTGACTGGAACGATAAACCCAGCCTATCGT
>Ga0209472_1000892_pt1 | contig 17581 bp, 17 predicted proteins | sample GraSoiAngelo_130_FD_185887 | JGI IMG/M metagenome (GOLD analysis project Ga0209472, IMG submission 185887) | Grasslands soil microbial communities from the Angelo Coastal Reserve, California, USA - 14_0929_02_20cm (SPAdes) (version 2) | ecosystem: Environmental > Terrestrial > Soil > Grasslands ...
TACGTGAGCCGGCGCAGGTAAGAAGCCGGGGTCTGCCCCGGCGGCACGAGCTCGCGGGGATACTCATAGCGCAGCTCATCGAGCGAGAAGCTGCACTGCAGCGCAAGCTCCACCGCCGCCTCGAGCAGCTCGCGCGGATACAGCCGTGCGAGACGCGCGCGCTCGCGCAGATAGCGCTCACCGTTGGCGTACAGCCGCAAGCCGGCTTGCGCGATCGGCACCTTGAGGCGAATCGCGGTCAGGGCATCCTGCAATCGCCGCCGCGCCCGCACGTGCATGTGGACGTCGCCGCTGGCGAGGAGCGGCACCCCGCACTGCGCACCGATCTGCGCCAGCGCGGCCAGGCGCTCGCGATCGCTGCCCTCGCGCAGCAGCTCGACCGCGATCCTGACCCTGTCGGGGAAACGCCCGGCGAGCCAGCGCAGCTGCTCCGGCGAGGGCCGTGCTGCAGGCAGCCACAGGATGAAGCACTGCTCGAGGCCCGCTGCCTCGAGCTCGGCGCGCGTAATCGAGTAGTGTCCCTTGCCGGCCACGCGCCGGCCGCGGGTGATGAGGCGGCACAGCCGTCCGTAGCCGCGCCGGTCGATGGCGAGCGCGACCAGCTTGAGCCCGCAGACCAGGCGAAACTCCGAGCCGATGATGAGCTTCAGGCGCCGATCCTGCGCCGCCATGTGCGCCCGCACCACGCCGGCGACCGAGCACTCGTCGGTGATCGCGAGCGCGGCGTAGCCGAGTGAGTCCGCCTGCTCCACCAGCTCGTGCGGATGCGAGGCGCCGCGCAGGAAGGTGAAGTTGGACAGGCAATGCAGCTCCGCGTATGGCGGCAGCGCCGTTGCGGTTGACTCAGAAGACATTACGAGCACATCCGCGCTTCGCTGTTTCGCTCTCATGTGTCATCCGAACACGCCGTGCAGAAACCAGCGGTGGGGCGCGGCGCGCTCGCGAAACACCCACAGGCGTATGCCATGGAGGTCGACGGCGGTGTAGTAATCGCGCGAGATTTCACCGCCGTCCCACCAGCCGGTCTCGATGCGTTCCGGTTCACTCACCAGACGCAGCGGGCCGCGGCGCCGGGGCAGCCCGTCCCGCACGCTCAGCGGCTGCGGCGCGGGCAAAAGCCACAGGGGACGTCGGCCGGCGGCCGGTGTCTGCGCGCTGCAGCCGGGGTGCGCGCCGTGGCGGCCGGCGGCAGGCGGTGGCTCGGTAGGCGCCCAGGCGTTTTCGGGCCGGTGTGCCGGAAGCCCCGTGAGACCATGCACCGCCTCGGAACCCAGGCGTGCGCACAGACGCTCGATGAGTCCACAGGCCTCGTTGCCGGCGCTGCCGCCGTGCTCGCCGGGTTGCCACAGAGCGTTGCTGCCCGGCAGATACGGCACCAGGGCGTCGGCGCGCAGCTCGCAGGCGCGCGCCGGTTCCGGCAGGTCGAGCGCGCTCAAGCGCTCGCCGAGCAGCCCGGCGAGACGGTGCACATCGGTTGCGGGGGCCGCGAGCCGCACCACGCAACGCGTCGTCGGGACATGGCGGTGCGTCAGCCGGCACTCGAGCTCCACGACGCCGCACTGGCGTGCTCTGAGGAAGGCGCCGAGATCGGCGAATAGCGGGGCGAGCGCGGCGAGCAGCAGGGCATGATTTTCCAGCTCGCAATCGAGCTCACGGCGACGGCGGAAGCGCTCGCGGGCGTGGAAAGTAACGCGCGCTTCCGGCATGCGTCCGGTGAGCACATCGAGCATGGCGAGCTGCTCACGGCCAACGCGGCGCGCAAAACCGGCGCGCGGCAAGCGCAGCGCCGCACCGATGGTGCGCACACCCATGCGCGCCAGGCGCGCCAGCGTGTCCGGCGGCCAGCGCAGGCTCGCGAGCGGCAAAGGCGCCAGCTGTCCGATGAGCTGGGCCGGATCCATCACCGTGAGGGGCTTGCCGGCACGGGCCGCTACCAGCGCCGCCAGCGCCGCGGGCGCGAACGCCAGCACCGGCTGCACCTGCAGGCGCAGGCACTCGCTCCCGAGCGCGCAGCGCAGTCCCGCCACCCCCGCGAACAGGTGCAGGCTCCCCTGCACTTCGAGCAGCAGGCCATCCGGCGGCGCCAGGCTCACGCGCGGCGTGAACCGTTGTGCGCAGACCGCAAGCTGCTGCAGCTTCTGCGGATTGATTCCCGGCAGATGCAGGCCGGCCCATAACTCGCCCGCCCGCCCGCCGGCCGCATGCCGGCCGGTGATGCTCGGTGGTGCAGCCCGCGGTTGGACCCGTCCTGCGTCCGCAGGCAAAGCCGACTGGCCTGCCTTGTCGGGGGCGGCTCGTAGGACGTGCGGGCGCATGCCTTTCCGCAAATTCAAACCGGCCAGCCGGGCCGTGAGAGATCGACCGCACCGCGCAGGGCGCCCCGGCCCTTCAAAAGCGTGATGCGCACCCCCGTGGCCATCGGCTGCAGACTCAGGCGCAACACCGCGGCCGTTGCCTCGCGCGCCGCTCGCCGTGGACGAAACAGCACGCCGAGGGTCCGGCCCCGCTCGGCGGCGAGTTGCAGGCGGCGGATCTCGCGCGCTTTCACCGGCCGCGCCCACCCCAGGGCCACGTCACAGGCGCCCGAGCCGAGCGCCTGCTCGAGAGCCCACAGCGGACGCGCGCCACCCACCACCGCCACCCGATCGAGCACGATGCCCTGGGACGCAAGTGCCGGCGCAAAGGGCATCAGGGGTGGGGCGACCCACACGCACCAGCGTGCGCACCGCGCGCGCGTCAGGGTGGCGAGCGCCGGCAACAACAGGTCCAGCTCACCGCTGCCGAAACGCGAGACGAGGATCTCGATCAGACCGGTGCGCGGCCAGCCATGACCCGGCAGGTACGCATCCAGAGCCGCAAATCCGCTGGGGAGCCCCTGCGGGTGCGCAGCGCTGCGGCCGCGCCAGATGGCCGGATGCTCGAGCAAACGAGCGAGCTTGGCTTCCCGATCCATGACGGATCATGAGCAAACAGATCTAAACCTCTCGGAATTCCGTGTGTTGCATGCAATGCACGAGAATTCACATCAAGCCGCTCGCGCGGCCCCGGCGCACCACACCCACCACGATGCCCTCGATGAGCAGCGGCTCTTCTTTCAGATCTACCCGGATCGGCTCGAACTCGGGGTTCTCGGGCAACAGCCACACGATGGAGCCTTCCTGGCGGTAGCGTTTCACGGTGACTTCGTTCTCCAGGCGCGCCACCACGATCTGGCGGCTGCGGACTTCCGCGGTGCGGTGCACCGCGACCAGATCCCCGTCGAGGATCCCGGCATCTTTCATGCTCATGCCGGTGACCTTCAGAAGGTAATGCGGCCGCGGCTGAAACAGTCCCGGATCGATCTGCAGCCGCGCCTCGAAGTTCTCTTCGGCGAAGATGGGCTTGCCGGCGGCCACCCGGCCGATGAGCGGCAGCCCGATCTGCTCCCGGATGGTGTCCTTGAGCTGGATCCCCCGCGAGGTGCCCGGCACGAGCGCGATGACGCCCTTGCGGGCCAGGGCCCGCAAATGCTCCTCGGCGGCGTTGGCGGAGCGGAAGCCCAGCTCGTGCGCGATTTCGGCGCGCGTCGGCGGCATCCCGGTATCGGAAATGAAGCGCTGGATGAGGCGCAGGATCTGTGTCTGGCGGGGGGTAAGGTCGGACATTTCGCCTGCCTGTTTATATATACAGTTACTGTAATTATATCCAGATCGGCGTCCACGGCAAGAGGCCGGGCTCTGTTCCCGCGCCAGCCTTGGCACGTGCCGCACTTAAGTTAAGTGCCCACATGCATCACGGTTGCGCTCGAGAGCGGCGAGCTCGGGCGCCCACGCCTGCGAGCGGCGCAAAGTCGCGCAATTAAAAATTCTTAAGGAAGCGATTCATGCTACCCGCAAGAGCTTGCGCCTCGCCGCACCTGTCAGCCAAACCCGCGACGCAACAGCCGGGAATTGCAGCGTCACCCGCCCCGCCGCTGCCGCAAACACACCCGCGTCTGACACTGATATAACTGTCGCGATCAGAAGACAGACGGCGTGTTTGGAGTTGCATTCCCGTTGTAAATTTGATGCAGTTGCGCGCGGCGAAGGACGGCGGAACTTGCTATCAACAACCCAAAGGGGACGTTTATGAAGTGCGCGAGCATTGTGAAAGCGGCGGCTGCCGTAGCCGTGGCGGTTGGATTGGCGGCTTGTACGGATATCAAGCCCCTGTCGGCGGAAGTGGCGGACCTGAAGGCTCAGCTGGCCAAGGTGCAAGGCGACGTGTCGGCGGCCAAGAGCGCCGCTGATCAGGCGAACAGCGCGGCCCAATCGGCCAACCAGTCGGCCAGTGGCGCGCAGAGCACGGCCAACCAGGCGGTGGCGGCGGCCCATGCCAGCCAGTCGTGCTGCGATGCGACCAATGAGAAGATCGACCGGATGTTCAAGCGGTCGGTTTCCAAGTAAGCGAGGGGCCCGACAATCCGCAACGCCGCGCGGTGAGCGCGGCGTTTTTTTGGCGGCCGCGCAACTCAGTAACGCACCAGCGCCGAGCCCCAGGTAAAGCCGCCGCCGAAGGCTTCGAGCAGCAGCAGGTCACCGCGCCTGATGCGCCCGTCGCGCACCGCGACGTCGAGCGCGAGCGGCACCGACGCCGCGGAAGTGTTGCCGTGCTCCTGCACGGTGACGATCACCCGTTCCATGGGCATGTCGAGCTTGCGCGCCGTCGCCTGGATGATGCGGATGTTGGCCTGGTGGGGCACCAGCCAGTCGACCGCGCTGCGCTCGAGCCCGTTGGCCGCCAGCGCCTCGTCGACCGCGGCGCCGAGCTTGGTGACGGCGACCTTGAAGACTTCGTTCCCCGCCATGATGATCGCGAGCCGCGCGGCGAAACCCCGCGACACGCCGCCGGCGCAATACAACAGATCCTTGTATTGACCGTCCGAGTGCAGGTGGGTCGAGAGCACGCCGGGCGCAGCGCTCGGCTCGAGCACCACCGCGCCGGCGCCATCGGCGAACAGCACCGCGGTGGAGCGGTCGCTCCAGTCAGTGATGCGCGACAGGGTCTCCGCGCCGATCACCAGCGCGCGCCGCACTTCGCCGCAGCGTATGTACTTGTCGGCGATCGACAGCGCGTACATGAACCCGGCACAGGCGGTCTCGAGGCTGAAGGCCGGCACGCCGCGACACCCCAGGCGCTGCTGCAGCAGCGTGCCGCAGTTGGGAAACACCAGATCCGGCGTGGTGGTGCCGAAAGCGATGAAGTCGACCTCAGCGGGTGCGACCCCGGCCGCATCCAGGGCGCGGCGCGCGGCCTTTTCCGCCAGATCGACCGTCGTCTCGCCGTCGGCGGCGACGTGGCGGCGCTCGATGCCGGTGCGGCTGCGAATCCACTCATCGGTGGTATCGACCATCTTCTCCAGATCGAAGTTGGTGATCACCTTCTCCGGCAGATGCGAGCCCGTGCCGGCGATACGCGAGTGAATCAATCAGCCGCCCCTTGCGCCAGTGCGTTCGCAATGTGCGCCGTGAGTCCGTGCCGTGCCGCGAGCGCGGCCGTGCCGATCGCCCGCGCGAACGCGACACCGTCGGCTCGACCGTGGCTTTTTACCACGATCCCGGCAAGCCCCACCATGCACGCGCCGTTGTAGCGGCGCGGATCGAGCCCGGCCGCCGCGCGGCGCAGCACCGGGGCCGCGATGAGGCCGGCGAGGCGGTCGAGGAACGAGGACTGAAACTCCTGGCGCATGCGATTGGCGATCAGACCGGCAACGCCCTCCATGGTCTTCAACGCGACGTTGCCCGTGAAGCCGTCGGTCACGACGACATCCACCGTGCCCGAGAAGATGTCGTCGCCTTCCACGAAGCCCACGTAGTTCAGCCCGCTGCGCGTAAGGAGCGCGTGCGCCGCCTGCACCACCTCGTGTCCCTTCATGTCCTCCTCGCCGATGTTGAGCAGTCCGATGCGTGGTGCCGCCAGGCCGTACACGTCGCGGGCGATGATGGCGCCCATGGCGGCGAACTGGCGCAACTGCTCGGGTGTCGCCTTGGTGTTGGCGCCCAGATCGAGCATGTGCGTGTGACCGTGGGCGGCGGGGATCGCGGAGATGATGGCCGCGCGCTCCACGCCCGGCAGTGTTCCCAGCACGAAGTGCGCGATCGCGGTGAGCGCTCCGGTGTTGCCCGCGCTCACGCACGCGCAGGCGCGCCCGTCCTGCACCAGGTCGACCGCGAGGCGCATCGAGGAGTCCTTCTTGCGACGGATTGCCTCGCGTGGCTTGTCTTCCATCGTCACCACCTGCGAGGCGGCCACCACGTCGGCGCGCTCGCGAACGGAGGCCGGCAACGGCGTCAGGGCTGCGGTAATCAGCTGCGGCTCGCCGACCAGCTGCGCGCGCAGCTGTGGATCGTCGCTCAGGGCGCGCAGCGCACCGGCAACGTACTCACGCGGCTCATGGTCGCCGCTCATCACATCGATCGCGATCGGCAGCACGCAGGCCTTTGGGTCGGCGCCGGGACCTTGGGAGTCTATTCCTTGTCCTCGGTCGCGGCGGGCTTCTCGAGCACGCGCCGGCCCCGATAGAAACCATCCGGCGTGATCCGGTGACGCAGGTGCGTCTCACCGGATTGCGGGTCAGTCGACAGCGCCGGCCTGGCGAGCGCGTCGTGTGATCGGTGCATTCCGCGTCGCGAGGGCGTCTTGCGGCTCTTTTGAACGGCCATGTGTCGGGCTCCTGACTCGATTCACCAAACTAACGTTTCAACAGCTCGGCAAGGCGCGCAAACGGCTTGTGCGTGGCCTCGCCCTGCTCCGGCACCACGCCCGGCGCCGGCGCCGCCCGGCACTGCTCGCCCTCCCCGTGCAGGGGCACGATGGGCAGCGTCAGCAACATCTCTTCCGTGATGAGCTCCCCGATGCTGATGCGACCACCCGCAGCGAGCACAGGCTCGAGATCCGCCGGCACCTGGCCGACATCGGCTTCCCGTGCGATGAGTCCCACCCGCACGACCGTGTCGAGGGGCACCTGCATCGGCCTCATGCACCGCTGGCACTCGAGCGTGGCCACCCCGCTCAGCGCCAGCTGCGCGACGGCGACGTTCGCCTCGCGCTTGAAGTTGACGCGCCCATGCACGCTGCCGGTCACGCTCGCAAGCTTGGAGCGCAAGCCGGAAAGCTCGGCGAGCGGGACAGCAAAGTCGACGTCGGCTCCGCCGTCAGCCAGCCGGTCCACTTCGAGCGGCCTCGACCAGGGCGGCGACATGGGGCGCGTATAATAGGTAGCGACCCTTCCCAAGTCAAAATCCGACTTGGGGCTAAGCCATTGTTTCCAGTGATCTTGCCACCGCTGATCCTCGCTTCGACCTCCCCTTACCGTCGCGAACTGCTGGCGCGGCTGCCCCTGGCGTTCGAAACGCTGCCGCCCCGGGTGCCCGAGGAGCGCATCGACGGGGAGTCCCCGGCCGATCACGCCCTGCGGCTCGCGCTCGCGAAGGCACAGGCCGTTGCGGGCGCTCACCCCGGCGCCCTGGTGATCGGTGCGGACCAGGTGGCCGCGGCGGGTGAGCGGCTGCTCGGCAAGCCCGGTGACGCAGTGCGCTGCCGCGCGCAGCTGGCTTGCTTGAGTGGCAGGAGCGCGCGCTTCTACACCGCCTGCGCGGTGCTGGGAGTCGGCGCCGGCGTGCGCCTTGCCCACGTGGATACCACCACGGTGGTGTTTCGCTCGCTGACCGCGCAGGAGATCGAGCGCTACGTGGCGAGCGAGCAACCGTACGACTGCGCCGGTGGCTTCAAGGCGGAGGCCTCAGGGATTGCGCTGCTCGAGTGCATCGAGAGCCAGGATCCGACGGCGCTCATCGGGCTGCCGCTCATCTGGCTCGCAGGGGCGCTGCGCGGCGCCGGTTACCACCTGCCCTGAGCGCGCCGCTCGCTCCGGCGTGCCGCGATGCCAGCAGATTGAGCAGCGCGGCCAGCTCCGGCGGCAACGGTGAGTTGGCGCTGAACTGCCCGCCCTGCGGCCACGCGAAGCTGACGCTGTGCGCGTGCAGGAACATGCGGCCGAGGCCGAGCGCGCGCAACTCATCGTTGAAGGCGGCATCGCCGTACTTTTCATCCCCCGCCACCGGGTGCCCGGCGTGTTGCGCGTGTACGCGGATCTGATGAGTGCGGCCCGTGCGCAGCGTGACTTCCACCAGCGTCGCCGTCCTGCCGAAGAACTGCACCGGACGGAACTCGCTGACCGAGGGTTTGCCGGAAGCGGCCGCGCGCACGGTCCGCTCGCCTCCGACCCGCGTATCGGTGCGCAGCGGAACGTCGATGCGCCTGGCACCGAGCTCCCACTTGCCGCGCACCAGGGCGAGGTAGCGCTTCTCGAAACCGTCCGTGCGCAGCAGCGCGTGCAGGCTGCGCAGTGTGGCCGCCTGGCGCGCGATGAGCAGGCACCCGCTGGTATCGCGATCGAGCCGATGCACCAGCTCGAGGGAGTCGTCCGGGCGCAGGGCACGCAGCGTCTCGATGACACCGAAGCTCAGCCCACTGCCGCCGTGGGCCGCGACCCCGGCGGGCTTGTCGAGCACCAGGAGCTTCTCGTCCTGGTAGATGATCGCCTTGCGGATGCTTTCGCACAGTTGCGCCGAAGGCTTGCCCGCTTGGCTCCGCGGCAGCACGCGCACCGGCGGGATGCGGATGCGGTCCTTGGGCTGCAGGCGTGTCTCAGGGCCGGCGCGGCGCCCGTTCACACGCACCTCCCCCTTGCGGATGACGCGGTAGACGCGGCTGCGCGGCAGCCCCCCGAGACGCTTCTGGACGTAGTTATCGAGCCGCTGGCCGGCCTCCTGCAGGCTCACCTCGAAGTGCTGCACTTCGGTGCGAATCTCGCGGGCATTGGGCTCCGGCAAGGGGTCCTCAGCGTAAGGCATTGTTTCTACAATACTCTGTCGAGTATACTCTGCAGGTTGTCCGCGAAGCGGACGCACCAGCGGTGGTGGCAATGGCCGCCGCCCACTTAGTTGGACCTCTGAATCGAGGCCATCGCATTGGGCCGACAAGATCGCGCCACCTGCGTCGAATCTCGCAAACCGAGACTTCCGCAGTCGGCGCCGTCGGTTGTTTTACCGAAGGTTTCCTTTCTGCACCGCCTGCGACGAACGAGGCGGTCATGGCCATGAATAACGAGACTCGCTCTCCTTCGTCAGGTTCAAGGAATCTTCGCAGCCGCGGACCGCAGGTCCGGCGGCCTCCCGCCGCATGCTTGCCGGCCCCTCACCGCACAGTAGGGGCACATGAAGAGAATGCTAGTGAATGCAACTCAGGAAGAGGAGTTGCGCGTCGCTCTGGTTGATGGACAGAAACTGTTTGACCTGAGTATCGACCTACCTTCCCGCGAACAGAAAAAAGCCAACGTTTACAAGGCCCGTATCTCCCGCGTCGAGCCCTCGCTCGAAGCCTGCTTCGTCGATTACGGCGCTCAGCGCCACGGCTTCCTGCCGCTGAAGGAAGTCACCAAGGAGTACTTCCGCCAGCCCCCCCAGGGCGGACGGATGAACATCCGCGAGCTGCTGTCGGAGGGGCAGGAAGTCATCGTGCAGGTGGAGAAGGAGGAGCGCGGCACCAAGGGCGCAGCGCTCACCACCTTCATCAGCCTGGCCGGGCGTTTTCTGGTGCTCATGCCGAACAACCCGCGCGCCGGCGGCGTGTCGCGCCGCATCGAGGGCGAGGACCGCGACCAGATGCGCGAGGTCATGAGCCAGCTGCAGATCCCGGACGGCATGGGTGCCATCGTGCGTACCGCCGGCGTCGGCCGAACGGTCCAGGAGCTGCAGTGGGACCTCGACAATCTCAAGGTTCAGTGGGAGCAGATCGCGGCGGCCGCCAAGGAGCGTCCGGCCCCGTTCCTGGTGTTCCGCGAGAGCGACGCGGTGACGCGCTCCATGCGCGATTACCTCTCCGACGATGTCGGCGAGGTGCTGGTCGACAGCCAGGCCGCGTTCCAGAAGGCCCAGGAGTACATGCAGCGCTTCATGCCGGCCGAGGCGCAGCGGCGCCTGAAGCTCTACACCGACGACATCCCGCTGTTCACGCGCTTCCAGATCGAAAGCCAGATCGAGTCCGCCTACGCCCACAAGGTGCAACTGCCCTCCGGGGGCAGCATCGTCATCGATTACACCGAAGCGCTGGTATCGATCGACATCAATTCCGCGCGCGCCACGCGCGGCGGTGACATCGAGACCACCGCCACCAACACCAATCTGGAGGCCGCGGACGAGATCGCCCGGCAGCTGCGCATCCGTGATATCGGCGGTCTCATCGTCATCGACTTCATCGACATGGAGTCCCCCAAGAACCAGCGTGACGTCGAGGACCGGCTGCGCGACGCGATGAAGATGGATCGCGCTCGCATCCAGATCGGCCGCCTGTCGCGCTTTGGCCTCCTGGAGATGTCGCGCCAGCGCCTGCGGCCTTCGCTCGGGGAGTCCAGTCACATCGTCTGCCCGCGCTGCGTCGGCATCGGCAGCATCCGCAGCGTCGAGTCGATGACGCTCGCGGTGCTGCGCCTGATCGGCGAGGAGCTGCGCAAGGACCGCACCGCGCGCGTCATCGCGCAGGTACCGGTCGCCGTGGCCACCTATCTCATCAACGAGAAGCGCGAGTGGCTGCGCACCCTCGAGGACAAGAGCGAAGCCGAGCTCATCGTGGTGCCGAACGAGAACCTGCAGACGCCCGAGTACTCGATCAAGCGCGTACGCCAGGACGAGATGGACCTGCCCGAGCACCGCCAGGCGACCTACCTCATGCCGAGCGCGCCGGAGATCGCCGAGCCCGGCAGTGCCCAGGACAAGAAGCCGCAGTCGGAGGCTCCGGCCGTGGCCGCCCTGCTGCCGGCCACCGCCGCACCGGGAGGCGCGCCGCCCGCGGCGCTCGCGACGGCGCGCGGCCAGACAGACGCAACGGCACGCGTTGGCTTCTGGGCACGCTTCAAGCGGCTGTTGGCGGGCGAGTCGGCGGCCGCGGAGCCGCCGCCGGCGAGTGCGGCATCACCGGTCCGTGCGCCGCGCCGCGATGGCGGGCCGCGCCGCGACGGCCGCGGTGAGCACCCGCGCCATTCGCGCTACGCGGAAGGGTCGCGGCGCGACCGTGAGGGCCGCCGCGGCGACGGGCGTGATCGGGATCGCAACCGGGACGGCCGGGACCGCGATCGCAATCGCGATCCAGGCCGCAGACCCGAGCGCTTCGCCGAGCGCGGCGGGGAGCGCGGCGCCGACCGCGGCGCCTCCAACCGTGGCGAACCCGGTCAGCAGCCTATGGATGCTTCGGCGCGCCCGGACTCCGGCGCTGCGGTGCCTTCCTCTGCCTCACCGGGCGAGGTGCACGCGGATCGTGCTGAGCGCACCGACCGTCCGGAGCGCGGCGGGCGTGGTCGGAGGGGTCGCCGTCGCGGCCGGCGCGGCGGCGGTGGTGGTGGGGTGCGCGAGGGCGGGATCGGACAGCCGGGAGGCGGCCAGACCGCAGAACGCGAGCCCGGGTTGGCCGCGCCGGCGGAACCGAATGCGCCCGCGCCGGATCGGGAGCCACGCGAGCCGCCCCCGGTGCGCGAATTTCACGCCGAGCCGAGTGAGCCGGCAGCGCGGCACGAGCCGATTGCGCATTTCGAGCCGCAACCTAAGGCGGATGCCCCGAACAAGCCCTACGTCGTGTGGTCGTCCGCGCCGCCGGAAAAGAGCCCCGAGCGGGGTACGGAGGAGTAGACCTCAGGCCGCGCGGCTGCGCTGGCGCAGGTGTGCGAGCAGGCCTCGTGCGGCCGCCTCGATGAGATCGAGCACCTCCTCGAAGCCGTTGGGCCCGCCGTAGTAAGGGTCCGGAACATCCTCCGGACCCGCCTCCGGAGCAAACTCGAGCAACAACCGCAGCCGCTCGTGCGCGGCCGGCGGCGCGCGCCGGCGCAACACCCGCAGGTTCTCGCGATCCATCGCCACAATCAGATCGAAGCGCTCGAAGTCGCCCGGCTCCACGATGCGCGCGCGCAACGCCGAGAGGTCATACCCGCGGCGGGCGGCGGCCTGGCGCGTGCGCGGGTCGGGGGGTTCGCCGACGTGATACCCGGCCGTGCCGGCCGAGTCCACCTCGATGGAAAGCTCGGGTGCCTCGCGCGCGGCGAGCGTGCGCAACACGCCCGCGGCGGTCGGCGAGCGGCAGATGTTGCCGAGACAGACGAAGAGGATCTTCACACCGGCACTTACGAGTATAACTTGCTGATTGAGGGACTTATTGTGTCTCGACGCGTTTCGGGCCGTCCACTACCCTGGCTTGTATCCGGGATGCACTCCCGAAGCAGATGCTCGACACCGTCCTCCCCGAGCAGAGCCGGCACAGAGGCTGACCGTGGCTCAGGCGAAGCGATCGGCACTCGTGCCGGTTCACGATATCACCCGCGCCATCCTCATCCTACGCGGCCGCCGCGTCATTCTCGATCGCGACCTGGCGGCGATCTACGGCCTCACCACCGGGCGGCTCAACGAGCAGGTTCGGCGCAATCGCGAGCGGTTTCCAGAGGATTTCATGTTCCAGCTCACCGCATCTGAGCTAGAGAACTTGAGATCGCAATTTGCGATCTCAAGTTGGGGCGGGCGCCGCTATCGTCCCTTCGCTTTCACCGAACACGGCGCCATCCAGGCCGCAAACGTGCTCAACTCCCGGCGCGCGATCGCCATGGGTGTCTATGTCGTGCGCGCCTTCGTGCAGCTGCGCGAGATCTTCGCTTCCAACAAGGATCTCGCGGGCAAGCTCGTAGCGCTCGAGCGTTCGCTCCTGGCCCTGGACCTTTAAGACCCAGCGCCAGTTCAGGAAGTCTACGAGGCGATCCGCGCCCTGATGGACACGCCGCCGCCCAAGCGCCCCGGCATCGGCTTCACCGCCGATCTCGAGGCGAAGTAATCCACGCCTTCCAGGGCGCTATACAGCCCCGCTCACGCCTCGTCGTGTGTGACAAAAGCCGCCGCTGGGCTATCCTGCATCGCTCCATCGCTCTCGACAAATCCAAGAAGGAGGACCGCGACATGGGCAGAAGAGAAAAGAATCACGGACTGTCACGTCGTGACTTCATCGCGTTGACGGGACGCAGCGCTCTTGCTCTCGGCGCTGCGTCCGGGCCGTTCTTCCTGTTTCCGGAACGCGCTGCGGCCCAGCAGAAGACTCTGAAGATTCTCCAGTGGAGTCACTTCGTTCCCGCCTACGACACCTGGTTTGATGGGACCTTTTGCAAGGAGTGGGGGCAAAAGCACGACACCAACGTCACGGTTGACCACATCAATCTCGTCGACCTCCCCGCGAAGGCCGCCTCGGAAGCTTCGGCCCGCAGGGGGCACGACCTCGTGATGCTGCTCTCGCCCCCGGCGGCCTACGAGAAGCAGACCATCGATATGACCCACGTCTACCAGGAAGTCGAGAAAAGGCACGGCAAGAAAATCGACCTGGCCCACAAGTCCACCTACAATCCAAAAACCAAGCGCTATTTCGCTTTTTCCGATTCCTACGTCCCCGACCCAGGCAATTGGCACAAGGACTGGTGGGCCGCCGCGGGTTTCCCGAATGGCCCGGACACTTATGAAGAGCTGCGCGTCGGCGCAAAGAAGATCCGCGACACGACCGGCCATCCCTGCGGTCTGGGCCTCTCCCAGGAACTCGACAGCAGTATGGCCATGCGCGCGCTGCTCTGGTCCTTTGGCGGCGCCGAGCAGGATGAGGCTGGAAACGTCACCATCAACTCCAGGAACACGATCGAGGCGTTGAAGTACATGAAGGCTCTGTACCAGGAAGCGGAGACACCCGAGGTCTTCACCTGGACGCCACCATCCAACAACCAGGCCATGCTCGCCGGTCGCGTCTCGTACGTCGCGAACGCCATCTCCATCACGCGCCAGGCCGAGCGCGAGCACCTGCCGATTGAGAGCAAGATCATGGTCTCGCGGGCTCTGCGCGGCCCGGTGCGCCGCATCGCTGCAGAGCACGTCATGGATTGCTATGTGATCTGGGACTTCGCCGAGAACAAGGACGGTGCCCAGCAATTCCTGATCGACTACATCGATGCCTTCCATGACGGCTTTGCCGCCGGCCAGTTCTACAACTTCCCCTGTTTCCCGCACACCGTGCCGGACCTGAAAAAGGAAATTGCCAATGATCCGCGGGCCACTCCCCCGGACAAATACAACGTCCTCGGCGACGTCCTCGATTGGGCCACCAATGTCGGCTATCCCGGATACGCCAGCGCCGCCATCGACGAGGCCTTCAAGGGCTGGGTCATTCCCACGACGTTCGCCAAAGTCGCGCGGGGCGACGAGACGCCGGAGAATGCCGCGAAAGCGGCGGAAGACGAGTACAAGCGCATTTTCGCACGCTGGAAATGAGGCAACGAGGGTCTGATGGCTGTTGTTGAGACTCGGGATCTAACAAAGGTTTTCAAGGAAGGCGGACTCGGGGCCGTAAACAGCGTGAACCTGGAGACTCGCGAAGGCGAGTTTCTGGTCTTTCTCGGGCCATCCGGCTCCGGGAAGACCACGTTATTGCGCATGATCGCCGGACTGGAAGCGCCCACGTCCGGCGATATCCTCATTGGCGGCCGCGTGGTCAACGATCTTTCTCCGCGCGAACGCCGCATCGCCATGGTTTTCCAGAGCTACGCGCTCTACCCGCACCTGTCTGTCTACAGGAATATAGCGTTTCCGCTGCAAGCTCAGAAGGTCAAAAAAGAGCTTCACAAGGAGAAAGTCGAGTGGGCGGCTGCGCTGCTCGGAATAGGTGCACTTCTCGAGCGCAAGCCGCGCGAGCTCTCCGGTGGCGAACGCCAACGGGTCGCGCTTGCCCGTGCGATCGTCCGCGAGCCCGCCGTGTTCCTGCTCGACGAGCCGCTCTCGAATCTTGACGCCAAGCTGCGCGCCTCCGCGCGCGAGGAGCTCGAGCGCTTTCACCGCCGCGTCGGCACTACCACGATTTATGTCACGCACGATCAGGTGGAAGCCATGGCCATGGGCGACCGCGTCCTGGTGCTCAATAAAGGCGTTGTCCACCAACTCGGCACGCCGGCGGAGGTCTACGACAACCCCGCGGATACCTTCGTCGCCACTTTTCTCGGTTCCCCGCCGATGAACCTGGCCGAGCTCGCCGAGCTCATCGTCGGCTTTCGCCCCGAGCACCTTCGCCCGTCGTCGTCCGTGACCGGTGACGCCGTTTCCTTTCGTCTCAAGGTGGAAAATATCGAATACCTGGGCGCGGAGTGGATCGTCTCCGGCACCGTGGTCGGCGGAAGACTCGGCGGCAAAAAGGTATTTTCGCGCCTCACCTCAGCCCAAGACCTTGCGCTCGAGGGCACCTACGATTTTGCCGTGCCGCAACGGCAGCTGAAATTCTTCGATCGTTCCACTGAAAAACGCATCGAGCCGAGGGCCGTGTCATTACAGTAGCGCGGGCCGGCATCAAGTCCATCGGTGCGGCTCGCAGCCCGGCGCTCGGGGCCGCCATGCTTGCTCCGGCCGTTCTCTACATCCTGCTCCTGGTCGCCGGCCCCTTTCTGCTCGCGATATTCTATGCCTTCAGTGACGCACGCATCGGCAACACCCAGCTGCATTTTGTCGGCCTGGAGAACTTCCGCAGCATTCTGCAGAGCCCCAGTTTCCGGATTGCCGTCAGGAACTCCTTCATCTTCACGATTGGCTCGCAGATCGTCGTCATCATCGCCTCGAGCATCCTGGCCATCGCCCTGGAGCAGCCCTTTCGCGGCCGCGGCATGCTCCGTTTCCTCATGCTGCTCCCCTGGGTTGCGCCCATCGCGCTCGGCGCCATCGGCTGGAAATGGATTCTCGACTCCATCTACAGCGTGATCAGCTGGGTTCTCGTTGCACTCCATCTGTACAAGCCGTTCGGCGCCCCCATGTGGCTCGGCGAACCACATCTGGCCATCGCCTCTGTTCTTCTGGTCCACAGCTGGCGCCTCATTCCCTTTTCCACCGTGATCCTGCTCGCCGGCCGAACCGCAATTCCAAAGGATATTCCGGAAGCGGCTGCGGTGGACGGTGCCGGCTTCTGGCGCACGGAGTTTCTGATCCTCCTGCCGATGATGATGCCGATCATCAGCGTTGCCGTCCTGTTCGGGATCATTTTCACTTTTACCGACATGACCGTGGTCTACATCCTGACCGCCGGCGGGCCTTTCGACTCCACCCAAGTGCTTCCCTCTCTCGCCTTTACCCTCGGCATCCAGGGAAGCGACCTGGCCGCTGGCGCGGCGATTTCTCTCACTCTTGTTCCCCTGCTGGTGATCATCGCCTATTTGATGCTGCGCGTCGCTCACCGGGCTGAGGTGACCTGATGCAGACGAGCCTCTCCGGGCGCGCCTTCCGCAGGATCGGTCACGTCCTGGTGATCACCGTGTTCACCGTGGCGCTGGCTTTCCCCTTCTACTGGATGCTGGTCACCAGCTTCAAGCAGAACGTCGATCTCTATACGATGGCGAACAACCCCTTCATTTTCAACGCCAAGCCCACTCTGGATCATTTGACGTTTCTGTTCACCCAGACCCGCTTCGTCCGCTGGCTTGGCAACACCACATTCGTCGGGGTCGTCGTCGTAAGCATCACACTGGTGCTTGCCCTCCCGGCGGCTTACTCGCTCGCGCGGCTCTCCGGGCGATGGGGCGAGCGCGTCGGAATCGGCATCTTCCTGACCTATCTCGTTCCCCCGACGCTGTTATTCATTCCCCTGTCCAGAGTGATCGCGTATCTGGGGTTGCAGGACTCGCTGTGGGCGCTGATTCTCGTTTATCCCAGCTTCACAGTGCCGTTCTCCATCTGGCTTCTCATGGGCTTCTTCAAGGCGATCCCCAGGGAATTGGAAGACGCGGCCATGGTCGACGGCCTCACGCGCTTTGGCGCTTTCGTCAAGATGGTGATTCCGATCTCCACCTCGGGGATTCTCACCGTGGTGATCTTCACCTTCACCCTCGTCACCCAGGAGTTCGTTTACGCTTTGACGTTCCTCTCCTCGGAAGAGAATCAGATGATAGGGACGGGCATTCCTATTTTTCTGGTGCGTGGCGACGTTTACTACTGGGGAGCGCTGATGGCCGCATGCCTCATCGCCACCTTGCCGATCGCGTTCCTTTACAACCTGTTCCTCGACCGCTTCATCGCCGGATTCACCGTCGGCGCCGTCAAATAACTGAATCCGCCCTATCTCACGCTGTACCCGCGGCCCTCGAGGCAGGCGCGCATGGCGCGCTGATAGTCGGCGCGCTTGAGTTGGCCCTGCTCCGGCGGCACACCGCCGGCGGACTGGGTCGGGTCGAACCCGGTCTGCGCCGATGCCCACTTGTGGCATTCGTACTTGTCGCTCGCCTGCCGGTCCGCGGGCTGAGCGTTCTGCGGATAGATGTACAGATCCTCTCCCGGCGCCGCGGCGCCCGGCGGCGCCGGGGTGCTCGCGCCCTGATCGTTCGGCGGCTCCACGACCTCGTAGCCATTCTCGCCGTCGCGCCACGCGTAGTAGGTGTCGTTGGCGTAGTAGTACGGCAGCCCGCCAATCCACAGCGTGGTGTAGAACGGCGGCAGCACCGGGACGAATACGCCGATGGGGGCCGCCA
>Ga0209472_1000900_pt1 | contig 17474 bp, 10 predicted proteins | sample GraSoiAngelo_130_FD_185887 | JGI IMG/M metagenome (GOLD analysis project Ga0209472, IMG submission 185887) | Grasslands soil microbial communities from the Angelo Coastal Reserve, California, USA - 14_0929_02_20cm (SPAdes) (version 2) | ecosystem: Environmental > Terrestrial > Soil > Grasslands ...
TTGAATTATCAGAACCTGTCACCGATCCAGAAAGCTTTGCTCAAGATATTCGCCGGCTTATCGATCATCACAAAATACGAATCAGTCTCTGGAATGCCTTAACCACCGTTGCGGTCCTCTATCGCCCCACAGGCGCTCCGGACAGAATCGTCGAGCTGCTCAATTACGCGGAGGAACCTTTGCAGGTACAAGTGCAGGTGAAAGGATCGTTCCGCTCGATTCGTTTTGAGAGTCCCGAGCAAGGCTGTTGCGAATCCCTCAAGCCCACAGTACGTGACGGATTCACTGAGTTCGTGGTGCCCTCGCTCAATCTAGCCGGCCGTGTGTACCTGCAGCCCGAGAGCGCCGCGCCGCAGTCTAGCCGGAGGTGAATGCCGGAGGGGAATGAATGATGCGACGTCAAATTGCAATTTTTATTGCGGTTATTGTGTTTCTTCTCGCAGCCGCCTCGGGAGCGCCACAGACGAATGCAAAGGGCTCCTACCTGATCTATGTTGGCACTTATACGGGACCAACTAGTAAGGGAGTCTATGCTTATCGCTTCAACGCCGTAACAGGCAAATCCACCTCGCTGGGATTGGTCGCCGAGACGACCAACCCATCATTTCTGGCCATCGACCGCACCCGACGTTTTCTCTATGCGGTGAATGAGATCTCCGACTACCAGGGCCAGAAGAGCGGCGGCGTGAGCGCATTCGCGATCGACCCTAAGACAGGAAAACTTGCCTTCTTGAACGAGGTCCCATCGCGGGGTGCTGATCCTTGCTACGTGACTTTAGACAAGTCCGGTAAATACGTCCTGGTAGCTAACTATGGCGGCGGCAATGTGGCGGCTTTTCCCATTCTCAATGATGGGCGCCTGAGTGAGGCAGCAGCGTTTATTCAACATACAGGCCGGGGCCACGATCCTGAGCGCCAAGAGGGCCCTCACGCACACGAGATTGAACTCGCCAACGACAATCGCTTCGCTATCGCCGCGGACCTGGGGCTCGACGAATTGCTCATATATCACTTCGACGCGGCACATGGCACGCTCTCGCCGAATAATCCGCCGTTTGCCAAACTCCAACCGGGCTCCGGCCCGCGCCATTTCACTTTTCATCCCTCCGGGAAATATGTATATGTGATCAACGAAATGGGATCGACAGTCACTGCGTTTTCCTACGATGCTGCGCATGGCACTCTAAGGGAGCAGCAGACGATCTCAACTCTGCCAAAGGATTTCAAAGGCAAGAACGACACGGCCGAAATAGAAGTACATCCGAACGGAAAGTTTCTATATGGCTCTAATCGCGGGCACGACAGCATCGCCGTGTTCGCAATTGGCCCAAAAGGCATGCTTAAGGCTGTCGAATATGTTTCAACTGAAGGTAAGACGCCGCGCAGTTTTGCAATCGATCCCACTGGCTCATACCTGTTTGCTGCCAATCAAGGCTCTAATAAGGTCGTTGTTTTCAGGATAGATTCAAAGACTGGCCACCTAAGCTCTATCGGCGAAGCGCTCGACGCCCCTTCGCCGGTTTGCATAAAGTTCGTGGCGATAGACTGATGCTCACCGCAAGATCATTTCCATTTTCCCTCTCCCTCGACGATCGTAATGTAACGGTCGATCGGCAGATCAGTAAACCGCTCCACCGCGCCACTTGGAAGCGGCCATTTCACTTCCACCCAATCGAGCTTCTTTCGCTGCCCACTGCCAAGCACCATCCGCGGATCATGCGAAGACAAGTAGCTCCCGCCGCCCACCTTCATGCGGCTGCGCTTGAGATCTCCCGCCTGGTAAGTAATCCGCGCGCCGACCGCGTCACGGTTTGATTTTCTGCCGACCAGCGTCAAACCAAGCCAGTGATTCTGGCTGCCAACATTATTGCGGAGGAGGACTGGAGCGTCATCGTTTACCGAAACCAGAACGTCGACTGCGCCATCATTATTAAAATCGCCGATCGCCAGTCCACGAGACGAAAGCGGCTTGGAGAACACAGGTCCGCTCTGCGCACTCACATTTTGGAAGTTTTTCCCGGTGTTGTGAAAAAGCATGAGCGGCTCGCGATACATGACCTGAGGATGCAATGATTCGATCAGATCATCGGGATTGCCGTTGCCGAGAAACAGATCCAACTCACCATCGTTATCATAGTCAAAAAACTTCAGGCCCCAGCCGCTCATAAGCCGTGTCGCCTGGCCGATTCCCGTCCGCCCCGCGACGTCGTCGAAAGTTTCGTCATGGTTGTTTTGGTAAATCGCGTAGCGTTCCATATCTATATTGGCTACGAACAGATCCATCCAGCCGTCCTGGTTGAAGTCGGCCGAATCTACACCCATGCCGGAGCGGGGCCGGCCCTCTGTGCTGTAAGCTACGCCAGCAGGCTCGCCAATCTCTTCGAAGCGGCCGGCACCACGATTCATGAAAAGAAAATTGGCGACAGTGTCGTTCGCGACAAAAAGATCCATGCGCCCGTCGTTGTTCAGATCTGTGGCAACCGCACCCCACGCCTTGCCGAGATACTTGCCAATTCCCGAAGCCTTGCTGACGTCGGTAAAAGTTCCATCGCCATTGTTATGGAACAGCCGACTCGCGGTCGGCTTATATACGTGAGGAATGCAATAGCCGCGCTTGGCATCTTCACCGGACCGACAGTCCTTGCTTATGGACTTTGAGAACTCGACAAACTGGCATACGAATAGATCGAGCCGGCCATCGTTGTCGTAATCTAACCAGACCGCGCTAGAGCACCAGCCCGGGGCGGCAACGCCGGCCTTCTCGGTTACATCCGTGAACGTGTCATCGCCATTGTTGTGATACAGAATGCTGTAGCCATACTGAGTGACGTATAAATCAGCGAAGCCGTCGCCATCATAATCCCCAACAGCAACTCCTTGGCCGTATCCTCCACCTGCCACTCCAGCTTTGTCAGTTACATCCGTGAAGGTTCCGTCACGATTGTTTCGGTAGAGCGCGTTCCGCAGCGGCGGGTTGGGGTTATAGAAATCACACTTACCACTATTGACCAGATAGATGTCCATCCAGCCATCATTGTTATAGTCCAGGAACGCGCAACCGGCCCCGGTGGTTTCAGGCAGGTAGTGTTCCGGAGATTTGCCCGCTGTGTGCTTCCAGGTGATCCCACTCACCGAAGGCGGAATCTCCTCGAAGGGATAAGCAGGGTCGGGCAACGCACGGGCAAAGCGCGACAGGCCACCATAGACCACTCCGCCAGCAAGCGCTTTGACGAAGTCGCGCCGGGAAAACCCAATGGGCCATTTGAAGGGGCTGTTCACGATGAGGACGAATGGCATGCAATTACTGGGGAGTCTCGGGGGGCGTTGATCCCTGTTCAGCGCCCGCGCCTCCGCTCTTCTGCATCATCTCACGATGAAGCGCAAACTCCTTGTCGGCCGCTTCCTTGCGTCCACTGCGAGCGTATGCCATGGCAAGATTGTAGTGCGCCGCCGGATTCTGTGGCTCGAGCTTGACCGCCGTCTCTAGCGGCGGCACAGCCTCAGAAAACTTCCTCTGGGACATCAGCGAAGAGCCCAGCCCCAGGAATGCATCTCCGAATCCTGCGTCGAGTTTAGCCGCGCGCGAAAAATGTAGGATGGCTTCATCCCATTGCTGCGCCTGCCGCGCCAGCTCACCCAGAACATACTCAGCACCGGCATTGTTGGGGTCAATCTCAATCTCCTGCTGGAATTCTTTCTTGGCATCATCGGCAACGGTCGGAGGTGGATTGGGCTTGGAGAGCAGCAGGCGCCCCAGGCGAAAGTGGATGCCAGGTTGTCGCGGGTTTTGCTGCAAGACGGCCTGATACTCTTTCTGGGCAAGATCCCACTTGCCCTGTACTTCCAGCGATTCAGCATTGAGTTCGTGAGCTTGAGCAGAATTCGGTGCAGTCGTCGCGAGCTGCTGCGCAGCGCGGGTCGAGAGATCAGAATAGGTATGAACCGAAACGTACAGCACTTCAGGATCGCGTGGGAATTCGCGGTTGAGCATGCGAAGGAAATCGAGAGCCATTCCCGTTTGGTTAAGAATCATCGCACAGCGCACCCCAGCGAACCCCGCACTGCGCCTCAAATCTTTATCTGTAAGCCGTGAGGCTTTTTTTAGACCCGGAACGGCTTCCTGACAACGCCCGGCCTGAGCAACCTTAATTGCTGCCTGCGCACTGGACAACTCGTCGGGGGGCTTTGTTTGCCCGACACTCTGACCGGAGGCCCAGGTAAGGAAGAGAAAAATGCAGAGAGGAGCCGGAATAAGAGATCCGAACATAAAGAAAAGGGCAAGCGTAGAGAACGCCTGCCCCAATGATACAGCGATCAAAAGTAGAACTTCAGGGCCATTTGGATGTTGCGTTCACCCTGGGAGCTAGTCACCTGCCCGAGGCTTCCGCCGAGCCCTGCTCCTGGGGAATTAAGAATCGGGTGATTGGCAAAGTTGATGAATTCAGTGCGGAATTCAAGGCTCTTGGTCTCCGTGAAAAGGAATCGTTTTTGGACGCTCAAATCGAACGTTCTCAGACCAGGGCCTCGCACAGTGCCCACACCGCATGTTCCGAAGCCGGAGGCCGGCTGCGAATACACACTGGGATCGAACCACTGTTCGCCGCCAGTGGGAATACTAGTTTTCAAATAATGCGGCGCTGCGTTGCAGTCGGCACGTGCCCCACGGGAATTCGTTCCCGAGTTGTCATCCGCAGAAATTGTAAGTGGGAAGCCACCATGCAGAGACAAAATTCCACTCAGCTGCCAATTTCCGAGAACCGCGTTGGCTATCGGATTAACATCATTGCCGAACTTTTTGCCATGACCGAAGGGCAGATCGTAAACCGCATAGCTGGTAAGTGTGTGCGGAGTGTCGTAATAGCACGGCCCCCACTCGGCGCGTGGGTCATAGAGGTTTTGGAAGTAAGGTGATGTTGGTGTTGTCTGTCCGCCCCAGGAACCATAGTAGCCGCTGGAATCGGTCAGGCACTTCGAGTAAGTGTACGCCACTTGATACTGCAAGCCGCTACTGAATCTCTTCTGCAGCGTCGCCTGAAGGGCGTTATAACTCATGGAACCTACCGAAGCAGTACCGGAGATTTGCGATATTTCTGACTGGAGAGCGCGGTTCCCGCCAAGGTAGGGGCTCGGCGTGATGCTCCCGTCTGGGTGCAACTGGCTTTGCAGATACGGCATGGGAACCATCAGATGTGTGCCATGCTGACCAACGTAGCCAACCTGAGCTGTGGTTGTGTTGGAGAATTGGTGTTGAACGGAGAAATTCCACTGTTGCGAGATCGCAGGCTGCACTTCTGGATCCCAAAGCCGAATAAGCGCATTGGTAAACGGATCCCCGGCCGGCGGAGGTGTGGGCGGCAGCAGTCCCTGATCGATCGTAGTCGTAGGAACAGCGCCCGTGTAGGTGTGTGAAAACTCCGCGATTGTAAAGGGAGGATTCATTGTCAGACGCAGGTTCGTGCCAGTTCCTTCGAGATAAGATGACATCGTGAATGCACCCCGGACGACGGTTGCCTTGCTCAAGAATGCCGGCGTCCATGCAAAACCAATTCGCGGCTGGAAGTCTCGACCCCCGTTGTGGCTGTTGTAGAGCGCTGCTTGGCTGTTTTGACAAGTCACAGGCGCCGGACCCAAATTCACCTTTGCGCAGTTCGGCGCGAGTAAAACACCGGAAAAAGGACTAAAGTTGGTCTCTTCATCATTCTTCTCGACCCAAGGCGTGTGGGTCTCGTAGCGCAAGCCAAGATTCACGGTTAGGTTGTCGGTTGCACGCCAGTCATCCTGGAAATAGCCCGAAATTACATTGGCCCGCTGGTACCAGTGGTCGATATTTCCTACACCACGGCCAAAGCTGTCAGACATCCCCAGGAAGAAGTCAGCTTCTCCACCACCGAGCGTAACCCCTCCCGTCGGCCCCGTAAATCGTCCAGTGAAGTTCATGAACCCGGTTAGGCCATTATTACCGGCGTAGAAGGAGTTCACGCGGTCCCGCCAGAACTGAAAACCAGTGTGGATGCCGTGGCGACCGTGCTGGATTATGAGTCCATCTTCGTATTGAATCACCGTATCCACAAATAGTTGTTGCGTTCCAACGTTGGCACTGCCCAGGCCCATGTGACCATCCGGGTTACCGGGACTCCCAGCGCCACCTGAAATGTTGAGGGCAAGAAGACCGGGACCGTGGTCATTAGCGTTCGGAATTCCCAGATCTTGGCCTACGTTGCCCAAACCGTTATCCACGCCTCCGTTGTTGACAAACACATAATTGACCCCCACACGCGCTTCGTTAAGAACTGTGGGGCTGAAAGTGTGGGTCCAGTTCAGGACGCCGTTGCGCAAGCGCGCGACTCCGAATGTATCAAAAAAGAGTTTAAAAGAGTTTGTACCCGGATTGTCTTGCACTCCCTGCGAGTAACGGCCAGAGAGCCGGTCTTTCGCAGAGACGTTGTAGTCAACTTTTAGATCCCCCTGATCAGCATTAAGGGCACTGTGTGTGGTATTTAGAAAATTCCGTTCCAATGCACTGTTTGTCGGCACTGGATACAACGGAGATGTGAACAACGCTTGCGCGACAGGATTGATCATGTTGAGAGGGATCTGGTTATTAACAAACGGAACGCGCGTAGTCGGAGCAGCACAGGGCACGCCAGAGATCCCGGTCCCTGGCGAACAGGGGTTGTAAAGCTGAATGCCCTTCACTGCCAGCAGTTGGGAAAAATCTCCCTGACGCTCAGCGGCAGTAAAGAGCGTAATCGGGGTGCTGGATGATGGATGATCGAATCGCTGGCCTTGGTAATCCGCGAAGAAGAATAGCTTATTTTTCACAATGGGACCGCCAACGGTGCCGCCGAACATGTTCCACCGGAGCCTTGGCTTGGGCACCACGTTACTTGGATCAAACCCGTTTTCCCATTTGTTCGCATTTAGCACGTCGTTCCGGAAGAACTCAAAAACATCGCCGTGCAGACTATTGGTACCCGACTTGATAGAAGTGCTGACGATACCACCCTGAAAATTGCCGAATTCGGCTGAGGCATTCTGGGTGATCAAATTGAATTCCTGAATTGCATCAACACTCGGAGTAAAGCCCACCAAATTATCCGAGACTTGGTTGTTGTCCATCCCATCAAGCAAGAAGTTGTTGGCCTGCTCGCGGTTGCCGTTGATGTATGGCCGCCCGGCACTGAAAATATTCTGCGGTGATGTCAGCGTCGAAGGATCTGGATGAATACTGCCCGGTGCCAATAAAGTCAATTGAATGTAGTTGCGCGTAGCCAGCGGCAGGGCGACGTTCGTCCTGGAGTCAATTACGGTATCAAGCTGACCCGTCTCTGTTCTAAGAAGCGGCGCAGAGCCGCTAACCTCGACGGTCTCGCTAACCTGGCCCATCTTCATCTGGATGTCCACGCGCGCTGTCTGATTGAGCACAAGCGTGAACGACGGGTGCACTGCGGTCTGGAATCCCGGCGCCGACACTTTGACCGAGTAGTTACCTACGGGAACGCGCGGGAGGTTATAAACACCGGCGTCGTTTGTCTTCGCAGTCCAAACGGTGCCGCGTTCGGAATCCGTCGCGCTCACACTGGCTCCGTTTATAGGGGCTCCACTCGGATCTACCACAGTGCCAACAATCGCCGCGGTAATTTCCTGGGCTGACAGCGGCGCGAGACTGCCAACAATAGCGACGAACAGCAGAAGGACTACGGCAAAGCTGATTGACCGGTGCATCACAGAACCTCCTGGAAGGCGCTTGTGAACCATTCCCCCACGACAGGACAGTAGTCACAGAGCCAAGTGGGATAATGCTATATAGCAAAGCGGCACAGACCGTCAAGAAAAAAATTATGTTTTTGCAAAATTTTCTTTAGAGCTGCGCGAGCACGCACTATATAGCAGGTGGGTGGCTTTGGAGTTCTTCGCTTTTAGACACTCGCTTTGAGACTTATTCACCCGGCTAGGCACTGATGGGAAACCCCAACTGCACGCAATTCCCCTCGATGCTAGCACGTTCCCAATGATTTCTCAGAGTTTTTGCTTTACAAACCCTGCCCAGCGCGGTTACCGTATCCAGTCGGGAGAGATATATAGCGCATCGGCCCTTCGCCGAGGCATGGTTTTGCCTGGCTTGTCGAGGGACGATGCTGTTGAAGCGCTATAGCGGACCCAAGATCGGCGTGGAGTCGTTCGATTTTGCCGGGCGGCTACGTGCGCGAGGTTTCCATGCCAGAGAGTCGAAACGGGACGCCAGCATATCAGCGGATTCAGGCCGCAATTTTGAAGCGCATCGAATCCGGTCAACTAAGGCCGGGCGATGCTGTCGATTCAGAACGGCAACTGGCGAAAATCCACAGAGTCAGTTTAATGACAGCACGGCATGCCCTGGCCGTGCTCACCCGTGATGGCCTGGTCGATCGCAGGCCTGGTGCCGGCACCTTTGTTGCCGCGCCAAAAATTCATTTCAACAAGCTGATGAGCTTCAGCGAGCAAATGGCCAGCCGCAGCCTTCCGGCGCGCTCCAAAGTTTTATCCTGCGGCATTATTGATGGAGAACAGGAAATTGCCGCGCGGCTGGCTTTGCCGGCGCAAAGCCGCTTGGTGAAAATCGAGAGAGTTCGACACGGCGCCAACGAACCGTTTGCAGTAGAAACTTGCTATTTGTCCGCTGATGAGTTTGGCGACCTCACCAAAGCGCCCCTGGAACGCGGCTCATTATTCTCTTTGCTGGAGCGCGATCACGGACTCTCGCTCGCCCATGCGGATGAACAAATCGATGCCACCGCTGCGGATCCTCGAACCGCGAGTCTTCTGGGCATCTCGCGTGGCCAACCGCTGCTGCGAATCCGTCAGGTCATCTTCTCAACCGAAGGAAAGCCCGCCATCTACGCGCTCGGCCTTTATCGCTCCGAGCGGCATACGCTGTTGGTACGTCGATATCGGTAATGGCCACAATCAGTATTTGTTCGCCGCTCGCGTCCGGTTACTCTTTGCTCCGGGCGCGAGCTAGACGAGTGAGGTGATAGACGAGCATGTGATCCGGTAACAAGAACACTTTTTGCAAAGTAGCATCAGCTTCTGCCGTTCTGCCCAATGCCTGCTGAAGTGATCCCATGTTATAAAACCACCACGCTGAAAGATTATTCGTGCCGCTGGTCTCTTCCGCTTGCTTGAGAGCAGACTCAAGCCGCTTTTGCCACTGCTCCGGATCAAAGCCGGGCAATTTTTGTGCGGCTGACCAAGCCCACCGGAGCTCGGGAGCGGAATCCGAGGAAGCAGCTGCCGCAAAACGTGCCTGCGCTTCAGCAGACTTGCCGCAACGCAAATAAGCAGAGCCGAGCAGATAATTCGTCCTGGCCGATTTGAGAATCGGCTCCAAGCCGTCGCGTGTAAAAGCTAGCCTGGCCACTGCCGAGCCTAGATGCTCCGCCACGTCCAGCGCCTCGGCGCAGCGGCCCTGGTTTGCCAGAGCGAGTGAGCGCTGCAATTGGACCTCAATCCAGACCTGACGCACATTCGTCCCACCCTCTTCTCGAGGAAAAAAGCGGTTCTGGAACAAAGCCGTGGCTCGTTCGTAATTTCCCGCTTCTGCGAGGTTCAGAATGAGTTCAAAAATGAGCCCGGAAGGCATGTTCCCGGCGTCCGGATATTTCTCCAGGGCTTCGACACGTTCGTGCGGGGGACGGCCTAAGAGGCTGAGCGTCTGGTCGAGACCGAAGTAGACCGCCACGTTATTTGGATCGCTACGAAGCCCGTCGCGAAAAGCTGCGAGAGCGTGCTCCGGATCGTTCTTGACACGGAGCAGAGCCAGACCGGTACTCGCATCGAGGACGGGAATCTGCGGGTTAAATCTGCGAGCCTCAGCCCACTCGCTGAGTGCAGCATCAGCCAATCCGCGCGAGAAATAAAATGTCCCTAGCAGATAGTGAGCAGTGGCATCTGCGGAATTCGCCTTCAGTGCCGCTTTTAGCACGGTGATTTCCTCGGCGCTGTTTGGGAAAACATAGGCAGTCGAAAGCCTTGATGCAGCGCTGTAATCGACGGAACCCGACTGCCCCAGTTTCTCTCTGCAATAACCACGGAAGTAGGCGACCATCGGGTGATTCTGCGGGGCGAGAGCGCCTGGCTCACTTTCGTCGGGTGTCGCCGCCGGATATTCGCGAGAGAGCACCCCTAAGGCTCGCTGATAGAGACCCAGGCGCATGTACTGCGCGGCAATGTTCAATACCCGGTTGGCGTCGTTGGCGAGGTGCCGCAAGTCCGGATCGCCAACTTCTTCCCGGAGAAAATAACTTAGTGGAAAACGTGCCAGCCATTCCTCCGCGAGTGCCCGTGCCTTCGGAGCTTCACCAACCGCATATTGCAGAGCAACTAACTCTTCCGCGCTACGAAGATCGTCTGGCGAAGCGCGGAGGCTTTCGGCAAGATAACGCGCTGCGCTAGGCAGGTCACCTTCACGCGCCAGCAACTCACCCAGATGCACTGCCGCCGCGGCTCGAAATTGAGGTAAGCGCAGCGCCTCTTCGTACGCGGCTTGTGCGCGGCGGATGTCGCCAAGTCCGTCATACGCGAGGCCCAGGTAATAGGAAATTTCGGTGTCCGATGTATCCCGGCGATGGACCGGTTCGAGAAACCTCGCTGCTTCGTCAGAGCGGAGCAGGGTTGCTGCCAAACGCCCAGCCGATTTCTGCGCAGCAAAGCTGCTGGGGAACTTTGAAAGCACCTCTTTATTGGTCCCAAGTGCCAGAAGAATCTCTCCGTTCAATTCTTCCTGCTTTCCGACTTCCAGCCAATCGTCTTCAGTTTGCCTTTCTGGAGGTACACGATACGAGGGCTGCGGCCCCACGAGAATTTCAGATTCCGGCGTCCAATCGTATTCGCCTTCTCTCTGGCGCAGCAGAGTCGCGCCTCGAGAGTTCCGAAGCTCGAAGGTATACTTCCGGCCTTGGTTTGAGATCGGCAATTCGCGCGACCACGTCTGATCCGGTCGAAGATCGACTCTTTCATCTAACAGACGATTGTCTCCATCCGTAACGACAATAGAAGCCTGCGGAGTCGGCTGGTTTGCGTTGAAACCGATCACCAACGTGTTTGAACGGCGGGCAAGGCTGACTACGCCCGCAAGGTTGGCGCGTGAGATCCCACCGATTTGCCGCACCGGCACCCAGTACTCAGAAAACTGGATCGCCTGGCGCGGTTGAAGAAATGCGTACGTCTCCTGGTTGCGAAATAGCCCTGCTTGCACTTCGACGTAGGCGCTGTTGTTATCCGACAGTGCCTTACGCCAATCCAAGCCATCAGCATCGACGCCCCATGACCATATCTTTTTTGCCGGAAGCTCAGAATAGTCGGCGAAGTGTACCGTGCCCGTGTTGGTCTTGGGATTCCATACGCCCATAAAAGGCTCCCGGCTTCCATGAACGAATAGCGACACCGGGCCTTTTGTCTGATTGCGGATTACACTCAGGTCCGTGCCATCCCGACCCACAGGCCAGGGCTGAACCTCCGTAAAACCGTGACTAGCAGCGAAACGCGTTGGATACTCGATCCGTGAGTCATCCCATACTTCAACCCCGGCGTTATTCCACCAATAGAAGCGGTGCCTTACATCACTACGATTGCTGAGTGTCACTCGCTCTTCAAGCACGGCGGACTTGGGGCGAAGAACAAGTTCGACAGCCCATTGCATTCCATAGACCCGATCGATGTTTCCAACCGTAACGGAGGCACTGCCGTCTGCATGTTTCCCGAAAGCGAAATCTACCGGCGACATGGAAACCCAATTGTGAGAGACCGGAAAATTGAATTCGATCCCGAACGCCGCCCACGCACCGCGATAACCAATGTCAGCTTTCTTGATCGACGGATTGGCGTAGAACATCGGCTTGCCGGAGATTTTGTCTATGCAGGTATAAAGGTGTCCGCCGATATCGGGAAGTACAGAACATTTCAGGCACTCATTTTCAAGATAGATGGCGCGCCAGTTATGGTCCATCCGGCGATTCGTCAAGTTGTTTCGCAGGGTATAAGGATAGTTGAAGCGGGTACTGGCGAATTGATCGAACGGCGGATTTGGGTCAGGCAATCCTTCTTCGTAGGCGGGCAGCGTAAGTGTATCTTGCCAGACTCGTACCTCCGCCCAAGCTGCCGGTGCGCAAGCGACCAGCAAAACCGCAAGCAGGTGGTGGATTCGCATCAGGTAGCAATCCGAAGGTGCCGGGCAGCATTCTCGTAGTACACCTTGCGCAGAATCGGTTCCGGCAGATTGATCCCATATATGCGCCAGCGGCCCTGAGGCGGTATTTTCGCCGGTGCGTAATCGAAGTACTCGTCGTCAGTTTCCAGAAACCGGTAGTAAATTTCGTACAACTTATCGTTGAATACCTGTTGCGGAAACTCGTCGCCATGCGGAGTCGCATCGGTGGCGAATAGGATTCGATCCTGATATTTATCGAAAAATTTAGCTGCGGTTCGCGGTTGCCGTCCCAGCTCGCCGATGCGTGCAGCGATATCTACGCTCATATTTGGAAAGCGGTCGAGATTCATCGAAACATTCTCAAGGTTTTCGGAATAGTTGCCCACGTGCAACACCACAAACTGAGTCTTGGGATGCCCCGCTATGACGCGGTTGCGGGCTTCGAGCAGTTCTGCGTTGCTCGGAAAATCACCCCCGTAAAAAGACCAATCCGGGTGGTTGTTGAGTTCTTCGTAGCGTTCATTGAAACGGTCTGTCGGAGTGAAGAATGCAACCGGATCGGACACGTGAATTGCTACCGGAATGTGTAGTTCACCGCAAGTATCCCACATGGGATCGAATCTGGGATCATCGATCTTTACTAATGTGCCCGATGTAATGTTCTCTCGAAGATAAAGGCCCAGAGTTTTGAGAATCTTCAGACCGCGGGCGCCACTGCGATGTGCCTGCTCGATTGCCTGAGCCTCAAGCTTCGGATAATCGGGCTCCGTGAATCGTGAGTACGAAGGCTCGGTAAAAGTATAGAAACGCCCGGGGAAGGCGAGATCATACCTCCGGACAGCGTCGGCTAAGCCTTGCTCATAGCCTCCAGTAAGGTTGACCATTGCCCGGATGTTCTTCCGATCCATTACCGCCAGCAATTCTTGCGGAGTGCCCAGGTACTTGCGTTCAGGCGCCAGTTCCACGCCTTTCGCGGACTTAGCGGAAAAGGAAATATGGGTATGGAAATCGATTACGGCAAAGCGTGCACGCTCTACGTGCGATTCGCGCACATGCAGCATGCTTTTTGGCTCATACTCCGATAGATCCAGCGGCTTGCGTTCTGTTTTCGCCACCCCTTCAGCCGCGGCCAAACTGGCGCTTCCCGATTGCGCGGCGGCGCTAGCAATTAAGCCCACCCGGTAGAACCATTGCCGGCGGTTTATCAATTTACTTTCTCCTGCTCCACGCTATCTCCAAAACCCAAGTGTTGCCGGTCGAGCGGTGAGAGCACGCACAGCCATTCCGGTCAGCGAAGGAGAAAAATAACAGAAATGAAGAAAAAGTAAACGCGAACCACGCGAAAGCCGCCGCGTCTGGCAGCATTCGGCGGGTAGCTCCACCAGGAAATTTTGCCTCTCTACCCGATTTCAATCCTCTCAGATGCACCTGCTATCATTCGTGCCAAAATCTGAACCATGCACTGGACTCAGGTGTACGATCCGCTGGGCCATTGGTGGCTCTCTACGTTAGTAGCGGCCCTACCCATCCTTGTGCTCTTTGGCTTGCTCGCCGGTTTAAAAATAAAGCCGCATTGGTGTGCGAGTGCAGGAGCTCTGACAGCAATCTTGGTGGCGGTTGCCTTTTTCAGGATGCCGCTCACGCTCGCTGCCATGAGCTTCGCGTACGGTGTTGCGTTCGGATTGCTAAAGATAGCTTGGATCGTGCTGGCGGCCGTCTATCTTTATGACATCTCGGTCGAAACCGGCCAATTCGAGATCATGAAAGAATCTGTTGCCGGCATCACCGCCGATCGCCGCTTGCAGGTCCTGCTGGTGGCATTTTGTTTTGGAGCATTTATTGAAGGCGCAGCGGGATTCGGCGCTCCGGTTGCCATCGCTGGCGCCTTCATGATCGGACTTGGTTTCAAACCTTTTCATGCGGCTGCGTTGAATTTGATTGCGAACACCGCGCCAGTAGCCTGGGGCGCGATCGGCACTCCCATCCATACGCTCGCCGCGGTCACGGCCCTTCCGGAATCAGATCTGAATGCCATGATCGGCCGGATCCTGCCTGTAACAGCCGTGATCGTACCTTTTTGGCTGGTTCGAACGATGGTTGGTTGGCGCGAAACCTTTGAAGTGCTTCCCGCCATACTCGTAGTCGGCATTTCGTTCGCGCTGACGCAGTTCGTCTGGTCGAACCATGTGGACAGCAACTTGGTGGATATCATGGGCGGCGTGGTCTCGATTATCGCGACCATTATTTTTCTCCGCTTCTGGAAACCTAGGAAGATCTGGCGCTTTGATTATGACGAGCAGGCAGCGCCTCTTCGGCCTCCCACGGAACGCATCGCGGATCAGTTCGGAGGCAAGTGGGCGGCGGACAAATTCGATGGCTACGTCAAAGTCCGATCCTACACGGCCAGCCAGATCCTGAAAGCCTGGATGCCTTTTGGGATTCTGTCGCTGTTTGTCCTTCTCTGGGGCCTACCATCAATCAAGCTGATCATGAATCAAGGGACCACGCCAGCTTTTAGGGTGAGGCTCGCGGATGGAAAGCTGCGCCCCGGCCCTCCCGGCTGGGATGTGCCCTATCTACACAATGCGGTTTATCGTGCCGCGCCGGTGGTCGACAAACCTACTGCGGAAAGCGCCAGGTATGACTTTAATTGGCTCTCAGCGACCGGCACCGGCTGCTTTTTCGCAGCTATCGTTGCCGGCTTATTCCTCGGTCTGAGTCCACTTCGCCTAATCAGAGTTTTTTGGCGCACTCTGGTGCGCATGCGGTTGGCGGTGATCGCCATCTCCTTTATGCTAGGACTTGGATTCGTCACCCGCTATGCCGGACTAGATGCGGTGCTGGGATTGGCCTTCACCCGCACCGGCTGGCTCTATCCGTTCTTTGGCACATTCCTTGGCTGGCTTGGAGTCGCGCTCACTGGCAGCGACACATCATCGAACGCGCTTTTCGGAAGTTTGCAGCGAATCACGTCGCAGCAACTCGGAATCGATCCGGTTCTGATGTGCGCGGCCAACAGCGCCGGAGGCGTGATGGGCAAAATGGTGGATGCACAATCGATCACCATTGCAACGGCAGCTACCGAGCAAGTGGGTAATGAAGGGCTTATTTTTCGCTTTGTGATGTGGCACTCGGTTGCGCTCGGGGGAATCGTAGGAGTCATCGTTATGATGTACGCTTATGTTCTCCGTGCCTTCGTGCCCCATGGATTGAGTTTTGTTAAGTGAAATGCTGGCGAATCCTGCAGGATGTTGACCAGGTTTTATACTGCTGACTTGCGCACTAGCCGCTTCCGCACAGCCGAGCTGGCCAGATGGTTGGCCTCGGCGTTGTGCTCACGGTGAATGTGGGAGATGGAGAAGTGCAGGGAGCGGGCCAGCTTGCGGCAGATCCAATTCAGCGAATAGAGACGCGGGCTGCGGCACGAATATTCGCCTTTCATCTGACGGACAACAACCTCCGAATCAGAGTAAACGTGTAGTTTCTTGGCTTTGAGAGTCACGGCACACTGCAGCGCCTCCAGCAGGGCGAAATATTCGGCGACGTTGTTGTCCTGCCGTCCGATCGGTTTCGCGATACGTATCGTGCCATCGAGACCACCATCAATGACGACCCCAATACCCGCCGGTCCCGGATTTCCCAGCGACCCACCGTCGACGTAAGCCACCAACGCTAACATTCAGAGTTCCGTCTTGCCCAAGAGTGCGTCACTTATCGGCCCGCGTCAAGATGTATTCTGTGGTTCGTTTTCCACTGTCGCCCGGCTTTCCCAATTGTGGAAGAAGCTGTGGAAAAGCGGGCACATCACAGATGCAGCTCTGCAACTCCAAGTTGCTCAATAGAATGCAGAGTCTGCTTCGCGACATTTTTTTGTGCAGTTTGCACCGAAAAGGGGCGTTGACATTTTGTGCAGAAGCATTTAACTTGCCCTCCGTCGACGGCTGAAAGGTTTGACTCAAATTAAAATTTAGTCAGACCGAAGTAGGCTGGGTGATCCGCTTGGCAGGGCAACCTGAAGAGCGACCAGACCCGAAAAAACCGACGGACTCTGCGAGGAGCCGTTGGGGTTTGGAACTGCGAAAGCAGTGATTACATCGAGGGCCGTGATGGTGCATGCGTCCACGCTGTTGGCTTCCTCGCAGGAGCTGGTGGCTGGAGCATAACCAATGTCACGGCCTTTCCTATTTGTACCGGCACTTCTCTCTTGAAGGCGCCTCCCCCCCTAACTTCTGGTATGAGTGTCTCGACCAAAATTTGTTGACATTGCCGGTTGGCATCGTTAATGTTCAACCATATGGTTGATCGTCATCGGGATCATCTGGGCGATGTCTTTGCGGCAATCGCTGATCCAACACGGCGCGCGATCGTGCAGATTCTTGCGCGAAGGCCGGCCACGATTAGCCAAATCGCGCGGCCCTTCCCAGTCTCCTTCAACGCAGTTTCGAAGCACATGATGGTGCTGGAGCGCGCCGGCCTTGTACATCGCGAGATCAGAGGTAGAGAGCATGTATGCCGCCTTCGGCCGGGCGCGCTCCGGCAGGCCAATGTGTGGCTTGAGCAATATCGGCAGTTCTGGGAAAGTCGCCTCGATGCCTTGGAGGCCTATGTTGCCGTGAAAGCAAAAGAGAGAGGACAAGCACATGGCAAAACGCGTTGATTCGTTAACTGATGACTGCGGTTAAAATTCCTTCGTGTACCTTTGTGCCCTTCGTGGTTTAGCTCTGGCCCGCGACGAGCGTATGACGCGCTATTTCCGGAGCACTGGCTCCGGGAACGAGAGTTCCAAAGACACAATCAGCGCCAAAGCTTCCCACAGTCGATTCAGATACAACCGCTTAGCCCCCTCTAAGTCCCCATTTTCATCGATAAAACGATCTCACGTTGGTCAGCGCAGACGCGAATTCAGCCCTCGCATGCAAACTCTGACCAGCAACTGACGTCCTAGAGACGCGGCCTTGGAGGGCGCCCCAAAGGGTGAAGCTGGCTTTCTTAGTGATCTACGTTATGCTGGTCGTTTCGCTGGCCCTTGCGCAGTCGTCATCCCATCCCGATCCAGCCTCGGCAGCCTTGCCAGCCAACTCGCAACCCCCGCTTCCAGACGCGCCTTCGGCCTACGAGCCACTCTCAGGACATCAGAAGTTCAATCTATTTCTGCAGCGGACCTATTCGCCCTACACTTTCGCTTCGGCCGCAGCGGAAGCAACCTGGGCGCAAATGTGGGCACAATGGCCGGAATACGGTGGTGGCATGGAGGGCTGGGGTAAGCGTTTCGGCGCAACCTTGGCCG
>Ga0209472_1000903_pt1 | contig 17452 bp, 19 predicted proteins | sample GraSoiAngelo_130_FD_185887 | JGI IMG/M metagenome (GOLD analysis project Ga0209472, IMG submission 185887) | Grasslands soil microbial communities from the Angelo Coastal Reserve, California, USA - 14_0929_02_20cm (SPAdes) (version 2) | ecosystem: Environmental > Terrestrial > Soil > Grasslands ...
GTACGAACATCAGCATGTTCAAGCATCTTCCCATCGCCTCCGAGCTCTTGAAGATCATGGAAGGCCACCGCCCCACGAACTCATGACCGTGGTCGAAGCTTGAGCCCAGGACCCGGTCGAGCGTGAAGCCGGCCAGAGAGGATTACGATGCGCACGCTTGTGAGAGTCGTCGTGTATGTGCTCGCGTTCCTGGCCCTTCCGCTGGGCGTCGGATACTTCGGGTTGCGGTCCGCACTCGCTACTTACCTGGCGCCAACCCCGATACAGCCCGTGGGGCGTGATTTCCCGACACCACCAGAACTGGATCCGCAAAAGCCCACGGTGGCGGTCGTGCTTGGAAATGGCGTGACTGAGGTCGGCGATACGCTCGCTCCATACGTTGCGTTCAAGACCGCAGGAGCGTTCAACGTGATCACGGTAGCCGACCGGAAGATTCCCGTCGCGCTGTCGGGCGGCCTCGATGTCGTGCCCCACTTCACGTTCGCGGAGCTTGACGCCCGACTCGGGCGGGATCCTGATCTGATCATCATCCCGAACATCGTGAACGTTCGCGGCAACGAGGCGGTGCGGAATTGGGTCCGGGGCCACGGAGCTGGCCGAAGCATGGTGATGAGCGTTTGCGCCGGTGCCGAGATGTTCGCCGCGACGGGACTGATCGATGGCCGGCGCGCAACGACCCATTGGGGAGACATCGGACGAATCGAGCGCAGCTACCCACGCGTGCAGTGGGTGCGCGGTCAGCGGTACGTCGACGACGGCCAGTTCGTCAGCACGGCGGGAATCCTGTCCGGAATCGACGGCTCACTTCACATGATCGATCGGCTGCGCGGAAGGGAGCTAGCCCTGCACGTCGCCCGCGCGCTTCATTACGACGGTGCACGCTTCCTCGACGACCCGACAATGCCTCAGTTCGAACGGGACCGACGCGACGCGATCGTCTTCTTGAACGCCGCTTACGGATGGGATCGCGGAGCCCTGGGCATGGCGCTTTACGACGGCATGGACGATCTCCTGCTCGCGTCTATTTACGACACGTACGGTATCTCCTTTGCGCTCTCTAGCGTCGCATCTCGCGGAGCGCTCATCACAACGCGACACGGGCTGCACCTCGTGGCGCGGCGGACCTCCCAAGAGTGGTCGGCGTCGGGTGGAACGCTCTTGCCGGACCGTGCTGAGGGGCAGCGATTTCCCTTCGACGCAGCGCTTGAGGACGTCGCTCGGCGGCAAAACATCCCCACCGCGGAATTTGCGGCGAAACGCCTCGAATATCGCTCGGTGCCGGCGTTGCATGGTCGTGGCTGGCTGCTGGTCGGAACGCTATACCGTCCTCTTCTGCTAGGCCTCGTGGCTTTGGTAGTAGTTTTCGTACTGGAGCGCGTTGTTCTGCGAAGGCCACGGGTTCTCCCCGCATGAACAGCGGCGATGGACGCCAACTGCAATTGATCATCGGCTCAGGCGAGGAGAGACGGGGAGCAAAATGGAATACGTCATCGGTGTCGCTCTCGCACTAGCAGTATCTGTCCTGGCCACAGCAGTTGGTTTCGATCGTGATCGCGCATTCTATCCTGTCATCGCGATTGTGATTGCGTCCTACTACGGCCTATTTGCCATCATGGGCGGGTCGACTCGGACGTTGATGGCGGAATCGATCGTCATCACGGGGTTCGTGTTGATTTCGATCCTCGGATTCAAGGTCAATCTTTGGTTCGTCGTCGCGGCCTTGCCTGCTCACGGCGTTTTCGACTTCATCCACGCGTACTTGATCTCAAACCGAGGCGTGCCCGCATGGTGGCCCGGGTTCTGCCTGACCTACGACGTCGCGGCAGCAGGCTATCTCGCTTGGATTTTGAGACGGTCGCGAGTTGACGCCAAGATGGCGGCGCGGTTCAAACCGGAGACCCACAAGCCGGCCCCGGACATCGGCGCCGTCTCGTGAGTCACTTCACATGTCCCTCGACTCTGGCACCGATGAGTGAGCCACCGATGGACGCAGGCCCTCATACCTACTGCGTTGCGCGGCGACGAACGCAGCGAGGTCAGCAGCAGCGACGCGGATGGCATTCAGGTTTGAACCCGGTGTTCCGCTCCAAGTCTTCCTGCGCCCCGCTGGACAATCGGCCGGGCTTTCTTTTTTTGTTTCCGCGCATAGTTTGCAACGCCAGCCCGTCGCCGATAAACCGCACCGACGAGGCGCGCGCAAAGAACCGCCGCGCCGAGATCGCCGACCCACGCTGCGCGCCGACGGGCAAGTAGATTTGCTGCGAAAGGGCGTATGGTTCTTGCCCGATCCCTCGAACGGCGGCCTAGTGTGCCTGCGCGCCTGTCAAAGCTGCCGGGCCCGATCATTTCTGGGCTGATTCAATCTCGTCCTTCGTCGCGCAGAGTTTCAAGATCGTTGCGAGCCTGCGCGGAGCAACCTGCCGCAGCGGCTCGACGACATCCGCCACGCCGCGTGCGATCGACATGCTCATGGCTCTCCGGACCAGCTCCGGGTGGGCTTCTTCGAAGCACCTGTAAGGAAACCGTTCGTGGCTCAGATATGGAATCCCGCGCTCCGGCACCGACGACGGCCCACGATCCACCAGCATGTCCCGCATCAATTCGGCCAGCGCGTCATCGGCGCGGTCCGGCCGGCGCGTGCCGGTGACCCCGAGAAGACGACGCACCTCGCCCACGTTGGCGCCTTTTGCGTAGCGAATGAGCTCGAGCGACCGCGTCGCGCTCCGTCTGGATGACTCGCATGGAGACGACCGGGCCGCCTCGACTTGAGGCTTACGGCGTAGACGAGAGCTCGCGCGCCGGCACCTGCTTGTGCACCTGCCGCAGCGTCCGCAGGTACGCGATGAGCGCGTCGAGATCCGCGTCGGTCATCGCCGCGAAGTGTGGAATGTAGCTCGACATCGGAAACGCCATCGGCTTTCCGTCCTCGAGGCGCAGGCCCTTGCGGAGCGCGTCCTTCACCCGCGCGTCGTCATACTTCGCGATCCCGAACTCCGGATCGGGCGTCAGGTTCGTGGCCCACACCTTGCCGACGCCCCGGGTGGTGAACGGCTTGTCCGAACCGCCCATGAACGCGTCATCGTCCTCGCCTTTCGGCCCCCGGCTGCCGAGCGCGTGGCACTCTTCGCAGTGGGCGAGATACATGACGTACTTTCCGTAGACGACTCGGTCCTTTCGATCGGGCATCGGCACGTTCCTGGCCGGGGCGTGGTGTACGAAGCCGAGCCGAATTGCCCACCTGGCCATGAAGGGGATGTCACCATCGAACCAAGGCCGGTCCGGCCGCGCCTTCGGCACCGTGCGCAGGTAGGCCACGATCGCGCGCACGTCGGAGTCGGACATGTGCTGGTAGCTGAGGAACGGCATCACCGGGAAGAGCAGCGTCCCTTCGTCGTCGACGCCGTCGCGGATGGCGCGCGAGATCCGATCGTCGGACCACTTGCCCAGGCCGGTCTCCGCGTCCGAAGTCAGGTTCGGGACGTAGAGCTTGAAGTTGCCGACGTCCTCGAGCGTGTTGCCGCCGGCGAGGTAGCGCTGCGGCTCCTCGGGATCGGTGAGCAGGCCGCTGGCGCGGCCGGTGTGGCACGCTCCGCAGGCAGTGACCGCATCGACGAGGTACTTGCCGCGGGCGACTTCGTCGGGCGTGGTGGGAAACGGCTCGCTGCTGGTGTCGCGAACGAGACTTCCCGTACAGCCGGCGATCAGCAAGCCGACGAGCGCGGATTTCATTGGAATCCTCCTGGCGCCCCGTACAGCGCTGCAGGAGGGAATGCGTCCGGCGAACGGTTCCACTGTCTGATCGACGGCTGTAGCGTTTTCCTCGCGCAGAGTCTCAATGGGCGGCAGCAAGGAGGCCGCCTTGCGTTGGTCAATGCAACTACTGATCATCGCGGATGGCGGGCTGTCTCGTTGCCAAGGCGAAGGTCGCCGGTTCGAGCCCGGTGTTCCACGCAACCGAGGGCTGACATCGGGAAACCGTTTGATTATCGCAGCCCCAGAGGGAAAGTTACTTGTCGATGCTGATGGCCTTCCGAAGGAATTACCGTGAGTGAGAAAGTCGAATTCGTCCTGCGCACGATTCTGATCGGAGTTGGCGCCACAGTGGTGATGGACGCATGGGCCTTTCTGCTTAGACAGTTTGGAATACCGCCCTTGAATTTCGCTTTCCTGGGGCGCTGGATAGGTCACCTTCGCCGACGGCAATGGATGCATGAGAGCATAGCCAGGGCAACGCCCGTGAGAGGCGAGGTGCTGATGGGCTGGTGTGCACACTACTCGATTGGGATAACGTTCGCCGCTCTCCTGCTGTCGACGTTCGGCTTGAAGTGGGCCCGATCGCCGTCTTTGCTTCCCGCGCTCCTCATTGGGATCGTGACGGTGTTAGCGCCATTGCTTATCTTGCAGCCGGCATTGGGAGCAGGGATCGCATCCTCCAAGACGGCAACCCCTCTCTTCAACAGCATGAAAAGTCTAGCCACACACACGGTCTATGGCTTTGGCCTGTATCTCGCTGCTCTCGCAACAGCTTCGCTCATCCCCGCAGGAAAGTGAGTAGCGCCGCAATTGCGGCGGCGGTCCCGGCATCGATCTGAAAGTGACACCCACCTTCAAGGCAGGCACGTTCACGATGCGTCCTTCCTCGCGGCAATTTAGATTAGCGCGTCGAACCAGGGCAGCGATCGATTCCCCGATCGCAGGAATCGGCTTGAGTCACGTCGTCACCTCGCTGATTCGCTCCAGCCTGGGAGGCTGGTCGTCTTTTTCTTTGCATGCCACATGAGGCTCACGCCGAACGTCAAGAGCCAGATCGACCACACCGCAAAGGCGATCATCGGCAGCGGCTTGAGCAAAGCGCTGACCAGAGGGACCTTACCCGCTCGCGCGCGGCAGCCCGAGCTAGACACCACTGCGGCGCCCATCCGCGATCGTCGCGAGCAAAGGCACAGTTCCGCAAATGGTTTCCGTGCCCGAGTACGGACAAGCACAGCGGTGCCTGCCCGGGCTGGGTGATCGATCACATCGCCCCCTGACGCGAGCAGAAGCGGAGAGAGCAGTCCAGGCGCAGCAGGCGCCGTGAGCACCGTCATGTCGCAGGAGTCGTCGCCCTGCAAGGGCCGGCCATGACCCAAAAGGGTGATAGCAAAATTCGACCCCATCCCTGCCTCAAAGAGCGATTAGATCGCGCGCCCAACCGGATTCGTCGATCAGGTCGGCGACCCGGTCGAGATCTGCGCGGATGCGCTGGTCCCACTCGGCGGTCGCGCCGCTCCATCCGAGCGAGCGGAGGAAGTGAAGCCGATAGGAGGTGTTCTCGAACAGGCCATGCAGGTAGACGCCTGCGACGTTGCCCTGGCGAAACCCGAGGCCGCCATCCAGGTGTGTCTCGACGTGAGCGTCGGCGGCCGTCTGGCCAAGGTGGATCTCGTACCCCTCGATCCAGCCGCAGTCCGCGGAATGCACTCGCGTCCTTCGTGTCGTCTTCTCGCCGGCGAAGGTCGTCTCGACGTCGAGCAATCCCAACCCCTCGGCGTCTCGCCCCTCGATCCGCTGGGGATCGCGGACCCGTCTGCCCAGCATCTGCAGGCCGCCGCAGATCCCCAGGATGGGGACGCCGGCTCTGGCCAGCGAGCAGATCCGAGCGGCGAGTCCGCTGCGACGGAGGTAATCCAGGCTTGCCGCCGTGTTCTTGCTCCCGGGGAGAAGGACCGCGCCCACTCCCTCCAGTCCTTCCGGCCCCTCGATCGGCACCACATCCACGCCTTCCTCGTGCACCAGCGGGTCGAACTCGTCGAGGTTCGACGCGTAGGGGTACAGCACTAGCGCCACCCGTGTTGCATCCGTCCGCCAGTTCGGCCGATGGAAGAACGCGTCCTCCTCGGGCAGCAAGTGTCGCCGATACGGGACCAGCGCCGATGTGGGAATGCCGGTCCGCGTCCGCAGCCATTCTCGCGCGTCGAGCAGGAGCGCCGGATCGCCGCGGAACTTGTTCAAGACGAATCCGCGGAGGAGCGCGCGGTCCCGCGGCTCCAACGTCTCCCAGGTCCCGAGCAGGTGCGCGAAGGCGCCGCCCCGATCGATGTCCGCGATCAGGTAGCAGGCGGCGCCTGCGTGTCGCGCGACGGCGAAGTTCACTACATCTCCCGGCATCAGATTCGGTTCCCCCGGGCTGCCCGCGCCCTCCAGCACGATCCGCTCGAAGTCCCCGAGCAGGGAATCGAGTGCGCCCGCGATGGCAGGCCAGAGCCGATCCCGACGCTCGAGCCAAGGCATCGCGCTCAACCGCGAATCGTAGCGGCCCAGGACCACGACCTGGCTGCGCGTGTCCGATTCGGGCTTGAGCAGGACCGGATTCATCCGGGCCTCCGGCGGCACGCCGGCGGCGAGGGCCTGAAGGTACTGGGCGCGTCCGATCTCCGATCCGTCCGCGCACACGCCCGCGTTGTTCGACATGTTCTGCGCCTTGAACGGCGCCACTCGCTCCCCCCGCCGCGCGAACCAGCGGCACAGCGCCGCGGCGAGGAACGATTTCCCGGCATCGCTACTGCAGCCGAGCACCATGATCGGGCGTTTCGGGATCGCCGTCACTTGAGGCGCAGCGGCCGGCCGGCGATCAGGAGCCAGGCCTCGTCGGCGGCTTCCGCCGTCCGCTGACCGAGCCAGCCATTGAGATCGCGGAAGCGGCGCAAGAGCATGGAATCGGGCACCGGCGCCCAGCCCACTTCATTGCCGACGATCACGGCCGGCCACGCCGCCCGCCGCAATGCGCCGAGCTCCTCGTCCCACGCCGCCAGGATCTGGTCGTCGGTCGAGTCCAGCCGGTCGCTCATCCAGAGGGTGACGCAGTCGAGCACCACGCCACTCGGCGGCGGCAGGATGCTCGCGAGTGCCGCGCTGACGCTATCGGGCGCCTCGATGGTGCGCCAGGAAGGTCGTTCGCTCCGGTGGACGCGGATGCGGTCGTCCATCTCCGGATCGCCGGGCCTGCAGGTCGCGACGAAGACCACCTCGGGTCCCCACTCGCGCGCGCGAGCCACCGACCAGCGGCTCTTCCCGCTCCGCGCCGGACCAGTGACGAACAGGATCGTTCCCATCAGAACTCGATCCCCGGCTGCGCCCGGATGCCTTCCTTGAAGGGGTGCTTGATCTCCTTCATCTCGGTCACCAGGTCCGCGATCTCGATCAGCGCCGGAAGAGCGCCGCGGCCGGTGACCACGACGTGCAGGTCCTCGCGCTTGTTCCGCAGGGCCTCGATCACTTCGGCGGCGGGGAGGTACTCGTAGGACAGGACGATGTTCAACTCGTCGAGCAACAGGAACTTCAGCTCGGGGTCCGCCAAATGTCGCCGCACCAGCGCCCACCCGGCCCGGGCGCACTGCGTATCCTTCTCCCGGCTTTGCGTGTCCCAGGTGAAGCCCTGGCCGACCTTGTCCCACCGCAGGCGTGGAGACTTGAGCAGGGACTCTGCAGTCCCGCGGCCGCCCTTGATGAACTGGACCACCGCGCATTTGAAGCCGTGGCCGAGCGAGCGCAGCAACATGCCCAGGGCGGCGCTGGTCTTTCCCTTTCCGTCGCCGGTGTGGACGATGATCAGTCCCTTGCGGCGGCGGGCGGCGGCCATCTTGCTGCGCATCTGCTTCTGCAAAGCCTTCATCTCCGCTTCATGCTCGTTCGCGTCTGTCATCGGGGAGCTCCAGATGAAGGGAAACAGCAGGGCGTGCACGCACTCCGAAGACTTTGAGGATGGCAGCGGGAGTGAGCACTTCCTCCGGGCGGCCATCGGCGACCAACCGGCCGAGCTGGAGCAGAAGGACGCGGTCGAACGAGCGCGTCATGCGCAGGTCGTGGAGGCTGACGAGGAGCGCAGCGCCGCCGTTCGCGAATCGGCGCGCCAGGGCCATGACCTCGAGAGCGTGCCGCACGTCCAACTGGGCGACGGGCTCGTCCCAGAGCTGCAATCTAGCCCCGGTCGCGACCGCGCGTGCAAGGCTCACCCGTTGGCGCTCGCCCCCGCTGAGCCGGGTCACCGGCCGGTCCGCCAGATCTCGAAGGTCGAAGGCGGTCAGCGCATCATCGACGCCGCTCCCATCGTCGGCCCACATGTAGCGCCCCTGGGCGACCACTTCCCGGACGCTGAAGGCGAACTGGAAGCTCGCTTCCTGCGGCACCCAGGCCAGGCGTCGCGCCCGGTCGATGACGGCGATGCGCGGCAGCGTCCGTCCATCCAGCTCGACGTCGCCGCCGGCCGGCAGGAGTCCCGCGGCCGCCTGGAGCAATGTCGACTTGCCGCTTCCGTTCGGGCCGACGACGGCTGCCAGGGTGCCGTGCCGCAGCGCGAAGGACACGCCGTTCAGTCGGCCGGGCACCGTCAGCGCGCGGACCGTCAGAGCGCTCATGCCAGCGTCCTCAGCATCCAGAGGAAGAACGGACCGCCCACGAGCGCCGTGATCACGCCAAGGCGCAGCCCGCCCGGGAGGAGGCGCGTCGCCACGTCGCAGGCGAGCGTCAGGACCGCTCCGCCCATCATCGAGGCGGGAAGGAGTCTCCGGTGATCGGGACCGAGCGACAGCCGCAAGAGGTGTGGAACGACCAGCCCGACGAAGCCGACCACTCCCGCGACGGAGGTGGCGAGCGCGGTGAGCAGGGTAGAGAGAACGACGAGCCTCCAACGCACCCGGCGCACGTCCACGCCCAGGCTCTGCGCGCTCTGCTCGCCGAGGCTGATGAGATTGAGGTCGCGCCCCAGCGGCAGCAGGAGAACGCAGGCGACCACGATGGAAGGAATGCCGATGATCACGTGCTCGGCCGTACGGCTCTCGAGCCCGCCCATCAACCAGAAGAGGATCTGGCCGCTGAGCTCGAGGCGGCCGGCATTGGCCGAGAGCACGAACGCCGTCCCCGCGTCCAGGAGAGCATTCAGCGCGATTCCGGAGAGGAGCAGTCGCTCCGTCGCGGCGCCTCTCCGGGCGAGCACGACCACGGCCGCCGTGGCGGCGAAGGCGCCCGCGATGGCCGCGAGCGGGACGGTCCAAAGCGCATGCCCGATTCCGAACGCCAGCACCGACACTGCACCCAGCGCGGCGCCGCTGGAAACACCAAGCAGTCCCGGGCTCGCCAGCGCGTTGCGGAAGAACGCCTGCATCACGACGCCGCTCGCCGCCAGCGCGGCGCCGACGGCTGCTCCGACCAGCGATCGCGGCAGACGGAAATCGCGGACGATCGTCACGGCGATGGGATCTCCCCGGCCGCGAAGCGCCTGCGCGACGTCCGTGAGCGGGAGCCGCACCTCGCCGAGCGCGAGCGACGCGAGAAATGCGGCCGGCAGCAGCGAGACCAGCAGCCAGGTGACGAGCCGTCGCTTCACGGGAAACGCTCCGGGTGCAGTTTGCGGGCAAGCGCCTCGAACGCCGCGACGCGATGGTGAGTGACGCTCGCCATCAGCGGCCCGGGCAGCAGGACGAGCCGGCCGGCCCTGAGCGCCGACAGGTGCCGGTAGGCGGGCATCTGCCAGAGCCGGGCCTCCAAGCCGGCTCCCTCGTTGTCCGAGGCAATCAGCAGCTCTGGATTCCAGGTGAGCAGCTTTTCATCGGGGGTCGAGGCATGCCCGACGAGGCCCGCTTCGGCGGCCACGTTGATCGCGCCGGCGTGGTCGCAAAGATCCTGGAACGTGGTTTGCGAGCCTGCGGTGAATGGATAGGTGCTCACCGCCAGCACGCGGACCGGTTTCACTCCCTCCAGCTTGCGGGCGAGCTCGGCTACGCGCTGTTTCGTGCTCCCGATGAGCTTCTCGGCGCGATCGGAATGGCCGAGCGCGGCGCCGATGGCGCGGATGTTCGCGTAGACGTCCTCGAGCGACTCGAAGCGCTCGACGACGATCAGCCTCACGCCCGCGCGGCGGAGGAGCGCGAGCGTGGGCGCCTCCGTGTAACTGGCGACCAGCACGAGGTCCGGACGGAACCGCATGACACTCTCCGCATCGTTGCTCTTCAGCGTGGGATACGCCGCCGCCTCGCTTGCGTTCAGGCTGTAAGCCCGGTCGCGGCCAAGGTGGCTGAGGGCGGCGATTTGCCCCGGATCGGCCAGGGCGAGCAGAAGCTCGTCGGTGCCGACGGTGTGGCTGACCACCCGCTGCGCCGCGGCTGGCGCACCTCGCGCCACCGCCAGCGCGCAAAGAAGGATGGTCCAAGCTCGAAGCGGGATCTTCATCGGTGCGAATCTCGAGCGATGGGAAGGGCCAGCCACTCGAGATGCGGAATGGGCTGGTGGAGCGCTTCGTCCCAGGTGGCGCCTGCCCCGAGCACGCGCAGGGCACGGATGACGCCCGCGTGACCGACCAACGCCAAGGTCTCGATGTCGCCGTGAGCGCCGCGTTCACCTGCCCACGCGCGGACGCGACCTTCGAAAGCCACGAGAGATTCGCCGCCCGGCGGACCGACGTCGCGCCAGGAGGCGAGCCATGCTTCGTAGCGGACGCGATCCCGGCGCTCGATCTCGTTCCAGCCGCGGCCCTCCCATTCGCCAAAATCGATTTCCGCCAGCCTGTCGTCGATGCGCAGGACGGCCTTCAGGAGCCGGGCAAGCTCGTCAGCCACTTCGCGGCAGCGCCGCAACGGACTCGTCCAGACCGCCAGCGGGGTCGTGCTCGGGAGCGCGAGCGAAAGACGCCTCGCGCTCGCGCGCGGGTCCTCGCCCGGGGGCAGGTCGAGTCTCCCGTAACAGCGGTTGGTGACCGCGACCGCGGCGTGCCGCGCGCACAGGAGGAGGCTCATCGGACGCCGCTTCCCCGCCAGAGAGCAAGCGTGAGCAGGAGGGTGCACTCCACCACCTGCTCCGTGGCGCCGAGGAAGTCTCCCGTCAATCCGCCGGCCCGCCGCATGAAGCGGACGCCGCACGCGACCGCGGTCAGGCCGGCGATCGCGAGCAGGCCCACCAGCAACCTCCAGTCGAGGAATCCGGTAACGGCGGCCGCGCCGAAGAGCAGCGCGATCCAGCCGCTCGCGACCGCCACCTGCGCCGCCCCAGCGCGCACCACAGCGCTGCTCTTCGCGCCTTCCGGCGACACCGAAGGCAAGATCGCCATCATCCACACCGGCGGAAGACGCGCCAGCGCTTGCGTCAGCAGCAGCGCCAAGGGCGCCAGTCCGGCAAGAGCGGAGAGGAGCGCGACCCGCAGGAGAAGCGCCATGCAGAGGGCCGCCGCGCCGAAGGTCCCGATGCGGCTGTCGCGCAGGATCACGAACAGCTTCTCGCGATCGGAAGCGCCGCCCAGCGCGTCGGCGGTATCCGCGAGGCCGTCCTCGTGGAAGGCGCCCGTGAGCAGCATTCCGGCGGATACGGCGAGAGCGGCCGACACCACCGGGCCGGCGCGCGCGGAGACCAGCATCACCCCCGCGAGGACCGACCCCAGCACCGCACCCACGAGCGGAAAGTGCGCGGAGCTCCAGCGCAAGTCCTCCGCAGTGAATGCCGGTCCGCCCACCGGCAGCCGGGTGAGGAAGGCAAACGCAGCCGGCACCGCGCGAAGGACGGTCATGGGGCGCCGCCGTCCGGGACGCCCGCCGAGGCGAAGGTCGCCATGCGCACGTGGAGCGCGCAGGCGTGATCGAGGAGGGACAGCGCGAGCAGCGCTCCGCTCGCCTCGCCCAGGCGCAGCTCGAGGTCGAGGAGGGGTCTTGCTTCCATCGCCTCCAGGACGCGGCGGTGCCCCGGCTCGGCGGAGCGGTGCGCGAAGAAGAGGGATCTGCGCACCGCGGGCGCTGTCCGCACCAAGGCAAGGACCGCCGTGGAAACGATGAAGCCGTCGACGAGGATCGCCATTCCACGCTCGCAGGCGCGCGCGGCGGCTCCGAACAGCGCGGCGATGTCGCGCCCGCCCAGCCGGCGAACGGCCTCCAGGGACGAACCGACCTTGCCGACGCGTGCGAGCGCGTCGCGCACGACCGCTCTCTTCCGTGCCAGCGCGGCACCGCTCACGCCGGTGCCGGCGCCCACGAGCGTATCGGCGTCCGCACCGCGCGCGTCCAGGAGCATTGCGGCCACCGCCGAGGCGGCGGTGGTGTTTCCGATTCCCATCTCGCCCAGGGCTAGCACCAGAACGCCCGCGGGCAATGCGTCCACCGCGGCCGCCCCGGCCAGGACGGCGCGGGCGAACGTCGCCTCGCTCATCGCGTCCTCCACCCTCAGGTCGCCCACTTCGTCTCGAGCCACGGGCGCGCGGGCGAGACGAATGTCCTGCTCGAACGCGAGATCGGCGCCGTCTCGCACGCCGACGTCGACGATGTGGAGCGGAACCCGGAGCTCTTTGGCCAGGACGCTCGCCGCCGCGCCGCCGGCGACGAAGTTGCGCAGCATCGCCGCGGTGACTTCCACGGGATAGGCTGAGACGCCGTGCCGGGCGACCGGATGGTCGGAGGCGAACACGATCGCGGCCGCGGGCCGCGAAGCCGGCAGCGCAGTTCGTTGCAGCCCGGCGAGCTGCACGGGAATGTCCTCGAGCAGGCCGAGGCTCCCGCGGGGTTTGGTCAGGCGCTGCTGGCGCGCCCGGGCCAGCTCCGCGGAGGCGAGGTCGAACGGCGGGACGACGACTTTCACGGCCTCGCCCCTTTTCTGAAGTCCACGCCGACAATGTTTCCGGCGATGAAGTTGCTGACGATCGCTTGGTCGTCGTCGAGCGGCAGGATGTTCCAGGGGTTCGAACCGTCGCCGGTGTTGACCTCCGCGACCAACATCTTCGCCGGGTCCTTCACGGACAGGTCGAGCTTCTGCACCGTGTTGGTGGCGGACGCCACGGTATAGAGGAACTGGCCGCGTGCGCGCACGTCCTGCAGCGCGGCGCTCTTGCCGAAGGAGAAGAAGTTCACCTCGGCAATCATCGTCTGCGCGCCGATCGTCACCATCGTAAGGGTGCCGCTCACTGAGTTGACCACCGCCAGACGGCCGTCGCCGGCGACGGTCATCGCGGTAGGCTGGGCGCCGACCAAGACCTTGTCGCCCTTGACGGCGCCGCTCTGCGGGTCGAGCCGGACCAGGTAGCCCTCGTCCGCTCCACAGAGCGCGAACAGATCGTTGCCGTTCACCAGCAGATCGGCCACGTACGTCAGCGACGCGGGGCAGGGCAGCTGGATGGCGGGGTGACTTTCGTCCGCGCCGTCGGCCAGCGCGAACGTGCTCCGGTCGAGGCTGTAGAGGCGCGCGGAGCCGAAGTCGCCCACCCATATCTTGCTTGGACCACTGGCGACGTACGACGGCTGGAAACCCGCCGGTGGCGATGCCTTGCGGAGCGGCGCGTTCGTGGCCGGATCGACCTCGATCACCGCGCGTCCGCGTAACTCCTGCGCGGAGAACGAGCCGGCGCAGACCACCAGCAGCAGGTTGCCGTCGTTTCTCACCACGCCGCTGTTGGTGCAGGCGTGATCGTCCGCGCCGCCGGGCAGGATCACCGTCCTGACACCGGTCTCCGGCTGGACCCGGACCAGCATGCCGGGACCCCCAGGCGCGAAGTTGTCGTCGAGGTTGGTCAAGGAAACGAAAGCGGATCCACTTGGTCCGGACGCGATGACGGCAGGCGCGGGCCGGGTGGGATGGGTGGGATCGAAGGGCCGCAACGCGCTTCCAGAAGGCAAAGGAATGCTGGCGAGGGGGGGCGGTGCGCGGAAGCTGCCGCCGCTGCAGCTGGCCAGGAATGCCGCCAGCGCCAGGGTAAACGATCGAGTGGATACGGAACGGTTCATGTGGACCTCGTGCGCGTGGCAAATGTGCGATGGCGAAGGGCTCGCCGGCGCCACCGCTGGGAAGAGGAGTGGCGCTAGAAGCGGGCCCGCGCGGTCGCCTGGAACGAGGCCCCCGGAAGCGGGTACTGGAAGAGATCCTGCTGCGTACGGTCGTCGAGCACGTTGCGGACTTCGAGGTCGACCCAGAGTGGGCCAGCCACGCGCACACCCGCGCCTGCGTCGATACAGACCTGCGCGGGCAGTTCGGCCGTGCCATACGCGTTTCGCGGCATCGCCGAGGAGAGCTGGACTTGAACGAAACCTTCGAGCCGGTCTCCCCGGCGGTCGAGCCGCGCGAAGAGGCGGTGGGGCGAGCGGTACGAGAGCTTGCGCCCTCCTTGGGTCGCCGAGGGCCGCTCGTTCACCGCCTCGACGAAGCTGTAGGCCACCTCGAGGCCAACCTCGAGCGGGAGTCTGACGGAGAGTTGGACTTCGGCGCCTCGGATTCGCGCAGCGCCGATGTTGTACGGCTTCACCCGCGCCGGCGGATACAGCTCGTAAAGGATCAGATCGCGATAGCGAGACCAGAAGACGCCGGCCGAGGCGGTGAACGGATGGGTCTTCCAACGCAGGCCGGCGTCGACCGACAGGGCCCGCTCGGGGCGCAGATCTGGATTCGGCTGCGTAGGGCCCGTGTCGAGATACAATTCCGAGAAGGTGGGCGGGCGGAAGGAGGCTCCAGCGCCAGCTCGCACCTCGAAGGGTTCGACAGCAGTGCCCAGAAAGGGTCGCGCGCTGGCGCTCAGGCCCGGACTGAATCCGGTCATTGTCCCAACGAAGTCGAGCCGCAGTGCCGGATACACGGAGAGCGCTCCCCGCAGGAGCGAAGCGTCGTCGGAGATCCCCAGCGAGACGATCTCGCGGCGGTGGATTCCGGCGTAGCTTCCTGCTAGCCATTCGCCGCCCGCGGATAGGGACGTCGCGATGGAATGGCTGAGAGAAACGGGGAACGTCACCTCGAGCTCGCCGCGCGTCCCCAGTGTGTGGCTCTGCTGGACCGCGCAAGCAGGGCTCGAACCGCCTTCGGGACAGTCGAAACCCAGTCCGAGCTCGCGCAGCTGGACGAGGCTGGCGCGGCCCCAGCCGCGAGCCTGGATCACGGTCTCCCCGACGGTCGCCCGCAGTCGCGCGCCGAAGATCCCGCCTTGGTCGCTTTCACGCGCCCGCGGCGTGAACATGCCCACAGGTCCAGGCAATCCGCGGCTGGCCGCGGTGCCCTGGAAAAGAGCGTCGAGCTCCAGGCCTTCGCGCAGCGGCACTTCGGTCCGCACCAGCAGCGAGCCGCGCATCGCATCGGCGTTCTCCCGCACGGCTGGGTAGTAGGGCGCGCCCGGGATCTCCGGCGTGAACTGGCGCTCGTACTGGAACCTGCCGTTCGTCCGATCGAGCTGTATCGCCACGATGCTGCGGGCCGCGCTGGCCAGCGAGACCACCGCATCCGCCGTCACGCGCACCGAGCCGAACGACCCGGCGGCGAGTTCAGCGCCAAACTGCGGCTCGGAAGCACCGGTCGTCTTCGGCACCAGCTCGACCGCCCCGCCGAGAGCGCCGGCGCCGAGCTGCGCGCCGAGAACGCCGCGGCTAACGACCACCTTGCTTACGAACGAGGATGGCAGCGTGGACAGGTCGATGGCATCGCCGCCGGGCCCTTGGAGCGGAATGCCGTCGAGCAGCACGAGCGTTTGATCGGGCGACGCTCCGCGCAGCGACACGAACGCGGCTTGTCCCGGGCCGCCGCTCCGCTGCACTGAGACGCCGGGCGATGTGGCGAGGAGCTCGGCGACCGTCGGCGCCTCGCCTGCGAACCGTTCGGCGTCCACCACTGAGGTCTGCGCGGCGCCGCTCGGGCGCGAGCCGCGGACATTGATGACCTCGGTCAGTGGCCCGGCAACAGGCTCCTCCGGGACACCCGCGTCCTGATCGGCACGGACGCTCCGCGTCCAGGAGAGCAACGCGGACAGGAGGACGGTGAAGAAGCTCGCGGCCGACTTCGCGCGCGAACAAACGAGCCGCCCCTGCGGGGCTTCGACCAGCGGCATGATGTCTCCCTCTTTCTCTCGAAGAGGCGAAGGACTTCGTCTCATGCCGCCAGGCAGGTCTCCTGGCTCCCGGGTCCGCAGCGACTCGCTGCGCGCGCGTCCCGCCTTCCCCGGTGCATGCACCGAGTGGCTTCTGGGACGAGCTGCCCGGCTACAGTGGCGGGACCGCGCCGGAATTCGACCGGCTTCCCTCTAGGCCCTTGTGGGGCGCCACGGCGGCACGTCTAGCAATTGCGTTGGCGCGTTTACGCCGTTCGCCACGACTCGTCAAGCGGGGCGTTTTCGGCCAGGGGTCATTCGTGCTCCGGACGTGCGACGATGAACGCAGCGAGATCTCGAGATGCGAACGTGTGGCAGTCGTCCACGGGCGCACAGCGTGTAGACCGTGGCGTGGAGGTTCGGGAATCCTGGCCTTCAGAATTGCCAAGGCGAAGGTCGCCGGTTCGAACCCGGTGTTCCGCTCCAAGTCTTTGAAAAAGCCCGGTCTGATCCGGGCTTTTTTATTTCCAGCGCAAAAGGCTCTGACGTGTCGATCCGGCTCGCCGGGCTCGCTCGTCGCATGATCGGAAGCCGAGGAGGAGCCATGAAATATCTGTCGTTCATCCGCGGCGATTCCCCGGGAGGCAAACCGTGAGGAACCTCATTCTCAAGATGTCCGTCTCGGCAGGAGCCAGGCAAGGAGATCATGGCGCACGGAGGCGTCGGGTTTGCCCGGAGCCTTGTGCGGCTCGGACTGGTCGACGAGTACCGGCTGCTGATTCATCCGGTCGCACTCGGGAGCGGGCTAGGCCTCTTCTCGTCCCTGGCCAGGCCGATCTGGGCCTGGCCCCCGTCGGCGGTGAGCTGCAGATTGCCCTCGGCGCCGTTGATCTCCCGCATCAAGTTCGTGCCGCGCGAACGGCCGCCGCGGTAGTGGATCGAGAGTGCGGCGACCTTGGCGGTGCCTATTGACATCCCGAGCAGCCGCTTCTAATCGAGGGCCTCGGAGGGCAATGCAATCACCCTCCACGGCAACGAACAGGTTCCGCGCACTGCGCGTCAGAGGAGATCGCCATGCCTGCAACCGATAGCTCGGCAATCAGGAACATCGTTCTGGTCCACGGCGGCTTCGTCGACGGCTCAGGCTGGGCGGCCGTGTACGGGATCTTGAAGAAGGACGGGTACGACGTAGTGGTCGTGCAGAACCCCACGCTGTCTCTGGCTGACGACGTCGCGGTGACGAAGCGCGCGATCGCCGCGCAAGGCGGCCCCGTATTGCTCGTCGGTCACTCCTACGGCGGCGTGGTGATCACCGAAGCCGGCACCGACCCGAAGGTCGCCGGGCTCGTGTACATCGCCGCTTTCGCTCCCGACAAAGGGGAATCGGTGTCGTCGCTGATCAAGGATCCCCCGCCTGGCGCGCCGATCCCTCCGATCCTCCCTCCGCAAGACGGCTTCTTGTTCCTCGACAAGGCGAAGTTCCACTTCTCCTTCGCGGGTGACGTGGACGCCGATACGGCCGCGTTCATGGCAAGCTCGCAGGTCCCCTGGGGCGTGGAAGCACTGTCCGGGACGATCACCGAGCCCGCCTGGAAGACCAAGCCGAGCTGGTACCTGGTGTCCACCGAGGACAGGATGATCCCGCCGCCTGCCCAGCGGAACATGTCA
>Ga0209472_1000912_pt1 | contig 17321 bp, 16 predicted proteins | sample GraSoiAngelo_130_FD_185887 | JGI IMG/M metagenome (GOLD analysis project Ga0209472, IMG submission 185887) | Grasslands soil microbial communities from the Angelo Coastal Reserve, California, USA - 14_0929_02_20cm (SPAdes) (version 2) | ecosystem: Environmental > Terrestrial > Soil > Grasslands ...
CGTTACCCAACAATCAAAGCAAGCACGCACAGCAAGAATGATCCGGCAACTGCAAACCCTCGGTTATCGGATCGAACCGCCGAATCCTCAACCTAGCCAAGCACAAGCGCAGTGATTTTCGACCCTGTTGCATCTAAACGGTTTAGCTTTCCTGTAAGTCCATTAGAATCAACACTTGTGGACCATCGGATAGGTGTTGATTCTAAATGACTTAGTGGAGCATATAGCCTGAGTGGACAATCTGTCCGGACGGCCCCCTCCCCCCATGGTTTCTGTAACGATATGATTCGGCAGGATTTAGTGGGTGGTGGTCTGCAAACGATATGATTCCATGGGAGTTGCGTGGAGTGGGCAGCGAGAGCCGAGCGGCAGAGAGTGAAGACAGAGAGGGAGCGGACAAAGGGAGGCACTCCTTTCTCCGCCAGGGGGAAAGACAAGGGCACCATATCACAAAAGGTACTGGAAGGCAAGGATAACTATGTTGTTATTCGAATGAGCGTGGGCTATTTGACACAGTGGGGTTCAAGTTGGCCGAGGGAAAGGGTTTGCGGGAGGGGTGGGATTCGAAAGAATTGTGGAAATCCGTGGAAAAACAAAAGGGCCCATGGCTCTGCTTCACCCACCAGATGCTCATTTCGCGCGGCGCGTGAAAGACGGGCTATCCCCACGTACGTATGATATAGTATGTACAAGAATACAGGTACAGCGATGGTCTTCGACTGGGATGAAAAGAAGAATCGCACCAATCGAGCCAAGCACAAAGTGAGCTTCGAGGCTGCAACGCTGGTTTTTGAGGACCCTCACGCCGTCGGCGTGCCGGACCGCGCGGAAGAAGGAGAAGAGCGCTGGCAGACCGTGGGAATGGCCGCTGGAGTAGTGCTGCTGTTTGTTGCACATACTTATCGTGCGGAGGGCGGAGAGGAATACATACGGATCATCTCGGCGCGGAAGCGACGCCGCGGGAAAGGAAGGTCTATGAAGAAGGTTTCTAGGAGAGTAGCGAAGGAACTCGCGGCGTTGGCGCGGATGCCGGACGACAAAATCGATTTGGCGGATGCTCCGGAAGTGCGGGAATGGCGGGGCGCCGTGGTGGGGAAGTTTTACCGCCCGATCAAGAGGCCGGTGACGATTCGCGTGGATGCCGACGTGCTGGCATGGCTGAAGCGCCAGGGACGCGGTTACCAGACGAGGATCAACAAGCTCTTGCGTGAAGCTATGGAAGGGAAGCGGCGGCGGGCGTAGGCGGCGGAGGGTTGCCGAGAAATAGTCAGAAGTGCGACGCCATCACCTGCTGTATCCACTGCCAGAGCTTCGGCTGCATTGCAGTCGCGAGCAAACTGCCTATCGCGCCTTCTGTAATATTCCGTAAGGTGCGGCCAGCTTGCCTTACGATTACAGGATCTGGTTGATCTGTAAGCTGGGCCTTGAGCGTGGCAATCTGGGCCTCCGCTTTTTGCTTCTGACGTGCGTCAGGCCAAGTCCTCCTAGCCTCAAGGCACGATATAGGGTAGCGCGGCTGACTTTGAAAAGCGCGCTGCTTGAGCGGGCGGCTCGTCCCCGCTGCTGAGGGCGCATCCATGGAATGCGACAGGCTAATTCCGCGACGTGTGCAATTTGAGGGGGAGGATTTTGGCGTAGGACTTAAAGTCGCAGAGGGTGGCCGGCAAAAAGCCAGGGGGGATGGCGGGCTGAAGCCCGCCGCTACGCAAGTAAGGGAGCACAGCCGGGAGGGCTGTGCCACAAAGAGGCAAGAAAAGGAGGCGCGGCGACGGCGCGCCTCCCAGGATGAATGACGCTCAGCCGATGGCAGGCTGCGCAGCAATTAGGGCTGGACAGGAGGAAGAGCCTCCGAGCCAGAAGTATTCGGGCACGTCGGATGGCCGAACCCGGATTTGCTGTTGCCGGTGCCGCCGTTAGGGTTTGCGGTGATATCGAAAATGATGTTGTCCGGGCGCGCGGGATCGCCGGAGACTCCACCAACCGCCGGCAGCGAGCTGGAGGCCGCCATGTGATCAAGTCCGAGGAGATTTCGCACGCGCCACGCGATGTTGTGGTCCGCGCAGGAAGTGTCTCCGCTGACGCCCACTCCGCCGATAAGCAGATGGCCATGCGCATAGAGACCCAGGCCGCCACCAAAGACGTTTACGCCACCAATTTTGTGTCCAACCATCGGGTCACTAGCGGTGCCGTAGTTCGCGGAAGGTCCGGCGTAGGCGACGCCAGTATCGACAGGATTGCTGTGCTGGAGTCCGTAGAGGCTGCCGCCAGGCTGGACAGCAGAATAGAGGTTTGCCGTGGACAGCGCCAAGCCACCGGCCTGGCCGGAGCCATTGCTATTGGACGAAGCGTCGAGACTGAAGGCATTGGCGGTGTTGGCCTTCTGGGCGGAAATGACGCGGCTGCCGGGCCACTGGGCGCCGCGGTTGACACCGGAGAAGGCGACGGCACAAACCACACCGTCGCGATTGACGAGAGTCGCCCACATCTGGTTGTTCAGGCCGCTGGTTTCTGCGGCAGTAGCAGAAGCGATAGCGTTCTTTAACGCGGAAGAGTTGGGAAGGTTTGAGCATGAGAAGCCCTGGTCATCGGTGTTTTGCATGGCGCTGCTTGCAGCGAGTGCGCAAGCCACTGCCACGACAAGTATGACCGCGCTCGCCGTCACGCAGAGTCTCGGAGACACTCTGAGTTTCCAAGTTGCGGGTAACTTCCTAGCATTCAACATTCATGCACCTCCAGAGTAGAGAGATTGTCTCTCCATCGAACCGCCCGGGCAGGTCAGGGAAGGGAGAGTTTCCAGGTTGGGCCCGAACACGGATATACGCTCTGCCGGTATCCTTTTGCAAGGACATTCGATGTTTTTCGCGGAAGCGAGTACGCGGACTCAGGGGCGGGCGGCGCGTTCGCGAATTGATTTTTCGGTGAGCAGGGCTTGCTGACGGACGCGATCGGAGATTTCAGGGAGTTCGCGCTGATAAGGACGGATGGCAGGCAAATCGTCAACCTCCCCGATGAGATAGAGCGCGCGAAGAGCTTCCCAGACTTGCTCGTCGCCCGGGTCGACAGTAGCGACTTCGGCTCCGACGGCTACGTGCGCGCCCGCTGCCACAAAGAGGACGCGGATGCGGCCGCTGATGGGGGAGCGAAGCTCGAAGCTTCGCAACTCGTTCTGAGAGGCTTCGACAGACGGGTCGACCTGAATTTTTGCGATGAGGCCGCCCTGGTGGACGGCGGTGCCAGCCTTATCGGAATCCGTAACGCGGCCCGCGAAGGGAGCAACGATTCTGGCGGGCTGGAGAAGAGCGACGATTTGCGGACGGCCGGAAGCGTCGCTGAAACGCACGAGAGAAAGAGCGGCGTTGCCGCGGACCATCGGGGAGGAATCCTCGAGCATCTTGAGGAGCGCTTCGTGAAAGCCCGGCGCGGAAGTGTCCTGGCCCATAACCCAGGCGTCGGTGTTGCGGACTTCTTCTACGGGATGCGAGGCCAGGCGAATCAATTCCGGATACCAGCGCGCCGCGGTTGCATCGTGGCGGCCCATGCGCTCGCCGAGCTGAATGAGGGCGTGCTGAATGTGGCGCGGATGTTTTTCATCTTGGAGGTATTCAGTGATTTGTTTGTCGGGGAGGCGGCGGCCAAACCAGGTGTTCCACCAAAACAGGAACGGCATCAGGACGATCAGCCAGGCAGTGACGAAAAATAGCGCGCGATTGCGCGGAGACATTTTGTGATGCGGGGAGGAAACAGGCTTCGCGGAGGAATCTTCCACGGAGAATTCCGGCTGATCACCACTTTCCGGCGAGGATGGAAGACTGGCCATTTTTTCTCGTGCCGCTAGCTCTCGTCGGAGGCGGGCGGCTGCTTGCATGGTTCTGACTTGCTCTTGCCAAGGAGGCCGCGGTCGCGAAGCTCCCAGAAAACGTTGAGGAAAAAAACGCCGGAGATGCTGAGCATGATGATGCTCTCGAAAAGGCCGTCCACCGTGGTGATGGTGCCGGAGACGACAATCCAGGCGATGCCCGCGAGAGGGATGAGGCTGAGCAAGATGGAAATCAAGAGCATCACAGGAAGCAATGGACCTCCTCAGGATCGTTCATCGCGACGGTTTCATCGTGGCCCGATGTTCTCAACCAAATGAGCTTGCCACACTTACAGTTGAGATTCTGAGGGCATCCTCATCGGATGCCCTCAGAACGACAATCGCCATTAACGCAATGCCTCAGGGCTTGAACGTCGCGTCCACGGTCTTTGAGTCTTTTGCGGCGAGCGTGACTTTGACGTCTTGTTCGCCGAGTTTTTCTTGTACAAAGGCGATGGTGTAGTCGCCCGGAGGCAGGCCCTTAATTTCGAACTTGCCGTCGGGGCCGGTGACCGCGAAGAACGGACTCTTGGTTACGTTGACGAACATGCGCATCCAGGGATGCTGGTTGCACTTCACGGGCAGCATGATTTCTTCGCGTGCGAACGTCTTCTCGAGCGCAGCGGCCTGCGGAGGCTGCGACTCGTTCCACTCGCGGTTGTCTTTCGGAGTGGGATGAATGTTGTGAGTGGTTTGATCGCTGTTGACGATCTTGATGGTTTGATTGGCGACTACGCCCATTACGTGGGGATGATATTTGCAGCCACTCTGATCAAGGGTGATAGGTTCCTTGGGAACATCGAAGGTGCGGTTGCCGAGGCCCTCTTTGACATAGACGAAAACGTTCGCGAGGTGGCCGCCGGAAGCCACAACGTTTTCGGCCGTGTTCGTGCCTTTGCAGGCGGGATCCTGGCTCATGTCAATCTTGGCGGCCTTGGGGGCTTCGCCATCGAGTTTCACGGTGCCGCTGATGCTGGCGGCCGTGGCGGGATCAATTGGAGTGGCAGCGGCCGCAGGCGCGGCCGTGGGAGCAGCGGCGGGCTGTTCTTCCTTCTTGCCGCATCCTGCGAGGAGAACAAATCCCAGCAAGGCGGCAAGACTCCAAACTGCCATGGATGTTTTCGTTTTCATGATTTCGTCGTACCTCTCCTAAATTTTAAAGCATAAAACAATGAAAAATTATTCGGGCGCAAATTTATTCAGGGGCGCCGCGGCCACCGTTGCCGGAAGATTTCGAGCCGGACGAACTACCGGACGCAGCACTCGAACGGCCCATGGCAGCGCCAACGCGACGCTGCTCTTCCGGCGTGAGCTGCAGAATGTAGTCGACCAGAAGCTTCGTGTGATCCTTATCATAGCCCTGGAAAGAAGCGGGCGTCGGTCCGGAGAAAACCCAGTGGCCGTTATCGCGCTTGAAGAGGCCAGAAGGCATGGACGTGCCCGGAGCGATGGCTTGCGGGTCGAGCATCCAACGTTCCATCCAATCGGGCTTCAAGCGACCGCGGGCCTGGAGGAAGTTGGGAGCAGTCGCGAAGCGATCGTGGGCCGGATCTCCGGTGGCGTGGCACTTCAAGCACGGAGCGGCTGTGCTGCTGAAGAGGCTGCGCGCCATTTCGGTTTCCTTGGCGGTCAGGACGGGAACCTCTTCCGGAATGTACGGGAAGGGCTGGCGCGAAAGAGCCTGGAAGAATCGAACCAACTTTCCAAGCTCGTTTTCGGAGAAAGAAAACGTTGGCATGCGGACCTGGAGGTAGGAGCGCACGCCGTTGCGATTGGTGTCCGTGGTGCTCAGAGACGGATTCCTCAGGAACCGCTGCAGCCACTCGGGATCGACACGCGCGCCTTCTGTGAGCAGCTTGGGAGGAAGTTGCTCCTGCGCGTCCTTGTAACGGGCCATAGCCATCAGCGAAGTTTTCTGGCCGGGGATGAGCTGGTGGCAGCCCATGCAGTTATATTTTTTGACCACCCACCAGCCTTCCTGGATGTCGCGGCGATAATCGAGCGGGCGGTACTGATAGTTGGGAGGAAGCGGATTTTCCTGGCTGCCCAAAAGGAAAGTGGTGAGCGCCCGAATCTGGTCCTTGGTGAGGTGCAGATTCGGCATTCGCAACTTTTCTGTTTCGGGCTTGTCCTTGCCCTTGTCCCAGATGTTGGGCTCGGCGAGTTTGTGTTCGAAGAAACCCTTTTGGTCGTACCAGGGCTGCTTGGCAGGACCTTCCGGCAGGCGCGCAAGATCGTCTGGATCCGTAATTGGCTCGACGCCGCCGCGCTGGGCAATTTCCGTGAACAATGCGAAATCCAAACGCTCGATTGGCTTGCTGCCCTCGATGGTCAGCTCCGTGCCGATGCGGCCTTCTTCCTCGAGGCCGGAGATTTCGTGACAACCGGCGCAGCCGAAATGGCGAACCCACTTCTTCCCTTCGTCCTTCAAGTTGGGATCGTCCATGAACGAAGCGTCGGCGTAAGAGGACGGTTCCTGCTTTTTCAGGGCGATGAGATAGCTGGCAACATCTTCCGCGTCTTGCGGAGACAAACGCAAGCTGGGCATGACGGTCATGTTCTGGACCTGGAGTTCGTGGCCGTCATTCGGACAGCGGCTGTGCTCAAGGTCGAAAACGTAGGGCAGGCCTTTCTTTTTGTAATCCTCGGGACCGATGTCCTTCTTTTCGAGGGGGCAATAGGGGCGCGTGCGCTCGCGCGCGTTGTGGACCCAACGAACCAGGTAATCGTAATTGGCCTTCTCGCCGACGCGAGTGAGATTGGCCGCGAATGTTCCGCCCTGCAACTGATCGCCTTCGCCGATAGAGTGGCAGGCGAGGCAGCCGCGCGATTCGAACAATTCTTTTCCGTGAGCGGCATTGCCGAGTTTGTGCTTGGGCAAGGAATCCTTGAGCGCGGACTGCCAGATGAAAGCGGAGATGGCCTTGATCTGGTCGTCGCTGAGGCGGAAATTCGGCATTTTCGTGGTGGCACGGAAATCGCTAGGCTTCTTGAGCCACACGGGAATCCAATTCTTGTTGAGCTTGAGGCGGATGTCCTTGAGATTTGGAGCGACCTTTTTCATGTCCTCGAGGAGACTCTTGGTGGAACGATCGAGTTGCACGATGCGCAGGTCGAGCTTGCTGTTGGTGACTTTGAGAGCGACGGCGCGATCGTTGAGGCGGTTGGCTTCCTCGTTGCTCTCGGCTTTGTCGGCTTGCTTCATCAGGTCGCCGGCTTGCTTGAAGTTGTCCTTCTTCTCTTGATCGAGCTGCTTGATTTGCTGGGCGACGGAGAGCAAATCCTCGGGTTCCTTGTCGTAGCCTTCGAAACGGTGACAGCCGACGCAGCCGCGCTGGCGGAAAAGATCCTTGCCTTCGCTGACCACCCAGCCGACGTCGTTCGTGACGAGAACCATGTCGGCGGAGTGGCAAACCTGGCAGCCCGCTTCGTAATTCTGAGGTGTGAAAATGGGCCAGAGCCAGTGTTCATAGTTGCCGTGCGCTTTTTCGACGCTGGTGGTGGCGCGTCCATTTCCCTGATGGCAAGGGGTACAGCCGAACTTGTCAGGATCGTGAATCTTCAGGAGATCGGGTTCCGGGTGGGTGGTGAAGGCCCGCGCATACTCATCCGGCTTCTTGCCTGGTAAGGACATGGCGGCGGCCGTGAGTTTCACCGGCTCGCGAATGCCCAGGTGACAGGACTCACAGCGGTCGACAATATTGGAACTGTCTTCCCTGACGATATCGGCGCTGTGTTCGTTGACGTTGATCTGAACAATCTTGGGCGTCCAGGCTTCGGTCTTGTTCTGCAAACCGGTGAGTTGCGAGGGCGTGAGGCTTACCATGTGGTCGGTGAGGAAGGAATCCATCAATTCCTTTTTCTCATTGACGGGCTTGATGATCTCTCCGAGCTCGGCGCTGAGTTGGGTCCGCTCGTTTTTCAGGTCGTTGTAAGTCTTCTCGAGTTCGTCGTAATCCTTGAAGGTTTTTTTCTTGCCGTCGGGCATTTCCGCCGTGGTGCTTTCCTTCTTGTACTCCTCGAGATTCCTTCGCTTGCGCTCTTTTGCGGAAGAACTGGTTTCCGTTTCGATGTCATACGTCGAAGCGCTGACGTAGGCGCGCCGGTCGGTGAAAACATTTTGCACCGCCAGAATCTGCGCGCCGAGATCGCGCAGCCTTTCGTTGATCTCCTTAATGCGGGGAGCGGCGTTCTTGCTGGCAGTGTCGTAATCCTGTTTGAGTTTCTGGTAGTCAGGGCTGGCCTCGACTTCTTTTTGCGCGTCGCCGGATTGCGAGCGGGCGCTCTTTAGGAATGTCGAGTAGCGGTCCTTCCATTCATGCTGGAAAGCTTTCCACGGGCGCTGTCCAAAATCCTCGTCCCACAACGCCCAGAAGAGCGTGGCCATGAGGATGACCATGGAGATGACGTAATGCGGGGCAAGCGACTTGCTGACTACCGGGTCGTTTTCGGGAATGGGCTTTTCGGGCACCAGTTCCTCCTAAACGTTGAACCAAGGTGTAATCCACACGTATTTAATGTGGAACAGCAACCGCAACAGCATCTTGATGGGCAATCCGATCATGGTCAGAAAAAACGTCATCATGATGGAATACTGCAGCAGGCTCATGCGCTTGAAGTCTTTCGCGTTGTGACGGCGAAAAAAGGCATGAACGAGCATGCCGCCGATGGCGAAGAAACCGCCGACCACGGCTGCTCCGAAGATGCCCTTGCCCCAATTCGAAGTGATGCCGAAGAGATCCGGCAAGTCGCGATTGACTTCGTAAATGAGGCGGTTGTGGTCCCAGGTCTGGCCAGGCCAGAACCATTGCCACCCTGGACCGCGGATAAAAGTGCCGATGAAAATCATGGAGACCCACAGGATGATGAAGCCGAAGAGAAACGTTCCGATGGCAAATTTGCGTTGCTTCCAGGTGTAGTAGCCCGCGCCCAAGGGATTAGTGTCGATATAAGGGATGACCATCAGGCCGAAGATGATGAGCGTGGGCATGACTACGCCGGCGATCCACGGATCGAAGTAGACCAGCATTTCTTGAAGGCCGAGGAAATACCACGGGGCTTTCGCCGGGTTCATGGTGAGGTTGGGGTTGGCCGGTTCTTCGAGCGGCGCGTTCAGAGTGATGGACCAGACCATCAGAATGATGGTGACGATGATGGCGGCCAGGAATTCGATGCGCAACAGAAATGGCCAGACGTGGACTTCTTTCGCCCATCCGGGCTTGAAGGGCCAAGCCTTGCGATGATGTGTTTTGGCCAACGCTGCATCCCCGGCGAGTTGCTCGATCAGGACGTCATTGGCATGCGCCTGCTTCCAGGCGAGGTAGATGTAAAAAGCAAGCAGCGGAATCATCGCAATGATTGGAACGTTGTCCGGGGCGGAGAGGATTTCCCACAGTTGTTTCCAATCCATGGCTATTTCTTCGCCTCCTTCACTTCGGAGTCGAGAACCACGGGGGCGGGGCCGGAGATCCCGCCATCCTTACGCACGCGCCAGAAGTGCAGAACCATGAAAATGGAAGCGATGATGGGAATGCCGATGCAGTGCCAGATGTAGGAGCGCAGGAGAGCGTTGGCGTCCACGATGGAGCCGCCGAGGAGGCCGAAGCGAACGTCGTTGTACGGCGTCATGCCTAACTGCTGGCCGAAAGGGCCTTCGTGGCCGAGGAGCGGAGTGGCGCGGGCCATGTTGGTGCCGACCGTGACCGCCCAGAAGCCGAGCTGATCGTCGGGAAGCAGATAACCGGTGAAAGAGAGCAGCAGCGTTAGAACCAGAAGAATCACGCCAACGTTCCAATTGAACTCACGCGGTTTTTTGTACGAGCCGGTAAGAAACACGCGGAACATGTGGAGTTCGACGGCGATCACCATCAAGTGCGCGGCCCAGCGATGCATGTTGCGCAGCAATTTGCCGAAGGGCACGTCGTGTTCGAGGTAGAGCACGTCGCGGAAGGCCTGCACTTTGCTGGGGTGGTAATAAAACATCAGCATGACGCCAGTGAGCGTGAGGACGATGAACAAATAAAAGGTGATGCCGCCCATGCCCCAGGTGTAGCTGTAGCGAACAGCGTCACGATTGATCTTCGCGGGATGCAGGTGCAAGAAGACGTTGGAGAGCACGCCGAGGGCGCGATTGCGCGGCGTGTCGTCGTGTTTGTGGCGGAAGATCGAAGTGTAGACTTGGGTCTTGGTGGGCTTCTTTAAGATTTCGACTTGTTCCTTGGCTTTGGCAGGTAGGTCCGTTTTGAGGGATTCGAGGTCTTCCTTGACGCCAGCCTTCAGGCGCTCGACCAGGCCAGCGGATTTGCCATTTTTTCCGTTCGGCGTTTTGTCTTCGGGCATCGTCTGCTCTCCCGTTCTGTAGCGGCTCGAACTGTTGCTATTTCTCCCTTGCGCGTGGAACGCTTTCGGGGCGTTCCCAGTTACACCGGCAAATACGATCCCGGATCGCTGAAGTGGCTGGGTTGTCCCTTGGGCCACTGATAGAGCCGGGAGGTGTCCACAATAATTTGGCCGTCTGGCGCCAGCTCCACGTGCGCGCGATCCATGGGGCGCGGCGCGGGCCCTTCAAAGTTGACCCCTTCGCTGTCGTAGCCGCTGCCGTGGCAGGGGCACTTGAACTTGTTTTCGCCGGCTTTCCAATCAGGCGTGCAGCCGAGATGCGTGCAGCGCGCGTAGATGACAAAGACGCGATCGGGTGTGCGGTCCACCCAAATACGATATTTCTGCTGCCACTTGGTATCCACGCCGAGGGCGTAGTCTGAGGCGTAGCCGATTTTGAAGACCGTGGGAGGTTCGAAAAGTGTACGGGGAAGAAAAAAACGAAGGAAGGCGATGAACCATGCGCCAAGAAATCCCGTGACGGTAACCCACACCAGCCGCCGCCGCTTCCGGTTGATTTCACTGGGCTCGGGACCGACGGTCGCCAAACCGCCAGCCGCAGCCGCTTTGGATGTACCGACGGCAGGCGTACCAACATACTTGGTAGCATCGCCGCTACTGGCCGCGGATGTCTTCGCCGCTTCCGGTTTTGGTTTGGCCGAATCAGTTTCCGGGCCCGCCATGCGTTACCTCCTGGATTCGTGGTCCTCGAAAATAATTGGCGGCCACCGAAAGCGCCGCCCGTTCCCCCTTCAGGTTATGGGTCTGCCGCAAACTACAGAACGTCCCAGTAAAGATTTAGCGACAAAAAATGGAGACGGCTGTCCACAGCACGCGAATATTTTCTCGGATGGGCTAGAAAAACTATAGAGAGAGGGCGCAATCGCTGAAAGCGTCCGAGGCCCGACGAATTGGGAAAGTTTGATACGAAAACATCGCGAGGTCCTCAACATTTCGCTGGACCCCCCAGAAACGAAACGGATATTACTCAAAACAAAAAATTTCGTCAATGCGTGTTTGCAGCGCTGGCAGGAAATGATTTAGAGCGCTTTCTAGAAAGAACGATCAACAGCAAGAAATAATAGATGCAAGAAGCTGCTTGCGCTAAGAAAAAGCTGTGATATATTCGCCCCGGTTTGAATTCTCCGCGTTTCTTTTTTGGAATTTTGGGAAAGCTTCGCGGGGAAGGCTCTGGAAACCACTTCGGAGGTCTCGCACAATGGGCCTCGTTCTGCTCATCGTAATCTGGCTGATCACGCTCGTCAGCACCTATTTTTTTGTGGCGAAGACCTGGTGGCTGCCAGCAGGGGCCTCGGCTGCGGCTGCCGGCATCGATCATCATTTCACGATTTCTTTCTACCTAATGGGATTCGTATTCGTCGCCGCGCAATTAGCCCTTGGCTATCTGGTCTGGAAATATCGCGAAGGCGGTTCCTCCGAAAAAGCGTCCTACTCACACGGGAACACGACACTGGAAGTTGTGTGGACGGTGCTTACCACGATTCTTTTTGTCGGAATGAATCTGGCGAGCAGCTCGATCTGGGCGGCGGAACGATTCCGCGCGGCAGAAGCCAACGCGGTGCACGTGGAAGTGACCGGAATGCAGTTTGCTTGGTACTTCCGTTACCCGGGGCCGGACGGCAAATTCGGATTAACCAAACCCGAATTGGAAGATGCATCCGCCGGCGGTGAAGCGGCTTTAGGGCTGGATACGCATGATCCGGCATCGAAGGACGACGTGGTGAGCGGAGTCATGGTCGTGCCGGTGAATCGCGAGATCGAAGTGATCTTGCGCGCGCAGGACGTGATTCACAGTTTTTTTGTTCCAAGCATGCGCTTCAAGCAGGACGCCGTCCCCGGGCTGGCGATTCACATGCACTTCACGCCCATTCAGACCGGTGATTACGAGATTGCTTGCGCGGAACTCTGCGGCCTCGGGCATTACAAGATGCACGGCATACTGAAAGTGGTCAGTCAGGAAGAGTTTGACAAATGGCTGGCGGCGAGGGAGGCGGAGAAGCAATAACATGGCTACTCACGAATCAGCTGCCCACGCGCACGCGGCGCCGCAGGGATTTATTCGCAAGTGGATCTTCAGCCTAGACCACAAAGTAATCGGGCTTCAGTATTACTTTCTTGCGCTCACAGCGGTCTTTGTAGGCATGTTCCTTTCGCTGCTGATGCGCATTCACCTGATCTGGCCGACGGCGACGCTGCCGTTCTTTGGCGAGATCAAGCCGGAAACTTACTTAAGCCTTCTGACCATGCATGGCACGATCATGGTTTTCTTCGTGCTGACCACTGCACCGCAGGGCGGCTTTGGAAATTATTTCCTGCCGATTCAGATTGGCGCACCGGACATGGCTTTTCCGGTGCTGAACATGCTTTCGTTTTGGACCACCTTCCTCGGCTTTATCGTGCTGCTTGCGGCATTTGTCGTAACCGGTGGCGCTCCGCTGCACGGCTGGACCGGTTATGCGCCGCTTAGCGCGCTGCAATCTGCCGGCCCCGGTGAGGGATTAGGCGCTGACCTGTGGATCACCAGCATTGCGATTTTCTGCCTCGGCGCGTTGATGGGAGCGCTGAACTTCATTACTACGACGCTCGATATGCGCGCCAAGGGCATGACCATGATGCGCATGCCGCTGACCGTGTGGGCCTGGTTCGTTACCGCGATCCTGGGGCTGCTTGCGTTCGGCGTGCTGCTCTCGGCAGGCATTTTGCTGTTGATGGACCGCAACCTGGGCACTAGTTTTTTTGTTCCGCTGGTTACAGTGAACGGTCAGCTTACAGGGCACAAAGGCGGCTCGCCGCTGCTGTGGCAGCACCTGTTCTGGTTCTTTGGCCATCCCGAGGTTTACATCGCGATTTTGCCTGCCATGGGCATGTGTTCGCAGTTGCTCTCGGTTTTTTCGCGCAAACCTATCTTCGGGTACAAGGCGATGGTGTACGCCATCATGGCCATCGGCTTTCTCGGGTTCATGGTTTGGGGACATCACATGTTCATGAGCGGGATGAGCCCGTACACGGCTTTTGCTTTTTCGATCATGACCATGGGCATTGGCGTCCCGTCGGCCATCAAGACGTTTAACTGGCTGGGCACACTCATGCGCGGGCGGATTCGATTCACGTCGCCCATGCTTTTTGCCATCGGATTTGTGTCTCTCTTTGTGACTGGTGGAATCAGCGGACCGTTCCTCGCGCAGCCGGTGCTGGATATTTATTTGCACGAGACCTATTTCGTGATCGCGCACTTTCATTTGATTATGGGCGTGGCGTCGATCTTTGGAATATTCGCGGCAACGTATTATTGGTTCCCGAAGATGTTTGGCCGCATGATGAACGAACCGCTGGCGAAGCTGCATTTTTGGCTCACGTTCGTCGGCGCGTACGCGATTTTCATGCCCATGCATTATTACGGCATGAGCGCGGGGTTGCGGCGCTACTCGCAATCCACGGAAGTGGCCTACATCCTTAAATTGCTCCCGATACAGAGATTCATAACGATTGCCGCGTTCATCACCATCGCCAGCCAGTTTATTTTTGTCATTAATCTTTTCTGGAGCATGTTCAAGGGAGCGAAGGCCAGCGACAATCCGTGGGAAGCAACCACGCTCGAATGGATCACCGCCACGCCGCCGCCGCACGATAATTTTGGCGGGCGCACGCCGGTCGTCAACAACGGTCCTTACGAATACAGCGTGCCGGGCACGCCTCGCGATTTCGTGATGCAGACGGACCCTGAAATCAAACCAAAACACTGATCACATATGGCCAGCTTGACTACAACGGCGACAGTAATGGAACCAGAAATCTCCTATGTCGGGTTGCCGGACTATGGCACGCGGTTGCGGCGCGCGCGGCTTGGACTGCTGGTTGCATTGATACCGGTAATGATGCTGTTTGTTTCGTTTACCAGCGCTTATGTGGTGCGGCAGGGTTTGCCGACGCTGGACCCGCGCACGAACAATCTTATTCGCGACTGGATTCCGGTGGCGCTGCCGAGATTATTGCTGCTCAATACGTTTGTGCTGCTGATCAGCAGCGTGAGCATGGAATTGGCGCGCCGGCAAATCAGAGCGCGAGCGGTGACGGAGGCGACATCAACGGCCACTGGAGTTTCCAGCGGCGATCCAATAAGAATGCCCTGGCTTGCGATGACTTTTGTCCTCGGTCTCGCGTTTCTTTTCGGCCAGTGGACAGCGTGGAAGCAGTTGGCGGCAAACGGATTTTACGTTTCCACGACGCCGAGCAGCTCTTTTGTTTATTTGCTGACCGGCGCGCACGCCGCACATTTGCTGGGCGGAGTTGTCGCCCTGCTTATTGCGAGCATCGCTGCGCTGCTGCACCGTTCCTTGAAGACGCGCAGCATCGTCGTCGACGTGACGGCGTGGTACTGGCATTTCATGGCCTTGTTGTGGATTTACATTTTTGGCTTGATGAAGTTTGTCAGTTAGCTGCGAGTTGATCCGGAGGTCGAACGCATGGCTGATTCCGCGCTGCACGACATCCCGTCGGTTTACGAACCGTCGCTGTTCGGCACGTACTCGAAGAAAATCGGGATGTGGCTGTTCCTGCTCTCCGATTCGCTGACGTTTGGGGCGCTGCTCTACGCTTACAGCTACGGGCGCATTTCCACCGCAAATTGGCCGACGCCGTTCCACTCCGAGAGCATCGTAAACGCCACGATCATGACGGCGTTCCTGCTTACCAGTTCACTGACGATGGTGCTGGCGGTCCGCGCCTCGGTGGGCCACAACGCCAAGGCGCAGACACTTTGGTTGCTGGCCACCATGGCGTGCGGTGCGGGATTCATCATCCTTCACGGCCGCGAGTGGAGCAACTTGATCGCGGAAGGCCTGACGCTGCCGATGTTCCCCAAAGTTCCCGGGCATGAAGCCGCTAGCGAGTTTGTCAACGTATCCCAGACCGTGCCGCAGTTCGCCTCCACATTCTTTACGCTGACTGGAATGCACATGCTCCACGTGACGCTGGGCGTGATTTACCTCGGCGTGGTTGCGCTGCGGCGCAAGTTCATCCCCATTTTGCTGATGCTGTGGCTGGTGGCGTGGCTGGCAACGCCGGCCTATAGCCCGTTCCATTACGGCGCGCACGTTCTCCTAATCGCGGCGATTGTGTGCGGAATTATCCTGTGGCTGAAACCCAAAGTATACGACTCGTCGGACGTGGAAGTCGCCGGCCTGTACTGGCACTTCGTGGATCTTGTGTGGATGTTCATTTTTCCGTTGGTCTATCTGATGTCGGCGAAGATTCTCTAGGAGCGCGAGAGTTATGGAACCAGATCAAATCGCCATAGCGGAGCGGGTTGCAGAGCAGCACCGTCATCACAAAAAAGCGCTGTTCTTCTGGGTCTGGGGCGCGCTGCTGGTGATGACTGCCATTGAGGTTTATCTGACCTATCAGAATATGGAGCCGGTCAAAATGCTGACCATTCTGATGGGCTTGTCGCTGATCAAAGCCGCGCTGATCATTGGATTTTTCATGCACTTGAAGTACGAAGTTTCGCGCATGAAGTGGCTGACAATGTGTTCGGTCATCGCCTGCCTTATCTTGATGACTATCTTCTTTTTCCCGGACGCCAGGCGTATTATCGAGCTGGGAGTGAAATGAAACTGCGCGCTGCGATACTCGGCTTGTTGCTTCCTCTGTGGGCGGCGCCTGCGTTCAGCCAGGGCTGCGCGATGTGCTTCAGCACGGCTGCGGCGGCCTCCAAGGACGGCCAGAGAGCTATCAGCAAGGGCGTCCTCGTGCTGCTCGTTCCACCAGCGGGCTTTATGAGCCTCGGCGTTGGGCTGGCACTTTACTACGGAAAAAAGCGCGATCAGGAGAACTGCTGAGCTACCCGGTCCGGTTGCGTAATTTGCAGTGAAAAGGGCACGCTACCCCCTACCCCCATCATTTTGCATGAATGTGAAAGCAAAGAGCTTACAAAATCTGCATTTCGTAAGTGGCTGATTTTAAAGGGCGCGATTTGGGTTGTTTTGGGTTTGCCAAAGCGCGAATGGCCGCCTAGAAAAGAAAAAGCGGGAGCAAGCTCCCGCAGTCCCAAACGCAGTTATCTACAAAGTTAAGTGTATCACGATTTTTGGAAAAGTCAAGGGAAAAGTTTGGTAGTGTGTCAGTTTCCTATTACCGCTGCCACCTCAGATGGTCGACGCGTCTGAGGGGATTGCGGCGTAACACCCAAGGTGCTAACCTTCGTCAAAGGGTGTTCTATGGACTCCGCATGGCTCATTAAGAAGACTCTTACTGGCCTCTTCATATTGGGGGTCGTAATCTTTGGAATAATTCGGCTCGGCTTTGGAACGGCCGCCGTGGCCGGACTGGGCCACGTGCCAATGTCAATGGTCCCTGCCCGTTTGCGACGCTTTCTGTTTGGCGAACGAACCAACACCGCGCACAAACCGGCGAAGTGACGCCAGTTCTGCTCTTCTCTCCTTCTGTCACGGCCTTGGTGATAACGAATCTGTGGTCTAGTCGCTTTTTCTTTCTGGCTGCGGCCTTGAATCGCCCCTTTAGCATAAAGAAAACAGATGCAAAGCAGTCTTTCCTTGCATAGGCAAAGAGGGGCGTTTGGGGCCGTACTTTAGCCGGAGGCTGTCAGCGGTGCTTGATGAACGTGCCGTCATTCAGCTCGGCCATTGCCTGGCGTAGTTGCGCTTGGGTGTTCATCACGATGGGACCGTACCAGGCAACCGGTTCTTCGATGGGCTTGCCGGATACGAGCAGGAAGCGGATGCCTTGGTCGCCCGCTTGGACGGTGATTTCATCGCCGCGGTCGAACAGCACCAGCGAGTGATTCTTGACGTCATATACCGGCGGCGCATCGGGTTTGGCGACTTGTTCAGTCAGAACCGCGCGAGGTTCCGAGGAATCGCGGAACGTGCCGGCGCCCGCGAACACGTAGGCAAAGGCGTTGCGCGTGGTCTCGACTTTGAGCCGCTTGCACTGACCCGGTGGTACTGAAATGTCCAGGTAATTTGGGTCAGCAGCCACGCCCTCGACCGGCCCTTTTTTGCCCCAGAACTCACCGCAGATGACGCGCGCGCGAGTGCCGTCGTCATCG
>Ga0209472_1000916_pt1 | contig 17289 bp, 15 predicted proteins | sample GraSoiAngelo_130_FD_185887 | JGI IMG/M metagenome (GOLD analysis project Ga0209472, IMG submission 185887) | Grasslands soil microbial communities from the Angelo Coastal Reserve, California, USA - 14_0929_02_20cm (SPAdes) (version 2) | ecosystem: Environmental > Terrestrial > Soil > Grasslands ...
GGGCCTGCGGAATTCTTCGCCGGCATTCCCGGAACCCTCGGCGGCGCCCTGGCGATGAACGCCGGCGCCTTTGGCGGGGAAACCTGGCGCCACGTGCTCAGCGTGGAAACCATCGACCGCGGCGGCGAGACGCACCAGCGCGCATCCGGCGAGTACCGCGTCAGCTACCGCCAGGTCATCGCGCCCGCGCCCGAGGAATGGTTCATCGCCGCGAGCTTGCGCTTCGAGCGCCGTCCGGGCGCGCACGAGGGCGAGGTGCGGGCGCTCCTCGAGCAACGCCGCGCGTCGCAGCCGATCGGGGAGTGGAGCTGCGGCTCGGTGTTCACCAACCCGCCGGGAGATCACGCCGCGCGCCTCATCGAGGGCGCGGGGCTGAAGGGTTTTCGCATCGGCGATGCCTCGGTGTCGCAGAAGCATGCGAATTTCATCATCAATCACGGCCAGGCGAGCGCCGCGGACCTGGAGCGCCTGATCGCGCACGTGCGCGACACGGTCGAGCGCGTGCACGGGGTCGCGCTGCAGCCCGAGGTACGGATCGTGGGAGTGCCGTAAGCCATGCGCCTGAGCTACGAACCGCGCCAGCTGCGCCGCGCCACCGCGGCGGGGGAGTTCGGCCGCGTGGCGGTGCTGTTCGGCGGCGACTCCAGCGAGCGCGAGATCTCGCTCCTCTCGGGCAACGCGGTGCTGGAGGCGCTCAAGCGCCGCGGCGTGGACGCGCACGCCTTCGATCCGCGCGATGCGCCGCTCTCGGATCTCATCGCCCGGGGCTTCGAGCGCGTGTGGATCGCGCTGCACGGTCCGGGAGGGGAGGACGGCACGCTGCAGGGCGCGCTCGAATACCTGGGCGTCCCCTATACCGGGAGCGGGGTGATGGGCTCGGCCATCGGCATGGACAAGCTGCGCACCAAGCGCCTGGCGCGGGCGGTGGGGGTTGCGACCGCGGACTTCGTGGTGCTCTGCGGGGCGCAGGATTTCGAGGCGGCGCTCGAGCGCCTCAAGCTGCCGCTGATCGTGAAGCCCGCCACCCAGGGCTCGAGCGTCGGCATGAGCAAGGTCGAGCGCGCCGCGGATCTGCCCGCCGCCTATGCGCTCGCCGCGCGGCTCGAGACGCTGGTGTTTGCGGAGGCGTGGATCGCGGGACCTGAGTACACCGTGGCGATCCTGCAGGAGCGCGCGCTCCCCTCGATCCGCATCGAGACGCCGCGGACCTTCTACGACTACGAGGCCAAGTACTTCCGCGACGACACGCGCTACTTCTGCCCGTCCGGCCTCTCGAGGAGCGCCGAGGAGCACCTCGCGAGTCTGGCGCTCGCCGCATTCGAGGCGGCCGGCGCCTCGGGCTGGGGACGGGCGGACTTCATGATGGATGCCGCCGGAAGGCCGCTGCTGCTGGAGATCAACACCGTTCCGGGCATGACCAGCCACAGCCTGGTGCCGATGGCGGCGCGCGCCATCGAGGTCGATTTCGAGGAGCTCGTGTGGCGCGTGCTCGAGACCAGCTTCACCCGCCGGCCCGCCTCGAGTCCCGGATCCCCGGTGTAGCTCATGTTAGGCCGGCCCAAGAACCGTCGCAGACCCTCGGAAGCGCGAGCGCGGCTACCCGCGACCAACTGGCGCTCCCTCGGGCTGTGGGTGCTCGCGCTGGCGGGGATGGCGGCGGCGGGGTGCGCGGTGTCGTGGGCATTCGATCAACCCATCGAGACGGTGGCGGTGGAGGGGCGCTTCCAGCGCGTGGCGCCGATGGACGTCGAGCGGGTCGTGAAGGAGAAGGTGCACGGCGCGGGCCTGCTGTCGGTGGACCTCGCCGCGGTGCGCCGCGCCATCCACACGCTGCCGTGGGTGGATGCGGTGAGCGTGCAGCGCGCCTGGCCCCGGGGCCTGAACGTGCTGGTCATGGAGCAGACCGCCGCGGCGCGCTGGGGCGAGAAGGGGCTCATCAACACCCGTGGCGAGCTGTTCGACTCCGACCAGCGCCACATTCCGCCGGAGCTCGCGCAGCTCACCGGCCCCGAGGGCAAGGAGTCGCTCGTGGCGCAGCGCTATCTGGCCGCGGAGGGGCGCCTGTCGCAGGCGGGCCTGCGCCTCACGGCGATGCGCCTGGATGCACGCGGCGCCTGGGAATTCGATCTGGCCAACGGCGTCACCGTGCGCCTCGGAAGGCGCCAGGTGGACGAGCGCTTCGAGAAATTCATGAACACCGCGCTGAAGCTCGTCACCCAGCGCGCCGAGGACATCGCCTACGTGGATATGCGTTACACAAACGGCTTTGCCATCGGCTGGCGCGGCGCTGCCGCCCGCGCCGCCGGCCGCGACGGTGGCCACGATGCTTAAGCGTACCGAGAGAAATCTGATCGTCGGGCTCGACATCGGCACCTCCAAGGTGGTGGCGCTGGTGGGAGAGGTGGGGCTCGACGGCTCGATCGAGCTGCTGGGCCTGGGCTCGCAACCCTCGCGCGGACTGAAGAAGGGCGTGGTGGTCAACATCGAGTCCACGGTGCAGTCCATCCAGCGGGCGGTGGAGGAAGCCGAGCTCATGGCCGGGTGCGAGATCCACTCGGTGTTCGCCGGCATCGCCGGCAGCCACGTACGGAGCCTGAACTCCCACGGCGTGGTGGGCGTGCGCGACAAGGAGGTCACGCACGGCGACGTCGAGCACGTGATCGATGCCGCCAAGGCCGTGGCCATTCCCGCGGACCAGAAGATCCTGCACGTGCTGCCGCAGGAGTTCCTGGTCGACGGCCAGGAGGGCATCCGCGACCCGATCGGCATGTCGGGCGTGCGCCTCGAGGCCAAGGTGCACATCGTCACCGGCGCCGACAGCGCCGCGCAGAACATCGAGAAGTGCATCCAGCGCTGCGGGCTGGAAGTCGACGACGTGGTGCTCGAGCAGCTCGCCTCGAGCTTCGCGGTCCTCACCGAGGACGAGAAGGAGCTCGGCGTGTGCCTGGTCGACATCGGCGGTGGCACCACGGATCTGGCGGTGTTCGCCAATGGGGCGATCCGCCATACGGCGGTCATTCCGATCGCCGGCGACCAGGTGACCAACGACATCGCGGTCTCGATGCGCACGCCGACCCAGTACGCCGAGGACATCAAGATCCGCTACGCCTGCGCGCTCTCGCAGCTCGCCAACCCCGACGAGAGCATCGAGGTGCCGAGCGTCGGCGAGCGCCCCGCCCGCCGCCTGGCGCGCCAGACGCTCGCCGAGATCGTCGAGCCGCGCTACGAGGAGCTCTTTGGCCTGGTGCGCGAGGAGCTGCGGCGCAGCGGCTTCGAGGAAGTGATCGCCGCCGGCATCGTGCTCACCGGCGGCAGCGCCAAGATGGAAGGCGCGATCGAGCTGGCCGAGGAAGTGTTCCACGTGCCGGTGCGCTTGGGCGTCCCGCAGGCCGTGCAGGGTCTTTCCGACGTGGTGCGCAACCCGATTTTCTCCACCGGCGTGGGGCTGCTGCTCTACGCGCGTGACAACGTTCGGCCCGCGCATCGCGGGCACTCCCTGGGCGGGAACGCCAAGTCGGTGTTCGACCGCATGCGCTCCTGGTTCCAGGGCAACTTTTGAAGCTGACAGAGCGATTGAAGCTGACAGAGCGATGAACGACTCCCAACCAACCGTTTGTATTCGTGTAAGGAGCGATAGCCATGTTTGAACTGATGGATGCATATAGCCAGAGCGCCGTCATCAAGGTGATCGGCGTAGGTGGCGGCGGCGGCAACGCCGTGGCCCACATGGTCACGGCCGGCATCGACGGCGTGGAGTTCATGTGCATCAACACCGACTCGCAGGCCCTCAAGCACGCCAAGGTGAAGACCGCGCTGCAGATCGGCTGCAACATCACCAAGGGACTGGGCGCGGGCGCCGACCCGGAAATCGGCCGCTCGGCGGCCATGGAGGACCGCGACCGCATCGTCGAGCTGGTCGAGGGCTGCGACATGTTGTTCATCACCGCCGGCATGGGCGGCGGCACCGGCACGGGAGCTGCTCCCGTGGTCGCACAGGTGGCGCATGAGCTGGGCATACTCACCGTCGCGGTCGTGACCAAGCCCTTCGAGATGGAGGGCAACAAGCGCGCCTGCGTCGCCGACCACGGCATCGGTGAGCTGTCCAAGTTCTGCGACTCGCTCATTACAATTCCTAACCAGAAGCTGTTGACGGTGTTGGGTCCGCAGACGACGCTGCTGGATGCCTTCAAGGCGGCGAACCAGGTGTTGCAGGGCGCGGTGCAGGGCATCGCCGAGCTCATCACCCGCCCCGGTCTCATCAACGTCGACTTCGCCGACGTGCGCACCGTGATGGGGGAGACCGGCATGGCGATGATGGGATCGGGCGCGGCCAGCGGCGAAGGCCGGGCACGCGCGGCGGCCGAGGCGGCCGTATCCTCACCGTTGCTCGAGGACATCAACCTCGCCGGGGCGCATGGGATCCTGGTCAACGTCAGCGCGGGCATGGACCTCTCGATCGGTGAATTCCAGGAGGTCGGCCAGATCGTGAAGCAGTTCGCCTCCGACGACGCCACGGTGGTGATCGGTACGGTCATCGACCCGGAGCTGGACAATCAGGTGCGCGTCACGGTGGTGGCGACCGGCTTGGGTCGGCCCGCTGCTGCAGTGCGCTCACCGCTGACTTCCCCGCGCGAGCGCGAGGCGCTGGTGCGCGAGCAGCGCGACGTGCGTGCCGAGCCGCCGATGCGCATGGTGCGCCGCCCACTCTCCAGCAGCGACTACGCGGCGCTCGACAAGCCCACCGTCCAGCGGCAGCGGGCGGTCGGGGATGGGCTGCGAGCGGCCACCGACTCGGAGGATCTGCTGGACATCCCGGCTTTCCTGCGGCGGCAGGCCGATTGATGTGATACGGTAGCGCGCCTTACATAAGGCGCCCAAGGGAGGGTACGCCGTCCGCCGGGTCCCTCCTGACGGCGCGCGCGACGCGCCGCTCACCCGCGGCACGCGGAGGGTCGGTCAAAGCAGTACGCATGGTCGGACAACGGACGCTCAAAAACTCGATTCGCGCCACCGGTGTCGGCCTGCACACGGGCAAGAAGGTCCTGATGACCTTGCGCCCGGCAGGGCCTGACGCGGGCATCGTTTTCCGGCGCACGGACCTGCCGATCCCGGTGGACATCCGCGCCCACGCGGAGAACGTCGGCGACACCATGCTCGGCACGACGCTCGGCACCGGTGAGTCGCGCGTCTCGACCGTCGAGCACCTGCTGTCGGCGTTCGCGGGGCTGGGGATCGACAACGCGATCGTGGAGCTGTCGGCCGCGGAAGTGCCGATCATGGACGGCAGCGCCGGCCCGTTCGTGTTCCTGCTGCAGTCAGCGGGCATCGAGGAGCAGCACCACCCGAAGCGCTTCATGCGCGTGAAGAAGCGGCTGCGTGTCGAGGACGGCGACAAGTGGGCGCAGTTCGACCCGTTCGACGGCTTCAAGGTGAACTTCGAGATCGAGTTCAACCATCCGATCTTCAAGCGCCGCTCGCAGCGCGCCTCGATGGATTTCTCGACCACCTCGTTTCTCAAGGAGGTGAGTCGCGCGCGCACCTTCGGTTTCATGCGCGATCTGGAGACTCTGCGCTCGCGCAACCTTGCGCTCGGGGGGAGTCTGGACAACGCGATCGTGCTGGATGACTTTCGCGTGCTGAACGAGGACGGGCTGCGTTACGAGGACGAGTTCGTCAAGCACAAGATCCTCGATGCCATCGGGGATCTGTATCTGCTCGGCCACAGCCTCATCGGCGAGTTCAGCGGCCACAAATCCGGGCACGCGCTCAACAACAAGCTGCTGCGCTCACTGCTGGCGGACACCTCGACCTGGGAAGAAGTGGTGTTCGAGCGCTACGCGGACGCGCCGATCTCCTACATCGAGGCCCCCGCGCTGCATCCGCCGCGGGGTTAATTACGAGTCTCATATGGCGGTTGAGTCGCCATTTTGAAAGAAGGCGGCCAGCGCTCAGTTTCGCGGCTGCACGCGCACGGCGATGGCGGTGAGTTGCGGGGCGGCGGCGCGGATCTGCGGATCCAGCTCCTGCAGCGCGTAGCGCAGCCGCGCGCACCAGGCGGCGGAGGCGGCAGAAATCACCAGCGTGCCGTCGCGCTCGACGACGCCGCAGACGCGCGCGCCGAGTTCCGTCGGCAGATGGCGACATAACCACTCGCTCCAGAAAACCGCTCGCGCGGCCTGATCTGTGACGCGCGTCAAGGCCGGCGCGCTGCGCCGCAGCAGCTCCTTAACAGAATGAAGCCGCGTCGGCCGCGGACCTGCTGCAGTCCTCACTGCCGGCCTGCCACGCTTGTTTCGAGAGATGTTCTTCGGCATATTGCCCTTGCTGCATTTTCGGGCAAACCCGCTGAAAAGCGGGGACGCAAAGCCACCGGTCTAAAGCGAGGAGCCATGACAGCGGGGTTGCCAGCATCGTACAGGGTTTTTGACGCACAACAGGGCGGTTCACGCCCGGACATGGCTCGTACACCCGAGCGGCGTCGCCTGTTCACGGGGGCCTTGAGGGAACGCACGGCATGAACGTCATTTTCCTTTCCAGGCGTGAGGGTCGGGCGCGACAGCTGAATCTCGCCCACCCGCTGACCTTGAGTCTGGTCGGCGCCCTCGCGCTCGCGGTCCTCGGCAGCGCCTTCGCGCTCGGTCTGCAGTTCGGTCGCGGCGCCCACAGCGGGGCGCTCGGTGACACGCTGAGCTTCAGCGGCCTGCTGGCCGAGCAGAAGCGCCAGATCGGCGAGCTGCGGCAGCAGCTGCAGTTGCGGGTGGACGCGATGGCCATGCGCCTGGGCAAGGTGAACGCGCACATCATCCGCCTCGATGCGCTCGGCAAGCGCCTCACCGAGATGGCGGACATCGACAGCCACGAGTTCAATTTCGAGCTCGAGCCGCCCACCGGCGGCCCGGAAGGCGGAGGCGAGGGCGTGAGCGCCCAGATCCCGGACCTCACGGCCATGCTCGCCCGACTCGAGCAGCGCGTGGACCTGCGCGATTCGCAGCTCGCGGCGCTGGAGAACGTGATCCTCGCGCGCGAGCTGAAAGAGCAGATCCACCCCGCCGGCCGCCCGGTCACGCGCGGCTTCATTTCCTCCTACTTCGGCGAGCGTGCCGATCCCTTCGATGGCCGCGAGGCGTTCCACAAGGGCGTCGATTTCGCCGGCGCCATGGGCGACAAGGTGGTCGCGGTCGCGGCGGGCGTGGTCACCTGGGCCGGTGAGCGCTCCGGTTTCGGCAGGCTCATCGAGATCAACCACGGCGACGGCTACGTCACCCGCTACGCGCACAACCAGCGCACGCTGGTCGCCGTCGGTGAGATGGTGAAGCGCGGTGAAGCCGTGGCGCTCATGGGCTCGACCGGCCGCTCGACCGGGCCGCACGTGCACTTCGAGGTGCTGCGTAACGGCCGCCAGGTCGATCCCCTGTCCTTCGTCGGTCGCTGATCGCGCACCGCGCGCCCGCGCGGGCTTCCCACCGCTCCGCCGTTGAATCCCCGCGCCTGAATTCCCGCGCCCACGAACCAATTGGGCGTCCGCTGCGTCTATTTGGGTACAATACGCCGCTTTCAAAGCCCGGCATGCGCGATAAGTGCTTGTCGGTAAAGCTGTTTTCAGGTCAACGAGTCACGCCTTGCGTCAACTTCTCACCCGCGTTTTCGGCAGCCGCAATGAGCGGCTGGTCCGTGGCTATGCACGCGCCGTGCGCGCCGCCAACCAGCTCGAGCCGGCGATCCAGGCGCTCAGTGACGAGGCGTTGCGCGAGCGCACCGAGGAGTTCCGCCAGCGCCTGAAGGCGGGGGCGACCCTCGATGAGCTGCTGCCCGAGGCGTTCGCGGTGGTGCGCGAGGCGGCGCGGCGCACGCTGCAGATGCGGCACTTCGATGTGCAGCTGATCGGCGGCATCGTGCTGCACAAGGGGATGATCTCCGAGATGCGCACCGGCGAGGGCAAGACGCTGGTGGCGACGCTCCCGGCCTATCTGAACGCGCTCGGCGGCGAGGGCGTGCACATCGTCACGGTGAACGAGTACCTCGCGCAGCGCGACGCGGACTGGATGGGGCCGGTGTATCGCTTCCTCGGGCTCACGGTGGGAGTGATCAAGAACGCCCAGAGCCCGCCGGAGAAGCGCGCCGCGTACGCCTGCGACATCACTTACGGCACCAACAACGAGTTCGGCTTCGACTACCTGCGCGACAACCTGGCGTTCCGCCTGGAAGACCGGGTGCAGCGCACGCTCAGCTTCGCGATCGTCGACGAAGTCGATTCGATTCTCATCGACGAGGCGCGCACGCCGCTCATCATCTCCGGGCCCGCCGAGGAGAGCACCGAGCTGTATCTGCGCATCAATGAGCTGGTCCCAAGGCTCACGCGCCAGAAGGAGGAAGACGGCCCCGGGGACTTCTCACTGGAGGAGAAGACCAAGCAGGTGCACATCACGGAAGCCGGCCACGAGCACGTCGAGCAGCTGATGGCGCAGGCGGGCCTGCTGAAGGAGGGCGAAAGCCTGTACGACCCGGCCAACATCCGCCTGATGCATCACCTGAATGCCGCGCTGCGCGCCCATGCGCTCTACAAGCGCGACGTCGAATACATCGTGCGCGGCGGCGAAGTCATCATCGTCGATGAATTCACCGGCCGCACCATGCCCGGGCGGCGCTGGTCCGACGGCCTGCACCAGGCGGTGGAGGCGAAGGAGGGCGTGCGGGTGCGCGAGGAGAACCAGACGGTCGCCTCGATCACCTTCCAGAACTACTTCCGGCTCTACAAGAAGCTCTCCGGCATGACCGGCACCGCGGACACCGAGGCGCCGGAATTCATGCAGATCTACGGCCTCGAGGTGGTGGTGATTCCGACCCACCGGCCGATGGTGCGCAAGGACAACCCGGACTTCGTGTACCTGACGCAGAGCGACAAGTTCAAGGCGATCATCGAGGACATCCGCGAGTGCGCGGCGCGCGAGCAGCCGGTGCTGGTGGGCACGACCTCGATCGAAACTTCCGAATTTCTCTCAGGTCTCCTGCAGAAGGAGAGCGTCGAGCACCAGGTGCTGAACGCCAAGCAGCACGAGCGCGAGGCGCACATCGTCGCGCAGGCGGGCCGGCCAGGTGGAATAACCATCGCCACCAACATGGCCGGTCGCGGCACCGACATCGTGCTCGGCGGCAATCTCGAGGCGGAGCTCGCCGCGGCCGGGGCGATTGACGATGCCACCCGCGAGAAGGTGCGCGCGGAGTGGCAGATACGCCACGACAAGGTCGTCACCGCCGGCGGCCTGCACATCGTCGGCACCGAGCGCCACGAATCCCGCCGCATCGACAATCAGCTGCGCGGCCGCTCGGGCCGCCAGGGCGACCCGGGCTCGAGCCGCTTCTACCTGTCGATGGAGGACAACCTGATGCGCATCTTCGGCGATCCGCTGCGCACCCAGCGCCTCCTGAAGATGGCCGGCATGAAGGAAGGCGAGGTGATCGAGAGCGGCATGCTCACCCGCCAGATCGAGAAGGCGCAGCGCAAGGTCGAGGCGCACAATTTCGATATCCGCAAGAACCTGCTGCTGTTCGATGACGTCGCCAACGATCAGCGCAAGGTCGTCTACCAGCAACGCACCGAGATCATGGGCACCGAGGATCTCTCCGGAGCCATTCGCGGCCTCATGGAAGATTCGGTGGGCTCGCTCCTGGATCTGCACCTGCCCAGGCACGCCGCGGCGTCCGACTGGGACCTGCAGGGCCTGGCGGAGGCGGTGCTGCGCGACTTCAACGTGCGCGTGGACCCGCAGGGCTGGCTCAGCGCGGAGCCGGAGCTGGAGGAGCAGGCGTTGCGCGAACGGGTGGTGCGCGCCGTGAACGAAGCCTACGACGCCAAGGTCGCGCGCATCGGCGCGCCGATCATGCGCCACGTCGAGAAGGACGTGATGCTGCGCATGCTCGATCAGCACTGGCGCGAGCACCTGGCGGCCATGGACTACCTGCGCCAGGGCATTCACCTGCGGGGCTACGCACAGAAGGACTACCGCTTCGAGTTCAAGCGCGAAGCCTTCGAGCTGTTCTCGGCCATGCTCGATCGGATCAAGTTCGAGACCTCCTCGCTGATGGCGAAGATCGAGGTGCGTACCCAGGAGGAAATCGACCGCGAGGAGGAAGAGCGCCGCCGCCGCCTCATGCGCGCGCTGCAGGCGCAGCACGCCGAGGCCGCCTCGCTCCTCACCGCCGCCGAGGAGCAGACCGCGGTCGCTGCCGGCGTGCGCGCCTCCACGGGCGCCTCCGCGGCGCGCGCCGGCGCCCGCGCGCTGCCGCCGCCGGCGCCGTCACCCGAGACGGCCGGCACATTCGTGCGCGGCGAGCGCAAGGTGGGACGCAACGAGCCGTGTCCGTGCGGCTCGGGCAAGAAGTACAAGCACTGTCACGGTGCGCTCTCGAGCGTTGAATAACGGCAGCGCGCGGGCCGCCGGGGTCCGACATCGCTAAGCCTGTCATCCTGGTGGTCGCGGCGGCGCTCTACGATCGCAGCGGCCGGGTGCTGATCGCGCAGCGTCCCGCCGGCAAGCCCCTGGCGGGCCGCTGGGAATTCCCGGGCGGCAAGGTGGCCGCCGGCGAGAGCGAGCACGCGGCCCTGGCGCGCGAGTTGCGCGAGGAGCTCGGCATCGAGATGACGACAGCTAAGCCGTTCATGCGCCTCACCCACGCCTACCCCGATCGCGAGGTCGAGCTGTCGTTATGGGTCATCGAGCGATTCACCGGCGTGCCGCGTCCACTGGATCGCCAGCGGCTGAAGTGGGTGGCGCCGGGGCGCCTGGCGCAGGAGGACCTGCTCGAAGCCGACCGCCCGTTCGTCGAAGCGCTGCGGGATCTGCCGGCCCCCGGCTGAGGGCGCTCAAGGAGGGGCGTGTACAATGCCTTTGCCACCACGCAGGCAGGACTCAATGGCCGCACAGAACGATCTACCCGAAGTTCAGCTCGATCTGCAGGCGCTGTATCGGGAGGACGTGTTCACCGACCGCCGCGCCGGCAGCATCCGCCGCCTGACGCCGGTCACCGCCGACGGCGCGGTGGATCCGACGCGGCCGGTGCTGTTCTCGGGCCAGACGCAACTGCTGACGCCGGCGGGTGTGCTGCCGCTCGGGTTCGAGATCGAAGCGGCGACGCTGGAGGAGGCGTTGAAGAAATTTCCCGACGGCGTCCGGGTCGCACTCGAGCAGGCGATCGATGAGGCGCGCGAGCTGCGCCGGGAAGCCGCCTCGCGCATCGTCGTGCCCGAAGTGGGCGCCGCGGGTCCGGGGCCTGCGAGCGGGGGCGGCAAGATCAAGTTCCCCTGAAGTCCGGGCGTGCGATAGGCGATGAAGAATCCGCGCTGGCGCGCTGCAGTGGCCGCGGCCATCCAGCTCTGCGCGCTCGACCTGCTCGCGTGTGCGGGGGCGCAGCTGGGCGGTCGCGAGCCGCTGCCCGGCAACGGTCCGGGCGGCAAGCCCATGCGCATCGCCACCGAGACCGCGGTAGGGATGCCGCCGGCGGCGCCGGCGCTGGTGTACCCGGTCACCGCGCGCGTGAACGTGTCCGACAGCTACTTCGGGACCGAAGTCGAGGATCCCTACCGCTGGCTCGAGAATCTCGACTCGCCCCAGGTCTCGCAGTGGGTGGCGGCGCAGAACGCGCTGTCGCAGCCGCGGCTGGCGGCGCTCCCGCAGCGCGTCTGGCTCAAGGCGCGCCTCACGCAGCTGTGGAACTACGAGCGCTACGAGGTGCCGGTGAAGCGCGGCGGGCGCTATTTCTTTCTGCACAACGACGGCCAGCAGAATCAGAGCGTGCTGCTGGTGTCAGACAGCCTCGATGCGCCCGCGCGCGTGCTGTTCGATCCCAACACCGTGCGTCAGGATGCCACCGTTGCCGTCTCGGAGTTCACCCCCGACGTCCGGGGTGATGTGGTTGCGTACGCGGTCTCGGACGGCGGCACCGATTGGCAGGTGTGGCGCTTCCGGCGCGTGCACGATGGGGCCGATCTTCCCGACATCCTGCGGTTCACGAAATTCTGGGGCGTGTCATGGGCGCGCGACGGCTCGGGCGTGTACTACAGCCGTTATCCGGCCCTGCCCGACGGCCGCGGCGATGACTCCGGCAGGCCCGCCGTGTACTTCCACCAGCTCGGGACGGCACAGGATCGCGACCGCCTGGTGTACGAGGTGACGGACCATCCGACCCGCATCCCGGCCGGGCGGGTCACCGACGACGGGCACTACCTCATCATCACGCTGTTCGACGGCTACGAGCGCAACGGGGTCGACCTGCTCGACCTGCGTAGCCCGGGCGCGCGCGTGCAGCGCCTGTTCTTCGCGTGGGATGCGCTCTATACCTTCATCGGCGCCCACGGCGAGGAGCTGTATTTCAGGACCACCAAGGACGCGCTGCTCGGGCGGGTCATCGCCGTCGATGCGCGCGCACCCGCAAGCTGGCGCACGGTGGTGCCGGAGGGGACGGCCGCGCTCGAGGAGGCGAGCTACGTCGGCGGCCGCATCATCGCGAAGTACGTGGAGGACGCCCACGCCCTCGCGCGGCTCTACGAGCGCGATGGCCGTCCCGTCGGCAACGTGCCGCTGCCGGGCCTGGGCGGGATCGAGGGCTTCGAGGGCGACGGGGATCAGACCGAAACCTTCTTTTCCTATACGGACTACCTGACGCCACGCAAGATCTTTCGCTTCGAGATCCCGGCCAACCAGGCGACGCTGTGGCGCGAGGCGCGCGCGCCGTCGACGGCGGAGTTCGTCACCGAGCAGGTGTTCTACAGCAGCCGGGACGGCACGCGCGTGCCCATGTACATCACGCATCGGCGCGACATGGTGAAGGACGGCAACCAGCCGTTTCTGCTGTACGGCTACGGCGGGTTCGACGTGTCCCTCACACCCACCTACCGGCCCTCGGTGCAGGCGTGGCTCGAGATGGGCGGCGCGTACGCCGAGGCGAATCTGCGCGGCGGCGGAGAGTACGGCGAGGCCTGGCACCGCGCCGGCACGCTCGCCAACAAGCAGCACGTGTTCGATGACTTCATCGCCGCGGCGCAATATCTCATCCAGGAGCACTACACGCGCAGCGCGCGTTTAGGGATTCACGGGCGCAGCAACGGAGGGCTGCTGGTCGGCGCGGTCCTGACGCAGCGCCCGGAGCTGTTCGGCGCCGCGCTCCCCGCCGTGGGCGTGCTCGACATGCTGCGCTACCACACCGCCAGCGCGAATGCCCGCCAGTGGTCATCCGACTATGGGCTCGTGGAGGATCCCGAGCAGTTCAAGGCGCTGTACGCCTACTCCCCGGTGCAGAACGTGAAGAAGGGCGTGTGCTATCCGCCGACGCTGATCACCACCGCCGACCACGACGATCGCGTGGTGCCGTGGCACAGCTACAAGTTCGCCGCGGCGTTGCAGGCGGCGCAGGTCTGCCCGAACCCCATCCTCATTAGGATCGAGACCCGCGCCGGACACGGCGCCGGGAAGCCCGTGTGGATGCAGATCGATGACTTCGCCGACCAGTGGGCGTTTCTGGCGAGATGGCTGGGGATGGGGGCGCCGGGGGGCAGTAGCAATATGAGCCGTGCGTTGCGGTGATCGGGTCCAAGTCCCCGGCGGGTCACGCGTGTGCGCAGGGTTGGCCGTTCGGCCGGAATCTCATGCCTTGGGTGAACCCTTCAGCGGTTGCTCGTCAGACGCGGAACTCTCCTGCGCCGGGGCTGCGTCATCGGGGATGGCGCGCTGCTCCGTCAGCCACGCGCCCAGGTCGATCAAGCGGCAACGCTCGCTGCAGAACGGACGAAACGGCGCGGCCTCCCAATCCAATTCGCGCTGGCACGTCGGACACTTGACGCGAGTGGGGCTCATCGAGTGGGAAACTCAGCAGCTCAGGTGCAGCAGCTCAGCAAGAACGGCACGTCCCCCTCGGCTTGTGTCGCGCGGGTCGCCAGGCCGTTCCAGGTGAGGAAGCGGATGTTGCAGCGGTGGTGACTGCCGCTGATCTCGGGGTACAGGCCCGCGGCGACCGGCAGCGAGATGCGCAGCAGTTGCAGTGGATTGTCGCGCTCGAAAGTGATGTTGAAGGTGCCCCCCCGGGCGATCTCCTCGCGGCTGCGGCCGTTCTGGCGCGTGAGCCACAGCAGCTCCGCGATCGCATCGCACATCGGACGCAGGAGCCCGAGCCACTGATTGAAGGTACGCATGCGCGCATCATCGGACTGCGCCAGCCAGAAGGTGTAGTCCGGCAGATCGAATTCGCAGGTGCCACCCGGGATCGCGTTGCGATGCTTGATGGCGCTCAGGAACTGCGAATCCCGCAACGGTTGCAGGAACGCCGAGCCGGCGGCCATGAGATCGGCGCGCAGGCGCAGCAGATTCGACATCAGGGTCTTCAGGCGCTGGGCGTCCACGCCCGGGTTGGACTGAAATTCGTTCAGGCTGGTCAGCTGGCCCTCGAGCTCCTTCAGCACATCCGCGCGCACGTCGCCGCGCGTGGTGATGGCGAGGATGTCGATCAGGCTCGACATCGCGGCACGGCTGCCCCAGGGGCTCCCCATCTCGTTGTGATAGAGCGCCTGGTTGTAGAGGAAATCCACGCGCAGGAAGGTGCGCATGCGCTCGTTCAGCGGCTGCTCGAAGATGAGCCCTTCCGCGGCGGCCTCAGGTGCCGCAGCAGGCCCGGCCTCGGGTCCAGCGGATTCCGTCATGCTCGTATTCTGCTTGAGCGGCGCGCGATCCGTAAACGCCGTGTCCGATCCCGGCGACAGTCCGCCCCCGGGGGAATTCGCCTGCCGGGGCAGCCTCACGCGCGCGGCGGCTGGGCGAGCTCCAGGTAACGCGTGTGCAGTGTCGCGACCTGATCGCGTATCGCGCTCAGGTCGGCGTCGTTGCGGATGACGTCGTCGGCGGCCTTCAGACGCGTCGAGCGCGGAGCCTGCGCATCCAGAATCGCCTGCGCCTGCGCGATCGTTGCGCCGTCACGCGCCCGCAGGCGTCGTATCTGCAGCTGCTCCTCGCAGTCGACCACCAGCACGCGATTCACGTGCGAGCCGAGGTTCTTCTCGACCAGCAACGGAATGACGAGGATCTGGTAGGGGCCGCCGGCGGCGGCGGAGCGGGCCTCCATCGCGGCGCCGATGGCGGGGTGCGTCAGAGCCTCCAGATCCGCCCGCGCCCTGGGGTCGGAGAACACGATCTCGCGCAGCGCCGGACGATCGAGGTGGCCATCGGGCGTGAGAATCGAGGGGCCGAACCGCTCCACCAGCCGCTCGAGCGGGGGCTGCCCGGGCTCGACGACCTCGCGTGCGACCTGGTCGCTGTCGAGGATCGGCACACCCAGGGCGCCGAAGAACTTCGCCGCAGTGGACTTGCCGCTGGCGATGCCCCCGGTCAGGCCCACGCGGTAGACGCGCGCGCTCACGGGGGTGCCGTGAACAGCCGGAGGTAGCCCGCGACGAGGCGCGGACCGAACATCAGCATCAGCCAACCCGCTGCGGCGAGGAACGGGCCGAAGGCGATGGGGGTCGCGCGGCTCTGGCCGCGCAGGCTGAGCATCACAATGCCGACCACGGCGCCCACCGCGGCGGCTACCAGGATGATCGGCAGGAGCATCTGCCAGCCGAGCCACGCGCCCAGCGCGGCAAACAGCTTGAAGTCACCGTACCCCATGCCTTCCTTACCGGTGAGCAGCCGGAACAGATGATAGACGCTCCACAGGCTCACGTAACCTGCGATCGCCCCGATGAGACTCGAGCGCACGTCCACCGGGAGGGGGGCACCGCCCGCCGGCCCCGCCCACAGACTCAGCAGCAGACCGAGCCACAGCAGCGGAAGCGTGAGACCGTCGGGCAGCAGCTGATGATCGACGTCGATGAAAGTGAGGGCGATCAGGAACCCCGTGAGCACCATCGCGGCGAGTGCCGGCCAACCGAAGCCGAACTTCCAGGCGACGGCCGCGCACAGAACCCCGCTCAAGGCTTCCACCAGCGGGTAGCGAACGCTGATCGGCTTGCCGCAATGGGCGCAACGCCCGCGGAGCACGAGCCAGGAGATGAGCGGAATGTTCTGCAGCGCGGTGATCGGCGCCCGGCACGCCGGGCAGGCCGAGCGCGGCACCACGAGGTTGAAGCGCCCGGGAGCAGCGGCGGGCAGCGTCGCGGCCACCGCTTCGCCCGTGAGCTCCCTGCACTGCTCGCGCCAGGCGCGATCGAGCATCACCGGCAGGCGATAGATCACGACGTTGAGGAAGCTCCCCACCGCCAGACCCAGCACCAGGCAGGTGCCCACGAACACGGCGGGCGAGGACGCGAGCAGCTCGATCACTGGCATGATGTGTTGACTTTCTAAAGAAAACGCCGCGCGGAGCGCGGCGCTTTTCAACCCCCGCGGGAGAGTCCGCTGGTCAGACCACCGATCCGAGCTTGAAGATCGGCAGGTACATGGCGATCACGAGGCTCCCGACGAGCACGCCCAGGATCACCATGATCATGGGCTCGAGCAGGCTCGACATCGCGTCGACCGCGTTGTCGACCTCCGCCTCGTAGAACGTCGCGACCTTGGCCGACATCTCGTCCAGCGAGCCCGACTCCTCCCCGACCGCGATCATCTGATTGACCATATTGGGAAACAGGCCGGTGTTCTCCATCGAGCGCTGCAGGCGCTGGCCGGTCGAGACCTCGTCGCGCATCTTCAGGACCGCTTTCTCGTACACGATGTTGCCGGTGGCACCGGCCACCGACTCCAGCGCTTCGACGAGCGGCACGCCGGCGGAGAACATGGTCGACAGCGTGCGCGCATAGCGGGCGATGGCGGCCTTGTTCAGGATGGGGCCGATGACGGGAATCTTGAGCGAGACCCGGTCGAGGAATTCGCGCAGGGCCTTCGAGCGTTTCTTGAAGTAGAAGAACACGTACACACCCAGGCCCAGCACGATCGCAATGAAAGCGCCGTCGTGCTGCACGAACCGTGAGAGGTTGATGACCGCCTGCGTAAAGGCCGGCAGGTCGGCGCCGAATCCCTTGTACAGGCTCTCGAACTGCGGAATCACGAACAGCAGCAGCACCACCGTCACGATGACTGCGACGGCCAGTACCGCGGCCGGGTAGAACAGCGCCTTCTTCACCTTCTTCTTCAGGGCTTCGCTCTTTTCCTTGTAGGTGGCCACCTTGTCCAGGAGCGATTCGAGGGCGCCGGCATGCTCGCCCGCTTCCACGAGATTCACGAACAGGTCGTCGAAGTGCAGCGGATGCTTGGCCAGTGACTCATGGAGCGAAGTGCCCCCCTCGACGTCGGCCTTGACGTCGAGGATGAG
>Ga0209472_1000923_pt1 | contig 17194 bp, 17 predicted proteins | sample GraSoiAngelo_130_FD_185887 | JGI IMG/M metagenome (GOLD analysis project Ga0209472, IMG submission 185887) | Grasslands soil microbial communities from the Angelo Coastal Reserve, California, USA - 14_0929_02_20cm (SPAdes) (version 2) | ecosystem: Environmental > Terrestrial > Soil > Grasslands ...
CACTCTGGTCATGCAGAAAGGCTTGCCGCTCGGCGACGGCTATGGCTACCGCGTGCAGAGGCGAAACGAGGATCTGCTCGGAAGCTACAGCCTGCAGACCGGCGTCGGCACGTACGTGCTGGAAGCAAGCCGGCCGAAAGAGGGTCCCGGGGCCGCGCGCGTCGGAATAACCGGGGGCATCGGCGTCGTCGGCGGCCATCCGTTCTTCAGCCGCGCGCTCACCGACAGCTTCGGCGTCGTGCGCGTCGCCGACTATTCCAATGTGCGCGTCCTGCAGGACAACCAGGTAGTCGCACAGACCGACGGCCAGGGATACGCGGTCCTGCCGCGCCTGCGCTCCTACGACCGCAATCAGGTCTCGATCGATCATAACGACCTGCCCTTCGATGCAATCCTGGACCGGCTGAGGCTCGACGCCGTGCCCTACCTGAGGAGCGGGGTGCTGCTCGAATTTCCGGTTCATCGCGTTCGCGCCGCCACCCTGCACGTGCTGCTCGAGGACGGCACGCCGCTGCCTTCGGGCGCCCTGGCGCGCTTCGAGGGCAAGGACAAGCAATTCCCGGTCGCCCTGCGCGGCGAGGCCTACCTGGAGGGGTTCGAACAGACCAACCGCATCGTCTTTACCTGGCGTGGACAGAGTTGTACGCTGGAAGTACCCTATCCGCGCAGCTCGGATCTTCTGCCGGAGCTCGGAACGTTTGTTTGCAAGGGAGTGATGCCATGAAGAAGACTGCCGCCGCTGCGGCATTGAGCCTCGCCCTGACTACTCTGCTGGTCTTTCCGGAGCAGGCGGGCGCAGCCAACGGATCGGTCACCTGCTCCGTGGTGAGCGCCACGCTGGGCTTCAACGCCTACAACCCGATTTCCGGGACCGCGGAGACCCTTCCTCCCGGCAGCATTACCGTGCAGTGCACCAGCACGTCGAATGCCGCGATCTCAGTTACATACAGCCTTACGCTCGCGACGTCTCCGGCCCGCGCCATGGCATCCGGCGCGAACAACGTGACCTACGATCTGTACACGGATTCCGCCCGCACCATCCAGTGGAATACCACCAACCAGGTGAGCTGCAACTTCACCGTGTCGGCAGGCGCGACCAACCAGCAAAGCCCTTCTTGCTCGTTCTACGGAACGATTCCGGGAAGCCAGGACGTGCCCGCAGGAACGTACACGCAGACGGGGCTCGCCGTGGGCGGGACGTGGAGCTGCAATCCGGTGCCAAGCCAAGGCTGCTGATCTAGAGCGTGATGTTGACGGTGAGCGGCACCGAATAATTTCCGGGCCTGGCCTGGTCGGCGAAGTGGATGCGATAGCTGAGCACGGCTTCAGATGCGCCGCTGCCTGGCATGGCCATAGGCTTGTTCGGCCCGAGGCCACGCAACTGCGCCCTGAGAAGGCCGGCGCCGGGTGCCGGCAGGCGATCGAGCGGCTCGGTGGCTGCGACCTTGGTTTGTTTGCTCCTGATTTCGACGTACCTGAGGCGTCCCTCGACCGGCACGAAATCCACCACGATGAGTGGCGCGAGCTTGCCTGCATTCACGCTCAGGAGCAGCGACGCAGGCAGATCGATATGCCCGCGCGCGATATCTTCGGCGGTCGCGCTGAGCTGCAGCGCCTTGAACTCGTACTTGATAACGGCGCTCGGCTGCAGGTTCGCCGTCACAGTGATGACGCCAAACGCTTTTTTGCCGCTCTCCGCCGCCGCCGCGGGAAAAGCGGCGAGAGCCAGGCAAAGGGCGAAGGCGAGCAGTCTCATGGGGACCTATTCTAGCCCCCGGGGCTCGAGAGCCGCAGGAGATTTAACCAAAGCTTGCCCAGTTCCGTCAGCACTGCCAACAATTCCTCGTTTTCAACCGCGCGAGCGTCCGGCGTGGTCGAGGCTCCAGGGCCCGCCGCCCGCTGCGGCGAGATAGAGGAACACGAAGCAGTAAAGCGCGGCCAGCTCGCCGCGGTTGAGCAGGGGCCAGAAGCCCTGTCCGGCGTGCGCCATGAAATAGGCGAATGCCATCTCGCCGCAAAGAATGAAAGCGACCGGCCGCGTGAACAGCCCGACGAGCAGCAGCGCGCCGCCGACCAGCTCGAGCGTTCCCGCCAGGCCGATGAGCGAGAACAGCGCCGGCGGGCTGGTCATCGGGGCGGGAAAGCCGAGCAGCTTCTGCGCGCCGTGCGCCATGAAGAGAAACGCGGTGACAATGCGCAGCACGCTCAACAGGCGCGGCGCCCAGCGCTGGGAGATAAACTCGATCATGTCGGTCCTTTCGCGATGAAACGGATTCTTTTCCTGTTCCTGTCGGCGGTGCTGTCAATCCCGCAGGCGAGGAGCGCGCCCGCGTTCCGGTCCGAGGAACACGCCTTCCACGTGACGACCATCGTACAGGGCCTGGAGCATCCGTGGTCGCTCGCCTTCCTGCCCGACGGCCGCATGCTGGTCACTGAGCGGCCAGGGCGGCTGCGTGCCGTTGCGCAGGGAAAGCTCGATCCTCAGCCAATCGCCGGGCTGCCGCAAGTCGCGGCCGGAGGGCAGGGTGGGCTTTTCGATGTGGTTCTCCACCCCCGGTACGGCGAGAACCGATTGATTTATTTTGCGTACGCCGCCCGCGGAGAAGGCGGCGTCGGAACCGAGCTCGCGCGCGCAAAGCTGAATGGCAGGCAGCTGGAGGAAGTGCAGGTGCTGTTCCGGCAGAGCCCGAAAGGCACGAGCAGCATCCACTTCGGCGGCCGCATCGTCTTCGACCGCGCCGGCTATCTGTATCTCACGCTCGGCGAGCGCGGGCAGATGGAGCGCGCGCAGCGACCGGATGACCATGCGGGCTCGGTGATCCGGCTGCGCGACGATGGCCGCGTCCCGCAGGACAACCCCTTCGTCGGCAAGCCGGGGTGGAAGCCGGAGAAATTCGACCTCGGGCACCGCAACATGCAGGGCGCGGCGCTGCATCCGCAGACGGGAATGCTCTGGACCCACGAGCACGGGCCACAGGGCGGCGACGAGGTGAACGTGATCCGTCCCGGCGTCAATTACGGCTGGCCGGTCATCACCTACGGCGTCAATTACGGCATCGGCACGAAGATCGGCGAGGGCACGCACAAGGCGGGCATGGCGCAGCCGCTCTACTACTGGGTGCCGTCGATCGCGCCTTCGGGCATGGCGTTCTACAGCGGCGAGCGGTTTCCACGCTGGAAAGGCGATCTCTTCGTCGGCGCGCTGCGCGACGAGATGCTCGTGCGCTTGAAGCTCGAGGGCGAACGAATCATAAAAGAAGAACGTTTGCTGAAGGGCGTGCTGGGACGCATCCGCGACGTGCGCAGCGGCCCGGATGGTTACCTCTACCTGTTGACCGATGAGACTGATGGAAAGCTGGTGAGGCTGGAGCCCTAGACCTTGTAGGCCTGCAGCGTTTCGCGCGCGAAGATCTCCTCGGGCGCGAAGCGGCGCTTCGACAGCCCCTGCTCGTGGTGATAGCGCAGGAACGTGTCGAGCACGTGGCGGTTGGCCTCCAGGCCGTAAGGCCACCAGTCCTCGCCCATCTCGCGCCGCGCCTCCTCGACGTGCGCGACGCACCACGGCAGCATCGCCGGCATCGCAGCAGTCTGGTTGTAAAGTTCAAAGGCCACTGCCTTGGATGCTACCAGGGCCTTGTACAACGACTGCGCGACCCAGGGATTGGCTGCGTACACGTCGCGCCGGATCACGACGGTGTGCATGATCGGGAAGATCCTGGTGCGCCGGTAATAGTCCTTCTCTAGCTCGACGTAATTGTCGAACAGTCGCCGCACTTTTTCAGGATATTTGTAAAACGTAGAAGGCGCGCGTGCGGTCACCAGCGCGTCGAGCTCGCCCTCGGCGATCATTCGCGACAGCGTCTGGGTCGGCCCGATGGGATGAAGACGAATCGTCGAGGGAAGATCGAGCTTGATTTTCTCGTCGCGCCCGGGCTCCTCCTCGCCGCCGGAGAGATGCTCGACGTCCGTGACCCGCACGCCGTAGTCGTCGGACAGGATGCCGCGGATCCACACCGGCGCGGTCATCTGGTACTCCGGCACGCCGATGCGCTTGCCTCTCAGGTCCTCGGCGCGGCGGATACCGCTCTTCGCCGACACGAAGATGCAGGAGTGCCTGAAGAAGCGCGAGGGGAACGCCGGGATGGCGACGAAAGGGGCCTCTTTTGCGTTCAAGGATGCCACATACGAGGATAGCGACATCTCCGCGCAGTCGAACTCGCGGTTGCGCAGCATGCGAAAGAAGGTTTCCTCCACCGGCTGCGTCAGGTAGTTGAGCTCGATGCCGTCGGGGCGCACGCGGCCGTCGGCGAGCGCGCGCGTACGGTCGTAGTCCCAGCAGGCGAACGTGAGGCGCAGGCGCTTCATCCCGGGCAGTATACTTTCTGAAATTCGGCGGAGGACCGATCGATGCGGCGGCTCGCGTTTCTTCTGGTCGGCTTGCTGGCGGTTACGGCGCAGGCGCAGGAGTTTCCCACCAGGCCGATCAGGATGGTCGTGCCGTACGCGCCGGGCGGGCTGCCCGACACGATGACGCGCATCATCGGCCCGAAGATGTCCGAGGCGCTCGGCCAGCAGATCGTGGTCGAGAACCGGCCCGGCGCCGGCGGCATCTCCGGCACCGAGGTCGTCGCGAGAGCGACGGCCGACGGCTACACGCTGCTGATCGCCGACGTCGGCCAGCTGGCGATCAACCCGCACCTGTTCAAGGCGCTGCCCTATGACCCGCTGAAGGACCTGGCGCCGGTGAGCCTGATCGGCAGCACGGCGCTCTTCCTGGTCCTGCAGGCATCGATCCCGGCGAACGACTTCAGGGAGCTGGTGGCGCTGGCGAAGGCCAAGCCGGGCTCCATGAACTACGGCTCCTCGGGCCTGGGCAGCATCCACCATCTCACCACCGAGGCGATGAAGGCCGCGTTCGGCCTGGACATCGTGCACGTGCCCTTCAAGGGCATGGGGCAGGCGGTGCCGGCGCTCCTCGGCGGCCAGGTGTCGATGCTGTTCTCGGCGCTGCCGGCGCTCGAGGCGCACGTCAAGGCCGGCAAGGTGAAGCTGCTCGCGATCAGCGTTCCGCAGCGCTCGCCGCAGGCGCCCGAGGTGCCGACCATCGCCGAGCTCGGCGTGCCGGGCTTCGACTTCGCGCCGGAGATCGGCCTGCTCGCGCCGGCCGGCACGCCGCCCGCGATCGTGTCGCGCCTCGCCGCTGAAGTGGCGAAGGCCGTGAGAAACCCGGACGTCGCGCAGCGCTTCCAGAGCCTCGGCATCGACCCGGTCGGGAATACACCAGAAGCCTACGGCGCGCAGATCCGCAGCGACTACGAGCGCTACGGCAGGGTGGTCAGGGTTTCCGGGGCGAAGATCGACTGAGGTTGTCGATCACCGCGAGCAGCGTGCGGCGCGTCGCCGCGACGTCCCCGGCGCTCGCGCCGCGTACTGCGATCCGGTTCACTTCCTCCGCCAGCGGCACCAGCTTCGCCTCGAGCGCGCGTCCCTTGCGGGTGAGGTAGACATACACGTTCTTCCGGTTCGCGGCGGTCTGCTTGCGCACGATATAGCCGAGCTCCTCCATCGCCCTGAGCGCCGCGAACGTGGTCGGCTCCATCACGCCCGCCTCGTCGCTCAGCTCGCGCTGCGTCAGGCCGTCGCGCTCCCAGAGGATGCGCAGGAAGGTCCAATGGCCGAACGGCACGCCGTGCCCGGCGAGCCGACCTTGCAGCGCGCGCATGAAGCCGCGCCACGCCTCCTTCGTCAGGTGGGCCAGGCGATCTGATTTTGTAATGCGACCTCCTTCTGCTCGCGCGCCGAGCGCAGGATCGCAAGACACACCTCCATCGTCGCCAGCGCCCATTGGCCGCTGTGCAGCGGCGCGCGGCCTTCGACGATGGCGCCGTACAACTCGTCGATCACCTCGGCGCGCGGCACCTCGGGCGGGGGCAGCGGATCGAGCCGCTGCTCGGCATCGCCGTAGATCATCACGCCCGAGGGCAGGGGGCGCAGGTCGGCCCTGTCGCACGAGACGATCAGCGTACCGAAGTGCGAATGCATCACCTGGTCTACGTTTGTTTTGAACTCGCCGCGGCCGTACTTCAGCGCCAGCTCGTCCCGGGCGCTGCGCAGGAGCTGTCTCGCGAGGCCGTATTGCGCGGGGTCCTTCCTGTGCCCCGACTCGCCGATCCAGCCGCTGAACTCGTCCGAGTCGAAATGGGCATACCCGCTGTAGACCATCGACGCGAAGGCGCCGTTCCTGAAGGCGAGAAACGCGCAATACGCGCCCTCGGTGGGGCGCGAGCGATCCCACGCGCCCGTGGCGGCGCGCACGCTGCGTACTTCGCCGCCGCCGAGCAGCCGCACCATGTCGACGTGATGCGCGGCCTGGTTGAACACCACGCCACCGCCGCGCTCGGTCGCGAGCTCCTCGGGCCGCCGCGGCCGGTACAGGAAGTCCGTGAAATTGAACGCCGTGATCATTCGCACTTTGCCCACCAGGCCCTGCTCGATGATCTTTCTGGCCTGAAGAATGGGCCGGTCGAAGCTGTGGCTGTGGCCGATGACCAGCGCCACGTTCGCCTCGCGGGCGGCGTCGATCATCGACCGGCAGTCCTCCAGCGTGAGCGCCATCGGCTTCTCGACCAGCAGATGCTTGCCATGCGAGGCGGCAAGGCGGGCCTGCCCGGCGTGGAACTGGTGCGGGGTCGCGATGTACACGACGTCGATGGTGGCGTCTTTACAGAGTTCATCGACCGAGGCGAAGCTTTTTGCTTGAAAATCAGCTTCGAATTTCGAGCGCGCCTCCGGCCGCGGATCGGCGGCGGCGACGAGCTCGACGCGGGGGTCGCGCGACAGCGCGGGCAGCATCAGCGTGAACGCGCGCCCGAGCCCGGCTACCCCGATGCGGAGTTTTTTCATGGTATGCTGAATACTTAGGCGCCTAAGGATATCTCATGCTGACCCGCGAGCAAAATGAGCTGCTGTGCCGCGTCGAGGGCGGCGCCACGATGGGGCAGATCATGCGGCGCCACTGGCTGCCGGTGTGCATGGCCGAGGAGGCCGCGGCCAGAGACGGGACGCCAGTACGCTCGCGCCTGCTCGGCGAAGACCTGGTGGTCTTCAGGGATTCGCAGGGCCGCCTCGGAGTGCTCGGCGAGCACTGCCTGCACCGCGGCGCCTCGCTCGCCTTCGGCCGCAACGAGGAGTGCGGCCTGCGCTGCCTGTATCACGGCTGGAAGTTCGACGTCGAGGGCGTCGTCGTCGACATGCCCTCCGAGACGCCGGGCGCGGCGGCCCGGCTCGGCAAGAAGACCAAGTCCTACCCGGTGCGCGAAGGCGGCGGCTTCCTCTGGGTCTGGATGGGACCGCGCGGCGAGATGCGGGAATTCGAGCCGCCGGCCTGGGCGCCGACGCGCGAGACGCGCATCAGCATCGTCAAGATGCACGCCGCCTGCAACTGGGCGCAGGTGCTGGAGGGCTCGATCGATTCGGCCCACAGCTCGAGCCTGCACTCGACCAACATGCCCTCGGCCGAGGTCGATGGCGCGAAAGCCACCGGCAGCGCATGGCTGCGCCCCTCGGTGGACAAGGCGCCGCGGCTGCAGTTCGAGCCGACGAGCTACGGCTTTCGCTACGCCGCGATCCGCAAGCCGATCCGCAATCCCGAGACCGACCAGTACATCCGCACGACGCTGTTCATCGCGCCGTTCACCGTGCTGATCCCGCCCAACGACCGCTACAACCTGGCGCAGATGCTGATTCCCATCGACGACGTCAACACGATGTTCTACTGGGTCGCCTGGCATCCCGACCCGAAGAAGGGGATCCCGCAGGAGGAGTGGCGCCGCTTCTGCGCGGCGAGCGTCGGCGTCGACCTCGATGAGAACTATAGAAAGAAAAGAAACCTGGAAAACCGCTACCTGCAGGACCGCGAGGCGATGGCGCGCGGCGACTGGACCGGCATCCAGGGCATTCCGACCCAGGACATGGCGATGTGGGAGTCGATGGGGCCGATCACCGACCGCAGCCGGGACAGTCCCGGCGCGAGCGATCTCGCGGTAGCGCAGTTCCGCCGCATGATGCTGGCTGCCGCGAAGAAATTCCAGGAAGGCGCGCCGGCGATCGGCACCGCCGAGCCGCGCATTCCCCACGTGAAGCTCGCCTCGTTCGAGGGCATCGTGCCGAAGACCACCGACTGGCGCACGCTCGGCGCGGCGCAAGAGGAGCCGGTCAGCTGACGACCGGATTGCGCAGCAGCCCGACGTGCTCGACCTCGACCTCGATCACGTCGCCGGCGCGCATGAAGACTTTCGGGCTGCGGCCGTAGCCGACGCCGCTCGGCGAGCCGGTCGTGATGACGTCGCCCGGCAGGAAGCGGTAGAACTGCGAGTAGTACTCGATGAGCTGCGCGACGTTGAAGACCAGGTCGTCGGTATTCGCCGATTGCATGGTTTTCCCGTTCAGCCTCGTCGTCAGGCGCAGATGGTTCGGATCGGGCACTTCATCGCGCGTCACCAGCGCCGGGCCCATCGGGCAGAACGTCGGGAACATCTTGCCCAGGAGATTGTGCTCCCACGCGTGGATCGGACCCATCACCCCGGTCGAGGAAAAGATCGGCCACGCTCTTGGTGAACGCCGCGGGCTTCTGCGGCACCGGCGTTTTCATCTCCTTCAGGTGCTCGTAGTAGTTCATGCCGCAGGAGAGCACCATGCCGGGGTTTTGTATCGGCGCCAGCAGCCTCGCGGACTTTGCCGGAATCGGGGTCGGCGCGGATTTCAGCATCGATCGAATTCGCTCGAGGCTGCCGCCTTGCAGAATGGCGCGAAGATCAGCGCCAAGAGGCTGCAGATCGATGATGCCGTCGCCGGCAAGCACGCCGGGACGGGGCTGCCCGGCGATTTCAAACGTAACGAGTCGCACGGCCTTAATATAGCGCTTGTAAATGGGACACCGCGTCACTCTCAAGCCAAGCGCTCACAGCTTCGAGGTGCCTGAAGGGCAGAGCATCCTGCAGGCAGGGCTCGATGCCGGCTTCATGATGCCGTACAGCTGCCGCACCGGCGTCTGCCGCACCTGCCGCGGCACCCTGCTCGAAGGCAGGGTCGATTACGGCGCGGTGCATCCGACCTATCTTCCCGACAGCGACAAGGCGAAGGGCTATGCCCTGCTTTGCCAGGCAAAACCGCTTTCCGACGTCGTCGTCGAGGTGCACGAGCTCGCCGGCGTGGCGGGCATCCGGCCGCGCAAGATTCCCTGCCGGGTCGAGAAAATCGAGCGCCCGGCGCCGGACGTCGCGATCCTCAATCTGCGCCTGCCGATGAACGAGAACTTCCGCTTCCTTGCCGGCCAGTACATCGACTTCCTGCTGAAGGACGGAAAGAGGCGCAGCTACTCGATCGCCAATCCGCCTAGACCCGAAGGCGTCACCGCGCTCGAGCTCCACGTGCGCCACACGCCTGGAGGTGCCTTCACCGACCAGGTCTTCAGCAGCCTGAAAGTCCGCGACCTGCTGCGCTTCGAAGGCCCGCTGGGCACGTTTTTCCTGCGCGAGGAGTCGGACAAGCCGATCGTCATGGTGGCGAGCGGCACCGGCTTCGCGCCGATCAAGGCGATGTGCGAGAGCGCCCTGCAGCGGGGACTCAAAAGAGAGATGACCTTGTATTGGGGTTGCCGCGCAAAGCGCGATCTATACATGCTCGACGTTCCGCAAGGCTGGAAGGCGGACAACTTCCGCTTCGTCCCCGTGCTCTCGGACCCCACCCCCGAATGCCAGTGGATCGACCGCACCGGTTTCGTCCATCGCGCCGTGATGCGCGACTTCTCGGACATGTCCGGGGTGCAGGTCTATGCCTGCGGCGCGCCAGTGATGGTGGACGCTGCGCGGCGCGATTTCGTTGCGCAGTGCAGCTTGCCGGCCGAGGAGTTTTTCGCCGATTCTTTCCTGACCGAAGCGGACAAGGCGCCGGCCGCGGCAGCCGCTTCGTAACGCCTACCGAGGAGGACCACGATGTCGCTGACCCGAGAACTGATCCAGGATGGGATCGCCGAGCCGAAGAACGAGCAGGCGCTGGTGAAGGCCTTCGTGCTTTCGCACGGCACGATGGAGGTCTACAGCCTGAAGGAATCGCGCAAGTTCTACGAGGAATTTCTGGGCCTGGAATGCGTGCGCCACGCCAAGCCGGCGATAGTGGTCCGGCTGGGGCTCAAGTTCCACATCGTCGCGGTCGAGGTCGGCGAGGCGGTGCACCCGGTCAACGTGCTCAACCACTGGGGCATGGACGTCAATTCAGACGCAGAGGTCGACGACGCCTACCAGAAAGCGCTCAAGTTCAAGGAGAAGTACAAGATCCGCCAGGTGCTGAAACCGGTGAGGCAGCACGGCGTTTACTCGTTCTACATGGAGGACCTCGACCACAACTGGTGGGAGATCCAGCACTACCCTGGCTTCCAGAACCAGGACCTGTTCGATTTCGGCGACCGCTTCTCGATGGACGATGGCGCCGAAGTGGGCGAGCTCAAGGAGCTCGGCATCAAGACCACCGCCTAGCCGCGGGGGGTGCCTGAGCCCCCTATGAGCCAGTACGTATACACGATGCGCCGGGTCGGCAAGGTGGTGCCGCCCAAGCGCGTCATCCTGAAGAACATCTCGCTCAATTTTTTCCCCGGGGCCAAGATCGGCGTGCTCGGCCTGAACGGCGCCGGCAAGTCCTCGCTCCTGAAGATCATGGCGGGCGTCGACCAGGACTTCGAGGGCGAAGCGATCCCGCAGCCGAACCTGCGCGTCGGCTTCCTGCCGCAGGAGCCGCGGCTCGACCCGGCGAAGGACGTGCGCGGGAATGTCGAGGAGGGTCTTGGCGCGGTGCTCGCCGCGAAGCAGCGCCTGGAGGAGATCTACGCGGCGTATTCGGAACCGGACGCGGATCTGGAAAAGCTGGCGGAGGAGCAGTCCAGACTCGAATCACTCGTCAACGCTTCTGATCTGGAACACAAGCTCGATATCGCCGCCGACGCCTTGCGCCTGCCGCCCTGGGAGATGGACGTCACGAAGATCTCGGGGGGCGAGCGCCGCCGGGTGGCGCTCTGCCGCCTGCTGCTGTCCGAGCCCGACATGCTGCTGCTCGACGAGCCGACCAACCACCTCGACGCGCTCTCGGTGCAGTGGCTCGAGCAGTACCTCGAGCGCTTTCCCGGCACCGTGATGGCGGTCACGCACGACCGCTACTTCCTCGACAACGTCGCCGGCTGGATCCTCGAGCTCGACCGCGGCTACGGCATCCCGTGGCAGGGCAACTACTCCGGCTGGCTCGAGCAGAAGGAGCGGCGCCTGGAGGTCGAGGCGAAGCAGGAGGCGGGGCGCATCAAGGCGATGCAGGAGGAGCTCGAGTGGGTGCGCGCCAATCCCAAGGGCAGGCGCGCGAAGAGCAAGGCGCGCCTCGCGCGCTTCAAGGAGCTCGAGTCCGCCGACGTGCAGAAGCGCAACGAGACCAACGAGATCTACATCCCGCCCGGGCCGCACCTCGGCGACCTGGTGATCGAAGCCGAGGGGCTGAAGAAGGCGTTCGGCGAGAAGCTGCTGTTCGAGAACCTGTCTTTCCGCCTGCCGCCGGGCGGCATCGTCGGCATCATCGGGCCGAACGGCGCCGGTAAGACCACGCTCTTTCGCATCCTGACGAAAGAGATCAAGCCCGACGCCGGGAAGCTCAAGTTCGGCGAATCGGTGCGCCTTTCGTATGTCGACCAGTCAAGAGATTCCCTAAACCCTTCGCGTTCTGTCTGGGAAGAAATCTCGGACGGGCAGGAAAGCATCCAGGTCGGTACCTATTCCACGCCTTCGCGCGGCTACGTCGCGCGCTTCAACTTCCGCGGCGCCGACCAGCAGAAGCCCGTGGGCGAGCTCTCGGGCGGCGAGCGCAACCGCGTGCACCTCGCCAAGCTGCTGAAGAGCGGCGGCAACCTGCTGCTGCTCGATGAGCCGACCAACGACCTCGACGTCGAGACGCTGCGCGCGCTCGAGGGCGCGCTGCTCGGCTTTCCGGGCTGCGCGGTGGTGATCTCGCACGACCGCTGGTTCCTCGACCGCGTGGCGACCCACATCTTGGCCTTCGAAGGCGATTCGCAGGCCGTGTGGTTCGAGGGCAACTATGCCGACTACCTCGAGGACCGCAGGAAGCGCCTCGGCGAGGACGCCGACACGCCGCACCGCATCCGCTACAAGCCGCTGGCGAAGTAACCTCGTCGGAGTAGTATTGGTGCCCTCTGGAGGAGGGCGGTCATGGAGATGATTTCACGTTCGTGGTGGATGTTTGCCTGGCGCGGCGCGGTCGCGGTCCTGTTCGGCGTGCTGGCGCTGGTGTGGCCAGGCCTCACGCTGCTGTGGCTGGTGGCGCTGTTCGCGGCATTCGCGCTGCTGAGCGGCGGGGCCGCGCTAATCGCCGGCATCAAGAATCGAAAGAGCGACGAAGACTGGTGGCTCGCGCTGCTGCTCGGGCTGGTCGGCCTGGCTGCAGGCGTCATCGCCATCCTGCATCCCGATCTGACGGCGCTGGTGCTGGTGCTGTGGATGGGCGCCAACGCCATCGTCACCGGCGTCCTCGACATCGCCATGGCGATCCGCCTGCGCAAGGTGATCCGCGGCGAGTGGCTGCTGATCCTCACCGGCATCGTGGCGATCGCCTTCGGCGTGCTGGTATTCCTGTTCCCCGCGGCCGGGGCGCTGGCGCTGGTGTGGCTGATCAGCTTCTACGCGATCCTGACCGGCGTGCTGCTGCTGGCGCTCGCCTGGCTGATCCGCAAACGCGCGCAAGGCTCCTGGCACGGCGAGCCTGCCGGCGGCCAAGCATAAGCCTTACGCCATGCTCTCCAGTCGATGGTTCCTGGGCTTGCTCACGGTGGTCATCGTCGGCGGGTTTCTCGCCTGGCAGGGGCCGCGCTGGTCGGGGCAGCCCGCCGTGGAGGAAGCGGCGGCGCAGCCGCGCCCGATTGCCGCCCGCGGCGACCTGGCCGCCGACGAGAAAGCCACCATCGAGCTGTTCGAGCGCTCAAAGGGCTCGGTGGTGTACATCTCCACCACCGCGCGCGTGCTCGATCTGTTCTCGCGCAACATCTTCACCATTCCGCAGGGCACGGGCTCGGGCTTCGTGTGGGACGAGCGCGGCCACATCGTGACCAACAACCACGTCATCGTGAACGCCGCCGGGGCGCGCGTGCGCCTCAACGACGGCCGCGACTACGACGCGACGCTGGTCGGCGCGAGCCCGGTGCACGACCTGGCGGTGCTGCGCATCACCGTCGCTCACCGCCGCCCGCCGCCGCTGCCGATCGGCGCCAGCGCTGACCTCAAGGTCGGGCAGAAGGTGTTCGCCATCGGCAATCCGTTCGGCCTGGATTGGTCGCTGACCACGGGCATCGTCTCGGCCCTCGACCGCGCGCTGCCCCACGAGGAGGGGAAAGGCGCGCTCGAGCACATGATCCAGACCGATGCCGCGATCAATCCGGGCAATTCCGGCGGCCCGCTGCTCGACTCGGGCGGCCGGCTGATCGGCATCAACTCCGCCATCTTCAGCCCCTCGGGCGCCTACGCGGGGATCGGCTTCGCGGTGCCGGTGGATACCGTCAACCGCGTGGTGCCGCAGCTGATCGCGAAAGGCAAATACCTCCGGCCGGTGCTGGGCATCGCGATCGACGAGCAGCTGAACGAGCTGGTCATGCGGCAGGCAGGCTTGAAGGGCGTGGTCATCCTCAAGGTGAGCCCCGGATCCCCGGCCGAGGCCGCCGGGCTGCGCGGCGCCAGGATCGGCCCCGATGGCAGCATCGTTCCCGGCGACATCATCACCGCCGTCGACGGCAAGCCGGTGGACGGCGTAGCGCGGCTGCTCAGCCGCCTGGACGAGCACCAGGTCGGCGACACCGTCAAGCTGACCGTGCGGCGCAACGGCAAAGATGTCGAGATCCCCGTCACGCTGAGCGCCGGCGCCTGAAAACAGGGACAGACCACGTTTTGGGACCGAACACCGCGCGTTTCTTTTAGGCGGCTTTCAGTACGCCTGCGTCGTCTTCGAGTGGCAGCGGCTTGGTGTTGCGCGATACGACCCAGTCTGGACGCGAAGTCGGCCCGAACTGCGGCGCGTTGGCGCAGGCATTGAACGAGATGTAGATGTGCCAGCGGTCCTCGGCGCTGAGGTTGTGGCCCGAGGCGTGCAGCAGGTTGCAGTGGAACAGCACCGCGGTGCCGGCGGGACCGACGATCGGAACGGGTTTTTCCGATTGTTGTAATACGGAAATGATTTCCTGCTTTGGAACGGCCCAGAACTTGTACGAAGTGCTCTCGTCGTAGTACGGCTCGATGCGGCCGCGCGAATGGCTGCCGGGAAGCACGTACAGCGCGCCGTTCATCTCCACTGAGTCGGTGAGCATGACCGCGAAGGTCGCCATGTCGGGGCGCGGGCAGCCGTCGCGCTGCCACGAGCCATAGTCCTGGTGCCACATCCACACCGTGCCCTCGATGGCGGGCTTGGTATTGATCTTTGTGTGATATACGTAGACCTCGCCCGTGCCGAGCGCCTGCCTCGTCGGCGCCAGCACGCGCGGCGTGCGCACCAGCGCGCGAAACGCCACCGAGCGCGTCGCGCCGTCATCCTCGTGCACGCGGAAAATCGAGCGCACGGCGCCGGTGCGCTCGCGGATTACGCTGTCGGCCTCGATGCTGGCGAGCCGAGCGGTTTCTGCGCGCAGCACCGCGACCTCGGCCTTCGAGAACAGGCCCGGGAAGACGAGGAACCCGTCGCCCCTGAATCGCAAGAGCTGCTCTTCGCTGAGCTGCATACTACCTCGAGGAGCGCAAGAAGCGTCTCGGCGAGGACGCCGACACTCCGCACGGCATCTGTTACCGGCCTCTGAAACTCTAAGCGGTCGCTGACCCCTTACGCGCCAACGCTACCAATACCATCACGGCGCCAACCACGTAAATCAGGGTTCCCAGATAGATAGCCCCAAGATGGGCTACCCAATCGAGCTCGAAGGCTCCCGTGTAGTGCATCGGCAGGGCAACCGCCAGGCCCACGACCGGGGAAATCACCGCGGTGATCCACGCCCACCATAGGCCTGCGCGTACCCCATACCACGCCAATCCGATCACCGCGATGGCGGTTGCCGCGATGAATCCGGCAGTGGCCACATGGAGGTGCGCGATGTAGCCCATGACAGCCGGGTTCAGCTGATTGAGCTGTTGCGGGGTTACGCCATTTAGCGTCGCGACTCCCAGCTCGAAGCCGGCGCTCGAAAAGGCGCGAAAGAAAAACACGACGGCGTATAGAAGGAAAATTGCCGCTCCTACGACCATCGTCAAGGCGCCGCGGTTGACCAGCGAATTATGCGCTTGCATGGTTGTGCCTCCTCTCGGTGCAGCTTGTTGAAATTCATTCTACTCGCGTAAAACGCTGCGAATGAGCCGCGCTCCGGTTTCGCTGCGTGTTTCCGTTCAATATTGAACAGCTTTCACGTCGCGTAGCTGTTATTTCTTCATCATGCTCGAGTTGCGCGATGAGCGAGCCGTTGCCTGGCCCTGACCTCGGCACTGGTCGTGCCGCTGTCCGCGCCGGCCGTGCGCACGCTACACGAGCATCCCGTGGCTCGCCCTGGAGATCGACGCTGCGGCGCTGGGCCGCATCGAGCGGATGGGCGATCTCGTCGCCCGTGTACTTCCTGACGCCCGCGTCTCAGCCAGCGACCGCTCGCCCGGCGCCCCGGTGACAAAGTGATGCGAATTCGCGCCGTGCTCGGCTTGACCCTCGCGGTCCTGGCGGTTCCGTCCGGGGGCGAGCCCCTATCCACCTCGGCCAGCCAGCCTAGCCCCGCCATCGACCACCGCGTGCGCGAACGGGTACAGCGGGAAGGCCGCGCGCGTGTGATCGTGGAACTGCAGCTCCCAGCCGGCGTCCACGTCCCCGAAGCCCACCTGACCGCGGTCGCCGCGGCCGCCCAGCGTGCGGATATCACGGCGGCGCGGGCACAGATCGAGTCGCGCCTCGCCTGGACCACTCACCGACTGACTCGCCGCTACCAGACGGTGCCCCTGCTGGCCCTCGAGGTGGGGCCGGACGCGCTCCGCGAGCTCGAGGCCGCACCGCTGATCGTCCGCCGTGTCCTGACGGACGAGCGGCTGGCTCCAACGCTGCCGCAGAGCGGGCCGCTCGTGCAGGCCGATCAGGCATGGAGCGAGGGTTACGATGGCACCGGGACCGTCGTGGCCGTCCTCGACACGGGCGTGGAGAGCGCGCATCCCTTCTTGGCCGGCAAGGTCGTGGAGGAGGCGTGCTACTCGACGACGTTCTCCGGCCAGAGCGTCTCCCTCTGCCCCAATGGGCAGGACACCCAGCTCGGCACCGGCGCGGCCGCGCCGTGCGGCTTCGGTGATTGCTGGCACGGCACTCACGTGGCCGGAATCGCTGCCGGCAACGGTGCGGGCACCGGCCAGTCGTTCTCGGGCATCGCGCGGGGCGCCCAGCTGATGGCCGTCCAGGTCTTTTCACGCTTCGACAATCCCAACGACTGCGGCGGTAGCGCCCCCTGCATCATGGCCTGGAGCTCCGACATCATCGCCGGGCTCGAGCGCGTTTATGCGCTGCGGGCCAGCCGGACCTTCGCGTCGGCCAACCTCAGCCTGGGCGGCGGACTTTTCAGCAGCTACTGCGACGGCGAGCCTTACAAGCCCATCATCGACAATCTCCGGGCAGCGGGGATCGCCACCGTGATCGCCTCCGGCAACGACGGCGCGACGAACGCGATCAGCTCGCCGGCGTGCATCTCTACAGCGATCAGTGTCGGCTCGACCACGAAGAGCGACATCGTCTCCTCTTTCTCCAACGTCGCGCCGATCCTTTCGCTGTTCGCCCCCGGCAGCTCGATCACCTCCTCGGTCACCGGAGGCGGCTTCGGCACTGCCAGCGGCACCTCGATGGCTACGCCACACGTGGCCGGCGCCTGGGCCATTCTCAAGCAGGCGGGACCGGGAGCGACGGTGACCCAGACGCTCTCGGCGCTGCAGTCCACGGGGGTGTTGCTCACCGACGCACGGCCCGGTGGCAGCGTGACCAAGCCGCGGATTCGCGTGGCCCAGGCTTTGGCCGCACTGCTCCCGGATGCGACTCCGCCGACGGTTTCGATCACCACTCCGGCCAGCGGCGCCACCGTCTCGGGTGCAGCGGTCACAGT
>Ga0209472_1000928_pt1 | contig 17132 bp, 11 predicted proteins | sample GraSoiAngelo_130_FD_185887 | JGI IMG/M metagenome (GOLD analysis project Ga0209472, IMG submission 185887) | Grasslands soil microbial communities from the Angelo Coastal Reserve, California, USA - 14_0929_02_20cm (SPAdes) (version 2) | ecosystem: Environmental > Terrestrial > Soil > Grasslands ...
CATATGCAGCTTTCAATGTTCTGCCAACGGAGATCGCTGAAAGCGGCCGTTCCAGAACGAAGTTGCTGCCTGCCGCAAATGCCATCGCCGATTGTTTAGTGCTGTCTGTGATCGCGAACGCCACCGTTGTGTGGTTGGAGGGTGAAAGGCGCACTCGTTCCAGAATTGTCCTGCTCTGCTCTCCTATTTTGAGGTCTACTACCACGGTTTCGAACTTCCGCGTGTTCACGAGGCGAATGGCGCTTGGAACATCGGTACACACTTCGGTGGTTGCCGCCAATTCTCGCAGCGGCTCCGAAATTTGCTTGATTGTCAACGGGTCATCTGAAACCACCAGCGCCCGTACGGCCGATTCAGAGGAAGTGAGATTCATGCAAACAGCTTCTCTTGGCACGAGTTCCCGTTATTGTTTCCGGAGGTCGGCTCACGGACACGGAGCAAGAGCAAACTCTGGTCATCCTGCTGCATGCCGTGCTGCTTTACACCATCCATGACCAATTCCCAAATCCGCGACAGGGGTTGGGCGGCTTCCTGACTCAGCAGTTGTTCCAGTCGCGCCAGACCAAACTCTTCGTCTCTCTCGCTGGCTACCTCCGTGATGCCATCGGTGAGCATCAGGAACACATCACCCGGTGAATAACTGACTCGCTGGCTCGCATAACGACCGCCGAGAATCAGACCCAAGGGGAATTGCTCCATGGCGAGCTGAACCGTGTCGTGGCTGCGATGGCGATAGTGCAGGATGGGCACATGCCCAGCCAAGGCGTACTCGGCTTGGGTTGAGCCGTCGAAGTGCAGCAGGGCGAGGGTGGCGTACATGTCCGGGGTCTTGAGGGCAGGCAACACACGGTCTGCACCTTCGAGCAAAGCCACGGGCCGTTGATGGAACTGGAGAGAGACCCGCAGCGCGGCCTTTAATATCCCCATGAGTTGGCCGGCGGGCAGACCGTGTCCAGAAATATCGGCGACGTAGGCGAGCAGACTTCCGTCGCTCTCGACAACGTCGATCAAATCGCCGCCCATTTCTGTGCTAGCAATGGATTTGCCGTAGACCTCGAACCTCGGGGTCTGGAAAGAAAGGGTTGGCACCAGAGTAGCTTGAATGCTGTGGGCGAGGGAGAGTTCGGTCTGCATCCTCTCGAACCGCGTGAAGAACTGATCGTGGAGCCACTCGAAAAAACGCGCTTGTACAGATGAATTCGTATACTGGCAGTGAATCCCGGCTTTGCCATCTCTGTTATCCCAAATGACCGCGCCTTCGGCACTCACGAACAGATCAGTATTGGGAACTGCAAAGGCGATGCTTAGCCGTTCTCCAACCTCAAGGGGGTGAGGAGTCCTGACTGCCATCCCGCTTTGGCTCAGATTAATAGTGGTACATTCCAGTAGGTCTCCTGATCCTCTCCGGATCGAAACCGTCAATTCAACAGCTAATCTGAAGTATGCCTGCCGGTCGTGCAGCATACGTCCATACACGCTACGCAGCAGGTCTCTTATTTGCGATGGAACCAATGGACGCTCGATGATGAAGGCAGCACCTAAAGCGGATGCTATTTCTTTGGCCCGACTGTCACTGGCTATCGCAACCACCACAACATGTTTATTGGGGCGCGGCAGACTCTTTAGTATGTCGGCACACCGTCCGACGTGGTCAAAGTCCAAGACGACTGCCTCGAACTTCTCGGACGAAAGCTGATCGATAGCGACAGATTCGAGGAAGCACTTCTGTGTCTCGATACTGTTCTCGCGGAACAGATGCGAGAAGATGCTGATCATCTCTGGATCGCGGCCCACAACGAGCGCCTTCATCCCAAACGGCGACTCAGCAGTGGCTTTTCCGGGCTCGGAGGCTAGTTCGAGTGCTTCGCGACATTCACCAACAATGTGTTTCTGTTTTGCGTAGGTGATCAATGCGTCCGCCGCCGCGCCGAGCATGAAGATTCCGAAAACGGCGAGTGGGTCTGCTAGCAATGCGTACAACCTCGAAGGCGATAGCTTGAGAGTAGCCGAGTCTTAATTTGGACAGGTAACGTAAAGAAACGACATAGACCCACCGAAGTAACTTACGGTGACGAATCGAGGTCAAGACTGCTCGAAACTTGATCGGGAACTGACTCGAAGGTCACGGCTTGCGAGGCTTTTGCCGATCAGCCCGATTCTTCTTGATCAAATCGACCATTCCAAGATTTGCATCCACTACCCCCCCGATTATCATCGGGAATGTACGCAGGAAAGCGAGAATCGACAACTAGGGCGGGCAACTGTTCGTCTCTCGCAGCGGCTTCCGAATCGCGAGCCTGCCCCGGAGCCAGCCATCCACCTCGTTCCTTGAAGCAAACACGACTGCTCCTTTTTGCGGGCTCAATCGCCGAACCGGAAACTCGTATGCATGCTCCCAACGCTGTACGGTCCTGACGCAGGCTCCCACGTACTGGGCAATATCTTTCCATGACCGCAGCACTGCACTGGCGGACCGCGCATTACTATGCGTTGGTTGAAGTTGGATGTTTCTTCCTAATTCCACAACAACTGCGCCGACCTGTTTCACCCTGCCGTTCGAGTCGGCCATCGGGAAGAAATTGTCAATCCAGTGTCCCCCGTCAGGCTTGGTCGGCAATGCTCCGGCAACCTCGCAATTCACAACAGATCGGGCCGTGTCGAACACCTGCTGGATCGCAGGTTCCACTTGAAGAGCAACGTTTCCAAGAATCTCCCGTACGTGCTTTCCCAAATGGGAGTCAGCAGAAGTGCCATTCGAGGCCGCTAAACATGAGTTAAGCATCCGATAACGTAGCTGTTGGTCAAAAATGGCAAGCCCCACATTGGAACTATTGAAAAAGTCGGCGAATAGCCGCTCTGCATCTAACAACTCAGCGAGTACCGTCCGGATCATTACACAGAACCTCCGATGGAATTTGTGGTCGGATCTCCCGCATAAACGAGAACGGGAGTTCTCATTTCGAATTCTCTGATCTGTTTCAGAATCGGGACAGCCCCAAGTAGTTAAATACAGATTAGCCAAGGATCGCGATTTTATACTTGCTCCGGAACAAACTCACTAGCTGCTTGAGTCTACGGTAGTTACGCCGGAACACCTGAGACAAAAGTCCACCGCTTACTGGTTGCTTGCACGAAGTGTTTCACTTCGTGCGGCGGCTGAGTGCCCTGATCCGGTCGTTTTCGAGAAATCCCGCCCGGTTCGGCTTGTGTGCTGGAGAGTCCGGTGGCATTGCACCTTCATCTATTAATTAGGAATGAGGGTGCCCACTTTTGCCCCATCTCGCAACGGAATTCAGGATGCAGCGATATTTGAAGAATTGTCGCCAGACGATCTGAAGCTGGTGCTGAGCCGGGCCTCCGTGCGAGCAGCACCTAAAGGGGCATTTCTCTTCCGTCAAGGAGAACCTGCTAGAGAAATGTTTCTCCTTGAATCTGGCTGTGTGCGGCTTAACGAGATCACCGCTGATGGTCGCGAGTTGCTGATTCGGTTCGTGCGACCCGGTGAGGTGTGTGGCGACAAAGCGGCAATTGCAGGCGCGGAGTACGGCGCGTCGGCGGTGAGCGAGACACCTGTCCGAGCTTACGCATGGACAACCGGGATGATTATGGCGTTGCTAAAGGAAGTGCCCCGGCTCGCAACGAACCTGTTCGGCATCACGACACGTTATTTGCACTACTCGCGCGAACGCTACCGTCTTCTGGCGACAGCCTCGGCCGAGTACCGAATTCGTTGGGCTGTGGCAGACTTGGCCCGCAGCATCGGCTCTTCGGATGGAAATGCCACCATCGTCATTACCGGCCGAGCCGTCCAGCAAGATATTGCCGACCTAGCAGCAACGACAATCTACACTGTAAACCGGGTGCTGAGCGGCTATGAACGACGGGGCATCTTGACCAAGAAACGTGGACGTATTGTTCTTTTCAGAACGCTCCAATGAACAAAGGCGCGATCCGCCTGCCGCCTTCGTCGAGAACTTCCAAGCGGAGAAAGAGCGACCAAATCGACGTGCGGGTTGGCACAATCCTTGTCAGCGACCGATGTTGCCATTTCTGAGAAGTTGGTCACGCTTGAAGTAGCGTTCGGCGACCACAAGCAGAGGGTGCGCCCTTATGGATTATTGTTTTTTCGCTTGCAGATTTGGCGGAATTTTTCGCGGCTGTTCTGAAAACCGAACAAGGCGGCGGCTGGCTTGTGACGAAATTTGCTTTGCGGAGGGGGCGCGGAGCGCCAAATCACAATCAAGCAGAGCGCATTTCTGCTCGGTCAATTCTCGACATGGCATCAGGAATACAGCGCAAATGGAGTTTCGTGTGATCCTGCGAAATGGCTTCTGTTCTGATTTCGAAACAAGGCTGCCAACATCGAGAATGCACAGCAGCCTCACTGCTATACATCATCGTCATGGGCACCAAGTCAGATGTTCTGCTGTTGCTCGGAATGTTGATGTTGGGCATGGCTCTGGGAGCATTGTTGACCCTCATTCGACAAAAGGCCATAACCGCAAAAGTCATCCGAGAGCTGGAGGCTAGGTTTGGAATCGAAAAGGGAACGCCTCACGAGCGCCGAAAGGATGATTCGACGAAGCCGGATGCAGCATAACGCTATTGCGGACGTTCCACAAATTGCTGAGTCTCTTTACACATCCCCGAAATCACCTGTGTGACAGAGGAGGAGAAACAGTATTTATCTAGGCTCCTCCCCGCCAGCGCTGGTGGCTTCGGCCGTGGGTACGACGATCGCCTGAATGTTTTGTCCGGCCATGATTTTCTGGAATGATGCCAAGTCGGTTTTTTGCAGCTCCGCCCAGTGTGCCAGGTAATCGTCGGTTTGCTTCTTGAGTTTGTCGAACTCCTGATATTCGGCTTCCGTGGGAGCGGAGTCGGTCTCGTCGGACACGAGCAGCCCAAGGTAGGCCAGCTTGCTATCCGCGCGCTGCGGATAAGCGAGTGAATCTTCATTGGCCTTGATCTTGAGCTGGATCAGGTTGTCGCGCGTGACGAGCAGCTTTTGATCCAGGTCACCGGCGGCTTGCAGCACGGGCTTTGTGCTGTCATTTCCCACAAGTCGCTTCATTAAGCCATTCACCTGGGTCCGGACGTCCTCGATCTGGTTCGCTGCGTTGTAGACGCGGTTGAGTTCATCGCGAATCTGAATGCCGAGGTCGAACTGTTTTTGCAGATCAGCCTGCTCAACCTTGACGCGGGGGTCGAGCTTCATTTCCATAGGCGCAGTTTGGCTCTTGCCGTCCACGGTCAAGCGAACTTGGTATTTGCCCGGCAGCGCGAATGGGCCATAGGCGCCCTCCTTGTATTCGAACAAGTAGTATCCGGGTACGCGGCTGGTTCCCTCGTAACGTTCGTCCCAGATGAAACGGTTAAGCCCGGCTTCCGCCTTGATTTGTTTCTCTGGTTTCTTGTCATCGGGATTCCGAGGTTCCTCAACTGGTTCGGTCCTGTTGCTGGAATATTTGCGAATTACCGTGCCTGCGGAATCGAGGATCTCGATAGTTGTTTCGCCTTTGGGAGCATTCTTCAGATAGTAGTAGATAACCGCACCCGGAGGCGGGTTTTGCCCGGCAAGCACCGACTTGCGCTCTTCGTCAGATGGGTTGTGGAAACGGACTGCCGTGCTGGGAATGTAGAGGTGCACATCTTGCGCCGTGATCTGATCCGTGAATTGGCGCAGTGGCGAAACGTCATCAAGAATCCAGAAAGACCGCCCGTGCGTGGCTAAAACGAGATCGTCGTTCTTTACCACCAGATCGTGAACTGGCGTCGTAGGCAGGTTGAGCTTCAGCGCGCGCCAGTTTGCGCCGTCATTGAAAGAAACGAACATACCAGTCTCGGTGCCGGCATAAAGCAGCCCGCGTTTCTTGGGGTCTTCGCGGACTGCACGTACAAACGTGTTCTCTGGAATGCCGCTTACGATTCTCGTCCAGCTCTTGCCGTAGTCGTTGGTCTTATAGATGTAAGGACGCAGGTCGTCATTCTGGTGGCGGTCAATCGCCAGGTAGGCAGTTCCGGCATCGTGCGGCGAGGCGTCGATGAGGCTGACACGGCTCCATTCCGGCAAATCCTTCGGAGTGACGTTTGACCAATTCTTGCCGCCATCACGAGTAATGTAGATCAGGCCATCATCGGCGCCGGTCCAGATTAAGTCTTTTGCGACGGGAGATTCGGCAACGGCAAAGATTGTGTCGTAGTACTCGGTGCCAGTGTCGTCGATGTCGATCGGGCCGCCGGAAGGTTGCTGCTTGCTCTTGTCGTTGCGGGTGAGATCGGGGCTGATGGCAACCCAATGTATGCCGCCATCGGTCGTCTTAAACAATCGCTCTCCCGCCTGATACAGCGTATTTGGATCGTGGGGCGAAAAGAAAATTGGAGCAGTCCACTGGAAGCGGTGATCCAAATTGGCCGCACCTCCGCCATCACTCAGGTCAGGCATTACCCGGACATCTTTTCTTTCTCCGGTCCGTTTATCGAAACGTGTGATTTGGCCTTGATAGCCCCCTGCGTAAACGATATTCGGGTCCGGCGGATATGGGGCGATGTACCCGGATTCGCCGCCTCCCACGTCATACCAATCGGCGCGGCCTATTGAACCCTCGTCACTGCGGCTGGCAATGCCGATGGTGCTGTTATCCTGCTGCGCGCCGTAAACGAAATACGGCGTACGGTTGTCGGTGATCACATGGTAGAACTGCGCGGTTGGCTGGTTATCTTCGCGTGTCCAGGTCTTGCCTCCATCGAGACTCACCGTCACTCCGCCGTCGTTGAAAACAATCATGCGACGCGGATTCTTGGGGTCAATCCACATGCCATGGTTGTCGCCATGCGGAACTTTGACTTTGTTGAACGTGTGGCCGCCATCGGTCGATCGGTAGAAATCTACGTTGGCGACGTAGACCGTATCGGAGTCCTGAGGATCGGCGATGATGTGCATGTAATACCAGGAACGCTGCCAATAGGAACGATTGCCGTTGACGAGATCCCAGGTCTCGCCGCCATCGTCAGAACGATAGATGCCGCCTTCGGCTGCTTCAATGAGGGCATACACGCGATCCGAGTTGGCGGCCACAGCAACTCCGATGCGCCCATAGGGAGGTTTCGGTAAGCCATGCTCCTGAAGCTGTTTCCATGTCGTGCCGCCATCATTCGAGCGATATAAACCGCTGCCGGGGCCGCCGTCCGAAAGCGTCCACGGCATGCGACGAGCCTGCCAGAGAGAAGCGAAAACGATATTCGCATTTTGAGGATCGAATGTGATGTCGATCCCGCCGGTATTTTCATCTTTATAAAGAACCTTTTCCCAGGTTTTGCCACCATCAAGCGTACGGAAAATGCCGCGCTCAGTATTTGGACCATAGGGGTGCCCAAGCGCGGCGACCAGAACGCGGTCAGGATTCTTGGGGTCGACAATCAGCTTGCCGATGGCGCGCGAATCGCGCAGGCCGATGTTCTTCCAGGTCTTGCCGCCGTCAACCGTTTTGTAAATGCCGTCACCATGGGATGCGTTGCCACGAATGCACCCTTCGCCCGTTCCGACGTAGACGATGTTCGGATCGGACGGCGAAACCGCCAAGCTGCCGATGGCTGAAGTTCCCTCTTTATCGAAGACCGAAGTCCAGGTCATGGCGCCATCCGTGGATTTCCAAACGCCCCCCCCGGTCCCGCCAAAATAATAAGTGGTTGGATCGCCGGGTATGCCGGACGCGGTCAATGATCGCCCGCCGCGAAACGGTCCAATGGGACGATACTTCATTCCCTTGAAGGTCGGGTCTTCGTTCTTCGGGGCCGGAGTTGCGTTCTCGACCGCTGCGGCTTGTTCTTTCGGTTTGCGTTCTCTTTGAGATTCCGTCTGCCGCTGTGCAGGACTCACCGAAGATATGAGCAATACAAGTGCAAACCATGCTGTCGCGCTTACTGTGATCCTAGAGCGATACATTTGTTTCTCCCGGGGAAGAAGTTGAATCGCATATCTTAACGCCAGCGAGGCGATTTGTGAAATTGAAGGTGTGCCCCGATGCGTTAACGGCCACTGTTTCTACTTGCGTGTTCCAGAGAGCAGCTTCCGCGCGGCTTGCAGCTCTTTTCGTTTTTGCGCATCGACTTTGGGATATGACAAGTCCAAATCGTCCAAGGTATCGACAATCGCTGCCGCCAGCACTAACCGTGTGAACCATTTGTTGTCAGCCGGGATGACAAACCACGGCGAATGTTTGGTCGACGTATTACGAATCATGTCTTCGTAAGCATCCATGTAGTCGTCCCAATATTCGCGTTCGCGCACGTCGGCGGCGGAGAACTTCCAGTTCTTCTCTGGTTGATCCAAACGCTCTAGAAAGCGTCTCTTCTGTTCCTGTTTTGAAAGGTGCAGAAAGAATTTGCGAATCACAATTCCGTTGTGGGAGAAGTAACGCTCGAAAGCACAGATGTCGCGAAAGCGCTCCTCCCACAAATCCTTCGTGATCAGGGACTCGGGAATTCTTTCCGCCTTTAGTAAGTCCTGATGAACTCGAACTACTAGCACTTCTTCATAATAGGAACGATTGAAGATGCCGATGTGTCCACGCTCGGGCACACGTTGCATGGTGCGCCAAAGATAGTCGTGATTGAGTTCCTCTGTGGAAGGAGTCTTGAAAGAATAAACCTGGCATCCCTGCGGATTGATCCCCGACATAACATGTTTGATCGCGCCATCTTTGCCTGCGGCGTCCATCGCCTGGAGGATCAGAAGCACACCCCAGCGGTCCTGGGCATAGAGTTTGTTTTGCAGCTCGGCCATGTGGGCGATGCCCTTTTCCAGCAGTTCGGTCGCGTGCTCTTTGGAGCGAATATCGCCGGTGTCACTAGGATCGAAATCTTTCAAGCGGATTTTCTTGCCATCGTCTACGCGATATGGTTTGGCCAGCTTGCCTGCCCAGCTCACGAAGTCTCCCTTCTGCTTAAAGTCAGGGCCGAAGTCTAGCAAGATTCCGGACAAATCGCATTCAGGTATTTGTGCCAGAAGCGCCTTCGACGGTTTTCCACAGAGGTTCAGTTTGCGTGACGGAGGTCACAGACATCATGGCTATGCTGCCGTAGTCTATACTTCGTTTCCCACTAGGTTGAGGGCAAGTTCCTTCGCGGGACGCTAACTTTGTTGCGAGTGTCTTGAGACAGGTGAACTTTTTTGCTCTCAGTGTTGCTCACCATTCTAATGAGGAAATCCTTTCGATGACAGCAGCGCCGGATGTGGCGTCAGTGTTTCTGCTTGCCGAAAACCGCCTCCTTCGTGAGGCCCTGACGAAAATATTCGAGAGGAAAAGCGATCTGCGGGTGGTTGGGGCTTGCGCCTTCTCGCCGGCGGCACTCGATCAGATCGCCTTGGCCACTCCGAATGTTTTGGTTTTGGACTCCTTCGCCGAAGGCTTACACCTGGACTTTTTGCGAGAAGCACATCGGCGTTTTAGTGATCTCAAGGTTGTGCTGATTGGGATGGAAGCCAACGAAGTAGCATTCCTGCGAGCAGTTCGCGAGGGCGCTTTAGGTTATGTGTTGAAGGACGCGTCAGCGCTGCAGGCGGTTGCCACGGTACGGGCGGTAGCGAGTGGTGAGGCGGTGTGTCCCCCGCAGTTATCGGCTGCCCTGTTTCGCTGCGTTGCCCAGCAGCATCACGTGCCGAGCTTCCACGTGAAACTTACTTTGGGTCTGACCAATCGCGAGCAGCAGTTGGTGGTGCTGATTGGAAAAGGGCTAACTAATAAAGAGATCGCCTGCCAATTGCAACTTGCCGAGCAAACGGTGCGCAACCACGTCCACCGTATGCTGCGCAAAGTTGGCGCCAACAACCGGCTGGCAGTCGTCGAGTTGTGCCGCATGCAGGGTTTGCCCGTTTAGGAGCGCAGTTGTTTCATGTTCGAACTTTAAGCCATCCATAAATTGCATTTGCCGAATCGATTTTTTCCACCCAGATAGATTGAGGCGGGTGAACTCACCCGCCTCTTTGTGTTTTTGATGACAGCTTATTCCGCGGTCTCCTGCTGCGTCCTGGTGCGGCGGAGAACGGGCCGACTCTGGTTTCCTTCTCCTGGAGCGTGGCGGCGCAACACTGGGCGCTGCGCCCAGGCGAGCCTGGCTTTCACTTCGTCGAACTCGCTGGTGTTATCGATGTACTCAGACTTCGCAGGGAGCAGCGTCGCAATTTCGTTTTGCACCCGGCGGATACGTTCCTCCGTTTTCGGGTAGCCGGCGAAAAGTTTTGCCAGCAACTGATGCATGGGCAGCTTATCCATGACCCTGTAGCCCGGCAGCTTGGCCATTCGGCTATGCATGAAGGCTTCTCTTTTTTGCAATTTTTCAAGAGCTGCGACGTAAGCCTCTGGGTCGTAGCCAGCAGCGTATTGATACTCGATTCCCAGCAAGTCCGCCTCATTTTCTGCGTTGCGGCTGAACTTTTTGAACGATAGCGGCGCTCCCAGGCCTGCGATCTGTTGCAAACCGATGCCGGCTGGCCCACCGAAATATGTCAAGGGAATCGAGATCGCATCCCAGGCATACATGCGGGTGGCGGAGCGGGTGGCATGACGAGCCGCAACATGCGCGATCTCGTGCGCCATCATGCCGGCGAGTTCGGCTTCGCTGTCGACCGCCAGGATCAATCCACTATCCACGTACAGGTAGCCGCCGGGAAGAGCAAAAACTCTGGTGTCCTCAGAATCGATGACCTTAATGGTGAAGGGCAACTGCGCGTCGGAGTTGCGGGCGAGCTTTTGGCCCAGGCGGTTTACATAATCGGTGACGCTGGGATCGGGAACGAACTTGGTGTGCCGGTCAATGCGCTTGGCCAGCGATTCGCCCAGCCGCTGCTCCTTTTCCAGTGAATAAAAATTGATGCCCTTGCCGACGCCCCGCACACCGATCCGATCGATATCGTACTTCGGCTGGCGGTTCTTGATTTCGCCGCTGGAATTGTTTTGCGCCGGTGCGGCCTCAACTGGCGCTGTGTCTGCTTCCTGCGTGGTCGCTTCCGGAGACTGCTGCGCCTGCGAACTTCCGCTCCAGACCGCGCTCACAAGAAATGCAGTGCAGCTCCATCTCGCAATGCGCGCGCGCCAGGGGAAGTTGAATTCGGGATGGTTCGTGCCGGAGCAGCAAACAGAGAGGTTCGCCATGACTCACCCGCCGAGGGGAGGATTCTACTCTTCTGATGTGCAACTGTGCGGCCAAAATCTTTGCATATGGCCGTCCGAACAGGCCCTGGTAGCGTATGTTGCGGGCTAGAAAGGGCGAACTGTGCTAAATGCCCACGCCTGCGCGCCGTCCCAAACGCTCCCCACGGCGGCTGAGGAAGTTTTATGCCATGATAGTGAAAGTTTTTACCCTTGCCCGGGTGGCGAAACTGGCAGACGCACGGGACTTAAAATCCCGGGTCCCGAGAGGGACGTACCGGTTCGATTCCGGTCCCGGGCACCAAGTGAGCTTCGAGATCCCTCGCTGCGCTTCGGGATTTCGGCTGCGGGCTCCCGCTGCGCTCACGCCCGCAAAGCACCTCAACTTAAAATCCCGGGACGGAATCGAACCGGTGCCCATTCGACAACTTCAGTGCGCTCCGTTGCTGAGAGCAGTTCCTTCGGGACCCGAGCACACAGAACATAAGTTTTATCTTGACGAATCTTTGTGATCGTCGATCGATGTTCTCTGCGTAGTTCGGCCCACGTGCGCCTCCTAGACACATGTCGTCGTCTGAACGGCGGAACGTAGCGGTCTTGTTCTGGATTCGTAACAGCGGGAACTCGTTTCCGGGTTCCCTCAAGGTCTAAACCAACTGATTCGGCACGGCTTAGTTGAACTTTGTTCCATTTTAAGAACAAATCGGATTTTTTTTCCAGGGGCCTCTGTATAGGGAGAAGATACTCCGACCTCTTTGCGACGAGCCGCTCACCAAAGAAGTGCGCCAGTATTTGAATGAAAAGGTACAGAAAATGAAATCAGCAACGAAGGATTACTGGCTTCTTGGCCTAGTGCTCATGGTTGCGCTCTGTGTCGCATGCCCTAAACGCGCAAATGTGAATCCCACCAAAACACTAGTACCCATCGAGGCTGCAACATTTGGCCTGAGTAACAGCTACCAAGTATCGCCTTACCCGGTCGACAATTTCGGCATTTTGACTGCCTACAAGCCCCCTCAAGGGGAAAGGTGGGACGAGAGCAATGAGATATGCGCAACTTGGAGTTGTTTAGGTGTCGATGCTAACAAAGTTCCGACCGATCCGAATGAGCGCCTGTCGGTAAGCGGTTTCGCGGATACGGGCACCGGAGGAACAATCAGCTTGTCTGATGACCAGCAAAATTCGTTTGGCGTTAAGCTGCTCCTGCCTGGCTTAGCGAAACTTGTAGATATCAAAGGGAACGTGGATTGGAAGAGCCATGTAACTGTCAACCTCCAGCTTGGGAACGCTACTAAGCGAGTACTCAACCGGATTAAGGCTTACAACTATATGAAGAACACGCTTCAACCTGGAAATCCGCTTAAAGATGCATTCGACCAAGGACAACTCGTGATCTTGGTAGCTGATCTCGTGGTGGATTCCCTCGACGCGACGATAAAAGTGGATAAAGACCTGAATGCCGGTGCCGACGCGGCGCTTTCAAAGGCCGCCGAATCGCAGCAGCTACCGGTGGGGAAGGACGCTAGCCTGAGTGGCAAGCTCGAAAACAAAGGAGGAGGTAGCTATCACCTCGAAGTAAAAAATCCGGTTGTTATCGCTGTTTTGCCGAAACAACAGCCATCTGCTGGAACTCTGGGCCCACCGAGCCCCAGCGATCCCTGGGGTGACTGGAAGCAAGTGTTGGTTCCCCTACATCGCGACCTTCAATAAGGTGCCTTCATGAACGAGCGCGCCAAGTCAATAGCGCAAAGCATCACTGTGATCTTTGCTATTCTCAGCGCATTTGCACAATTAGGCAATTCCCAGTTCCGGCAGCCCGTAAAGGTCCGCTTGACCGACCCGGGTGGGCGACCTTTGAAAAATGCCGAACTGAATATCTCCTCCCCCTTTGGGAATTTTCACGGTCTAACTGATTCACTAGGGGGATACAAGCTGCCTGGAGTGGCGCCGGGGCGCTATCAAATCGATGTTTCTTTTGAGGGTTCAGTCTTCGAGAGAACCATAACTGTAGAGCAGCGAATAGACGGTCGAGTCGTCATGAATGGGCATGTCATTGAGCCGGGCGTTGTCTACAACGGGCCGGAGCCAGTCATCGAGCTTAGCTTGGAAAAGAAGGCACCACCGCCGACAGAGGCACCACCCCCAACGCAGGCACCGCCGCCAGAATACACGCAACCCCCAGCCACGCCCCCGCCCGCATCTCATGCTCTTGAAAAACTTTCTTGGAATCTGTGGCTGGAGGAGTCGCATGAATCGCTCCAGTTCCACCCCGTTACCTATCTAAACTTAGATCAGCCGTACGCGCTGGTTGTGGACTTAGCAGCTTTTGCCTATGAGAAGCAAACAGGTACGTTTGCATCAGAAGTTGGCGGTACCCTGAAAAAATTGATTCAGGCCACTGTTAGCGATCAATTAAATGTTCAGTTGTATTTACTGTACGACCAGCGATATTTTGTTCCACTTGCAGTACGAGACACATTGCAAGACTTTCCTATATCTGTGGCGAAAATCCGCGCCATCAAGGAGGATTGGGCAGATATCCCAGCCGACATATCGGTCGCATCGATGAAAGAGCCCCAGTATGATCGTTATCGCTTTGGGAGAGCCACATTTCCACTACGCACCAATCGTAAGCCTGGGACCACTTTCCTTGGCCTCTCGGTGTGGTATCACGGAGTACCTATAGAAGAGATCACCTGGCCCTCGGTATGTATCAAAGCCACTGATTCGGACGTGTGCCCCGAGGGAGTTGTACAAGCTAAGACACTCGGTGGTATTGATTCAGCGATGCTGGTAGCTCTGGATCGTGCGAAGCAACTAGAACCTGCCGTCGCGATACATTTGATTGATTTCGGGAATCGTGGAACGGCCGTCGTCTTTAAATGCAATGACTGCACTGGGGAGCAGAAGTATTTCTCCTGGCGAGTCGGAAAACCACTTCAAGGTGTAGGAAAGGAACTCAAGAATTCAATATTGTCGGGAGTGGACACGTCCGCGCAGTTGGATGACCCTGCGTGGCTAGAGCAGGCTGGTCTGGCCATATCGGGCCTCCTCTTTTATGGAGACGATAAAGAAGCGTCCGACGAAGCGCGGCACAAGCTCACGGAATTGATGACCAAGGTGGTGCAGGGTACCACCCCATCGCTGTTTGTACGTTCAATTAGTGAAGGCTACGACCCTCTCTTTCTTTTTCCTATAGGTTTGGCGTCTCTTGAAATTAATGGTAAACCTGAACACCTAGGCTATCACTTCCGGATTGAGTCGCCTCTGCTAAGTCCTGACTACAAGACAGGAAGTTGTGTTCGTACATGGCGGGTTCTGCTACCGAAAGGAAACGCGGATGACGCGTTGGCGCGCGGGCGTCAAGCCTTACAACCTGCGCTGACCCGACTTGGGCAGACTCTCCCAGAGTGCACACCTGGCAGTGCGGCAAAATCCTGCATGTTTAAGGACATAGATGCCTTCGCTTCGTGGGTCAATAGCTCTTCACCCGAGCAGCCAAACACTGCCCTTTTGATCCTAAGCCACCACGATCATAATCGCATTTACTGGGATCCGGCTCACACTGTGCCGGCGGCGCTCTTCAACGCTCAATTTCAATCGCCGTCTATCGTAGTTTTCAATGCCTGTGGTACAGCTAAGCCCGATGAGACTGAGGTGCTCAGTCGGCTTAACCGAAACGGTGTCTCCTCGATGATTGCGACATACTCGGAGGTTCCAGGTTATATGGCAGGCCTCTTCAGCAGGTTCTTGATCGATATCCTCTACACACACAAGAATGAGGCCGCTTATCCGTTGTCACAGGCCGTTTACGACGCCGCTATGAAGCTTCGTGATGAATCCATTCCGAGCCGACCGGACGTTCCAGCAGGACGAAAATACGGAGCCTTCTCGCTCCTGTTTGCTCTCGTTGGCAACGGTGGCGCCCGATTGTGCGTTCCATAGCGTTCCATAGCTCCGGAGAAGCTGTGAGGCAAGTGGTAATCGAAAACCAAGCTAATAAATTCGACAAGATGCAGTGCCTTGCTAGCCGTCGGCAGCTCCTAACGGTCTGCACCTGGCTTGTGTGAATCCAGCGGTGCCGTAATAGACCCCCAGCCCCTGGGCAGCGGTACCGGGCATTCGGTATCCCTCGCCGCTCTCCGGATTTCGGCTGCTGCCCTTCGACTTCGCTCACTACCGCAAATCGCCTCAAGTTGCATCTTGACCGAATCTCTGTGATCCTCTGTGTTCACCGTGCTTGCGGCCCTTCGTCACTTTTGCTTGAGCCGCGAATCTCATCTGTGGTTCAGAACGGAGTCAAATGAATTTTCGAACCGACAGCCGGCAGTTCAAGCGAATAAATCGCCGTGAACTGCTGAAGCTTAGCCCGGTGCTCGCGCTCGGAGCTTTTGCCATTCCTAAGCTCCAGAAGCCGCTGCTCAAGACCGGGCTCGCTTTCAGCGATTGGGCTTCTGCGCGGCTCTTCGGCTCCGGCCACTTGGCGCGCACTTTCGACGATTCCGAACTCACGCCTTTTGCCAGGTTTCCTATCAATGGCTATGACGTCGACGATCCCGGAGTGGATTTCGACAATTGGACCCTCACCGTTAGCGGCGCAGTGCAGAAGCCGGGAGACTACACGCTGGCGCAAATCCAGACGCTGCCCAAATTCAGGCAGAACACGCGGCATGTTTGCATCGAGGGATGGGACGTTATCGGGCGCTTTGGCGGGGCGCGGCTGGCGGATTTTTTGCAGATGATCGGGGCCGATCCCGCAGCGCGATTTATCACCGTCCAGTGTGCGGATGATTACTACGAATCGCTGGACATGGCGACGGCCAGGCATCCGCAGAGTTTGTTGTGCTACGAAATGTACGATCAGCCGCTCACGCGTGAGCACGGCGCGCCGTTGCGACTGAATATCCCCACCAAGATTGGTTATAAGCAGGCAAAGTACTTAACCGATTTGAAGGTGAGTCACGTTCTGGAGAAGGCGGGATATTGGGAGGATCAAGGGTACTCCGAGTTCTATGGCTTATAGCGTGCTCGAAGAATCTTAAACCACAGAGGACACAGAGTCGCACAGAGGCTTACATGTCAACCCAAATAGCCGCAATCACGAACGTAAAGACTGGCGTGATTGATGAGGCGGTATACGAGCATCCGTTCATCGTGCGCCTGTGTCACTGGGTGAATGCGCTGGCGCTGCTAGTAATGGTATTCAGCGGGCTGCAGATTTTCCGGGCATTCCCCAGCTTTGGCGCAAAAATTCCGCAGAAAGACCTCCTTCACTGGCCCAAGGCATATGCCCTGGGGGGCTGGCTGGGCGGCGGATTGCAATGGCACTTGACCTTCATGTGGATTTACATCGGCACCGGGTTGCTCTACCTGAATTACGAAATTTTCTCGCGCAATTACAAGCAGGTTTTATTCATGCCGCGCGACATTCGCGGTGTGTGGCCGATGGTGCATCATTATTTCTTTTTCGGCCCAAAGCCCTACGTGAGAGAAGCCTACAATCCGCTGCAGAAACTGGCGTACACGTCGGCCATCGTTCTGGGAATTTTGTCCGTGCTCACCGGATTAGCCATCTGGAAACCAGTTCAGTTCTCATGGCTGGCGTGGCTGATGGGCGGTTTTCGTTGGGCGCGTTTGTGGCACTTTGCGGTGATGTGGGCAATCCTGGCCTTCTTGTTCGGCCATCTTGTCATGGTCGTGCTTCACGGGTGGAACAACTTCGTCTCAATGTTAACGGGATGGAAGAAGGATCCGGAATATCTGTAGCTTTTCTTCGCAGTCCGGAATTGTTAACCACAAAGGGCACGAAGGTACACGAAGGAAAACTATTTAATTATGTTGTCTGGAACAATGGTTAATTCGTCGTTGCAGAATCCAGGTGCGGTTTCCCCGGAACAACAGTTGATCCGCCGGGTTCAGGATGGAGAGCGCGAACTGTTCTATGAACTGGTTCGACCCTACGAGCGGCGCGTGTACACTGCC